>Ga0075418_10006969_pt1 | contig 12734 bp, 10 predicted proteins | sample SoiMetdeltSBSDD2_FD_81776 | JGI IMG/M metagenome (GOLD analysis project Ga0075418, IMG submission 81776) | Bulk soil microbial communities from a Populus tree surrounding site in Tennessee, USA - Soil MetaG P. deltoides SBSDD2 | ecosystem: Environmental > Terrestrial > Soil > Tree plantation...
ATTGGTTTCCTGCTTGGACGGGGCCGATACCTCAGAGGACTTTTCCTTTTTTGGCTCGACTTTCAAAAGATCAGTCAACTTAACTGTAGTACGCGCTGGTGACTTTGAAGTTGGTGTGTTTACAAGTGGCGTAACCGTTGGTGGAACGTCTTGTTTTTTGGTGGGTTCTTCTACAGGAGCTTGCTTGACTTCCTTTTGCTGTATTGCTACTTCAGCTTCGTCCGTTATGCTAATTTTTTTTTTAACCCATCGGCCGGATGGTTAACCTGTTGGTTTAATTGACTAAGCTGCATGACCCCGCTGACGTTGGCCATTTTCATTAGAGCGAGCTCCACCGAAAGACGTTGGTTCTTACTCATTTTGTAATTGATGTCACAGACGCTTGCGATGTTCAACCACGTGAGCAGCAGAGAAGGAGAGGCGGTCGCGGCCTGTTCGGCATATTTTTTCTTGATTAACTCGGGTACCTCCATGAGTTTCACAGTTCTTGAATCCTGTGATACCAGAAGATTGCGTAAGTGTTCGCTAAGGCCGACAATAAAATTTTGTCCGTCGAACCCTTTTCGGAGAATTTCGTCAAGTAGTAACAGCGGTTGAGTATGATTTTCGGAAAGAAGAGCATCGACCACCTGAAAGTAATAGTCATAATCCAGGATGTGTAGATTGCTAAGAGTGGATTTGTAGGTAACACCTTTACCGGAAGAATAGGTTACCATCAAATCAAAAATTGAGAGTGCATCGCGAAGTGCGCCGTCAGCTTTTTGAGAGATTAGATGAAGCGCTTCATCTTCTGCAGCAATTCCTTCATGCTGAGCGATCTTCTTCAGGTGATTAGCGATGTCGCTGATCTGGATGCGGTTGAAATCAAAGATCTGGCACCGTGATAGGATCGTTGGAATTACTTTATGCTTTTCAGTTGTAGCCAGGATAAAGATTGCATAGGAAGGTGGCTCTTCCAGCGTTTTCAAAAATGCATTGAACGCCGAGTTGGAAAGCATGTGAACTTCATCGATGATGTACACTTTGAATTTTCCGAATTGAGGAGGATAGCGTACCTGGTCGATGAGGTTTCGAATATCTTCAACGGAGTTGTTTGATGCAGCATCGAGTTCAAAAATATTCAACGAATTGGTTTCTGCTTTTTCGTCAAAGCCATTAATGAGCCGAGCTACGATCCGGGCACACGTAGTTTTTCCTACACCCCGCGGTCCACAGAACAGGAGTGCTTGTGCGAGCTTATTATTGTCGATGGCATTTTTTAACGTCGTCGTAATATGCTCCTGGCCAACCACTTCGTCAAACCCTGTGGGGCGATATTTTCGTGCCGATACAACAAAATTCTCCATCGCCGCAAGATAGAATTCAAACGACAATTAGCAATGGAGATTTTCTCTGCCGATGCTTTTTATCCGGATAAATATTTTAAAAAAAGCGGGCTCAACTTTATCATTAATTGCGAACCAGGTTTTTCGTAATGTAATTCTTGATGTCCTTATTTGGCGGTTTGAGGCGCAAAGCTAACCATACCTGCATACTTCTGTTCATCTGGTACAATTGGCTCAACCGCCTGGCATTCCTTAAAATGAAAAGCAGACAGAAAATAAAAGGAAGCCGTTCGTTCTCAGCGTTGACGGTGATGGAGGAAACGGCATCATAAAAAGAGCTGCATAGACAGCCTCTCATTAACAACGCATTCTTGCGGGTTCTGTCTTGTAGTCATTGACCATTTAGAAAGGGCACGAGCCTATATAATCTTTGATCCGAACAGGGAGCCTCAGCTTGAAAAACGCGGATTGTACTGCGCCTTGAATGATCAATCATTCATTCGACAACAAGCAAATGCAGCCGGCGTTTTTTTGAATGCCTAATTTATCGGATGCAATAATTCATTTTTCACTATGTCCGAAAGTCAAAACTAGAATATCGACTTGGTAAAGCGGCTTATTTAGGAGCTTATAACAAATCTCGTCGGATATCTGCGGCTTGTTTAGATCGGGATGCTTAACAGTTCTACCTAGTGGCTGGGTTGTTTCATGATACAGTCATCCAAAAATATGATTCGATCTATCCGTCCTAACTTGCTGATAGACGTCTAAATACGCATTTCGTCGAAATTATTCAATTTCCGACCATGGAAACCGTAAGCAAATTCTCAAAAATTTGATGTATATTAACCTTGCATGAAAATATGCAGAATAAAATATGCGGCCAATGTATTTACGCTCTTCACGGGAGTTGTATTTCTGAATATGAGTTTCTTGCTCGCGGAGATTTCGGCACTTGATTTGGCGCCGAACAATCCAATGGCCGTGATAGCCAATTCAATTGCGGAGGAAGACCCGGAGGCTGAGGAGAACCCAACTTTCGCAGAATTAGATTTCATTATCAATCAATGTTCAATAGTTAGAACCATTGGTCTATATTCCAATAACAAGTTCGACGCATGGGCACTTGGTCATCCAAGACAGGGTGAATTTGCGATCGATATTCCCCCTCCACAAGCATATTTCTTCTAAAATCAATTTCAGAGCAACGAGAATGATAATTCCCGTCGGAGCTGACGTCATGTGATAAGCAATCACACGACATGTGCCTGGTCTTCTGGACTTACCAGGACCAAAATTATTTACTTACCAAAGGGATTTTATGAAGTTATACAGTTCATCTAGCGAGACCGTTATTCTGGCACCTGATTTGCCTGGCTTTTTGTTGAATCACAACGGAGATGCTATTCACTTTGGAAATGATCGTAGCCAATTCCGCCATAACCTGTTAAAACTGCCTAAATGAAAGCTCTCCGTGGAAAAACGATTTTAGTAACAGGTGCTAGCGGATTTGTTGGGTCACACCTCATCAAGCGTCTGAAAGACATTGGTTGCGTGATCCATGCCTTGTCCAGAAATGAGGTCGCCTCAAACGGCGACGGTATTCATTGGACCAAGGCAGACATTTCGGACATGGAGTCCCTCAGAAAAGTCTTTATTCAACTGAGCCCAGATATAGTGTTCCATTTGGGCAGTCATGTCACAGGGAACAGAGCTCTTAATGAATTAGAACCCACACTCAGAAGCAACCTATTGAGCACGATAAACCTCCTGACGCTGGTCACCGAGCATAATTGTGAACGCATGGTAACGGTAGGATCTATGGAAGAACCCGACATCAACAGCAGTGATGTTCCAAACTCACCGTACTCAGCTGCCAAATGGGCTAGTACAGGATACAGTCGAATGTTCTTCAGTCTTTATAATACTCCGGTCGTGACTGCAACCCTATACATGGTCTACGGCCCGGATCAAAAAGACACAAGCAAGCTGATACCGTACGTTACAACCGCTCTCCTTCAAAATTCTACGCCAAAGTTGTCGAGTGGTAAAAGAGACATCGATTGGATCTACATAGATGATGTTGTTGAGGGACTGATCCAAATCGCCATCACCCCCGGAATAGAGGGGAAAATAATAGATTTTGGTTCAGGCACGACTCACACCATTCGCGAAGTGGTGGAAAAAATCGTGGACCTTACCAATCCGGATGTTATGCCTCAATTCAGTGCTAGGCGGGATCGCCCTTTCGAGAATACCCGGATCGCAAATGTCGAATTAACCAGCAGTCTGATGGATTGGAAGCCCCAGGTAAGTTTGCCTGACGGACTTGCAAGAACGGTCAGCTGGTACCGCGAGAACCTTCAAGAAGCAAATGGTGAGAAAAGACTAGAAGCAAATGGTGAGAAAAGACTAGAAGTAAATGGTGAGAAAAGACTAGAAGTAAATGGTAAGCAGAGGCTCGTCAAAAAAGCCTGACTCATTTGATTAGTTAACAACTTTACTTTTATGACCAATAAGGTAGACCATAAAAATCCCGTTCCAAAAAAAGAACTTGTTAAGAAGCCGTCGGAAACTTTTACCAAAGCTTCAAAGGTTCAGGAGTATGTAAAAAAGAACTTCAAGAGCAACCGGTCGAATACCAAATCTGTATACACCCGTCCGCGTTAAGTTGATGTTCTTGCTATTGTTAAGACCATCGGAAATCAATATTCTGATGCATGGATGAAAGTAAACAGATTCTGGGGCAATTTTTTTAAATATTGCTTTTTGTAACCTTTTCACATGAAAGTGAGAAATTGGATTTGAATAAATCGATTGATGAATCGAGAAAATGATTGAGGATCTCGAAGAGATGCGGCATACCCTTACTCTTACCGGATCATCATCAACAATATTTTTTTTATAATTCATTTGTATTATATTGGTATCATAATTTTGAATATTCTATTCTAGTGCAAGAATAAAATTTCAAGCAAATGTTAGTCATGGATTGATTGTTTCAAGCATATTTGGCAACTCTCGCCAAGGATAGGGCCTCATTCACGAGGCTTACGTGTCATTCTTTTCCTGTATTTTTCCTTTTACTCGCGATCATTAATCAATTGGTCAGCGTTTTGGCAATTTTGCCGGACGCACCTATTGATATTCTCAAAAAAAGTTTCAGGAAGATGAAATGGACCCCTGTCCGGAAAATACAATAAGATAATTTTTGTAGAAGCTCGTTGTGGCATGCAAAATCGAAAAGGCATGGGATACACTAATCAAAACGGAAGCATGGAGATTCGATTCTACAAAATCTACCTTATCATCATTAATTTCTAGGGATTTGCCATTTGGATTATTGCGCAGAGGAAAATTTCTAACAAAAATGATTGAATCAAATGAATGAAGCTAATCTTAATACGGTCGGGGATCAAATGCATCAGCTGATTACATTACTCTATCCGATTTCGCGGAGTATTACTGGGAACGGAGTTCGAGAAACTCTTGAAATCTTAAAAAGATATATCTCTCTATCTATTTATGAAGTTCCCTCTGGAACGGAAGCGTTCGACTGGACAGTCCCGAAGGAATGGAACATTCGTGACGGGTACATCAAAAATGCTCACGGTGATAAAATTATTGACTATAAAAATTCCAACCTGCACGTGCTTCAATATAGCGGCCCTGTGCACAAAAAAGTACAGCTGGCAGAATTGAAAGAGCACATCTATACATCGCCAGAACATCCTGACTGGATCCCTTACCGAACATCGTACTACAAAGAGGCCTGGGGATTTTGCATGCCCCACAATCAATTGATTTCGTTGGAGGAAGGTGAATACGAAGTGTTCATTGATTCGACACTGGAAAACGGCTTGCTCACATATGCTGAATCCTTTATACAGGGCGAGCTTTCCGACGAGGTCCTTATTTTTACCCATATTTGTCACCCATCACTTTGCAACGACAATCTTTCCGGAATAAGCCTATGCGTCTATTTAATCAGAAATATGATGCAACAAAAATGTAGATATTCCTATCGATTCGTATTTGCTCCCGCGACAATAGGCTCCATCGTTTGGCTAGCGAAGAACGAGTCAAACGTTCGCAAAATAAAGCACGGCCTGGTGTGTACGTTGGTTGGCGATACAAGTAACTTTACCTACAAACAATCCCGCCAACAAAATGCTGAGATTGATCAAATCGTTGAGTATGTACTTCAAAGCAAGCCACACAAAATCATCGATTTTTCCCCTTATGGATATGACGAACGTCAATTTTGCTCGCCAGGTTTCAACCTTCCGGTCGGATGCCTTTCCCGCGCCACCTTTGGTAAGTATCCCGAATATCACACATCAGCGGATAATCTGGAATTAGTAAAAGCTTCCGCCCTACAGGAATCCCTTGAAGTTTTTCAAGAGGTCATCCATGTTTTGGAAGCAAATAAAAAGTTCATTAACCAAAATCCAAAGGGCGAGGCAATGCTAGGCAAGAGGGGTTTATATAACACGGTCGGCGCAAATAGTCAAAATATTGACTTTCAAATTGCATTATTGTGGATTATGAATGCTTCTGATGGAAGCCAATCATTGCTCGACATCGCGCGCAAAGCAAATATGAAATTCGACTACATTAAAAATGCGGCGGATCAGCTACTTGGATGCGGATTATTGAAAGAAACTGCATAAGAAATATCCAACGTCAATAACGATTCTAATTTACAAACCACATTAAAGAAGATTTAAATAATATGCCATCAGTACCTGCGATTTCAATCCTTACTCCCGTTTGGAACGGACTTCCGTATATCAAAGAGGCTGTGGAATCTGTACTTGCCCAGGATTTTCAAGATTGGGAAATGATAATCGCTGACAACGCATCTGAAGATGGAACCAGCGAATATTTAAGGACATTAAATGATCGGAGAATTAGGGTGTTTAGGCATGAGAAAAACATCGGAATATACAAAAACATCAGATTTCTCTACAATAACGCAACAGCGCCCATATACACCGCGTTGTGCGCAGACGACTATTTTTTTGAAGGTGGGTTAAGAAAAATTGTTGACGAATGGGCGAAAGTTGGTCCGGAGATCGGTTTAATTGCATTTAATTGGAAACAGCGGACATCAAAACACGATCAACTCACGACGTACTCTTATTCGGTTCTTCCCACCGTGCTCGATAAAACAAATGCGACGCTTGCCTTTTTTCTTTTTGGCAATATTCCCGGAAACCTTTCCGAAGTCTCGGCAAGGGTGCCGCTTGTTTTGTCGGAGGATTTCTTATATCAAATTAAGTACTCGGGTGACTTCGAGTATTGGTTGCGGCTGGCAAAAAAAACCGGCATTTTTCTTAGCGAAGCGCAGGTCGTCTACATCCGTAGACACGATCGCGTCATGGCCACCTATGCGACTGCCAAAGGGGAGTACCATGAAGAATCAATTCCCGTTTATGAAAAGCTTATCGATGAATTGTCAAAGCAATGCGATCGGAAGAAGCTAATTGCTTTTTACAATATTAATAAAATCTCATACCACCTCCGCGACGCGATTAAGCATGCACTCTATGGACGATTTGCCTCAATAAAGTCATTTCTCCGTCAAAGGTCCCGTATATTCTGGCCCCTTCAGACAATAGTATGCATGCCATTTGCTTTGTCCGAGAAACTTCGTTTTAGGGTGTCTGGCCCATTGGCAAAGAGGATAATGGATGAGGCGGGAATGATTACCTCCAAAAATGCTGGGGAAAACAAGTAAGATAGAGAGGTCGATCGTCTCTGTTGGTAAGCTCACAACAACCAGCGTCGCCTATCTGAGATGTTACCTTTTTCTTTCAAATCGATCAAGTGGAAGTACGTCAATAAGCAAATGATAAGTCGGGGTCCTACGCCAGTTGTAATAAAGAGGCGTACGTCCGAGTTCCAAATCCACAATCATCAAATACACGTAGCTAAAAGGGACGCCGCCGGGAAACGGCCTCTATTACAAAAATACTCCGATTGTCCTCAGAATAATTAATTTTGGAATTAAAGTGAATTCAAATCGAAGAAGGTAATACTAATATGGTTGCGGAAGAAATTGTTAAATTGGCGTCTTGGGGATATTGGGAAGGATCAATGATGAGGACTTTAAACAATAAATAAATATGCCAGCAGCACCTGTGATTTCAATCTATCTTCCTGTTTGGAACGGACTTCCCTATATTAAAGAGAGTGTGGAATCTGTGCTTGCCCAGGATTTTCAAGATTGGGAATTGCTAATCGGGGACAACGCATCTGATGATGGAACCAGCGATTATTTAAGGACATTAAATGATCCGAGAATTAAGGTTTACAGCCATGAGAAAAACCTCGGAGTATACAAAAACATCAAATTTCTCATCAATAAGTGCACAGCGCCCATATGCACTGGGTTGGGCGCAGACGACTATTTTTATGAAGGTGGGTTGAGAAAAATTGTTGACGTGTGGGCGAAAGTTGGTCCGGAAATCGGTGTGGTTGCATTTAATTGGAAACACCGGTACATAAAACACGATGAATTCACGACGTACGCATATGAGAATCTTCCAAGCGTGCTCGATAAGAAAAATGTGACAGCTGCATTTTTTCTTTTTGGCAATATCCCCGGAAACCTTTCCGAAATATCGGCAAGAACGCCGCTTTGTGTGTCGGAGGATTTCTTGTATCACATTAGGTACTCGGCTGACTTCGACTATTGGTTGCGATGTTCAAAAAAAACCGGCCTTGTCCTTAGCGATGCCAATGTCGTGTACATCCGGAGACACGATCGAGTCCAGAAAACCCACATGACTGCCAAAGGAGAGTACCACGAAGAATCAATTCCAGTTTATGAAAGGCTTATCGATGAATTGTCAAAGCAATGCGATCGGAAAAACCTTATTGCTATTTACAATATTAATAAGGTCTCGTACCACCTGCGCGACGCGATTAAGCATGCACTCTATGGACGATTTGCCTCAATAAAGTCATTTCTTCGTCAAAAGTCCCCCATATTCTGGCCACTTCAGACAATACGATGTCTGCCGTATGCTTTGTCCGAGAGACTTCGTTTTCGGGTGGGTAGACCGGTGGCCAAGAGGATTATGGATGAGGCCGGCTTGATCACCTCCAAAAGTGTTGAGGAAAACAATTAGTTTAGAGAGGTCGATTGGATAATCTCAACATCCAGTGCCATAGTATCTTTTTTCGGAAAATCGTTCCAAAGAAAGAATTGCGCTTCTTATCTGCGCGCGAAATGCAAGTGCAGGGTCGTCTATCTGAGACGTTACGAACCAGGCAATGCTGGGCGAATGGAATCAAGCGGTTGCCTCTGTCAGCTTTGATATATTTCTTGAAAAGTGGTCTTGAGATTCTTAGTGATATCCCATGAAGGGTAGTGACTCTTCATTTTCGAAAAGTTTTTATCACACCTGTTTTGTTAGGGTTAATGGGTTGGTTTTTCAAGAAAGTTCATGGGGCACGCCTGCGACGAGCCTGAAGTCTCTTCGGGAAGTGATTTATTTTTAATAGATTGTTAAAGATACATTCCATTGCGATTTCATATGGAGAAAGATTCCCCTCAATCTGAACCTGTCGATTCATCTCCGCCAAGAAAAAAAATTATTACGCGCGTGGGCAACCACCTCAAGAAATTCTGCCTGGACATGCTGCCTGTAATTGCAGGAGTAGTTATTGGGTTGTATTTGACTGCTGAAAGTGAAGAGCGTCAAAACCGAAAATTATTGGACAACACGTTAGAAGCTTTGGCCAATGAGTTTAAGGCGAATGGGCTTGAAATTAATAAAAAATTGATACGGCATACCCGAATTTTTGATTCCCTAAAATATTACCAGTCAGATACGCAATATAACCTGAACGACATTTTAGGTAAGGCCGGTGGTCTGGCAAGCAGCCAGATTTACACGACCAACTGGCAGGCAACGCTAAATAATTACAACCTGCAAATAATAAATTTCGAAACTGTAAAATTGCTTTCACGCATTGAAAATATTCATGAAGAGCTTACTAAACAGGTGGACATATTCTATGAGAAGGTCTATGCGCCTTCGATGTATGCACGTGGTGAAGAAGGAGTTTCTCACCGGAAGATCGTGATGGATGTGATGGAGGACTATAAGGCGAATGAACAGGAACTACTTCAGCTCTATAACGAGTTTTCTGTTGTTGTGGAAACAAAACGATACCGCCAGGATTAGGTCAACCGTGTAGTCACATCGCATACTGCGTGTTGAATGATCTTGAGATTAAATCAAGTGACTTGTTTGACAAAGAAGGAAAATTGAAATCTATAAAAGATATGATTTCCCATTAATTGTATTAATCGAGGACGAAATACAAACCTGGAAGAAATTCTGACTTAAAAACTAATCAAGCATAAGGTCGAATTTAAATAGGGCCTTGAGTTTCATTTTGAGGTATTACGAACACATTTCCAATTGCCCCGTGATGGCGTGGAGCTTGACGTTTAAATGCTCGAATTTAACTAATTTCAAATCTGTAAGCCTCTCTTAGGAATGCATATAAAAAACCAAAAGACCCATGAAACACAAAACCAAGTTTACTTCGCTACTGCTCTTAGCAGTGGCAGTATTGATTTTCAGTTGCAATCGGCGACAGAAAACGGAAACACCAGAAACGAAGTCCGCTTCCGGTGAATTCGACCGCACTGTTTTACCAATACTGCCCCATTCCTTCATGGGCGTTGTTGACACGAATGCGGTTGCCTCTAAACCTGATTTCCCTATTGAAGTTTCAGCTCCTGAAGGTGCGCCTAATGTGTTGATTATTCTCACAGATGATGTTGGTTATGGTGCCAGCAGCACATTTGGCGGACCTATTCAAACTCCTACTTTCGATAAGCTCGCTGCCGAAGGTCTTCGTTACAATCATTTCCATACCACTGCCCTGTGTTCACCCAGCCGAGCCGCATTGATTACTGGACGGAATCACCACAATGTAGCAAGCGGTGTAATAACCGAATTTGCAACAGGATTTGATGGGTATAATAGTCTTGTGCCTAAATCTACTGCCAGCATTGGTGAAATATTAAGAGGCAATGGATGGAACACGGGATGGTGGGGCAAAATGCACAATGTGCCCGATTGGAAGAGTAGCACATCCGGGCCGTTTGATCTTTGGCCTAACGGATTGGGCTTCGAATATTTTTATGGATTTATCGGTGGAGACAATCATCAGTTTCGTCCGGCTATGTATGAAAATACAACACCGGTTGAACCCTACATTAACAAACCTAATTATATCATGGATGAAGACCTTGCCGATAATGCCGTTGCTTACATCCGCAAGCATAATTCAATTTCGCCACAAAAACCCTTCTTCGCTTATTATTGTACTGGCACGGCACATGCCCCACACCACGCTCCAAAAGAATGGATAGAAAAGTATAAAGGAAAATTCGACCAGGGCTGGGATAAGGTTCGCGAAGAGACAATAGCAAGACAGAAACAACTTGGTGTAGTACCCCAAAACACAGAACTAACTGCTCGCAATGATGGTGCACCTGAATGGAATAGTCTCACTGCCGACCAGAAGAAATTATATGCGCGCGAAATGGAAGTTTATGCCGGTGCATTATCGTATGCTGATTACAATATCGGAAGAGTGATTGACGCTGTAAGAGAGACCGGGCAACTGGATAACACGATCATCATTTACATCATGGGTGATAACGGTGCCAGCGCAGAAGGTTCACAGCAGGGAACCACGAACGAAGTAGGCACAGCCGCAAACGGTTTTCCTGAAGATATTCCTTTCCTCATGACCCAATATGATAAGCTGGGTTCCAAGTACACCTATAACCACTATTCTTATGCATGGGCGCTGACCATGGATGCACCCTTTCAATGGACCAAGCAAGTCGCTTCTCATTTTGGAGGTACGCGTAATGGTCTTGTGATCAGTTATCCGAAAGGGATGAAAGAAAAAGGTGGAATACGCTCACAGTTCCATCATGTGATTGACATCGTACCAACCGTACTCGAATTATGTGGTGTGCCCCAGCCAAAGAAGGTTAACGGGGTGGATCAAAAACCAATAGATGGTGTGAGCATGGCGTACACATTTAACGATGCTACTGCTAAGTCCACACGCACTACACAGTATTTTGAACTCGTAAGTAACCGCGCAATTTACCATGACGGATGGGTTGCTGCCACTACTCCCTACCGTGTGCCATGGGAAACTATGGGAGGAAGCAGCAAATATCCAAGCCGTGATTTCAAATGGGAGCTTTACAACATTTCCGATGATTTCAGTCAAGCAATCAATCTTGCTGATAAAAACCCCGATAAATTAAAAGAACTTCAAAACCTATTTTATGCAGAAGCCAAAAAGAATAACGTACTTCCATTAGACGGAACATTTGCCGAAAGAGCTGATCCTGCCATTCGTCCAAGCTTAACAAAAGGAAGAACCAGTTTTGAATATTATGAAGGAGCGGTTAGAATTCCTGAAGGGTCCGCTCCTAATTTCAAAAATCAATCATGGACGATTACAGCCGATGTTAACACTATAGCAAAATCACAAGGTGTATTGGCAACAATGGGTGGATACTTCGGAGGTTTTGCATTGATGATAAAAGATAGCAAACCGATGTTCATGTACCGGGGGACGAATCAACCCCAATGGTTGGTAACCGTTCAGTCACCACAAACACTCAGCGCAGGATCACATAAAGTCACTGTTGATTTTGTATATGATGGAGGTGGAAGAGGTAAAGGTGCTAACCTGATATTATCCGTGGACGGAAAACAGGTTGCCCAAAAGAGAACAGAACGTACCATTGGCGTACGGTTCTCATTGGATGAAACCTGGGATGTAGGAGAAGACACAGGAACACCCGTGGAATTTAACGTGTATGATGTGCCATTCAAGTTCAACGGTGAGTTGCAGAAAGTTACTGTGGCGTATAAGTAAAATAAACCGACTTTAGGGACAACGGTCATCTATATTGATGACCGTTGTTTTTTATATCTTCTTCAGAATTAATAGGAAAAAAATTAAGGTTGGTAGTTATGCAGTCTGAGGCAGAAACCAGAAACGATTTAATTAGGATTGATCTTACGAAAGCCAAGTTCTTTGATGTATGTCGTTACGGGTCTACAAAAATAACCAGTGCCAACCGGGTGCTTGCCTGGATGGTCCATCACATTGCCACTCTTTAGACCGTTCTAACTGGCAACACGTAGTGATCGTAAGGGTAATCCATGCTCTTACTTTTGCGAATGATTTCAGCAAAACGATCATTAATGCCGATGTATTGTTCGATCGAAGTTTTTGAGTTCTGTGATAGAAACAGTATCCGCCGATCCCTGAGGCAGGGCTTCGGCGGGCGAAGCCTAATCAAATGAAATGTCGTTGTAGGAATGCTCTTCCGGAGCCAGA
>Ga0075418_10006970_pt1 | contig 12731 bp, 14 predicted proteins | sample SoiMetdeltSBSDD2_FD_81776 | JGI IMG/M metagenome (GOLD analysis project Ga0075418, IMG submission 81776) | Bulk soil microbial communities from a Populus tree surrounding site in Tennessee, USA - Soil MetaG P. deltoides SBSDD2 | ecosystem: Environmental > Terrestrial > Soil > Tree plantation...
ACACTTTTGTCCGTCCTTCACTCCCAATCGAGAGAAAATCACTCTTCGGACGCAAAAATCGCATGGTTCAACCTGACTCCTTGAACGTGGGCTGTACCAAAGAAAAACAATGTTTGGTCGGAGATGTATCACTATTTTATGTACAACCGGGAGGAGTTTTTAGCGCACTACCACAAGCGGTCGAACGTCTAGACCGCCTTCAGTATGATCAAGGGAAAGTTTGGGGATGCGGTACGAAGTAAAAGTGATATCGGGCAACTCAATGAGGTGCTGTGTAAAGTGCTCTGCCATAACCTCTGCGTGCTGATTCAGGCCATTCATGAGTTGGGAATAGAGCCGAGATTTGATGCAAAGCCGTCTTCAGTCATCAACCCAATTTTCTCTTGGAAATGAGAAAATCTCGAAATGCTTGATATTCCTGGTGACGACCGTTGCATTGAGATGAATGGTAAAGGCGGCAATGAAGAGATCCTTATCTCCTGGCATTTTATTTTGGCGCTTCGTCATGACCCATAGCCGTGTGGCTTCATCCCAAATAGCTTTTGTAGCCTCATAATAGGGTAGTGTGCTCCAGAATTGCGTGACGTTATGCAACATTTGGAGGTTGTTCGTGTATCGTAAGCCACGGATAAACTCATAATACACAATAGGGACGACATAGATATCGTCTCCTTGAGCCAGCGCCGCTAATAGCCGTGGCCGCACTTTGGGATGTTTGCGAAAAAAGGCGACCCAAATATTCGTATCGATCACATAGCGCATTACAAGCCGAAATCCTCATCACCAAAATTGATGGGATGGCGCTTTATCTCTTCTTCCAACTCGTCCCAATATTCGGGCGGTTGATCATCGGGGGTAGCATACCATTGCTCAACCCACGCAATCGCCGCCGCGTTCTTGTTGTTACTCTTTGTACTGGGCTTGTCTGAAGCCAGTTGTAGTGGCATCCCCTCCTCAGCAAACAGCCAGGCGTATTCTTGATGACTTTTCCACGACAGGACAGAAGCCGTATCCTTGCCGTATTCCTGTATAACATAGTGAATAGTCTTTATCTCCTGTGCGGTAAATATGGTCATGTCTGGCTCCTGAAGAGCGGTAAATTCCCGCATAAAGTAGCCGTTGGGCAGCGAGATGCGTTTTTGGCTAATGAGTCGATGGAGTTGGAGTTCTTTGAGCGCAAAATCACCCTGTGTTGGGACCGGGCCAAACGGAAACTTGCGATATTCTACGCCCGTGATAGGCTCTCCCATAGTCTGTATGTGAGTGACATCCGCAAAGTACAGCAGCTTAAACAACTTTGTCTTGCCCAGCGGCTTCACGGCGTTATGATGGGCAAAAAAGATAATGAGTTGCCTGAGCTTTCTAAGATTCACTCTCATATGACTACTCCACTCATTGAGGTTTTCCTACCTATAACACACTGCCCATATGTACAGCATACAGCAATATACTGCTCGTATGTGCAGCGTCAAGAGCGGATTCTTGATGGAAGTCCGAAAGTCGGGCTATTCTTACTGCGGCGCACTATGGCATAGTCGGTATCACGACACAAGCCGAAACTGAGAGTTGACTTTTGGTGCCGGATCGCGTCTTATATCACAACCTGTTGAAAACCCACACTTGTGATATAAAGATTCGTCAGGTATTGACATGCCAAACCTACACGGTAGAGTCGGTTCAATATCCAAAGAATTCCCGATCTACGCCATTGACCAAACAATCCTGGCCATTCGCCGTGACATCCCCTATACAGAACTTCGGGCTTCGATCACCGTGTCGGCCACTTTCGGCCACCCGGTATGGTCGACGGGCTCCCCAAAACCCTGGTTCTTCAGGACTTAGATGCTTCTACCCGGAACATCGTCTGCTGGGGTGGCCGACGCCGTGATCAAGGCCGAACTTCGTGACTATGCCCAACGCGAAACGAATATCAATATAGCAGCAATCCTTGGGCAGCGATTTCTGCTTATAAAAAACAAGCTCGTTACCTACGATCTCTTCTTGTCCCTTGCCCACTCAGAAGGGATAAATAGGCCACGTATTCGCAAGATCATGTACTTTTTATGGTGCTTCCGAGATCCCCGAGTCCGGAGGTTCATTTGCGAACGAATAGCAAGTTCTGATGGCCACTGGGATATCAATCAGTTAGTAAATAGAGCGAATTACGATTTTTTTATGCAGTTCTGTGCTAAACGAACGGCCATCAAATCTCGATCAAATATTGAAAATTTTCTGTTCGAAATCGGTATCTTTGATCGGCGCAATCAACAAATCCATCTTGAACTCGATGATGGATGGCTGTCAGACGCAATGCGGGTAGTTGCCCAACATGAGAGAGCCGCAGCGCAGCGCCGCGCAATGGTCAATGACCCCATTGACTTCCTTATTGTCAGCGGTTGGCACGGACTTGCGAACGCAACGAAAGAAGAACTTTTAGATCTTACGGGCAGTATTATCACTGACACAGAGCCATTAGAAGACGAGGCTATTGCTCGTCCTAGCGCTTCCGAGAGTCGCACTTGGAACAGACCAGCCCCACAGCATTCATCCCGTCTATCCACGTCAACCATCATTAATTTAGTAGCTCATGAACGGGCATCATCCGCACATCACCAGCTTGAGCAACTTACTGACGCTGCCGCGCGTTCACAGGGGTATACTCCGTTGTACAACGATCAGATTGATATGCACTTTTCTACGCCATATGGCCATGTCCTGGCCGAGATGAAGAGTTGTCATCGGGGAAATCTTCATAGTCAAGTCAGGCGTGGGGTAAGCCAACTATTGGAATATCAATTTATTTACAGAGAAAGACTTGGTAAGGATGTTGTTCCCATCCTTATCATCGAGACTCAGCCAACAAGAGAGCATCGGTGGCTTATCGAGTACACCGAGTCTATTGGCATCTTGCTAGCGTGGAAGGACGAGAACCGACTTGTAACGACAGTAAACATTCCGACTGCCCTCAGCGGAGTAGTCCTGCCTCAGTGAGAACCGTTCCAGCCATTGGTATTAGCAGTATAGGCTGAAAAATGTGGCCGTGTTTCGAGGTAGGTCTCAACCTCATCACCCCAGCATGTCCAGCCCGGAATAGGCTCTCGCGCAAACAGCTCAAGATATGGGCCTGGACTACATGCTTTAATAATGCTGTACACATCCGCTGGTTTTCGCGAATGTTCTTGTTTTCTGCTCACAACAATATTGGTCTGCCGCCGTCCTGGATCGAGTGTTCTCATGTTTCCCTTAATACCGAAGAGAAGCAGTTCCGTAACATTGCGAAAGTAGAATCCGACTCCACGACCATCCGGACCGCCATCTTTGCGAACTTTGAACCAGACGAGGTTTGTTTTGTACGTAAATCCCCATGCTTCCATTATATCAAGAGCTTCCTTAATTAGGGCATTCGGAGACCATAAATATAAATGGCTTGGTATTTTTGCATGGGCGGCCACTGGCAAAGCAGCAATCTCATCGAAGCTCATGGTGCAATAGCGATGAAGACGCTTGTGCTCTGGTGCCATCTTCCCAGTTCGGTTGTGAAATCTCCAAGGAGGATCAACAAGGATCGTTGAAAACATTCCATTGAGGCCGGGTAATCGGTCCATAGCAACGCACTCCTTTGTTGTTATCTCCGCCGCAATAGTGGGGCTTGTTCAGTGAGATAGTGTGAGACAGCTTCCCGCACAACCCATGCGACGGAAACTTTATTACTCAAGGCAATTCTTTCAAGCTCTTTGTAATCCTCTGAAGGAAGACTTACAGTGGTCCGGATAGATTTCTGATTCCCTTCCTTCGTCACTTTGATTTTCTGCATGGCCACCTCCATGAATGCATCACTTTACATCACTATAATGCATTCGGCAAGACCATAGCATTTGGCAGTAGCGCCTTAATGGACTATTTTACTAAAAAACTTTGTAAGACTTTCCATAGTATAGTTAAGAATAGATGACATTATTGAGCGAGTGAAAGCCTGTGAGGTGAAGAAAGAACCAAGCTGAAAAACGCTCCTATCAAGTCAGAAAAAAGACTATCATTGATGAAACATATGGACTTTGGGCTCCAAGACTTTTTGTGCAGAAGCGGCTTCTGCACAAAAGACTGTGGAAAAGTCGGGGTTTTTGTGCAAAGCCGGTTGTATGCTCCATTACCGTTGACCTTTGACGAGACCCTGATACGCGTGCTTGAGGTTCTCCAGCGCGAGGGACGAGTGTCAACCGTGCGCGCAGGAGACGATTTGACCTGGACAAGGCATAGCTCGAAGACTTGAAGATCGAAATCATCCAGGCCAAAAGGCTGGCGATCGACGAAGCTGGAACGATGGGCGTCTGGTACGAAAGGTCTACCTAACTGAAACAGATACCGAGGCATGTGACGAGGCAATACATGGCATACTCGGGTGGATCTATCGCGACTGTCTACTGTTACTTTTTGGTGCTTTGTCTCTTACGAGACTCTTGAAGCATGACCAGCAACCGCCCAATATAGGGCTGGACGTTTGCCTGGCTCAGATAAAGCACCCATAAGTCCCTCTCCTTGCAGCACGAGGCAGGCTTATACGCCAGCCCCCTGGTCGCAAGGCCTACCTCTAAGGCTTCGATGCCGTGATCCACACAGGTTCAATCCCCTCATCCTGGAGCCACTGGGCAGCATGCTCCTGCTGACTTTGCTGCTGCAGGGTCGTCCAGCGTTGTTGCTCGTCAGGATAGTGCGCCAGCACATCTTTGAAGCGGCGTACAGCATTGCGTCCTTCCAGGGCATTGGTCAGCTTGCTCCGCAGGTCAGTGTCGCGCACTGTGTCAACGAAGTCGGACATGGTCTCCTCGACTTCCCAGTCCAGGGCTTCAGGAATTGGCAGATAGCGCCCCTGGGTATCGCTGAACACGGCTTGCGCCTCGTGCAGTTCCTCCTGCTGCCAGGCGTTAAGACTCCCAGCTATGGTTTGGCCTTCCTCAAGCGCATTCCAGACATCTGTCGAAATGCGCATAATGCGCCCAGTGTGCGTATCAAGATAATAATCGTTCTCGTCGCTCCCCTGTCTAGCCATCGCCCTCGCCAACGCCTCGAAGTCAATATTGAGACGCCTGAGCGCCATGATCGCTCCTCCCCCTCATGTTTTGCGCTGTTCCCCGGTGAAAACTTTATCCTGTACCGTTTGTTGTACTCCTTCTTGCGCCCCAGCGCAAGAGCAGATCGCTCACCCTTTATGGATGGGCTACTAAAAAGGTTTCAATCCACGCCACCAGACGCTTAGGCGCGTCCTCTGGTACGAAATGGCTAGCATCCTCGACCACATGTGTCCTCGCCTGCGGGAATACGTCTTGCCACTGCTGCAACACAGATGCGCCTAGCACAGGGTCACGTATACCCCAGAGCAAGAGTACGGGTATCCTGGCAAACTGGGCTAAGCCGCTCTCGATCTGCTGCATGACCGCATAGGAAGGGGCCGCAACGTGCGTTGGAATGTCACGTGACCAGCACAGGAGCGCCAGGCGTGATGTCGGGGTGGAGAAAGGAGCCCGGTAGGCGTCCATGACTGTGGTGGTAAGGCGCTCGGTATGATAGGTCGTGCCCCGCAGTGCTGGTTCAAGATAACCGTGTCGCTCCAGTACAAATTTGTCCCCACGCTCGGAGCGAATGATCTCAAGCAAACGTGGCAAGGGACCACCTGGCCATAGAGCAAAGGCCCAGGTATTCATCAGAACCAGTCGTTTGATACGCGCTGGATGGCGTACAGCAAAACCGAGTCCGACTGGCCCACCCCAATCGTGCAGTACCAGCGTAATATGACGCAGGTCAAGATGTAGCATCAGGGCTTCAAAATTGGCGATATGATGCTGCAGGCGATACGGATACGGGGTTGGCGGCACACTGGATTTCCCCATGCCCATATGATCTGGTACGATGCAACGCCGCTGCCGCGCCAGAGACGGGATGAACTGCCGATACAGATAGCCCCAGGTTGGATCCCCATGTACGAGGACAATAGGTTCACCCTGCCCTTCGTCAACGTAGTGGAGCTGCAGCCCATTATGGACGTAATAGTGCGGAGCGAAAGGCCAGGAGCCCGCCCATGTCTCGTCTTGAATCTCGATCACACCGGACTCCGCTGCTGTGGCACGCTCACTGCGGATACTCCCGATGGCGATACTCCCCACTTTTCCCGCCGCTTTTGTAGAGCAATTCCACATCAGCCAGGCGCATTTGCCGGTCGAGACTTTTACACATATCGTACACCGTGAGACCAGCGACCGTCACGGCCGTGAGAGCTTCCATCTCGACACCAGTGCGTCCCCTATTGCGCACACGTGCCTCAATACACACACGCAGTCCCTCGGCATCTGGCCAGAGATCCACCTCAACGCTAGTAATCTCCAGGGGATGACACATCGGGATCAGGGTCGGGGTCTGTTTTGCCCCCATAATCCCGGCGATACGGGCCACCTGGAGGACATCGCCTTTGGCGATTTGCTGCTCGACGATAGCGCGCAGTGTCGTGGCCTGCATATATACCGCACCGCGCGCTACAGCCTGGCGAGCCGTCACCTCTTTGCTGCCGACATCCACCATGCGTGCCCGGCCCTGGGCATCCATGTGCGTCCATTCTGCCACGGCCTACTCCTTCGCCTGGACCAGCGCGGCCACGAATTCCGGCACCCGCGCGAGCGCTTCAGGCAGTTTGGCGGCATCAGGGCCACCGCCCTGCGCCATGTCAGGACGCCCGCCGCCCTTGCCACCCATAAGTGCCGCTACCTGCCCGAGCAAGGTGCCGGCCGACAGACGCTGCGTCAGGTCACGCGTGACGCCGGCCACGAGCACGGCTTTGTCGTCTTCGACGCTCCCGACCACAACCACGCCGGAGCCGAGACGGTCCTTCGCGGTGTCGACGAACGAGCGCAATGCCTTACGGTCGAAATTGTCGAGACACAACGCCAGGACCCGCACCCCAGCCACTTCGCGCACCTGGCTAAAATAATCCTGCGTCTGCGCCGTGGCCAAGCGCATCTGCAGGGCCTCGATCTGACGCTCCAGTTCGCGCTGTTGTGTGGCCAGACGCTGCAGCTTGTCCACCTCCTCATCAGGTTGCGCGCGCAATACCTGTCGTACGTCGCTGAGAATGCGGCCGTTATGCTTCACGTGCGCATACGCTCCTGGGCCAGTCAGAGCCTCAATACGTCGCACGCCAGAGCCAATGCCGGCCTCATAGGTCACGGTAAAGAAGCCGATCTCCCCCGTGGCCCGCACGTGGGTACCGCCACAGAGTTCCTTACTAAAGTCCGGGACCTCGATAGTGCGCACCTCTTCACCGTACTTTTCACCAAACAGCGCTAGCGCCCCCCAGGCAATGGCACTGTCGAGATCCATCGTCGCCACCTGTAAGGGCGTATTGGTCCAGATTTGCTCATTCACCAGGCTTTCGATGCGGTCCAACTCGCGCTGGCTGAGGCGCGCAAAATGCGTAAAATCGAACCGCAGGCGGTCTGGGGCCACGAGTGAGCCCGCCTGCTTGACATGCTCGCCAAGAATTTGCCGCAGCGCCGCATGCAAGAGGTGCGTGGCCGTATGGTTTTTGCGGATCGCCTCCCGGCGGGGCACATCGATCTCGAGCTGCATGGTCATTTCGTGCCATACCGTGCCACGCTTCACCACACCGTTATGCACGATGAGGTCGCCAGCCGGTTTCTGCGTATCCGTAATCTCCACTTCGACCCCATGATCAAGAGCCAGGGCCCGGCCCACGTCACCGACCTGTCCGCCGGCTTCGCCGTAGAACGGCGTGCGCTCGAACACCAGCTCGACGCGCTGCCCGGCATGCGCCTCCTCAACTTCTCGACCCTCCACCACGATGGCAACCACCGGGCCGGTCATCTGGGAGGTATCATAGCCAGTAAAGATCGAGGCGCCGGCACGCTGGAGTACGCGTTGATACACCGAGGCCACCTGCACTTCCCCAGAGCCCTTCCAGGTCTCGCGGGCTTTGACGCGCCTGGCCTCAAGTTCTGCCTCAAAATCTTCCCTGTTCAGGTTGATTCCCGCTTCGAGTGCTACCTCCTCGGCCAGATCGATCGGGAAGCCAAACGTATCGTAGAGCTGAAACGCCTCGGTCCCCGTAATGCGCTGCGTGCCGTCTTCCCGGTGCTGCGCGATGAGGCTGTCCAGTTCACGCATGCCCTGGTGCAGCGTGTGCAAGAAGCGCTCCTCCTCGCCCAATAGCATTTTGCTGACGTATGCGCTCTGCGCTTCCAGCTCTGGATAGGCGCTGCCCATGACGCGCTGCACCGCATCCACCAGGCGATATAGGAAGGGCTCCTCGAACCCGAGCATCTTGCCGTGGCGGGCCGCACGCCGGATGATGCGCCGCAACACATAGCCGCGCCCGGTGTTCTCGGGCCGCACCCCGTCGCACAGCAGAAACATGCTGGCACGCATATGGTCCGCAATGACACGCATGGACACATCCTCGGGCTTGACGCTACCATAGGGTTTTTCGGCGAGTTCTTCCACCGCCGCGATAATGGGGCGGAGCAGGTCCGTATCATAGTTGCTCTGCACACCCTGCATGATCGCCGCAATGCGCTCCAAACCCATGCCAGTGTCGATATTCTGCTGTGGCAAAGGGGTAAGCGTGCCATCCGCGGCACGGCTGTACTGCATAAAGACCAGATTCCACAACTCAAGAAAGCGGTCGCCCTCGCCACCCAGGACATCCTCAGGGCCGGTCCCGAGAGCCGGCCCCTGGTCAATATGAATTTCTGAACACGGTCCACAGGGACCAGTATCGCCCATGGCCCAAAAATTGTCCTTTTCCCCCAGGCGCACGATACGCTCAGCCGCCACGCCTACCTGCTTGTGCCAGATGTCAAAGGCCTCGTCATCGTCGCGATAGATGGTGACCCAGAGCTTCTCCACCGGGAGTTGTAACACCTGTGTCAAAAACTCCCAGGCAAAGGCGATCGCCCCTTCCTTAAAATAGTCACCAAAGGAAAAGTTGCCCAGCATCTCGAAAAAAGTATGGTGGCGCGCCGTATAGCCGACGTTTTCCAGGTCATTGTGTTTGCCCCCAGCGCGCACACACTTTTGGGAACTCGTAGCGCGCACATACTCGCGCTTTTCCCGCCCGAGGAGCACATCCTTAAACTGCACCATGCCGGCGTTGGTAAACAGGAGGGTGGGGTCATCTTTGGGAATGAGCGGTGAACTTTTCACGACTCGGTGATTGTGCTGCTCGAAATACCGCAAAAATGCACTGCGAATTTCGTTGCTTGTCATGTGTACTCCTCATCTACGTTCGCCACATCTCCGCTGGGGAGAGGGACTATATCACATTGCTCAACTCGCCTCATGCCCCCGTCTCCAGTTTACGCAGAGGGCCTTGCAACCTGAAGGAGATCCCCCCCTGCCGATCAGGGCGCTTACGCACTCTATTAGCCAGGAAAGCCAGCTCCGGTTTGTACGCTTCTTCGGAACGTACCTGCCAGCGCACGTTGAGCTGACTGTCCGCTAGAGGGGTTTTCCAGGCAATAGTCCCACGCCCGTCGATGAACAGATCTTTCCCCTGGCAAGTAAGCGCTACCGCGCCGGCCTGCTTCGCAGGCGTTTTGAGTTCACCCTGCAAGGTGTCGCAGACAATCTCACGGGGCAGCTGCCAGCCGGGAATGCCTACGAAAACTATGGATTGCACCCGCAGATTGAGGCTGCTATCTTGCATTTGCCCATCACTGCTAAGCGCCGCGGTGGCATCTCCGCCGAGGCGTCCACGTATAAACGCTTTGCCATCCTTGCGCAGCAGAGCGTACTGGGTCACATCCAGATCGGTAAAGCGAGTTTTGACTTCCCACAGCGGGACGCCCTCAACTGTGGTATAGCGTGCCTCCCCTTCCAGACGCCCGCTATAGAGCCCGGCCTCAAAACGCAACTGCATTTTCCTCGACAACAGGGCAAACCACTCAGGGTGGACGCGGAGGGTCTCAATAGCCATCGTCGCCTCACTGGGGCTGAACGATTCCACTTGCAAACGAATGCCTTCAGCGCGCAAGCCAGGAGGGAACGCCGGGTGCAGCCGGGTGAGTACCAGTTGTCTCCCATCCCGTGACGCCCATTCCATGAGACGCTGTTGCAACAAGTCGTAGGGGAACAGCCAGTACACAAAGACCACAAAGGCCACCAGAGCGTAAAGCGTATATGCCAGAATTTGCAGAATAATGCCTCTGATACCTACCCCCGTCCTGCTTACTCCACTTTAAAGTAGAGCATAGTCATTTGATTGGCTTGATTGGTGAGGCTCGCTCGATTGGCTGGCTGCTCATCACGCTTGAGCACCGCCACAATTCTCTTCTGTACAATACCCACGACTCCTATGGACTCAACACGAAAATGCGTACTCTTGACATCTGCTACGCTGCCCAGGGCTCTCCGCAGGTTCGCATCCTGCACGGCCTCATTCAGGTTTTTGAGCTTTTTCTCTTGCCGTTTAGCGACGATTTCCTCCACGATGCCTTCCGCACTACTGCGGGTTGTCTGTGCTCCAGTCTGCACTCCAGCAATGAGGGCTTTGAGGACCTCTGGGGCAGCAGTATTCACATTCACCTTGGCTCCCTGGTTAGCTGTCTGGGCACCTGTCTGCGGACCTGTCTGTGGGCCCGTTTGCGGACCTGTCTGTGGGCCCGTTTGCGGACCTGTCTGCGGGCCTGTTTGTGGGCCTGTCTGCGTCTGCTCGGCCCCAAAGGGAGTCAGATAATTGTTACTACCGAGATCGAGGTCTGCAACGGCCTCTGGCGTTGCACCCGGAAACAATTTCGCCAGCGTTTCCACATTATCCAGGCCCTTCACCAGGCGGAGTTCCCCAGGCGTCCGCATAGGCCCATTGGGCGGCGCATACGGGCTGGGAAGAGTCTGATAATACGATTTTTCTGCACCACCCGTCCCACGCGGGTTATCGTCGGCATCAAGCCAATCGCTCAGCGCATCCACGACCTCAGGATCAATCTTAAAACTCTCAAAAAATCTCTGAAAAATACTCACCCATACCGCTGACGGTGGCTGATTTTCGTCACCATGCGGCGGCATGAGAGCATTAATAGGCAGTTTGCTATCCTCGTCTGTAATCCGCAGACTGATGCATCCCGCACCACCCTGTTCTTCGGCGCGAGGGTCGGCACCGTGCTGCGAGAGGGCCGTCTTGGTGTCACGCCCCTCGATCGGTAGCCCCTCCCCCAGGCCCGCGGTCGCCAGTTCGATGAGTTGCTGGGGAGAAAAGCAGGCCGGGACAAGCCCGAGCTTATACCAGATATCTCCTGGTCCATTGGAATCTTTAGGAGCCTGTTGAAGCAACGCTTGCGCAAAACGCACACCAGCCAGCGCCAAATGATACGCCTGTACATCGCTGGCATAATTCATCGCCAAGTCAATTTCCACCGAGGCGTCAAAGTGGTATTCAAGCACCAGGACCGTCACCAACGCCACCACAAAGAGGGTCAGGACCAGGGCCAACCCTCGCTCCTGCCCCCGATACCGCCTAGCGCCCGGGCGTAGGCAGCCCGCTCGTCTGAGTCTGAGTGCGGCGTGTTTGCGCGTCTTCACAGGCACCTCGCATGGGCAGCGCCACTGTAGTAATAAACGCCCGTTCATACTGCGGCGCATCGCGCAGGGTCAAGGCCAGGCGCACACGACACGGCAAAAGGCTCTGGTCATCCCTGTTGGGAGGCCACTCCTCGTAGTCTTTTTCTGCGTCGTAATAGGTGATTTCCAACCCCACCGCCAGGTCTGTCAACTCTAACTGGCTGGCATGTTCGCGGCGCTCGTCCTCCTTCCCTGAGCAGTCCTCCTCCCGAAATAGCGCCGTTTTCCCTTGCAGATTGTCCGCCACGTAATAGGCCACGTGGCAGAGCTCGTAACTCGGCACTTTGTCGCTATAGCGCCGGTAAGGAATGGTCAGAAAATCAATACGGTCATGCCCCGCCGCACCGTCCGCATTTTTTTTGCCCTGGAACCCCATGCCGCTCCCTGTCGGAGGCGGCATGGCCGCCCCAACTTCCTGCGCCATGCGTAGCAATGCCACACGTCCAACGCGATAGATTTCTATATGCTGCCGACCTTTCTCCACCCCACTGGCCACGGCGGCAAAGGCCGCAAAGATCACTCCGGCAATAAGGGCAAACAAAAATAAGGCCAGGAGCAACTCGACCAGGGTAAAACCCCCTTCCTCCTGGCGTGCCCGGAGTGAACCACGACCTTTAGCGTACCCCATATGCTTCCAGCGTGTAATAATGGGTCTGCTGCCCATCGACCCAGGAGACCGTCACTTCCAGGCGCCGCACCGTCACGGGCTGCCCACCATCTAAAGCGTCTAGCATGCGTTCAGTCACCGCCGTGGCCCATTGAAAACGTGCGAGTTCTGGCCCGGCAAACTTGCCCTGCTCCTCACCTGTCTCAGGGAACTCATTCATAGTGGCCATTTTCCCTTGCGCCAATAACACCGCGGTGGACAAATCTTGGGCGCGTATCGTGGCATCGAGTGAGCGCAGATGCAGGCCCATGAATGCCACCAGGGCAATCGCCACAATGGCCACGGCGATCAGCACTTCGAGTAACGTAAAACCCGGGGCAGTGATGTGGGCCTGGAACTTAACTCGTCTTCTGTTCCACATAGTCATCGAAGACCTTCACCCGGCCCGCCAGGGGCTCAATCATCAGGGTGGCCTTCTGATTGCTGTCCGTACCGAGATGAATGA
>Ga0075418_10006971_pt1 | contig 12731 bp, 10 predicted proteins | sample SoiMetdeltSBSDD2_FD_81776 | JGI IMG/M metagenome (GOLD analysis project Ga0075418, IMG submission 81776) | Bulk soil microbial communities from a Populus tree surrounding site in Tennessee, USA - Soil MetaG P. deltoides SBSDD2 | ecosystem: Environmental > Terrestrial > Soil > Tree plantation...
AGTGCCGACGAATGGTTCGAATCTCCGAAGGCGAAGAGTGAAACGTCAGACGGCGTCTGCGGGGGCCGAACCTCAACTCTTGTGCCGTGGTTCGACGCGCATCACAGTGTCTTGGGTCACACGGAAAGCGCTGACCAGGCTGATGGTTGCGTGATAGACTGGTCCAGCAGGTGTTGGCCCCACCTGGTCCGGCGTCGCAGCACTGTTTCGAGATTGTGAGCGGACTGATACAAAGCGCGGAGTGACGCGCCGCGCCGCCGCGCTAATTCGCCATTTCCAAAGCACTTGCCCCAACCACCCGAGCGCACGCCTCCTGCATTCAGCGGGGGCATGGAGGAATCAGCAGCTCGCGTCGTCGTCGAGCTCATCGGGGTGGCGGGCGCTGGCAAGACCAGCATCGCATCCGCCCTCGTGGGACTCGACGAGCGGATACGGGCCCGTCCGCGCGTCCATAACGGCACGTACGCAGCGACGGTCCCGACGCTCCTCCCGACCTTTCTCAGTCTCCACTGGCCGCCACGGCGGGTGCTGACGAAGGAGATGAAGCGCATTCTCCGGGTTCACGCATTGCACCGCCTGGTGCGAACCGCCAGCGGGCCGGGCCTGATTCTGTTTGACGAAGGTCCCGTGTACATGCTGGCGCGACTCCTCGTCTTCGGGGGAGCCGCCGTGCAAACGCGTGCGTTCGCGCATTGGTGGCATGGGGCGATCGCGCTATGGGCCAGGACGCTCTCGGCGATCGTGTGGGTCGAAGCTTCCGATGACGTGCTGGGCGCGCGACTCAACGCGCGGGCTCAATCGCACCGGCTGCGTGGGGCGTCTGAGTCGGTCATGCGTGCCTTCTTCGCCTCTTATCGTGCAGCGTACCAGCGTGTGCTCGCCGATCTCGAGGCGGCCGGCGCTCCCGCACCATGGATGGTCGCGACGGACGACACGAGCGTCCAAGACACTGCGCAGGCGATTCTCACACGCATTCGGACTCTTCCCCCGCCCGCAATGCCTGTGGTGGAGATTGCTTGATGACCTCTACCCGGACACCTCCCGTCTCTGGTCCCCCGCAGCGCTCGCCCGCGACGCTGGCCGTGCTGCGAAAACTGTTCGACCGGATTCACGAGGCGGGGATCCGCTACTGCCACTGGAAGAGCAACCAACACCTCGACGCATCCATGATCGGCGCCACCGATCTCGACCTTCTCATCGATCGGCGCGACGCCGCCCGGCTTGCCGAGATCCTGGCACATTCGGGAGTCAAACCGTTTCGGAAAATTGCCGGCGATGAGTATCCCGGCGTGGAAGACTATCTCGCATTCGATGCCGAGCGTGGTGCGCTGAGCCATCTGCACGTGCACTACCAGCTCACGCTCGGCGAAAAATTCCTGAAGGGTCACCGACTCCCGTGGGAGCGAGAGGCCCTGGAAACCCGTCGTTTCGATCCCGAGCACTCGCTCTATGTCATGGATCCCCATCTCGAGCTGCTCGTGCTCGTCACCCGTGCGGCAATCAAGCTGCGCGCCCGAGACCGGATTCTGGCCGCTACCGGGCGGCCCTACGTCAGTGGTGGATTGCTGGTGGAATTCCGCTGGCTCGCCGAGCGAATCGACGTCGCCACGCTGCGGGACGTCAGCAGACCGCTCGTCGGTGAGACGGCGACCGACCGACTGATTGAGATCGCCGGTACCGCCGTGCCGAGCATCGGGCAGCTCGGTCGGCTCCGCCAGGTCATCGAGCCCCGGCTTGACGGGTACCGCATGTACGGGACGGTCGATGGGCTACGGCGTCGGTTCACCCGCGAGATCAAGTGGACTTGGACGGCTGTCATGAATTGGCGGCGTGGGCTGAAGACGCGGTCGACCCGTGTGTCCCCGACCGGAGGCCTGTCGGTATGCGTGATCGGCCCACAACCCGACGCGACGAATCTGGCCCGGCAGCTGTGCCGTTGGCTGTCCACCGACATGGCGGTGGTACCTGACATCGGCGCGGCATCCACTGACGACGCGCGACGGTCACGGGGTCGCGGCAAAATCGTCATCGCCGATCGGGTCCGCGGCAGCGATCCGCTTCCCGTTGATCTCGCGATCCTCCTCGGCGACGCGCCGTTCCCCAACGGCTCGGAGCGCCCGTTCCATGCCCCGGCGCAGCTGGTCAAGCTGAGCCCAACCGACACGCCTGAACGTCTCTTGAACGCCAAATGCGCCCTCTGGGACAGCATTTGACGGGGGCGGGAGCTGCAACCAACACATCCGAGCCAGTGCCTGCACCGGTTCGGTGGGCGCTCTATCTCTTCGTTTTTTCGTTGCCGTTCGAGATGCCTGACCGGACGATCCCTGTCGAAACAACGACGCTGACCGCTGCCCTACTGATTGGCACCGCGATGCTCTGGCCCAACCGCTGCCTGCGTAGGCCCCCCGCCGCGGTGTGGTTGTTCACGGCGTACGCGTATGCCTACTGGGCCGCCGTTGGAGTAGGGGGAGGCTACTTCGCCACGGATGCGATCCGGGCGACGATCATCCTGCTCCAGCTCGTCCTCATGGTCACGATTGGCGCGAACATCCTGCAGGAGCAGCAGGTCGCCGATCGCGCGCTTCTGATCTTCGCGACCGCATGCGTAATTCTCGCGGCCATGACGATGCTGGGTATCGGGACAAAGGCGGACGTTGATGTTGATACCCAGATGGTGCGCATGACTGTTTTCGGTCAGAACGCCAATCGCGCCGCGCGCGTCCTGGGGAGCGGCTTGCTCGTTCTCGTGGGTCTCACCTATGGCCGCGCGCGGGCGCTCATCCGGCCGGCCTGGCTCGTGTGGCCGTTCGTTGCCCTCGTGGCCCTCGCAATGATCGACGGTGGATCGCGGGGAGGACTGCTCGCGCTCGCAATCGGGCTGATGACCTACGGCGTGACCGGAACGACACTCAAACACAAGTTCCGCAATGCGGCCGTCGCCGTGCTCGCTGTAGGACTGGTGACAATATTCGTGTTGCGCTCGCCACTCATGGAGGAACGCCTCGCGATGGCCAGCGAGGGCAATCTTGCCAAGCGCGAGCAAATTATCCCCAACGCGCTCCAGATGTTTCTCGATCGCCCGATCCTGGGTTGGGGGGCCGAGAATGAGTATGAGCTGCAGAAACGCATGCCCCAGTTGTACCGCGATAGCCGGGACACACACAACCTTGTGCTGCATGTATTGACGACGTCGGGCCTGTTGGGCTCGGTGCCGTTCTTCGCCGCGCTGTGGCTTGCCGTTCGTGCCGCATGGCGGAGTCGTCGCGGCCCGTTGGGCTCTCTCCCGCTGGCCGTCCTGATGGGTCTCCTGGCGGGCAACATGTCCGGCAACTACATCGCCTTCAAGCTCCAGTGGATCGTGCTTGCGCTCGCGTTTGCCAGCAACACGCTGGCCACGCGGGCAGCGTTCGTTGTGCCCGGAGCCATACGGAGCCCAGTCAGTCGCGCCCGCCCGTCCACTCACACCCTCACGCGATCGACATGACAAAAATCCTGGTGCTCGATGGAGCGACGACCCAAGCGCTGGCGTGCGTGCGCGCGCTTGGCCGCGCCGGCCACACCCTGCTCGTTGCCGGCGGCGGGCCGTCGCCGCTCGCGGCCTGGTCGCGTTACTGTACCGGGCGCTACCGCGTGCAGGGGGGGGGGGAAACGTTGGAAGGATTCGCCGCGCTGCGCGACTGGGCCAGACAGGAAGGCGTCGAGGTAGTGCTGCCCCAGACGGAGCGCTCGTGCATTCTTTGTAATCTCGACCGGACCGCGTGGGAGAGCGCCGGGATCATCGTGGGTTGTGCGCCGGAAGAACAGCTCGTCCGCGCCTTTGACAAGGCGTACACGTGGCAGTTTGCGGAGGCGTGCGGTGTGCGCCTGCCCGCGCATCACATTCCCCAATCGCTCAGCGATGGCCGGACGGCCGCGGAGCAAATGGGGTTCCCCGTCATCGTGAAGTCGCGGTTCAGTCACTACTGGACGGGGGACGAGTTCATTTCGGGCGGGGGAACGCACTACGCCCGCAATCGAGTAGAGATCGACGCCGCACTTCAGGCGTGCCGGCAGGGCCCGTTCTGGCCCGTGATTCAGGAGTTCGTATCCGGCCGCGGCAAAGGACTGTTCGCGCTGTACGATCACGGCACACCGCTCGCGTGGTTTGCGCACGAACGGTTACGCGACGTGCGGCCGTCGGGCTCCGGCAGCAGCCTGCGCCGCGCCATAGCGCTCGAGGACCGGCTCCTCGCGCCCGCCGCGCGGTTGCTCAATGTCTTGCGGTGGCATGGGCCGGCGATGGTCGAATTCCGCGATGACGACCGGGGGGGCGCGCCCTGCCTCATCGAGCTCAATGGCCGCTTTTGGGGATCACTGGAGCTGGCCATCGCCGCGGGAGTCGATTTCCCCACGCTCTGGCTCCAGGTCCTGCAAGGCGCGCCGCCCGCCAGTCAGGCACCGTATGCAACCGGAGTGACTCGACGCTGGTGGTGGGGCGACGCCAAGCGCCTCCTGCATATCGCCAAGGGAGCACCGCGAGGCTATCCGGAACCGTTTCCGAATCTGTTGACAGGCTTGAAGGAAGTGCTGGGTCCGCAGCCGCCCGGCACGCGCAGCGAAACGTGGAGCGCCGACGATCCGTCCCCGGCGTTGGGAGAGTGGGTGCAAGGCATCCGTAGCCTGCTGCCCCGTCTTCACACCAACGGAAAACACGCGAGCGCGACTCGGCCCATTCGAGTCCTGATGGTCACGAGTGGATGGCCGCAACCGGGACAGCCGCAGACCACGCATTTCATCAAGCGCCAAGCCGACTTCCTGCGCGCCGCGGGCGTCGACGTGGAGGTCTTTCCGTTTCGTGGCGGCCGCAATCCCTGGAACTACGTGCGCGCCTGGTTCGGGGTCCGCCGCCGCCTATTGCGGGGTCGATACGACCTGGTACACGCGCAGTTCGGACAGAGCGGATTGCTCGCACTCCCGACCCGCCTGCCGCTCGTTGTGACCTACCGCGGCAGCGACATTCTGGGAATCGTGGGCCCGGGTGGCCGTTATCGCCGCGTCGGCCGGGTGCTGCAGTGGGCCGCGCGGCTCGTGGCACGCTGCGCAACCGCCGTAGTCGTCGTGTCGGAGCACATGAAGCGTCACCTGCCGTCCTCCGTCAAGGCAACCGTCTTGCCCTCGGGCCTGGATTTCTCGCTGTTCCAGCCGATTCCTCGCGACGATGCCCGCCGTCAACTGGCGTTGCCGCTCAACCGTCGACTCGTGCTGTTTGCGGGCAACCCGGATCTTCCGCGCAAACGGCATGACCTCGCGCTGGCGACGATGCGCCTGCTGGATCCTTCGCTACGCGCCGATCTGACCGTGGCCTGGGGTGTGCCGCATAAGCAGATGCCGATCTTGATGAGTGCGTGTGACGCGCTGCTGTTCACGTCGATGCAGGAAGGATCGCCCAACGTCGTCAAGGAAGCACTGGCCTGTAATCTCCCGGTTGTCTCGGTGAGCGTGGGTGATGTGGCCGAACGCCTGGCGGGAATTGAAGGCTGCGAAGTCTGTGCCGATGGCAAGCCCGAGACCCTGGCAGCCGCACTGCGCCGCGTGCTGGAGCGCGGCGGCCGTATCGCGGGACACGATGCCGTATCACTGCTGGATGAGCACGCGATCACGGCTCGGTTGATCGGTGTGTACGAAGAAGCGCTGCGGCGCCCCCACGATATCCGGACTCCCACCCCCCCACCTATGACACAGCAGGTCCGCAATGTCGGCTGAACCGCTATTCGTCTCAGTGGTCGTCCCGTGCCGCAACGAGGTCGGGTACATCGCTGCGTGCCTCGATTCGATTCTGGGCTCCGAGTATCCGGCTGATCGTCTCGAGATTCTGGTGATCGACGGCCGGAGCAACGACGGAACACGTGCCATCGTCGAGAGCTACGCGGCACGGTCTCCCGGCGTGCGGCTGATTGATAACCCGAAAGGCATCACGCCGGTCGCGTTGAACCTGGGAATTCGAGTGGCCCGGGGCGAGATCGTAATTCGCATGGATGTCCACGTGGTTTACCCACCGGAGTACATCCCCCGCCTCGTCGCGGCGCTCCAGACAACCGGGGCCGACAACGTCGGGGCCGTGCTCGTCACTCGACCGGCCAGCGACAAGCCGATGGCCCGCGCGATCGCCGTCGCGCTGTCCCATCCGTTCGGCGTGGGTAACTCGTATTTCCGCATCGGGGTGACCACCCCCCGGTGGGTCGACACCGTCGCCTTCTTCTGTTGCCGCCGATCACTCTTTGATCGGGTCGGCATGTTCGATGAGGAGCTGGTGCGGCATCAGGACGGCGAGTTCAACGCCCGCCTCATCGGCCGCGGCGGCCGGATTCTCCTGATTCCCGACGTCCGGTCGTACTACTACGCGCGCGGATCGCTGCCGCAAGTGCGCCGGATGTATTTCCAATATGGCTACTTCAAGCCGCTCGTCGCCCGCAAGCTGGGCCGCATCATGACGCTGCGGCAAATGGTACCGCCGCTATTCGTCGTGAGCCTGATCGCCTCGGCGCTCGCGGGCATCTGGTTGCCCGCAGCCGCGATTCTTTCAGCGGGCATCGCGGGGCTGTACGGCTCCCTGATCGCGGCGTGCTCGATCGGGGCCGCGCGACGCCACGGTGCCAAGGTCGCCCTGGCGCTGGCAGTCGTGTTTCCGGTGCTGCATGTGAGTTACGGACTCGGTTTCCTGCGGCGGCTGGTTGAGCTCATCGCAATGCCGCAGACGCACCGAGTGGCCGAGCTGCCCCTCTCCCGCTGATGAATCGAGTCCGGGGAGTTGCTAGTTTCGGATATCACGACGTCACGGATGACCCGGCGTCGTCTGGCTTCCGGCGGCCGGCAGCGGCACCCTTCAAGCTCTCGCGTGCATCGTTCGGGCGTCATCTGGACGCCATCGCACAGACACGCGCACCCGAGCTGATTGACGCAATCGATCCAGCCGGACACGGTCAGCACGTGCTCCTTACGTTTGACGACGGCGGCAACAGCGCTCTGTACGCCGCCGAGGAGCTGGTCCGTCGTGGATGGCGCGGCCACTTCTTTGTAATCACCAGTCGGATCGGTGAGCCAGGTTTCATGACGGCGCAGGAAATCCGCCAATTGAGTCACGATGGGCATGTTGTGGGGAGCCATACCCACACGCATCCCAGTTTCTTCCGGGAATTGTCCTGGGATCGCATCACCGAGGAGTGGCGCACCAGCCTGGATCACCTGGCTCAGATCCTGGGGCAGCCTGTCCTATCGGCATCGATTCCGGGAGGGGACTTGTCAGACCGCGTCGTGTGGTCCGCGATCGAAAGCGGCATCAGGTTTCTCTTCACGTCTGAGCCGACGACGGAACCCGACCGCATCGATGCGACGTGGGTGCTCGGCCGGTACGTTCCGAAAGTGAGTACATCGCCATCGCGCATCCGCGAGCTCGCGCGCTTTCGGGGCTGGGATCGTGCGATGGCATGGCGTCAGGTCAAGCTCAAGGTTCGCACGCTCCTGCCTGGGTTGTTCCACCGCTATGTCCGAGCTCGGACGCTGGAGCCTGGGCGTGTTCTTTAGCGTCTACCTGGGCGATGTCGAAGGCTTCCGAGGGTGGCGGCTCGGACTCTCTCTCAAGATCGAGACACGCGTGCTGGCGGACGGATCTCTGCAGGAGTTTCTCCATGACGTCATCCTCTCACCTCACAACCCGCTGCGGATGTTCTTCCGCCGTGACGTGGTACAACGGATGATCGAGCGCACCCGACACGACTCGGTGAGCGTCGGAGCGTACACCTTTCTGTGGACCGTCGCGATCGCGTCATCGTGGCTCCGTGTCGAATCCGGCGCTGCGGTGGACATCGACTACCCCAACGTACCCGCGACGGCTGTGCCCTCCATTTCATGCTGATCACGTTTTCGGGTTTGGATGGTGCGGGCAAGTCCACGCTGATCGCCTACCTCGAGGACGTATTCCGGGGTCGACAGCAGCGGGTTGCGGTGCTGCACCTGAACGACCAGCTCGGGATCCATGCCTACCTCCGCATGCTGCGCGATCGACTGCGCCACAAGTCCCAGGCCGAGCTCGCCCCCGGCATTCCCGATCCCCGGTCACAGAAGACTCACCGGGCGGCGCCAGGCGGCGTCCGTGGCGTTTGGGCACGGCTGCGGGCGATGCTCCTTTGGAATAAGGTGCTGCGCCGGGTCTGCTATCCAGTCGACGTCCTGATTTTCCTTGGCTACCGGGCCTACCTCGAATGGCTTGGGGGGCGCGTCCTCATCATGGACCGCTATTTCTACGATACGCTGGTGGATCTCACCCCCTCCACGCCGCGCGTCTGGAACCGGATGCTGCAGAAGCTCACGCCGGCACCCACGATTTCCGTGTGGCTCGACGTGAGTCCCGAGGAGTCCTTCCGCCGCAAGGGAGAATTCTCGGTGGAGTATTTGCGGCGCCGTCAGACCGCCTACCAGGCCGTCCTGGCCGCTGTGCCAAGCCTCGTCCGCATCGCGAACACCAATCTCGAATCGACCAAAGCGGCACTCTTGAGCGCCATAGCGAGTCGACAGGGTCAACCATGAGTAGACGCGCCAGTCTCACGCATCAAACGATTGCAGGACTCCTCTGGACCGTGCTCGGCAAGGGCGCGTATGGCCTTCTGCAGCTCATCGTGCTCGCCATCCTGGCGCGCCTAGTCTCCCCCACGGCGTTCGGCGTGGTGAGCGCGGCTCTGATCGTGATTCACCTCTCGGCGATTGTCTCGCAGCTCGGCATGGGAACGGCGTTGGTCCAACGCCCCGTCCTGGAGCCACGCCATATCGATACGGCCTTTACGGCCTCGTTCCTGTTCGACTCGACACTCGGCGCAGCCGTGTGGTTTGGCGCGCCTCTCGCGGCCGCCTTTTTTAACAATGCAGGAGTCGAGCCCGTTCTGCGAGCGCTCGCCTGGATCTTTCCCGTAGGGGGCCTCTCCACCGTTGCACAGTCCCTCATGAAACGAGAGCTGCGCTTTCGAGAGCTCGCGAATCTTGATGTCATTTCATACAGCATCGGATATGGCGCCGTCGGCGTGCCGCTCGCGCTCATGGACTTCGGCGTGTGGGCGCTCGTGGTGGCGCAGATCGTTCACACCGCGGTGAAGACCGGAATTCTTTTGTGGTGGCGGCGCCCCCGGATCCGTATGCCCGATCGCCGCGCCTTCGACGAGCTGATGTATTTCGGCACGGGCTTCACGGTGGCCAAGATCGCGAATCAGATCGCGGCGCAGGGCGATTATCTGGTTGTGGGACGGTTTCTCGGCCCGCAAGCGCTGGGATACTATGGACGGGCGTACACCCTCATGTCGTCACCGGCGAACGGATTCGCGACCGTGCTCGACGTCGTCCTCTTCCCGGTCATGGCGAAGGTGCAGACAGAATCGTTTCGGTTGGCGGCGGCCTTTCGGCGCGCCATCGCGCTGCTCACGCTTGTGTTTCTGCCCATGAGTGTTGGATTCATGCTGCTCGCTCCCGAGGTCGTGCACATCCTGCTCGGACCCCACTGGGCACCGGTGATTGCGCCGTTCCAGGTGCTGGCGGCGGGCATGATATTCCGAAGCAATTCGAAGATCGCCGACGCGTTGGCACGAGCGACCGGCGCGGTGTACAGGCGCGCGTGGCGGCAGATTCTCTACGCCGTGTTGGTGGTGGGTGGCGCATGGATCGGACAACGCTGGGGCATTACCGCCGTCGCGTGGGCTGTCCTGTTTGCGCTTCTGGTGAACTGGGTGACGATGACGCATCTCAGCATCACGGATGCGCGCATGCGCTGGGTGGATGTTTTCGCCGCACAGCTGCCGGCGGTCATGGTGACCGCGCTCGCCGGCGTCCCCGGCTGGCTCGCGATCTCACTGCTCAGACATTGGGAAGCACCGGCGCTGCTGGTTCTCGTTGGCGGGGCCGCGGTCATGGCAGGAACGATGGCGATAGCCATCTGGAGCGCGCCGACCAGGTTTCTCGGACAGGACGGTCAATGGATGATCGACACGATGCGTTCTTTCGTCGGCAAGCTCCGGCCCTCGTCTAAGCGACCGGCGTCCGACGCGGCAGTCGCGACTCCCAAAACAACCGAGGGGAGCGCGCCATCCACAAGCGGCGCTCCCCCCCGGTCACCGATCGCTTCGCCCTAACCTAGCGCTGATACGCCCCCGCATCCGGTGCGGCGCCCCGACACTTCCCTGTGATATCAAACGGCAGCGCGTAGTTGGGATCTGCGTAGCCGATTGCAGGACTGTCGGCGAGTGGCTGATTGTCCCAATTGGGCGCCAGGTCCTGTTGAGGAGTGTAGCTCGCTGGTCGCACCAACTTGGGATCAGCAATAAGCGGCTCAGAATTGTCAAACGTGCCGGACCAGTGTTTCTGCCCGTTCTGTCCGTTATTCCAAAACACGTTCCGACGTAGGAGCTGATTGCCGCCCGCTCCGTCCATCGAGGCTCCTTCGCCGCCCTTCACGTTCGCGTTGTTCAGGATGATGTTGTTGGCCACGATCCAGTTGCCGGCCATCTCGAACGACGAGACCCCATGACGCCCGTTCGCCACGAACGTGTTGTTGGCGATAATGAGGTGGTGCGCATCGTGCCGCGCCATGAAGCCCTTCGCGTCGTTGTGTTCAATGACGTTGTTGGCGATCAGCCCATAGGACGACGGACTCATATACAACCCGTGCGACGTGTTCCACTGATCGTCGTCGTAGTTGCCGAGATAGCCGCCGTTGTCGTGGATGTAGTTGTTGAGGATGCGGTAGTCCAACCCGCTGTTGCTCGCGCCACCGATCCCGGCGTGCCAGTAGTCGTGCCGCACCTCGGAATTGGACAGCTCGAGATGCTGGCCGCTGAGGTTCACCAGCACGGCCTCGCCGCTCGGGCCGGGGCCGCCGACGTTGCCGGTCGGACCATCAAAGATCATTCCGGTGACACGCAGCCACTGGCCACTGATGAACACGCGACCCTGGATGATCGGTCGACTATCGCCCGGATACCCCGCGAGCGTAATCGTCGCCGCTGGGGTCCCCGTCCGACTGAAGGTGAATGTGGTGCCCCGCGCCCCGTACGTGCCGGCGCGTAGGTACAGGATTTCGCCCGGCTGCAGCGTGTTCGCCTTGGCGAGCGACTGCCACGGCTGGGCCAACGTGCCCGGGTTCGCGTCCGAGCCCGTCGGCGAGACGTAGTACGCCTGCCCCGTCGATTGCCCCAAGGGTTGAACCCAAGTCGTGATGCCCGCAGGCCATGGACCACACTGGCCCGGCGAGGGGGGAGTGTGGACGGTCAGCGCGGCGGTCCCGCTTATGCCCTCACTGACGGCCGTGATCGTGACGTCGCCGAGAGCGACGCCGTGAGCCATTCCGCTGGAGCTGACAGTCGCCAGAGCGGGATTACTGCTCGACCACGCGACCTCACGGCCGGCCAGCACGCTGCCGCCCGCGTCCTTCAAGATCGCAGAGAGCTGGTAATTCCCATCGACCGCGACAAACGCGACGTCAGGCAGCACGGTGACCGACGCCACCGCTGTATAGATCACCGTGACTGTTGCGGTGTCGCTCTTGCCGTCGACCGTTGCTGCAATCTGCGCAGTCCCAGCCGCCAGGCCGGTCACCAGGCCAGCGGCAACACTGGCGATCAGGGTATTCGACGTAGACCAGGTCATGGATCGGTCAGACAGAATAGCGCCGGTTGAGTCTTTTGCAACAGCGGTGAGCTGAAGGGTACTGCTGACCGAGACGTCTGCCGTTGGGGGAGTCACTTCGACGGATGCTACGGGACCGGTGCCTGCAGGGCCAGAGATTTCGCCGCGCTTGAGCAACTCGCACGAGAGCAGCGAGAAGATCCCAGGAATCGAAAGGACCCACCACAGCCTCGCCAATCGCGCCGAGAGTTTGTGCTTGAAGGTCATGTCGATGACTCCAGGTCAAATGGTCAGTGGCACGAGCCGCTGCCAACATCGGTGAATGTCTTTCCCGCGACGGGGATGAATTCCCAGGTGTACGATTCGGCATACAACGTCAGCTTGAGGATGCCAAACGTGTCGTAGTTGTGCGCTTCCGTATTGGCAATCGGCGTCGCGAACGTGTAATAGCCGCGACCGCCGCTACCGACGACGAACTCCCGAATGCCGCCCGCCGGGTCGGCCACGCCCGTCGGCGTCTGCGGCGCGAACCGCTGGTAATTGTGGTCGTGGCCGACAAGGACGACGTCCGCGTTGTAGTCGTAGAGCGCCTGCCACAACGGCTGCGGAGCCGTCGAGCTGCCGTGTGAGCCCGAGCTGAAACGCGGGTGGTGCCAGTAGGCGAGGACGCATTTGGCCGTCGTGGCGGCGAGATCGGCCCGCAGCCACTGTTCCTGCGTGGAGCCGGCGCTCATCGAGATGTTGCTGTTGAGCGAAATGATGTGCCACTCGCCGAGGTCGTAGCTGTAGTAGCCGCGGCGGTCCGGACCTGCGATGTCACCGAAATAGTCGTAGTAACCAGCCGCGCCGGACGTGTTGTACTCGTGGTTGCCGGGCGACGGACGCGTCCGCGCCTTGTGCCGGCCCCAGGTCGGCTCGTAGTAGTTCATGTATTCCGTCAAGGTGCCGCTCGTGTAGGCGTTGTCGCCGAGCGTGAAGACCGTGCCCGGGATGTTGTCGAGCAGTTGCGCTGTTGCCTCGTCCCCGCTACCCGACGTGGCGATATCGCCGGCGCCGACAAACACGACGCCCGTTCCCGGCGGCGGCGGCGG
>Ga0075418_10006973_pt1 | contig 12730 bp, 13 predicted proteins | sample SoiMetdeltSBSDD2_FD_81776 | JGI IMG/M metagenome (GOLD analysis project Ga0075418, IMG submission 81776) | Bulk soil microbial communities from a Populus tree surrounding site in Tennessee, USA - Soil MetaG P. deltoides SBSDD2 | ecosystem: Environmental > Terrestrial > Soil > Tree plantation...
GGGCGGTGTGGGCGGCCGTGCTGGCCGCGGTGGTCGCGGCTGCTGCGGCCGCGATGGCGGTGTGGAAGCACGCCCACCGCAGTGACCCCAAGGACGCGACCGATCTTGTGCAGGCCCTCGTCGCCGCCCCCGTCGCACTGGTCGCCGCGGGCGAAGCTGCGTACCTGTGGTGGCGTCCTTCGAGCTGGGGTAGGTCCGTTACCAAACCCCGCGGTGCACCGGACATGGGCCGCGAAAAGCGTTAAGCTGGTGGCACGTCTCCGGCGCGGCCCGTGCCGGCGACCTGTTTGTTCGGCGGCGGAGGGCAGGCGTCAAGATCAAGCAGAGACGGATCGCCATGTCGAAATCACCAACCTCAGACTTCAAGAGTTCCGTCGGCGTCGTGATGATCCGGGTGCCTGCCGGTTCTTTCACCATGGGGAGCCCGGAGTCCGAGGACGGCCGTCGGGTTTGGGAACAGCAGCGCGAAGTCACTTTCGCCAGCGACTTCTATCTGGGGCAAACGCCGGTCACGCAGCAGCAGTATGAAGCGGTCACAGGCACGAATCCGACGGACCATGAGAAGATTGGGGATGCACCGGTTGATTCGGTGACCTGGGACCAGGCGAAGGAGTACTGTCTGAAGCTCACCCTACGCGACCGCAAAGCCGGGGTGCTACCTCACGACTGGGAATATCGGTTGCCGACAGAAGCGGAGTGGGAATACGCCTGCCGGGCGGGAAGCTCGGCGCCACGGCACGGTCAACCGCAGGATGTTGCGTGGTATCAGGACAATGCGGACGGAAAGCCGCACGCCGTCGGTCAGAAGACTCCCAACTCGTGGGGGTTCCATGACATGCTCGGCAATGTCTGGGAATGGTGTGAGGACTGTTTCTTTGTGAGCTGTTGCCCTGTGGGCTGTCGGTCCGTGCGCGGCGGGAGCTGCCGCAGCAGTGCCCGCTTCTGCCGTGGTGCCCAGCGGTGGGGCTTTGGTCCGAACGGTCGCTCACGCTATTGCGGCTTTCGCTTGCTCGCTGGCAAGACCGGCTCGTTTTTCGAGCTGAGTCGCCCGGTTGGTTTTCCGTCGGAGGAACAAGCCCCTATCTACGATGCCATCGACCCGAATGATGCCCTGCGAGTCATCACGGCCGATCCCGATGAAATCGAGCCCATCTATGTCGTCCCACCGCCGCTTCACTGTTCCGTCTACGACGACAAACCGGAATGGGTGGAGTGGCTTCTGGATCACGGAGCCGATATTGAAGGCCGCGAACAGGACTACGGTGAGCCGGCGCTGACCGCCGCGGTCGTGCATCGGCAGAAGCGGATCATTCCGATCCTGGTTCGTCGCGGCGCCAACACGGAAGGGCAGCTGAAGCGCGCCCGGAACGGACTGGCCGGCGCCTACGAGGAGTTCTTTGACCGCGAAGGCTACCGGGAAATCGTTGAACTGCTGCAGTCGCTTGGTGTCGAGGAATAAGTCGGACAGATGCTCTGTTGAAATCCTTGGGCGGTGGTCAGGTTATCATGCGGGTCCGGGCCTCGCAAAGCACGCCGAACCAAACGCGGCAGCCAGAGGTCTCGTGCCTCGCCTGACCGAAAGACCTCCCCCGCGGCTCCCCAAAGGGATTCTCCAGGCTGCGTCACCGATGTGAAAGGGAACATACAACCTGACCCGGCGGGCGTGTAGGCTTTTCGAGGTTCACGGCTCCCCGCGCCCGCCGGGCAGGTTAGCTATTTCGTTCGGCGGCGGGGAGGCGGGTCATGTGCACGTCCGGAAATCGTCTTGGCGGCATCGCGCTATCCCTTGCGGTCGTGTCCGCTGCCATCGGCTGTCAGTCGGGTGACTCCGCCGACCAACCCGTGGAAGCACCGGTTGGCCAAGCTGAGGGCGGGGCTGCGCCGGCCCGGTTCACCCCGTCGGACGCCTGCCGGGCCCTGCTGCGCGACCTGAAGATCCCGGCCGAGTCCCCCATGGGGCGGGAGTTAACAGCCGAACGGTTCGTGCGGGACGACTACTCGGGCGATTACTTCCTGTAGTCGGACAACGGCCAGCTCTCGTTCAACCTCCGGGAAATGACCTTCCGGATCGTCCGCGGAGTGGAGCCGAAGACCGGGGCCCCGCACCGGATCATGGGGCACCTGTACATGTCGGAGGCCGGGGAGCTGAAGGCCCGGTTCGGGCCATAGCGCCAGCCGCCTTCCCGCCTCTAAGAGTGTCCGGTGAGAGGTGCCGGGTAACGCCGCCGAACCCGACGGCGCACCGGACCGCGGCGGCGACAAGTGATTGCGCGATTCACGTCACTGCGCCGCCGCGGCCGATGACCTTGAAGTTCGGCGAAGAGGGCGAAGCGCGTGGAGGCGGTCGAGGGCATCGCCGGTGCCGAGCAACTGGTGGCCGTCTTCGGCTACTGGCCGTCCTTCCACGACGCCGAGGTGCTGTGGCTGCGGCTCGACCGGCGCGCCCACGGCGACCGATGCCAGGGGCCGACGCTGGAGGCGCTGGTTCACGCCTTCGAAATGACGAGCGAGGTCGGCGCGGACGGGTACTATGTCCTGCGGCACCACGTCCTGGTTCACCTGCGGTTCCTCGATTTGGTCGAGCTACGGCTGGACGGGTTGAACCACCAAAACACCCTCATGGGGCTGACGCTCGCCGACCTGCGGGACCGTCAGATGGAGCGAGTGCGGTGGGCGGTGCATTTTGACTCGGCATTCGGGGTGGATGCGTCGTTCCAGTGCTACGCGGTCGAGGTCGTCAGCGTCCTCCCGTGCAGCAAGGCCGGGGAGCCAACACATGCCGAACCCGCCGGTGCACCGGACCGCGGCGGTGGCAAGTGATTGCGTGAGTCTACGTCACCGTGCCGCCGCGGGCGGGTGAACTCATAGTTCGGCGTCGGAGGCGAAGGCGTCAGCGCAAGATCTCACAGTTTCGCAGCGGCTCTTTGAGGTCGGCAATCCCGGCTGCCGTACCAGCACGGCAACGAACATGAATCCGAGAACCACGGGGAGCACAAGGTCGCGGGACGGCGCGGTCGGCCACGGAGCAAGGGGAAGTGAGCATGCCGCGACAGAGGCGGCCGAGTAGCAAAAGAAAACCCCTGCCGGTGGGGCGGCAGGGTTGGGCGACTGGAGGTCTGGGCGAGGTCTGGGCGTTTTCCGCCTCCACACTCTTAAGCGAGAGCCGGACTGGTTTCCGGACACGGATTCCGGGGTTTTGGACTGGGCGAGAAGTTAGCATGCCTCGGAACATGAACGCATTCCTCATTGTGGCAGCGTTGGGGCTTGGAGCACCGGGCCTCAAGGAGACTGCGCCGAAGGACCCTCCCTCCCTTGTCGGAGATTGGGAATGTACTTCCTTCGCCTTTGCCGGCGGCCTGCGCCCGGCCAAGGTATGACATTCGAGTTCACAAAGGACGGCAAACTGCGTACTCATCAGGGCGGGCGCGTAGTTCGAGAGGGCAAATACACAGTTGCCGCAGCAAAGGAGGCGAGCGAGATCGACTTCAGCCTGGACGATCGGAATAGGAAGTTACGGGGCGTGTTCGCTTGGCGACAAGATCCCGCCGGCCGCTATGTCAGCACTTCATTCGAACCATCCAGAGCACGAAGGCACACGGACAACATTTGAGTTTGGTGCTGCTGCTCTTTCTCTCAACGAACTGAATGGTTGGTGTTCGAGTCCCGGTCTGGCCGCGCTAAATCACTTCGGTTACTGCTTTTTGTTGACTGGCTGCTTCGCGCGGACCTCCAACTCAGCCAGCAGGTTCGTGAAGTCCTCGCGGCCACGAAGCGGGTCGAGGTCGGTGTCCTTTTTCATGCGCGCGACGTCCTTGAAGCCATCCTTCACGGCCTGGCGAAGAAGTTCCATCGCCCGGTCGGCGTACCCCTGCTTTTTGTCCACAATCCTGGTGCTGGCGACGGCATAGACGCAGGCGAAGTCGTACCACTGGCCGGCGTTCCAGTTCGAAGATTTCGTAAGCTCCGCGATCTCGGTCACGGCTTCGGCCGCCTGCCCAGCTCGTAGCTGGGAGATGGCCCGTGACCAGCGAAGCCCGGCCTGTGCTTCCTTCGGGCTGAGTTCGACGGCCTTGTCCCAGTCCTTGATTGCTTCGGCGTGCTGTTGCAAACGATCTTGTGCGATCGCCCGACTCCAATGGCTATTCCGCAGGTACCGCTTGGCCGTCACGTCGCGCGGCTCTCGTTCGTGAATGGGGGCCAGGGCGCCGATCGCCTTGGCGAACCACTCCAGGCTGTCGGCCGGTTTGCCGCCGTCAAGCACCAAATTGCCGAAATTGCAGTAACTGCCGCCAAGCTCGACGCGGTACGCGGGGACCGCGAGAAACTCGACCGCCAGCTTCTCTCGGTTGGCCAGAGCCTTGCGGTACTGCTCCTCCGCCTCCGGTCCCTTCGCCAGGCCCGCCAGCAGAACCCCCAGGTTGTTGTGGCTGTTCGCCAACTCCCGGCGGTACTCTGGTACGGCGGGGAACTCGGCCGCCAGCTTCTCCAGCAGGGCCAAAGTCTTGCGGAACTGCTCCTCCGCCTCCGGGCGCTTCCCCAAGCGCGCCAGCAAAAGCCCCAGAATGTTGTGGCTTGTCGCCAGGTTGTGGCGATACGCGGGGACGTCGGGGAACTCGGCCGAAAGCTTCTCCAGGAGGGCCAATGCCTTGCGGTTCTGCTCCTCCGCCTCCGGTCGCTTCCCCAGGTCTCCCAACAGAACCCCGAGGTTGTTGTGGCTCCCCGCCAACTCCTGGCGGTACGCGGGGACGTCGGAGAACTCGACCGCCAGCTTCTCCTGAATTGCCAATGCCTTGCGGTACTGCTCCTCCGCCTCCGGTCGCTTCCCCAGGTCCGCCAGCAAAAGCCCCAGGCTGTTGTGGCTCAGCGCCAAGCCCTGGCGGTACTCTGGCACGGCGGGGAACTCGGCCGCCAGCTTCTCCAGGAGGGCCAATGCCTTGCGGTATTGCGCCTCCGCAGCCGGTCGATTCCCCAGGTCATCCAGCAGATTCCCCAGGTTGTGGTGGCTCTTCGCCAGATGCCGGCGGTACTCTGGCACGGCGGGGGACTCGGCCGCCAGCTTCTCCTGAATGGCCAATGCCTTGCGGTACTGTTCCTCCACCTCCGGTCCCTTTCCCAGGCCCGCCAGCAGAATCCCCAGGCTGTTGTGGCTCAGCGCCAAGTCCTGGCGGTACCTGGGGACGTCGGGGAACTCGGCCGAAAGCTTCTCCAGGAGGGCCAATGCCTTGCGGTTCTGCTCCTCCGCCTCCGGTCGCTTCCCCAGGTCTCTCAACAGAACCCCCAGGTTGTTGTGGCTCAGCGCCAAATCCAGGCGGTATGCGGGGACGGCGGGGGACTCGGCCGCCAGCTTCTCCTGAATTGCCAATGCCTTGCGGTACTGCTCCTCCGCCTCCGGTCGCTTCCCCAGGTCCGCCAGCAGATTCCCCAGGTTGTCCTGGCTCAGCGCCAACTCCTGGCGGTACGCAGGGACGGCGGGGAACTCGGCGGCCAGCGCTGCGTAGCCGTCATGCGCCCTGCGGAACGCCGCCGCCGATTCGTGCTTGCGGCCCAGACGGTATTCGATCAGTCCGACGCGAAACGCTGCCCGGGCCGTGCGCAGCCGCGTCTTCTCGTCGTCCGCTTTCTCCCGCGCGAACTCCTGGTAGTACGTCAGCACTTCGGTCAGGAACTTCTTCTGCTCGGCGGTGATCGCTTTCTGCGTGGCGAGCGATTTGCCGGTGACCGCCGAGACCATGGTGTCGAGCACGTCGGCGGTGCGGGCGTAGGCGTTCTCCGACCGTTGCTCTGCAATTTCCGCTTGCTCGCGCTTCTCTTGCGCATCGATATTCGCCAGCCGTTCGTATTCGGCCGAGCGATTGGCCCGAACCAAACCGATGCCGGTGCCGATGACGCCGGCGAACAACGAGAGCAGGACCGCGCTCGCCGCGATCACCGGCCCCTTGTTCCGCCTCACAAACTTTCGCAATCGGTACGCGGCCGACGGCGGGCACGCCTGCACCGGCTCGTCCGCCAGGTAGCGCTCCACATCCTTCGCCAGCGCGTCCACCGTCTCGTATCGCCGCGTGCGATCCTTCTCCAGGCACTTCATCACCACCCAGTCCAACTCGCCGCGCAACAGTCGGCTCAGTCGTCGCGGGTCGCTCCTTCGCTTCTCCGATACCGTACTTGCCTGCTGTCTCCGCGTGCTCAGCCGGGCGCTCGGCCGCGGGGGTTCCTCCTCGCGGATGATCCGCCGCATCTCGTCGTAACCGGCCCTCTTTAGCCGGTCGCCGTCGAACGGGGTGGTCCCGGTCAACAGTTCGTACAGTAACACCCCGAGGGAGTACGCGTCCGCCCGCGTGTCCACGTCTAGGCCACTCAGCTGAGCCTGCTCTGGGGACATGTACAACGGCGTCCCGACCATCTGCGCCAAGCCGGTGAACAGCGTCTTGTCCGTCAGCCGCTGGCCGAGCGCCTTAGCCACCCCGAAGTCGATCACCTTGGGTACCGGCGGCCCGTCGTGTAGCGTTACCATTACGTTGGAGGGTTTTAGGTCCCGGTGGATGATCCCCTTCTGGTGGGCGTGCTGGACCGCCTGGCAGACGCGGACGAACAGGTCGAGTCGGAACCGGATGTCGAGCTGGGCTTGGTCGCAGTAGTCGGTGATCGGGACGCCGCGGACCAACTCCATTACAAAGTACGGCCGGCCAGTGGCCGTCGTCCCACCGTCGTGGATGCGGGCGATGTGTGGGTGGTCCATCAGGGCCAGGGCCTGGCGCTCGGCCTCGAACCGAGCCACGACCTGCTTCGTGTCCATCCCGGGCTTGAGCACCTTCAGGGCCACCTTCCGGCAAATCGGTCGCTCCTGCTCGGCCCGAAAGACTACGCCGAATGCGCCCTCGCCGATCTGTTCCAATACTTTGTACTGCCCGATAACCGTGCCCGGGCGCTCCGCCATTGGTGATTCGTCGACGGTCTCGGCCAGTGAAGGCCCCGGGCCGTCGAGGAATCCGCCCGCATCTTGTGCCGCCTGAATCAGCGATTCGACTTCGGCACGCAAGCGCTGATTGTCGCCACACGCTTCGGCCAGGTACGCTTCACGCTCTTCCGGCGAGTGCAACTCCATCGCGTGGCCGAAGATGCTCTTGATGCCGGCAACGGAGTCGGACATGTCGTGGCCCCCCCTACAGGTCAGTGCGATTTTCCGGTCGGCGATTGCCAACGGGCGACGGATTTCTCAGTTTTCCGATGCTGACTCGTTATTGCGAATGGCGCGATACAGCCAGGCGCGAGCGAATCCCCAGTCGCGGTAGGCCGTCCGGGTCGAGATCCCCAGGGCCTCGGCCGCCTGCTCAATAGAAAGCCCCGAGAAGCAATGGAGTTCGACTAGGCGGGCGGCCTGGCCGTCTCGCGCTGCGAGGCTGCTGAGGGCCTCGTCAAGGGCTAGGAGTTGGTCGGCGGGGGTATCGACTGCGAGCTGAACGGCATCCAGATCCAGGCGCTGGCGCCCGCCCCCGTGCCGGACGCGAGCCTTCCGGCGGGCGTTCTCAACCAGGATGCGACGCATGGCCTCAGCGGCGGCAGCGAAAAAGTGCCCGCGACCATTCCAGTCTTGCGGTTCGTCCCCGCCGACGAGCCGGAGGTACGCCTCGTGGACCAAGGCCGTCGAGGTGAGGGTCTGGCCCGGCGATTCGGCTGCCATGCGGACCGCGGCGAGCTTGCGCAGTTCTTCGTAGACGAGCGGTAATAACTCGGAGGCGGCCCGCGGGTCGCCCGCCTCGATCGCGGACAGAATGCGCGTAACGTCCGACATGAGGGCCGAGCATACCCAGGCGCGGCGGCGGCCGCAATCGGTCAGCGGCGTCGGCGGCCCGGGGCGTCATCCGGCGCGAGCCGAATAACGAAACCGGATCGGCTCGCGCTGGCTGCCTACTTCTCCGACAACGACTAGGATGACCACGCGGCGGTGATTCTGTCCCAGGGCAGGCCGATTCGCGAATCGCCGGTGATTGGTCGGCCAGGGTCATGGTCGCAAATCAAACGAAGTTCATTGTGCCGGGCGAAAGTGTGTATCTGATTTGTCCGCGCAAGGCCCCTGCATCCGCTTTACGTAATATCGGAGCGCCGCGCGCTGCTGGGTGGGCGCGCGCGGTCAAGCAGAGAAAGGCGGTGGAATGCGACCCCGACAAGCGGGTAAGGAATCCGGTTGTCGTGGAATCCGGGGACCTGCTCAGCGAGGGGGAGCACGACTACGACCACTACACGTAGGCGAAGGCGACACCGTAGAGATCAAGTGACTTAATGCGGGGGGAGCAAGCGATCGCCGCGATGGAGAATCCCCATGATCAAAGTTCTCTTCTTGGCGTCTAACCCGATTGGCAGCGGGCAACTGGACCTGAACAAAGAGTATGCGACCATCAAGGAGAAGATGGCGGAGGTCTACCAAGGCAACCTGTTCGAGGTGGCGAAGGAAAACCACGTCAGTCTGGGCGATCTCGAGAAACATCTGCTCAATTACAAGCCGCACATCGTTCATTTCAGTGGTCACGGCGACGAACAGGGCAACATTATCGTTGATCGCGGGGACCACAGCGCGGTGCCCGTGCCGTGGGACGCACTAAGCGAGTTGTTCCGCACCTTGGCGAAGTATGGACGTGGGGTGCGGTGCGTCGTGCTCAACGCGTGTTTCACTGACAGGTCCGCGGACGCGATCGCGGAGTCGGTCCCGTGCGTCGTTGGGATGAGGAACGAAATCCGGGACCAGTCGGCGATCGAGTTCGCCGCCGGCTTCTACCGGGCGATCGCGTCCGGGTGCACAGTCGAGGGGGCGGTCGCGTTCGGTCGGACCCAGATCGCCCTGACCCCGACCGCCGGCGACCCGTCCGGCACCGATGCCCATCTCCCGCGGGTGCGCGCCAAGCTCGTCGATCCCAAGAAGTTTATCATCCGGGACCCGCCTGCGCCCCCAAATCGGGGGAAGTTGTTGCACGGGAAATACTGTGTCGTGGGGACCCAGGGGACCGGGCTGATCTCGCGGATCGACATTGCATTGGACGTTCAGTTGGAGCGGCGGGTGGTGATCAAAACCCTGGTCGAACCGGCGGCCCGGGAGGCGTTCGAGCGGGAGGCCCGGGAACTGGCCCGGGTGGCGAAACACCCGAACATCGTGTCGGTGTACGGGGCGTGGCTGTACGACGACCCGCCGCACTACGTCCGCGAGTACGTCGAAGGGCACTCGCTTCGAGACGAGCTGTTCAGCGACGGCCGGGCGGCCCTCCCGATCGACTTCGTCCATCAGGTGCTCGCTGCCTTGGGGGACGCGATGGTCTTCTCGGCCCAGGCCGGGGTGCTCGACTTGGGGATCGAACCAGAGAAGGTATTGATCCAGAAGAAGAACCCCCGGTTGAACCTGGGCCTGCCGACCAGCTACAGCATCGTGCTTTACCCCGCCGCCGGGGGGAGTGAGTACATCCGCGACGTGTTACCGGGACGGCTCAGCGAGCGGAGCCGGCTGTATGTCCCGCCCGAGTACTTCCGGAACGACCGCCTGTGGGCCGACGTGGACCGGGCGAACCAGTACCGGCTTGGTATCCTCGGTTACGAGATGCTCATCGGAAGCGAGAGCTTCCGGGAACAGGCCCGGCAGCGGGCAGCCGCGGCAGGGGAGACGCCGGCGTGGCTGCCCATTCGCGAACTCGACCAAACTTGCCGCTGTCCGAGTTTTCTGAGCGATGCGATCGAGCGCATGATCCGGCTGGAACCCGCCGATCGATTCGAGTCGCTCCGGGAGGCGGTCGACGTGATCGCCCACCGCGACCTCAACGTCGAGGTGGCCCGCGACAGCTTCATCCGGATCGTGAACCGGGAAGGCAAAGACGGAAAGAGTTTCTTTTACACGTTCTATACCGAGCTGTTATCCGATGATGGGGTCCGCCGTATCTTCCCCCGCGATCGATTTCCCGACCTCGGCCCAGAGCTACCCACGGACTGGAAGGACTGGCGGGCGCAGTTTAACAAGCTCAAGGAGGCGATCGTTTTCTTGCTTGCCTACAGCCTTCTCAAAGAAACCCACGACCCCACGATCCTGACCCCGATTGCCCAGATGCATCGCGGGTTCCCCGGGATCAGGGAGGAGCATTACGACCATTTTGGCGAGACGTTGATCAAAACCGTTCTGGAGTTCGACAAAGGCAACTACCCGAACGAACTCGAGTCAGCTTGGCAGCACGCGATCAGGCCGGGGTTGGAATACCTCAAGACGAAACTGCGGGAAGCCAATCTCGGTCGCAAGCCGAACGCGCCTGATGCTGATATGCCGCCCTGGGCCTCAAAGAACGGCCGGAAGGTCGCCCACCGGAAAATCCCGCGTCCGACGCCCCGAGGCGCGAAGAGGAGTCCGTAGGCGAGACAACTCGCGGCAGCAGACCGGAGGAGCTAAAGAGACGCGACTCGTTATGCAGCGAGCCGCGTGTCCCGTCGTTATGGGTCGGGCCGGTTAACCGGCCCGACGCGCCGGTTCAAAACGATTCCGTTCAGACAAAGGCAGGGTGGCCGATCGGCCACCCTACGCCGCTAGGTTCCCGGCGTCATCGAACAGGACCGGCCACTGGCGGCGCACCTCGGCAAGCGGAATCCGCCACAGTTTCGGCCCGATCTTCGCGGCCCGGATGTTGCCGGACGCGCACATGTTACGGATAGTGCCGGCGGCAACCCCGCGCATTGATGGGAAGGAAGTACCATGTGTCCTACTTGACCAGTGCCGTCGCAAGAAACGCATGGAACTCGCGCTTCCGGACGCTTGGGCCGCGGGGGGAGATAGACCTGCCGGTTGTGTCCTCCCACTTCTCGGCCGTCGAGAATCCGGGCGTCCCCAAGGTCACCGGCCTTCAGACACCCCACCGCGTCGCCGACGCAATCCTCCGGAACAGTTACCTGGGGAATTCGAAGTTCCGCAGTCAGAGATCGGCGTGGAACTCGACCGACTGAGCCTCGCGTACGCCACCCCGTTATTCAAGCAGGCACCGCACTGCCTGGTGTTCGGCATGTGGGATAGCACCGGCCCACGCGGGGGAGCAGGATTTAAGTTCAGTCGCGCCCTCGTGTCCGAGATCATCGGCGTGAAAGGGTGAAGACGAGCAGTCGCATCGATCCACTCGACATCCGCGTCAACAGCGGGTACTTTACCGCGCGGATGGAGGCGGCTGGACGCTGGACGAGAAAGTGGCGGCGACCGAAAAGGGGAAACCGGCCAGACTCGGGAAGGACGGCAACCGTCCACGGCAAACCACGGCAATGTCCTACCATCCGTTTCCAGCGGTGGCGTCACCATCGACTACGCCGAGCAGACGATAGTGCTGTCTTTACCGGCACTTCGGCGGCTCAAGTTTCCGGCGAATCGGGTGCAGCAAGTCGGCCGGCAGACGACGTGGCCGAACGGACCTATCTCGCAGCACTTGCCGTACTCGGCGCGACCCTGGCAGTCGAGACCGGATACGATCTCCGGTCGCGATGCTTACTTCGCGCGGTCGCGACTGCTCGGTGGACTCTGCTCCGTCGCCCCGGCGAACCGGATCCGACATTCGCCATCCGGCTGTACAAGGACCGCTCCCGCTTGTCTCCTTGCGCCGGAAGTCGACGAGGGATGGTCCAGCGTCGGTACATACACGAATGCACTCCGATTGCGCGTCCAGTCCGGCGATGTTCGGGTGGCCAAGGGTACGGCCACTTTGGTCAACTCTCGACTCGCCGAAATGGGAAGGAACTTCGCGAGGGCCATTAAGGGTGCTGCGACAGTGACTGCCTCGACCGATGCCGCACCGAGTCCGTGTGATCCCAGTGCGGATCCTTGATTTCTCGGGCAAGCCGTACTGTAGACGACCACGCCTGAGTCAAGCGCAGTCACTCGCGGCTGAACTCTTCCCGCTGACGCGTCTCAAGGACGTCCCATTTGTAGCGGCAGAACCGACGCTGGCCGACAGGTGGCGGGACTGCATTCCGCCAAAGGCTCCCATTCCCTCCCATCGGGAGAGTGCCGATCCGCCCGACACCGACCCAGTTCATAGGAAAGGGGTCCGTGACTTTCTTGAAGTTTCTTCGCTCCCTGGAGACCGACATCGACGCCTTTCGCGACCAGGAAGCCACAGTGCCGATTTTCCGGGAATTCGCCCGCGCCTGGCTGTATCGCGCCGTTCGCTGCGCCGAGCCAGCATCGGAAAACTGAAAAATCCTTTGCCCGTTGGCAATCGCCGACCGGGAAATCGCACTGGCAAGTAGAGGAGGAACACGGCATGTGCGACTCATTTGCCAGTGCACAGAGGATCTTCGGCAACGCGATGGAGTTGCGCTCGCCCGGGGAGCGTGAAGCGCACCTGGCACAGGCCTGTGGCGACCGTCGCCGCTGGTGACATTTTTTTGGCCTATTCGCCGCGGTCCAGTGCTTAGAGCCTTCGAGGAGCATGATTCGCGTCCCTGCGGTAGTCGGCCGCGTGCACTTTGCATTTTCGTGCGACTCGCTTGCCGCAATGCCTGACGATGTTTCATTCCGCGACCACCGTTTTGGGCGCAATGGGCGATTACGCCTAACACATTTCCTTTGTTTGGCCAGATCGGAGGATCACCATGGCAACAGACATCTCCGTCAAACAGGTCATCGGGCCCATTTTCTTCCCGAGGCTGAACTACGTCCGTGATCGGATCGTCGTCAACGCGGCGTTCGCTAACGAGATCCAGGCGGAACTCGCGTTCCGCAAGACTA
>Ga0075418_10006978_pt1 | contig 12726 bp, 7 predicted proteins | sample SoiMetdeltSBSDD2_FD_81776 | JGI IMG/M metagenome (GOLD analysis project Ga0075418, IMG submission 81776) | Bulk soil microbial communities from a Populus tree surrounding site in Tennessee, USA - Soil MetaG P. deltoides SBSDD2 | ecosystem: Environmental > Terrestrial > Soil > Tree plantation...
CAGTCACCGTGAAGGTCGCTGAGCTGCCTTCACATACTGCCTGACTGGCCACTGGTTGTCCGGTAATTGCCGGTAAGGCATTGATCGTTAACGTTGCTGCTGCACTGGTCACCGCTGGTGTACAGGTGCCGCTTACCACCACATCGAAGCTGCCTGCATCGGCTGCTACTGTGGCGGGAATAGTGTAACTGCTACCCGTAGCCCCTCCGATGTTTACTCCACCTTTCCTCCATTGATACGTAACTCCTGTGGTCACTCCCGCGTTCACCGTGAAGGTCACACTCTGTCCAGCACAAGCTGTCTGGCTTGCTGGACCTGTAATAATTTCGGGTCGCTCATCAACGATAAGTTCTGAATTAATACTTGTTACGCTTGGACTACACGTTCCGCTAACGACGACCGTGTAGAATCCAGCATCCGCAGATGCGGTGGACGCAATTGTATACGTATCGGCTGTTTCGCCAGTGATATCCACGCCGTTTTTCCGCCATTGATAACCTAGGCCACTGCCAGTCGCTGTTACGGTAAAGGTGGCCGGGCTTCCTTCACAAATATTTTGGCTTGAGACCGGTTCCACCGTGATAGCCGGGGAAGGTTCTATAGTAACATTAACGACCTCGGTTAGAACAATGTCGCAGGATGGTGACGAAGCGTTTCTTGCATAGACTCTGATTGGTACATCGACACTCAACGCGTTTGTCGGGATAAAAAGGTTGCCACCAGTTCCAGCGTAGAATCCACTCAAAGGACTTGCCGTCAAATTGTTCTGAAGCTGATAAAGAAAACCTGCCTGAGCACCTTGAACAATTATATTAACCGAACCACCAACACACGTAGTAGATAAATTAGGTGCTACATTTAATCCGGCGTTCGGTGTGGCATATACGGTGACTGTTTTTTGATCGTAACAAAGCGGTACAAACGCCTTGTAGTCGTTCGTAGCGTCCCAACTTTCGTTGTTGCGTCCGGTCACGACGTAGGCTATAGAACCAGTCGAATTCTCAATGCCTTGTGTGGCGAAGTTGGAATTCGTAGCAAACAAGGCAGTCTGTGTGTGTATCTCTATGACGTTGGTCGTCTCGAATAATTTAACTTGTGCAATAGCCGCATATAGACCCCCTGTCCTCAAAAGGTTGAAGTCAACTATAAATGTGCGGAAGGGCGCTGAACCGGTCGTCCAGTACTTGATCGTACCGGACGCCATATCGTCCCAAATGCCTGCGATGATATTGTTGGGAACTGTTGCACTTGGTAATGCCTGATTGTTAGGATCCGTTACGACTCCAGCACCTAGTCCGATTAAACCATTAGACCCGATCCTTAGTTGGTTATATGTAGTACCAAAAAAATCAAAGTTGAAGAAACCATTTGCTACACCTAGTATGCCACTGTCTGTATCTTTTCCGAGTGATAAAGTAGTTTCCGTACCTGGTGGCGATACGCGATTAAACGTACCACTTGTCACCACACCATATGTGGAAGCCTTGTCGTGCGCGACAATGATGTGTGATCCTGCACCTGCTGCCGCCGGGTCGAATACACCACCCGAAACACCATCACCGACAAAAGTAGTTGCTCCACCTGCACTTAGGGCGAAGGGCGTCTCGTTCGAACAATAGGTTGCATTGAGGTTTGTAAAGCTGCATTGGGCAACAGAGAAATGCGGCAAAATGGCTATAAAAGCCAGAATAACAACAACAGCTTTGATTCTGTAAAATCCTAGCATTCAGTGCAGCGTAAGTTCCTTAATCGACTTTTATTTTTAATTATCTTAAAAAGTAACCTCATTGTATTCCTTCATTTCAGTTTGAAAAACGGCCATCTGCGCTCAACATAATTAGCACCATTTTCTTTTGTGTTTCCAGTTCCATGGTGCCAAACACAGCTATACGTCCATCCGGCATTACACGGACTGCGCCGGCGGTATCATCACCTTCAAGAGCGCCAAATGTGTTTGAGCCCTTGACATCTCCACTGCCCGTGAGCATTAAAAGAAATATGTCCCGTTTGTTATTTTCTTTAGTCTCGTTAGCTAATACATAAATGTCATCCGGTTCAGCAGCCGCGACGGAGATACCTTCAAGGCGTCTGTTTAATGGATATACATTGCTAAATTGGACCGTTGGTTCAACTCTACCTGATAGAATACGGTCTATTGGATTATAAAAATGTACGAGGTAAATGTTGCTGGAGAGCGTATTTACATAACTTGTCCCGACCAGCAAGTAGCCACCTTGTGGCATTGAAAATGTTTCAATCGCCGACGAGGCCGTTTGAGTCTCAGTTAACGGACCCATTACAACTCGTTGGCCAGGTCCAATATTAAATGGGTTTAAAGAAATCGCCTCAAAACTCAATTTAAATTCTGCAGCATGCCTACGTGGTTTATCCGTGTAACCCAGCAGCGTATAACTTCCAGTTCCCTCAAAAATTTTAACACCTGCTCCATTCATTTCCCCGCCTCCAAACATCGCGACTATGCTGTCCAGTTGGAAGGTTGGATCGATTTCGAGAATCGTTACATCAGCGACATCAGGTCCTGGAAGATCATAGTTTTTTGTTGGGTCCGGCTTTCTATTCCCGGCAATGAGAATCCTGCCGTCAGTAGTTACGGTTACAGATTTACCCACTTGCCATTCCTGAAAATCAACCATAATGCTGTCCAATCCAACACCCTCAGGAGACAGACGATAGACCTTTACTCTTGCGTTATCACCTTCTGCATAGTTGGATAGAATGATCAAGTTGCCACTGTTGTCGAATTCAACGTCCACCGCTTTTTCATTGACTCCACCTAACTGCGGTCCGCCTAACTCTCGCTGCCACAATACCGAACCAAATGGGTCAACTTTTGAAATGAATGGAATTGTGACTGGATTTGTCTGTGAGGACGAATTACCCAATAGGATCAGTGATCCATCAGAATTCACCAGTAAATCAACGCCTTCTTGATTTCCATCCTCTCCATAATATTTTATGAAATAGGTTTGATAAACCGGATCAACATTGCCCTCTGTGTCACACGAGCAAACCATCACCACCGCTGAAATCAACAAAAGGCTAATTATCCGCATTTTATTCTTTTTCAATTTTACGCAATACAGACTTCGTCCTCGCCTTCTGCAGTTTGCGTGGTTTATAGAATGGATGGATATATCCAATTGAAATTGCAAGATTGTCTATCCTGAAATCATCGTCCACATATGGATACGGTAGCCCTATCGTGCTTGTATTGTATCGGTTATCGGGATTGGCAAGGTTCTTCATACCGAAGCTGTAGCGCAAGTCAAGAAAGAAATAGTCCAGACCAGCTTTATATTTCACCCCGCCGCCGAGGAAAAAGGAACTATTAAATTTATTTCTATAGTCGATCAGGTTTATGTTTGCGATGGATTTATCAAAGGACGTTCTCTCACCTGTATCATCGCCAGCCTTGGCGTCACGGTTATTAATTTCTATGTCAGCTTTGTCACTCAACAGAAAGTTGATTGAATAACCGACATATCCATATCGTCGCCATTTTCCTTCTGCTTGAGAATATTTAATAGAAACAGGGAATGTCAACCAGTTTTGATTGTCAATGAACTCGATGATGTCTTTGTCTATTCCAAAAAGGTTGGTCGTCGTGTGTTTGAAGCTGGCCTTTGTGAAACTTGTCCCGAGCGTGGCCGACAAGTTGTCGTTGTAGTTATATTCTGCGCCAACGCCTGCCTGCCATCCTATTCTTACTGTATAGTCTTGTTCCGTATAGGATTCTCCGCCAATCTGTACGTCATGAATCACCCTGACTGGTGCGATATTGGGGCCAGCATATCCATGAAACGAAAATATGGGAGTTGCAGTGAATTTGCCGCTGAGATAAACCAGATCAATCGGATCTCGGCTTGGATCAGTAATATACTCTGGATTGGCCCGTAGTACATTCAGGTAGCTTTTCTCGGCGTTTGCAGGATCTTCCAGCAATAGATAGGTTTCCGCCAATAAGAGATAGGCGCGCTGCCGCCAATCTCTACCTTGATTCTTATCAAGGCAATCTTTCAGCATCGTAGGAATAACGGACAAATGACCCGCATTAAATTCGTCCGTAGCTTGAGTCAGAATCAATTCACATTCATCCTGAGCAAGGGTTACCTTGCTGAAGGCAGCAACTATCAGAAGTGTGGTTATAATCTTCTTACACAACATCAAAAATCTTTGATTAATAACCGGATGCAAGTATACTCATATGGAATCTCTTCGACCTCTCCAACGTACTTCCGCCATTCGTCCTGGGTCATGTTTCGCTTGAGCTTAGGGCAGATCTGTTCAGCAAGTAACGAAGGATCAGTAGGCCATACCCTGATCTCGGATTCGCTACACGCAGCAATGAGGTAATCGGACCCTTTTGCAAATTCAATGTCCCAAATAAATCCGTTGTTATTATCCATTACTACCGGGAGATCTTCCAAATTATCCAATACGTACATCTGCAGTCGTTTATCTAAACCCGCGCTAGCAAGCAGTTTTTCATCAGGACTAAACTCCACATCGTTAACGCCCGCTTTATGTCCACTGAACTGACGCGTTTCTTTTGTTTTGAAATTATATAGCTTAACAAAACCTCTCTTATTCGAAATGTCATCCACGCCATAAGCAAGATATTTTCCCGACCCGCTAAACTTGACGGAAAGAATTCTGTTTGGCGCCTCGTTGGCAAGAACTGATGTGGTCTTGTCCTGAAGGTTCATTAACATTACTTCTCCGGACCATGCGGCACCAGCCAACCATTTGCCATCTGCACTTATACTTATGGATTTAAGTTCATAAGGCAAGGTCGCCAGCGGCGTAATCTGACCAGATTGTGGATTAACAACCGTCAATGTCTTGCCCCCACTCGCTACAACAAAGCCAGAATTGTCCGGCAGGAATTCTATAAAGTTTGTAGACCCGTTAAGACCAGAGACAACCATAGGTTTTGCTCCATTTCTAAGATTGTAGATCTGCACAAAAGATGAGTCGCTACCATTAACCAAATAACCTTCGTCTTTGCTGAGAGCAATAGTCTTGGTAGGGTACGGGTTTGTATAATCTGTAGCAATATTTGTCAGCTTGTTATAATCACCTTTATATATTCTTCCATCCGCGCCAGCTACAAAGAATCCTTCGTTCTTATCGGAAACCACCAGCGACCTCATATGAATGCGGGGAGGTCCGTCGACCTTCATTGCGTTATATGTCAGGCTATTGATTTGTGTAAGTGCATTATAGAGGCCGGTGTAAATGAACGGTTCGTATTTTTTTCCTTCGTACCTGCGATGGAAGGTGAATCCCTGCATGGCCATGAGTCCGGCGAGGTCTTTGTCATCCACCTCAGCTGCCGCTTTCGAAGCAAGTTCCTGAGCTTTTGTCAACATAAACAACCGATTCGCTGTACGGTAGTTTTCTTCCGCCCTTGCAAACTCTGATTGGGCTTTATTTCTTGCAACTTGCGCAGAGTCACGCTGGATGTTTGCTTCAACCAGGTTTCTTTCCGCATCATTACGGGCTATTCGCGCTTCATTCAGGGCCACCTCAAGCGCTCTGGTAGTTTTTAGGATCTCTTCATTTGCAGCTTGTAATTCGAGGTTTCGTTCACGAACGATGCGCTCCTGCTCTTCGGCCAGCGCGAGGTTCGCTTTTGCCTTCTGTTCGTTTTCTTCGGCGAGTTCGCGGTTCTGAACAGCAAGTAACCTGTCAGCATCAGCTTGAAGTTTCTGCAGGTACGCAAAAACAAAGAATAGGATAGCGACAATAAATGCAATACCTAAAATAATAGCCGTCGCGCGTGTCCTTTGTAACACGCGTTTTTGCATCATCTCCTGATTCTTCAATTCAGCCTCATACGTGATCCGGCTGGTATCCAGGAAAACTATGGCACGTTCGAACGCTTCGTCATAACGCTGCCCCCATGCGCGCGTCGGGTTTTGTTTCTTTTGCCAGTTTAATGCTAACTGTAGGTCTGGGGGTCGCCACAAACCGGTCTTGCCGATCTGATACATTGCGGCAGCTTCTGAAAGCCGCTTGTACATGGAAGCCGATTCAAACTCCTCTTCCACCCAGGTTTCCAATCGACTCCATATCCGCATCAAACTCTCGTGAGAAAGTTCGATCATCGAGTCTGCATGCAAGGGAATATGAGCCGCGGGCATCAGGAATGAGCGGCCCGCGCGTCTGAAGTGATCAACCACAGCAATCACCTCATCTTCTGCAGCTTCTGCCAGTTCCGCAACCAGGCCGAGACGACAAGGTCTTCGCATCCCGCGATTATCCGGACCTTTTTCGGTCATATTTTTGAACAGTACCTCAGCGATTTGCTTATCCCTTGTCGATAACTCATCATACGCTTCGTTCGCGTGCTGCGCCAAAGCCTGTTCAACTTTGCCTATTGCATTGTAATGACGTATGTCAACTGGTTCGCTGACTTCATGATTGGCAATCCAATAATCCCACGTCCGCATTAACGCGTGTTGGAGGATTGGTAGCTGATCATGATTATTTCCTATATCATTAAGCAACTTCTTGACCAGACGTTTTGAAATCTGACCACCCGCTACTTTGATTGGACCTTCCACGATCAGCTTCTTTTGCTCGCGGGTCAACTGGGGGATCAGGTAATTGCTACTATTTATCTTTTGCGTCAATCCGGAGAACACTGAACACTCTCCGATAAAATCAGACCGCATTGTGAGGGCAACGTACGTCGGGATCGCGCTCTGTTCGACTGCCGTTAGAATCAGGTTTACGTAAAGCTGAGCATCGTTAAGACTTTCGTCAGTTTCTTCGAGATCACGATACCTGAACACTTCTTCAAACTGGTCGATCAAAAAGAATGTGTTCTCTCCTGCTTCACGATGTAAAAAGCGGGAAATTTCGATCAGTCCCTCTGAACTACTTCTCAAAACTGAATTAACTATAGCCTTATATACATCGGTTTCCTTTTGGGTTATCCGATTGGTACGGATCATGAAGTCAATGATCGAATCAGTGAGGCTTCTTATCGGTGAAGCGCCCGGTCGGGTAGTTATGATGTTCCATTGCGAACCTGAATCAGTGATGAATCCTCCATAGAGAACCGGGACCAGGCCACAATACATTAGCGAAGACTTTCCGCTTCCCGAGTAACCCATAACAGTTACAAAGCGGTTCTTCGATATCTTTACCAGAATGTCGTCAATTTGACCTTCACGTCCGAAATACAAATGGCTGTCTTCAACGGAAAAAGGTCTTAGGCCCGGAAATGGGTTATCACCTCCAAGTTGAACGTCAATTGAAACGTCATTAGAGTAATTCTCAGGCGCGTCGCTATGTAGGGGTTTATTCAGCATTTACACCCTCTTGCCTCCTGAAATTTAAAGAATCGGTAACGAAAGGTTACAAAACGCACGTTCTAAAAAAAGTTAAAAAATAACGTTCTATCGAGTTTAAAAAATGGCAAGGGCCAAGTTAGACTAAAATTCCTAAAAAGAAAAGGGGCTTTCGGCCCCTTTCATTTTTTCAAATATTGTTGAATCTGACTTATTTGACCTTCTTGACCAAACTTTCGAATGCGGTCGGGTGATTCATTGCGAGGTCAGCCAGCACTTTACGGTTCAATTCGATATTTGCTTTGCTAAGCTTACCCATAAATTCAGAATAAGAAAGACCATGTATTCGTGCTGCCGCGTTAATACGCGCAATCCAAATTCCTCTGAACTCTCTCTTCTTTTGTTTTCTGTCGCGATAAGCGTAAACCAATCCTTTTTCGATGGCATTCTTAGCGACTGTCCACACATTTTTCTTTCGGCCAAAGAACCCTTTGGCAAGCTTCAGGATGCGTTTGCGTTTTGCTCGTGAAGCTACATTGTTTACTGATCTTGGCATTTCATTGCATTTTTGACTGATGGCGTTCAGCTTTTACCCTGAATCTTTGTGCCAGCAATCGGTTAAACATTAAACCATTAAAGGACAAGCATTGCCCTTACATTATTCAAATCTGCCCTTGAAACCAAAGCTTTGTGGGCGAGTCTTCGCTTCTGCTTTGTTTCCTTCTTGGTCAGAATATGATTCTTGAAAGCATGCTTGCGCTTAATCTTACCGGTTCCCGTCACCTTAAAACGTTTCTTGGCACCGGATTTTGTTTTTAATTTAGGCATCTTACGTTTATATATTAGAAATCACTTCTTCAAAGGCTTAGCCATAACTATCATGCTCATTCTCTTTCCCTCCAACTTTGGCATCTGTTCAACCTTGCCAAATTCTTCCAGGCCCTGAGCAAATTTCAAAAGCAGGATCTCTCCACGCTCTTTATAAACTATCGACCTTCCAGCAAAGAACACCGTGGCTTTTACTTTGGCACCCTCTTTCAGAAAGTTTTCAGCATGCTTCAACTTAAAATTGAAATCGTGATCGTCTGTATTAGGTCCAAAACGGATCTCCTTCAACACGACCTTTAATGCCTTTGCCTTGATCTCCTTTTGCTTCTTTTTCTGCTCGTACTTAAACTTCGAATAGTCTACAATCTTACAAACAGGAGGATCCGCATTCGGCGATATTTCTACCAAGTCCAACCCCATATCCTGCGCCATGCGTATTGCCTGGTGTATTGGATATACGTCGACTTTGATATCTTCCCCAACTACTCTGACCCTCTGCGCTGTGATCCTTTCGTTTATACGATACGGCTCTTCCGGTCTTTGAGGGCCTCTTCTGAGCGGTCTGTTAAAACCGGGTCTATTATTGTTCAAGATTGCGATACGACTAAATTTTAAGTTTTTTAAAACAGGGTGCAAAGATCGTTATATTTTTATGTTTTCAAAATGCCGGCGGCGCACAATCCACGCGAAATTGGCTTACAAACTCAGAAAGCTTAAGGCTCCCTTGATCCCCTTTGCCGTGTTTCCTGACGGCTACAAGGCTATCAGCTACTTCTTTTTCGCCAACAATGAGCATGTAAGGTATCTTTTGGGTCTCGGCGTCCCTGATCTTCCGGCCGATCTTTTCATCCCGGTCATCAAGTAATCCCCTGATATCCTGCTCTTTAAGGGTATCGTAGACGTGTTTTGCGTAATCATTGAATCGTTCCGATATCGGCAGTACTGCGATCTGATCCGGGGCCAGCCACAACGGAAAATTGCCTGCGCAGTGCTCGATGAGGACCGCCACGAAGCGCTCAAGGGAACCAAATGGCGCCCTATGAATCATTACCGGGGTGTGCTTTTGATTATCCGATCCAACATACTCAAGTTCAAACCTTTGTGGAAGCTGGTAATCCACCTGAATGGTCCCTAGCTGCCAATTTCTGCCAAGCGCATCCTTTACCATAAAATCAAGCTTGGGACCGTAAAAAGCGGCTTCTCCCACCACGGATACCGTCTGAAGCCCCCGTTCATCGGCTGCCTCCTGAATTTCACGCTCGGCCTTGACCCACAGCTCATCCTGTCCGATGTATTTCTGCTTGTTGTTTGGATCGCGTAAAGAGACCTGCGCAGTGTAATTTTCAAAACCCAACGACCGAAATACATGCAGGACAAGGTCAATCACCTTTATAAACTCTGCCTTGACCTGGTCCGGCCGGCAAAAAATGTGCGCGTCGTCCTGAGTAAAACCGCGTACTCTGGTTAAGCCGTGAAGTTCGCCGCTCTGTTCATAACGGTAAACCGTACCGAACTCTGCCAGTCGGATCGGGAGATCACGGTACGAGCGTGGCTTTGTCTTGTATATCTCACAGTGATGTGGACAATTCATCGGTTTCAACAGGAACTCTTCACCCACATCCGGCGTGTGAATCGGCTGGAATGAATCTTTTCCATATTTCTCATAGTGTCCTGACGTCACATAAAGAGACTTTCCTCCAATGTGGGGAGTAACTACGGGATCATACCCCGCTTTGACTTGTGCCCGTCGCATGAACTGCTCGAGGCGTTCGCGAAGGATAGTACCTTTCGGCAGCCATAGCGGCAAACCCATGCCTACTTTCTCTGAGAATGCAAAAAGCTCTAGCTCCTTTCCTAATTTCCTATGATCCCGCTTTTTGGCTTCCTCAATGAGATGAATGTATTCATCTAGTTCCTTTTGCTTTGGAAAAGTGATACCGTAGATGCGGGTAAGCATTTTGTTCTTCTCATCACCCCTCCAATATGCGCCAGCGACATTGAGTAACTTAACAGCTTTGATAAAGCCGGTGCTGGGAATATGTGGCCCTTTGCATAGATCAACAAAGTTGCCTTGTTGATAAAAAGTAATCTTCCCGTCTTCAAGCCCGTTTATCAACTCTATTTTATATGGATCATTTTTTTGAGTGAAATAATCCAATGCTTCTTTCTTCGCCACATCCCTCCGGGCATACACGCTTTCCTTCTTAGCAAGTTCCTTCATTTTTGCTTCGACAGCAGCAAGTTCTTCTTCTCCGAAGGGACGTCCATTGAGGTCAACGTCGTAATAAAAACCATTGTCAATCGCCGGACCGATCCCGAATTTTACACCGGGATAGAGTGCTTCCAGCGCTTCAGCCATCAAGTGCGCCGACGAATGCCAGAAAGTTGTTTTACCTGCCTTGTCATTCCAGGTGAGAATTTTTATGGAAGCATCGTTTAGTATCGGGCGAGAGAGATCCCACACTTCACCATTCACTTCGATAGCTAATGAAACACGGGCTAGTCCTTCACTGATATTTGATGCTATTTCCGAACCTTTTACCCCCTGCGGATATTCCCGAACACTGCCGTCCGGAAGAGAAATTTTTACATTCATGATTTGAACTAAACTACAAAATTAATTCAGGGCACAAATATGCTATTTTTTTAACCACCAAAGGAGGGCGATCATAATTAACAAGGGATTTCGACGAATGCAATAAATGTTACAGGTTGAATTGGAAGCTGAACAATACGGCAAATTTCCTGATGTCTGGGTTTTCGAGATAGGACATCCGATGGACAAAATCAATCCTCAGAAACCTGAATATATTTTCGACGCCATAACCAAGTTCGATATATGGCCGATCATCGAAGTACCCCAATGGCAATGTCTCTTCGCCTTCTGGGGTGTACTCCGAATTGATATCCTTGTTTTGCTGGCTAAGTCCTCCGTAGATCACATTTGCCGTTCCAACCAGGCGCCATTTTGCTTTCCTCAACAAGGGAATTCGGTTGAGGAGAAGGCCCTCAAAATGATGTTGGTATTGAAGAGATGCGTATTGATCGCTCACAAACTCTCCATAATTCATGAGGTTATAAGTAATGGGAGTATAGATCGGTGATTGGTTACCCAAATGAAGACCCAGCAACGGATAGGGTAATGCTCCAAAAACCTTTTCACCCACTAAATTGAGATAGCCGGCGCCCAAAGGTCCGAAACGGATCCTCTTGTAAAAACTCAATCGCAATTTGTCATAATCGAATTGACTGTCGATCACGCCTTTTAAACCTTTTGTATACCGAATGGTTATTACCGGCCACCGCGTAGTGCCGAGGCTGATTCTATCATTATCAGACTGAATAAACAATTCGTCACGCGCGTACCGAGATTCCAGAATAAGTTCAGACGTTTGAAAGCTTTGACGGACTGGAGAGTTAGTGATATCTTCGGGCTGCTCGTAGTATGCAAAATTAAAGGTTGGATCAAACGTGAAATACCGGAAGCCAACTCTCTGAGTAAAGCCTTTAAATATCTCCCTTCCAAAGACTATGCGAGCTTCGTTCATATAGTATCCCCTACGGAAGATCCCGAACCGTTGAGACGCGAGTAAGAGCAGGTTATCTCCCGCTGTTTCCTCATCAATACCAACCCGGCCAAGATCAGAACGCGCCCTGATTGTCAACGTCGTCCAGGGCTGCCGTGATATGATTCGCTGGACGTAACCGATATACTTCATTTTTTGATCGTTGAAACCATAGCCAACCTGTGCTCCAAACACCCATTTATCGCTAAACTTATAGTTGGTTCGAAATCCCGGTTGAAGCCGCAGTCCCTCGATCGAATTAATCGCAAAAGTAGAAACATATGGACCTATATCTATCTTACCAAGTTTGTAGTATCCATTTACTGCAATCTTGATTATGTCAGTGTATGTACGTACAACAGGTATGTTTTGAAGAGTGTCTATCATTTTATAAACATTCTTCTCGGAGTCCGTTAGTGGTTCGTGACGTAATGAGTCCCAATACTTTTCTTCTTCATTTTGCCGCGCATCTTCTGCCATAATGATCGGCGTTTTATAAAATGATGGCTCATACGGCTTGTTTACAACAAAATTTTTGTTTGAAGTGTAGAACTTTGCAAGCATACCCGCGCTGTAGTTTGTAAGCTCGCCAATATCAACAAGGACGCGATTCTTGACCGGCAACCATGCGCCACCCTCAGCAGGCTCGAGCTCTTGTTGTATTTTTATCTTCTCAATGAAGTTTATGTTTGCTGTTTTACCCATTGTGACATCGATCTGCTTTAAGGCGTAGCCCTCTTTCGCAATCCACATGCTACCGGTAAACGCGAGATCTTGTGGGCTCTTCGGAAAAAAATCCAGCCGATAACAATAATGATCACCAACATAAAGGCTGTCCATCAGGTCGTACTCGTAGTAGAGCCGCCACCCATCGGCTATGGGCGAAACAAAATCCTTCCCAACAATATTTAACCAGTTTTGATAAAAATTGTATTCTTGAAAAGAAGAGCCCACCAGCTGCGTGACCATGGCGCCATCTTCAACGCCAACGCCATTGATCTTTGACCTCA
>Ga0075418_10006983_pt1 | contig 12723 bp, 12 predicted proteins | sample SoiMetdeltSBSDD2_FD_81776 | JGI IMG/M metagenome (GOLD analysis project Ga0075418, IMG submission 81776) | Bulk soil microbial communities from a Populus tree surrounding site in Tennessee, USA - Soil MetaG P. deltoides SBSDD2 | ecosystem: Environmental > Terrestrial > Soil > Tree plantation...
GCTTTGGAGGGAACGGATACAAGTACTCCTCATGAGAGAGCGAGTGAGTTTTGTATTAAGCTTATGCGCACATATCCAGGCTCCATGGCTGTTGCTATGAGGGACACGGGGTTACCTGTTGGAGCGGTTATTATGTCCCGACCTCCTGTCGGGGAGCTGGTCCAGGATGTTCGCCGCCTTAAGGGTGCTGCGCTAGAGTATGTGGTTTATGGTGGGGATTGCCCTAATCTAGAGGAATTTAAGTAGGCCGGGTAGGGTTACTTTAGTTGGCGGATTCTATCCACCAGATTATTTCTTTGGCGCGATCGTCCTCGACCGGCAGGCCGTAAGTCACTTCATCTCCTACGGCATCCGAGAGGAAGAGTTCACTGCCTTCGCGGTCTTCTGGGAAGTAGGCGTGAACACGCTCGTGGATTTTGCCGTTGCGAATATGGACCAGAACGTGATGTTCGACAGATTCGTTATTGTGTGACTCGGTAAATGCTACACGCGGGCCGTTGACACCAGACGGGTTTTCATCGGTGGTGCGCGGCTGGGTTAGTACGATGTCTGTTGGGTTGCGGTGTCCTGGTAATTCGGTAGTCGGGAAGATTTGCATTGAATCTTCGCCCGCCCTAAGTTCGGGTAGGGCGGTTTCACCTAAGAGGTTGTTGAGGCTGAGGAACTTGTGGGAAATAACTGCGGCAAACAATTCTGCGTCGGATGGGTAAGGGGAAGCTTCCGGGGTAGCCATAGAAGATCTTTATAGCATTTTAACAATTATTAAGTCAAATTTATCGTAGAATATTAAATTAAGTTGTAGTGTTCCATTGCTACTGCAAAACCATGCTCCTCTACCGGCGGAGCCACCCAATCTGCCCTATCCTTTAACTCATCAGGAGCATTGCCCATCGCCACTTTAACTCCATCGAGGCCTGCAGCGTCAAACAAAGCAAAATCGTTCATGCCGTCACCAATTGCAAGAATACGTCGGTCGAATAGCTTAGCATAGGCAAGCATCTGCATCACACCATATTGCTTGTCGATTCCGGCCGAAACTATTTGAATACACCTTAGTGCTTCTTGGTCTTCGTAGTTCATGACCCGAGTAAATTGTATTTCTGGTAAAGGTGCCAAAGCTCCTATAATTTCTTGCTTTCGTTCTGTATTAAATATTGCAAATACTGAGGGTGCGCTCTCTATGGCTGTAGGGTTGTTTTGGGCCAGTTCGACGACTTTTTGGGGGTCGCTGGCCCGGGATTGCATATCATAATGAATGTTTGTGCACAGCTGGCCAATGCTGGTGATCACCGACCTGGTTGTTTCGGCGCTAAGCCACTGCGACCACACCACGTTGCCGCTGTCAGCGTGGGCCACGGTCGCACCGCCGTCTAGCACGCAAAGGTTATCACGTAAATCGAGTGGACTTACTAGTTTATGATGTAAAGCGCGGGAGCGGCTGGTGACAGTATGTAAAGATACGCCATTGCCGCGTAAAGCCCGGGCGGCTGCCTGCACCGGTGCGGCAGGGTAGCTTCTGTCGTCCATAACCAAGGTGCGGTCTACGTCACTTAATACTAATTGGATATTGTGCTTCTCAGACATTGTCAACCTCGCTTATAAATTGTTCATAATGTTCCGGGAACAGGCCCTGAATAACTGCAATCCGCCCAGCGCCCCTAAAGCGAACGCGGCCTGCGTCTTCTGGGGCTTCGGAAAACAAGCGGTCCAGGGTCATTTCAGTTTCGCCGTTTGCCGCGTCGCCCCAGATGTAGCGGTCGGCATCAGTAACGTCTTGGTATATGTGGCCATCGGCAGCGCTGATGAAATACGCCTTTTGGGTGTGGGCGGCCATGTCTGCAAACGTTGTTCCCGCTAATTGGAACTTAAAGCGGCCACGATAATCTGCAGGGCAGCGGCCAAAAAGGCTTTGTAATTCTTGCCTGCCTTTCTGCAGCACATCTTCTAGCGGTATGCCCTTTTCGGTGTAGGCGGCTAAGGCCCAACCCACAATCTTTTCTTCTACGTGTAGTTCAATGACTTTGCGTTGGTCGGCATTTAAATTGCTGTCTGCTAGTAATCGTCGAGTTATCCATTCATTATGGACGGCTTGATCTTTATTGCTTCTTTCGGGGTGTATAGCCACCGCAAACGATTTACCAATGTCTTTTAGGACGTGGGCTATGGGAACAACGCTATCCCGTGGGTCTGTAAAGAGATCTGCCATATACTCCGAATATATATTTAGTACAGATTGCGTATGTTCGTGGAGCAAACGAGGACGCGGAATACTTATTTCTCCTGCCAACATATGTGCCATGAGTATGGAGCTACAGGCGAGTGCGACAACATGATCGTAGCTTGCCCAACGGGACTCAAACACGGTGTGCTGTGAGCCAGCGGGCCCTTTGTCGGCAATTAGATTATCCAGCGCCATATTAAAAGCTTCGGGCACAACAAGTGGCAGGGTTGGCCCGTATGGTCGGTCGGGGCAAGGGCGGCTTCTGTTAATTCGCGCCACAATATCATCTGGAATATCGGGCGAGTCGGCCAAGATAGCAATGGTTTCCCGTTGGCTTAGCCTCTGTAGTTTATGGTTATGCACTATGCCCTCACGCTTTCCCTAATATCTTGGAGTTCCGGGTAACCTCTGGTTACGGCAAGGATAGTTTTTAGGCTGGCAGCAGCGAGTTGCGCACTGCCGACGTTTCTATACACAATCCCGTGCTCTGAACCTTCGGCGCGCTGGGCTTTTACTACAGCACGAGTGTCGGCGGGATGATCAAATATCAGCGAATAGGCAACCGGTTCTTCAAGTAGTCCCTTGGGCGTAATATGCGATTGTTTTGGCTTTTGAGCAAGTCGAGTTGTTATAGGGGTATTTGACCCCAATCGTGCATCGGTTCCATACTGAACTGCGTCGAGTCCGAAATCGTTCATGAGAAATTTGAAAATTGCTGGGTTGAGTGGCCTGCTGCCGGCCTCGGCAAGCACCGTAGTGGTGGTGTTATCTTCACAAACTATCTCGTACCCATCAAGCGGCAGTAAAGAGTCGTCTCTTTTGACTGACCACCAGGCGGTAGCATACGATAATCCAAAAGAATCCCGCTCTGCAAGTGCGGCGAGGTGGTAGTCACCCAGGGGTTCAACGCCTTCCACCCGGGCTATCGCAATATAAAAATGGTTTTTTAGTTGATCCACTGTTTGAGAGTATATTTTTTTAGTTTTTTTGACAAGAATGTGATTATTGGCTCTTCAAAGCCAGTTGCCTCACGTTTTTAAAAGAAAGTACACTAAAAGTATGGCGGACGAACTCGTTGATATTGTCGATGAATCTGGTAGGGTTTTGCGTCAAGTGTTAAAAACGCAGGCGCATGCCGATGGTTCGTTGCATAAAACGGTTATTGGGTGTTTGCGCAATGGTGACACATGGTATTTAGTAAAGCAAGCATCGGACAGGCAAGATGCCGGGCAATTGGTAAACCCGGTTGGCGGCCATGTCCAGGCTGATGAGTCGGATGTTGACGCCTTACTGCGTGAATGCGAGGAAGAGATTGGCACGCGTAACATTACCTATACCGAGATCGGCCGCGCCCGATTCCACCGCCAAGTCATCGGCCGCGACGAAAACCATCTGTTTATTGTGTATGAACTGTGGACCGACGACCCGATTGTATTAAACCACGAGGCCGAATCTATCCATGGCTTCAAAGCCGATGATTTAAAACAAAAAATCGCCACCCAACCTACCCTGTTTGGCGACGCTTATTACTTTGTGCTGGAAAATTTCTATCCGGAATTTTTGTCACCAGCTTGGGTGTTCCGATTCAAACAGGGGAAGCAATATTAAGTAAATCTTAAAGCTAACGATGGTGACCTTACAGGACTTGTCCAAGAGACGTTAGCGGTGTATCATGGATATATCCTTGAGTAGGAGGGTAGTATCTGTTAAGTCTTTGCGTAAACGATAGGTTGCCGGGTGGATCAAGACTAAAAGAAAGCGGTGGCCAATGCGTATTTTAATGGTTTCTGATCACGCCGATCCTTTGGCGAAAATTGGGTCTAAGGAATCGGGCGGACAGAATATTTACGTTATGAATATAGCCAAACTGCTGGCCAAGCATGGTCATCAGGTTGACGTATACACTAGGTGGGATCAGCCCTCCAAGCAAGAAGTGGTACAAGTAAGTGCAGGGTTTCGAGTCATCCGCGTTAAGGCCGGTCCAAAAGGATACATGCCTCGGGATGACTTTTTAAAAATCATTCCTGAATTTATTGCACGGGTAAAAGAGCGGATTGAGCTCGAAGCCATTAGCTACGATGTAGTATTTTCGAATTATTGGTTTTCGGGTGTTATTGGCCTGGAGTTGGCCAAACAGTACGATTTGCCGCAAACGCATGTGTACCATTCCATTGGGCAAATACGTTACGAGACACTCAAAGACGTGCAGCCACAATCGGTCGACAACAACCTGTTCCGCATCCGAAACATGTGGGAAAAACGCATTGCCCAAGCTTGTGCCAACGTGCTGACGACTAGCCCGGTCGAGCGGGCCGATATTCAGCGTTTGTTTGGTATTGACGAACAAAAGATAACTTGCATTCCCATCGGTGTGGATCTTAAACTTTTCCGGCCACGGTCTATGGCAACGTTGCGTCAAAAACTAAAGCTGCCGCAAGATCGTCCAGTAGTGCTGTTTGTTGGTCGGCTGGAGCTGCGCAAGGGGATTGGTACGCTCATTAAATCGTTGGCGGATATTCCCAAGGCAGAGCTGTACATTGTAGGTGGTGGTGCGGGCAAGGCGGCCCAGCAGTTGGACACTATCGAAAAAACTCGCCTGCAAAAGATTGCCGAAGACATGCATGTTACCAACCGCGTACACTTTTTAGGTGCCAAACAGCAAGCACAGGTGGCGCTGTATTACGCCGCAGCTGATGTATGTGTCGTGCCGTCGTACTACGAGCCATTTGGCATTGTGCCTATTGAGGCTATGGCTACGGGTACGCCAGTTGTCGCGTCGCGTACTGGCGGCATGCGTTTTACCGTTGTCGAGGACGAAACCGGCCACTTGGCAAAGCCTAAGGACCATAAAGACCTGGCCAGCAAAATTAACCTTGTACTGGAACGGGGTAAAGAGGCCTACACTAAGGCTGCCCGCCGCTATGTGCAGCAGTATTTTTCCTGGCCAAAAATCGCCAAGGACACTTCTGATTTTTTGCAGTCACTTATCACGCCTAGGCAATCTAGCTTTGAGCTCGACACCGCGACTAACGCCGAGGTAAGTGCCACCGAAAGCCGCGGCGATAAAACCACGGGTAGTTTGTTCTCGATTTAATGGCCGGTTTGCACAGCAGCACTATTTGGCAGCAATTGCAGCACCAGGAATCGCTGGGCCGCAAACGTTCTGCGCTAATTACTGATATTGACAACACGTTTTACCGGGCAGGACACGAAGAGGCAATTAAGGCGGCTTGGGATATGCGAGCCCGTGCCTCTAAAGCGCCCTACCCTATTATCGCGGTCACTGGCGCTGACTATGAAGCCTTGGTAAAGGGCCGTCTAGAGAGTGGAGAGTTGCCAATACCGGAAGTGGTAGTTACAAGCGTAGGGACAGAAATATGGTTTTTGCAGGTCGATGGCACGTTTAAAAAAGACGAAACATACGACAAGCTGCTACAGGCTACAGGCTACAATCGTACACTCTTGCTAGAAAGCGTTGCCATGTTTTTAGCACAACTGCGCAAGAAGGGTTTGACAATTGATTTCCAAGACCCGGCCCGGGAGGCTGCATATCGTAAAAAGCCCGACCAAAGGTACCTCCCCTACAAAATTGGCCTGCATTTCTATGCCGAGGAAGCCGCAGCAGATAAAGTCGCTAGCTTATTTGTAGCAAAATACGACAAGCTTAAAATTGTGGTGTGCGAGGAAATCCACTATAACGCCAAAATTGCGCCGACCGAACGTATCAAAAAATTTTGCCTAGACATTATGCCAGTAACCAAAGCCGACGCTGCCAATTATTTGATTAGCATGCTGGACTTAGAGCAAGGGGTAGTAGCCGGCGACAGCGGCAATGACATCGATATGTTGCTCGAAACACCGCCACCATTTGTGGCTGTGGCAGTCGGTGGCCATAAAACGGAACTCCAAAAGGCCTTGCGAAGGCGGCTGGCAAAGACGAGCGACAAACAAATTTTTATCGACACGCATCATACCCGTGTCGCAGCCCAAACTCTGCTACTTTTTGATGATTATTTAAGCGGTAAAACCGAAGCTGTCATTACCCCTGACCTATAATAGTCAGTAAATTATCGGCAGTTTGACGGACTGTGTAGTGCAAGGCTACCTGGCGCCGCGCCGTAGCAGAAACCGGCCCGGCAAGCCGTGCCAGCTCTATGGCATTGGCCAGGGCCTGCGAGTTTTGCGGTTCAAATAAGTGGAGGCTGCCAAGGTCGGTTTCGGGCAGTCCGCCGGCGTTAGATGCAACCACCCGGCAGCCAGCATGTTGAGCCTCGACCGACACCATGCCGAACGCTACTTGCCAAAAAAAATGGTTAGAAGGCACGACGACAATGTCCTGGTTGGCCATGACGGCGGCTACCTCTTTTGCGGAAGCGGCGGCGGGTATAAGTTGTATCAAGGGATGTTGCCGCAAAAGGTTTGCTATTAGGCGAGAATCGGCGCTTCTGTCCAAGACATGCATAGCACTAAACTGGTACTTTTTTTGTAGAACAGGGTGGTGTAATGCCTCAAGAAAGAGGTAGATGCCTTTATTAATATGCAGTCTGCCAGCAAATAAAACCCGTGTCTTGTTTTTTGTGGGTGTGCGTTTTACCTTTGCAAAAACTGGGTCCGCAAAGGGGTATAAAACGACAATAGCCGACGGTTCTAGCCCAAGCGCCTTAGCCCACGCATTTCTAGTGAATTGACTATTAGCAACAAGTTTGTGCCTGCGCAAAGCGGTTTTAAAACGTGTCAAAGGGTATGTGGTAGAAGAGGGCGGCACATGTACCATACAAAATGCTGGCTTTTTGGTAGGCACAATAAATGGTTTGCAGACACTAATAAGTGTTGCGTCAAGGTTGCTTAAATAGCTTTCTGTTTGTACGTCGACAAAAGGAATGTCAGGCACAATAGCTCGTCCATCTTTTTGTTGCAAGCCAACAGTTACCAAGCGGGCATCGATGTCACGGCGACGCAGTTCCCGGATTAGACCAAACGTAAAGGCTTCGGTACCGCCCCGTCCAGGAAAAAATGGCAGGTCCGAAGAGGTAACAAAAAAGATTTTTTTGCTAGCAATACTTCCCATAGTGTTAACATTTTATCATTGATCTGTTAGAAGGTGTGGCCGTCCAAAAGAACAAACGCTATACTAGGCTTATGCTTGTATCTAACAGTGGGGTCTGGGAATGAGTACGGCGCAGTCTGCCTTTTTACCTAACATGGTTGTGTATCAGATTTATCCGCGTAGTTTTAAAGATACTAATGGCGATGGTATAGGTGATTTGCCGGGCATTATTGAAAAGCTTGACTATGTACGCATGTTGGGCGCCGATGCGATTTGGATCTGCCCATTTTACCCCTCGCCAATGGTTGACTTTGGGTATGACGTTACTGACTACCAGAATATTGACCCGTTATTTGGTACTTTAGCTGACTTCGACCGCTTGATCGCCGAGGCGCACAAACGCGGCATACGTGTTATTACCGACCTCGTTTTTAATCATACCTCTGACCAACACCCGTGGTTTAAAGAATCGCAAAGCAACAAAATCAACCCCAAGCGTGACTGGTATATTTGGCACGACGGCAAGTCAGATAGCACACCACCCAACAATTGGCTGAGCGTGTTTGGTGGTTCGGCCTGGGAGTACGATTCAGAGACAGGCCAGTATTACTTGCATAGTTTTTCCAAGCAACAACCCGACCTTAACTGGGATAATCCCGAAGTGCGCCAGACCATGCAAGGGATTATGAAGTTTTGGCTCGACCGAGGCGTAGACGGGTTCCGTATGGACGCGGTGGACTTTTTTGCTAAAGACAAAGCCTTGCGTGATGATCCTAATAACCCTGCATTCCAATCGGCTGTTGACTTGCCATATGATTCTCTATTACATGTCTATAGCAAGCGGCAGTACAGACTTTTTAAATATCTTCAGGAGTTGGCCACTGCTTTGTCACAAGTTCCCGGGCGATTTATGTTGCTTGAGGCGCGTCCACATGCGCAACCGGACATCTGGTGGTACCAACAGTATTATGAGCAAGTTGATGCCCGCGTAGCCGCACCGTTTAACCTCCAGTATGTGCAAAAACCGTGGGAAGTTGGCGCGTTTAAACAGTCCATCAATGAATATCAGGGCATCCTACGTCCGTCCGATACGCCGGTGTATGCACTTGGTAACCATGACAATGCTCGCGTGGCCACCCGTTTTGGTCAACGCGCTGTTTTTGCGGCAGCCGTTATGCAGTTGACGCTCCCAGGCGTGGCTGTATTGTATTATGGTGACGAGTTGGGCATGAGAAACCGGTTTATAGACCCGAATAATGTTAAGGATATTCAAGGTAAGGGTACGGCCAACCAGTCATACAATCGCGATCCGGCCCGATCGCCTATGCAATGGTCAGCCGAACTGAATGCTGGGTTTTCGACAGGTAATCCCTGGATCCCCGTTAATGACGATTACCAGCAACTAAATGTCGCTACCGAGCAGCAAGATCCGGCTTCTTTGTTGTCTACTTACCGCTGGCTGATTAATTTTCGGCATCAATCAGAAACCCTCAAATATGGCAGTTATTTGCCGCTCGAAATGCATCATCCGCAATTATTCGGCTTTATACGGACACACCAAAAAGAACGCCTGGCCACTATTATTAACTTTTCGCCCAACGAGTCTGCACCGCTGGAGGTAAAAGACAAAGTAATTTTTTCTACGCACGGTCCCCAGGTCGACCCACACCTGATGCAACCACTCGAAGCTCGTATCATTCAACTAGAAGATTAGGAGGAATCATGAAAATTGGCGTTGCTGGCAGTATGCAGCACATTGAGAAAATTTTAGATATCGCCGAGAAACTTAGGGGTATGGGGCACGAGGTGTTTACGCCGCAAAACCCACACCGGTACATCGGTAAAAGCGATGATGAAAAGGAGGCCGTCAAACTAGACGAAAAATATAACCACGACGCCATTCGTGAATTTTGGAAGCCTATGCAGAACGCCGATGCGCTGGTTGTTGCTAATTACGACAAAAGCGGTATTAAAAATTACATCGGCGGCAATGCGTTTTTAGAGATAGGGTTCGCCCACGTCTTGGGCCTAAGAATTTACCTGATGAACGACATTCCAGACATGCCGTATTACGGCACCGAAATTATTGCCATGAAACCGGTTGTTTTACATGGTGATCTTTCTAAAGTGAAATAACAGGGGGGCTAGGTAAGTTGTTTGGGATCGTAGACGCGTAGTACTCCGGCCGTTGCATCATCCTTTGGGGGAAGGTATGGTACCCAGTTTTGACCATCCCACACTACCAAGTTAGTATTCATACTTATTCGGTAGGGAAGGGTTACAAGATTCTGGGCGGCATCCTTGGCTGTTCGAGCGGCAGAGGGCAGGACATTACCAAGGAAATAGTGTGGAGTTTGGGGTAATCGGGTTGCGGCATGTGCGTTGCCAAAAACACCATCGGTCATCATAAGATAAATATTCCCCGGCTCTGCATGTACTGCATGGATCTCGTCGTGGGTTAGTTCCATGGGCAAGGGTTCGCCGTTCCTCGCGTCATTATATTGTATGCCGGGTTCTGGACGGCCCTTGCCATCAAACCTATTGGCTAGCATTCCACCAAGCTCTTGTTCGCGGGTAAGTTGCGAGAATTCCAGGGGTTGGCTGGGTTTCCATTCGAGCGTCAATGAGTCACCGCTGCCAGTCAACACGAACCCGTTCCGCACTATAAATAATCCTTCTAGGGTGGTTGAAGTCTCTACTGCTTCAGGGTGGTCATCGACGTATAGTTTGATCATGAAATCGCCATAGGGCAGTACGTCGTTAGGTATGGCGTTCAAGGCCTCATCCATTGGCATTTCCCGTATGCGAAGCTGGTCAGCCCGCTGGATGACAGCCTTAACCACTACTTGGCTTGCAACCCAGGGCATGTGCTCTTTGCCCACGCCATCGGCAATAAAGAGCCCCTCTTTAGTAAATGCTGCGTAATCGCCATTGGGTGGGGCATCAGTAATACCGTGTGCCTCAATCCACTGCGGCGTTTTATGTTGAGGTAAAGAGAACACGCTTCCCTCAATGAGAAGACCGTTCTTGAGTCGAATCATTTTACTAACTATAACATAATAAAGAATTATCACGAGGCATGTTCCAGGATAATTCCGTCCCTCGTCGACATATTTAATCAAAAGTTAAGAAGTTTGCAGGCAACACCTGCTACAATGTCGCCGTGCTTACAAAAGTATTGCATTACAAGGTGCGCAGGTGGGTACTGGCGATTGCTGCTTGTTTGGCGGTATGTGCCGGTGTGGTTTTGGCTAGGTTTGTTACCTGGGACAATGCGCAGCTGCTGTGGATTATCGTACCGTTTGTAGTGTTTGGCCTTCGCAAGCAGAACGCTCTGGCATTACTCTTGCTAGTTATACTTTTTGGTGGCCTTGGCTGGTGGCGGGGCAGCGAGTATATGCACAAGCTGGCCATCTTTGAATCGTTTCATTATCAAAAAGTAACCTTAGTCGGCAAAGCTACCGACGATGCGGTATATGGGGAGCGGTATCAGCTAGAATTTGCTATGTCCGACGTTACACTGACCAACCCCAATCAAACGCCACTCGTAGGCAATGTCATGGTGCGGGGTTTCGGCGAGGCAGCGGTCTACCGTGGGGATGTAGTTAGGGTAACGGGTAAACTGTATCCGACCCGGGGCAATAACTTAGCAAGCGTTAGTTTTGCCGAGCTGCAAGTGCAAGAGCGTGGGACTTTTTGGGTGGACGAACTGCGCCGCAATTTTGCCAGCGGTATGTATTCAGCGCTGCCCGAGCCGGCGGCTTCGTTTGGGCTTGGTTTGCTCATTGGCCAGCGCAGCACCCTGCCAGACAGTACGAAAGAGCAGTTGCAACACACGGGTCTTACGCACATCATTGCGGTTTCCGGCTTTAACCTTACTATTATTGTGCTGGCCTGCCGGCGGTTGCTGGCTAAGCGGTCTAAGTTTCAGGCAACGTTTGTCTGCCTAGCGCTCATCGGATTATTCTTACTTATTACAGGATCGAGCCCGCCAATCGTCCGGGCTAGTGTCATTAGTGTATTGGCTATCGCAGCCTGGTATTACGGGCGGAATATTAAACCATTGGTTTTGCTCCTTGTAGCGGCTGCTGCGACCGTGCTGGCAAACCCGTTATATCTTTGGGGGAATGTCAGTTGGTACTTGTCGTTTTTGGCGTTCTTTGGGGTTCTGGTTTTAGCGCCGCTAGTGACGAAACGATTGTTTGGCGACAAAGAGCCAAAATTACTGGTAAGTATTTTGATCGAAAGCGCTTGTGCCACGGTATTGGTCCTACCCTACATCCTGTACATTTTTGGCGAAATGTCGTTAATTGGACTGCCGGCCAATTTGTTGGTGATTCCGTTTATTCCGCTGGCTATGGTTTTGGCGCTGGTAGCCGGGCTGGCAGGTATGGCGGTTCCAGCAATTGCCGGTTGGCTAGCCTGGCCGGCGAATACCCTGTTAACCTACATGCTTGATGTTGCCAATATATTGAGCCGGATACCACACACCTTTATGCAAAAGATTGATTTTTCGTTAGTTGCCATGCTGGCAAGTTACCTAACAATCGCCTTCGTGACCTTTATTTTGTGGGGCAAAACCAAAGGTACAAAGAGGGTAGTTGCTAAACCCTTAAAAGCGTAGCGTTACCCAAGCCGGGTCATGGTCGCTGCCGTCGCCGCCCAGTTTAGTGCGGCGGTCAATATGGGCTGCAGTTTGGCGGGCGGCTAGCTCTGGCCCCAGCCAAATGTGGTCAAATAATTCATAGTGGGCAGGTTTGCCGGCCGGTTTAAAGCGGTGTGTCCAAGCCTTGGTGGTTGGTGGTGAACTAGTGGATGGCGTAGGCCGTGTCTCTATTGGGTCGGCCAGCGCATTCACCACTTGCAAATCTGTATGCATGACGAACGGTAGCAGGTAAGGCGAATCTACTGGGTCGTTCATATCGCCCAGCACCGCAAAAATTACCTTGGCCACGCATGCGGGCGGCAATAATGCGTGCCATGGTTTCGGCCTGCAGCAGCCGCGTTTCGTTGGCGGCCTTTTGGCCAGCCTCTTGATTTTCAAAAAACGGCACAAAGTGGCTCTTAAGATGCGTAGTAAATAACGTAAATAGTCGTTTGCGGTTAGTCGGCTGCAAAATATCAACCTGTAAAAGGTCGCGGCTAAAAATCCGTTCGCCTGGGCGCGAATTGTGCTCGGCGTGCTGCCAGGTCGTCACGGCGCCAATGGGGTACTTGGACAAAACGCCAACATCAATTAGGCGGCGGTCGTTGCCCTCAACCAAAATAACATATGGGTACATGTTGCCGCCTAGTTCGTGCCGGGCAAAGTAGCGCAGGGTATCGATGTCTTCGACTTCTTGTACGGCCAGCACATCAACGTTCATTGCCTTAATACGGTCGATGATTGCCTGGCGTGCCTTTGGGTCTTTGCGGTGCAGGGCAATACCCTTGTATTCAATGTTTGGTTTGCCTA
>Ga0075418_10006988_pt1 | contig 12721 bp, 12 predicted proteins | sample SoiMetdeltSBSDD2_FD_81776 | JGI IMG/M metagenome (GOLD analysis project Ga0075418, IMG submission 81776) | Bulk soil microbial communities from a Populus tree surrounding site in Tennessee, USA - Soil MetaG P. deltoides SBSDD2 | ecosystem: Environmental > Terrestrial > Soil > Tree plantation...
GGCGTGGACAACCTCGCCGCCATCGTGCGCAACCGGCTCAATCGCATCCAGTACCGGCCTGAACTCATCCCTGGCTTCCTCGAGCAGACCGGACTGAGCCCGGATCCCGCAACCACCGTAACCCCCGACAGATCTCAGCCTTTCAACCTCTGTAGCTGACTGCCAGTGTCGGGCGTCCGACCTCGCGGAACCGCCTCCGCCGGCACGTCATCGTCGGGTCAGCACGTAGGAAACAGACACGGCGAATAAGCAACTACTAACGGGGTGAACTCGGAGCCGCACGAGGAACCCCGATCCGTGCCGCCTCAGCGGGGTGTCGTCGTGCGAGTGCGTTGCGACATCGAACCCGAAAGCTATGGTTGCGACCAGGATGGGTCGCCGAGCACACCCGGGTGCGGCTACTACGTGGACATCGAGCACCCCGGCAAAATCTACACGAGGTACTGCCACATGCTCACCCCTCCGTACGTCGCCGTTGGCGACCAAGTGGGCGCCACTCTCCGCGGATTCCCGGATGCGGTGCAGAGTGTGCTCCATGCCCGCCCGCAGGTCGGCGCGCCGGTCGTGGCGCCCGTAGAGGCGGCCGATGATGAACCAGCCCAGGCGGGAGACCGGTCGGGTGACCTCGTAGGACTCGGTCACCAGCGCGCCGTCGCCATCGGGTTGGAACAGGTAGCGCCACACCAGGGTGCCGGCGAACCTTTTCGGTACGCGAAAAGGCGAACTCCCGCCCGGGCTGCGCCGCGATGACCACCGGGCGGTTCTTCCACGCCCGACCCCTCGCCACCTTGTTGGTCGCCTCGAACCGCGCCCCGACGGCGGGGCCGGTGGCACCGTCCAGCCAGGAACAGCGCACGACTTCGGGACTGAGCTCGGGTGTGCGCGTGACGTCGGCCACGAGCGCGTACACCACCTCAGGCGGTGCGTCGACGTGAATCGTGACGTGTTCATGGTCCAGCGTCTGCATCGGTCCCCCCGGGCAGGATGTAGCGAGCGAGGAACAGGTCGAGCGCGGTGTCGGTGAGACTGCTGAAGATGCCCGCGTCGAAGCTCGCGCCGGGTTCGTTGGCCATCTGCTGAGAGATGAGACCGTTCAGTACCACCGTGTAGAGGCGCAGCGCCTCGACCGAGTTGGCATCGGGGTGCAGCTGTCCCAGGTGCACCGCCGAGGCGAATTCCGCGCGCACCACGTCCATCTGCTGCAGGCTGACGGCGAAGGTCGCGTCCGTGGGCGCGAAGCCCGGCACCGGGCGCCAGATCAGCAGCTGCGCCAGGGCCTGATTCTCGATGGCCCAGCGCAGCCAGGCCCTGGCCCCGGCCCGGATCCGTTCTATCCCGGCCGATTGCGGCTCGGCAGCGGCCAGCACGGCCGCATGGCTGCGCTCCAGACCACGGGCGAACAGCGCGTCATAGACCGCGTGCAGCGAAGGAAAGTACTTGTACAGCGAGGGCTGGCGCATCCCGAGCCGACGAGCGATCTCGGACATCGACACGCCCCCGACGCCGGCCTGGGTCATTATCGCCACGGCATGGTCCAGTGCCTCCTCGATCGTCTGTCGTCGACGGGCCAGCCGGCGCCCGATCACCACATCGCTAGAGGAGCTAGCCATAGCTATATGATATAGCCAGTGCGCGATGTCAACCATCGGCATCGTCGAGGCCCGCTCGCGACGATCCTCGCGCGCACCCAGTCGGATATTTCGGGCTTAGGTGGTTTTTCCACGGCAGCCGAGGGTATGCACGGCACGTCAGCGAGACGGTCGAAGTGGGGACCAATGGGTCGGGTCAAGATGATTGATGTGAGCGCCGCCTACCTCCAATGGCTCGGGGTCGCTCCGCTGGCGCCGCGCACGGCTCCCTTTGACCCTGGCTACGACGCCGGGACGGTGGAGGGCCATTGCCTGCAGAGCGGGCATCTCATGGCGGCTCTCAAGCTCTCGATGGCGTGCTGGCAGCTGGCCGCGTGGTCACAGACCGAACGTAAGGTGCGCGCCGCGCACGCCAGCGGCGTCGCCGTGGTAACCGGAGGCGGGCCGTTCGAGATCGCGGTGGCCCGAGGGATGCTGGACGAGTACCTCGACCTCTGCGCCAAGGCGAAGGTGGACCGCATCGAGGCCGGTGCCGGATTCACCGAGATGGGGCTGCAACCGTCCGATGTGGTCCGGCGGGCCGGGTCGCGCGGGATGTCCACCCAGTTCGAGCTGGGCGGAAAGCACGACGGTCCGTTCGAGGACGCGAGTATGGCCGATCTGGTGGACACCGGCCGCCGCTGGCTCGATGCCGGCGCGTGCTGCCTCGTCGTGGAGGCCCGCGAATCGGCGCGGGCAGTTGGCCTGTTCGCGGCGGACGGCAGCTTCGCGGGGCGCCTCGCCGATGTCCTGGCCGACGCGTTCGGCCTCGATCTGCTGATGTTCGAGGCTCCCGACAAGCGCAGCCAGTTCGCTCTTCTGGAGCATTTCGGGCCGTCGGTCGGATTGTGCAACGTGCGCCTCGAAGAACTGCTGCGGGTCGAGATCTACCGACGGGGCCTGCACTCTGACGCCTTCGTCAGCCCGAGCGTGGGCCTGCTCGCCCGGCGCCCGGGCCGGCAGCAGGACGCCCCGATGCGGTGAGGCGGCGATGCCAAAAGTCGTCATCGACTTCTTTCCGCACAGCGCCCGCCGGTACGGCGCGGGCTGGACGGTCGTCGCGGTGGATGTCTTCCGGGCTACCACGACGGCCTGCACCGCGGTGGCCATGGGACGGCGCTGTTTTCCCGCCGCCACCGCCGCCGAAGCCCGGCGGCGTGCCCACGACATGAACGCCCTGCTCGCGGGCGAGCTGGGCGGCGCATCCGTGGACGGCTTCGACCTCGGCAACAGCCCCGCCGATTTGGCGGCCCGGCATGACGTCGAGCGGCCCGTGGTCCTGCTCAGTTCCTCCGGTACCGCGCTCATCCGGGCCGCCTCCGACGCGGGTGAGGTCTACGCCGCGTGCTTGCGCAACACCACGGCCCAGGCGTACCGGCTGCGCCGCCGCGCCGCTCAGGTGGCGTTGATCGGGGCCGGTAGCCGGGGCGAGGTTCGGATGGAGGACGAGCTGGCCTGCGCGCGGGTGGCCGAGGCCCTCATCGGCTGGGGCTTTACCCCCGATCTGGAGACGGCGGCGGCGGTCACGAGATGGTCCCGGGTGCCGGCCGATGTGTGCGCCAGTGGGCGCTCGGCGGCGTACCTGCGCACCACCGGACAGGAACGCGACATCGACTTCGTGCTGCATCGCATCGAAGACCTGGACCGGGTGTACGTGATGAGATCTGGCGAGCTCGTCGCGGAGGAATCGTGATGGCCGTCGACACGTCGACGCCCGCGATCGTGCTGAAGTGCCTGTGCTACCCCTGGCACAGCGGGACCATCGGCGTGGTACGCAGCCTCGGCCGGCTCGGCGTCGACGTGTACCTCTCCGGCGAGAACCGCTGCTCACCCGCGGTCCGCTCCCGGTACCTGGCCGGGGTGCTGCACGACACGCCGACGAGCGATCCCGAGGAACTCCTCGATCGGCTGCACCGGGTCAGCCTGGGCCAGCCACCGGCGCTCATCCCGGTGGACGACGTGGGAACGCTGTTCCTCGACCAATACGGCGACCAGCTCACCGAGCGCTTCCTCTTCCCGCGCCAGCCGCCCGGGCTTAGCGGCCGGTTGGCGGACAAGGGCCAACTGGCCGTGCTCGCCGCGGGCAGCGACGTGCCGTGCCCCGAGACGGTGCCCGTGTACGACGTGGCCGATGCCGCCCGGGTCGCCCGGCGACTGGGGTTCCCCGTGGTGGTCAAGGCTTCCGACCCGGCCGTCCTGGCCGAGCAGACAGGCGGACGGAGCGTACGGGTGGCGCGCGATCCGGCCGAGCTCGAGGCGGCCGTGCGGCCGCTGCTCGACCCGCCCAACGCGGTACTCCAGGAGTACCTGTGCGGCGACTCATCGGCGGTCTGGATGGTCAATGCCTACCTGGACCACCGTTCGGTGAGTCTGTTCGCCGGCGTGGGCCGCAAGCTGCGTCAGCTACCGGTCGACACCGGCGCCAGCACCCTGGCCGTCGTGGAGCCGAACCGCGAGATACTAACCGGCGCGCTGGGGTTGCTCGCCACGCTCGGCTACCGGGGCATCGTCGATCTCGGTGTCCGGGCCGACCCCCGGCGCGGCGGCTTCCGCCTGCTGGACGTGAATCCTCGGATCGGCGCGACCTTCCGGCTGTTCGTGGGCGAGGACGGCATGGACGTCGCCCGGGCCTTCTACCTCGACCTGACCGGGCAGCCCGTGCCGCGGAGCTCGATCCGCGCCGGCCGGCGGTGGCTGGCCGAGCATCGAGACGTGGTGGCGGCAACCCAGCTGATCAGGGCGGGCAGGCTCACCCGTCGGCAGTACCTCAAGTCGATGCTGCCGGTTCACGAGACGACCTGGCTGGACGTGCGCGATGTCCGGCCGGGCCTGGCGTTCGGCGGCGCGGCCGTGAAGGCCGCCGTGCCCGCACGGCGGCGACCGGATGGCGTGCCGCGCACGGCGGATCGGGACGATCCGGCCCGGGCGGTCGACGAGTACTTCAACCAGCACGCCCACACCTGGGACGCGATGTACCGGACCGCGACGCTGTCCGCCAGCATCTACCAGGAGCGCGCCAGGCGATGCCTCGCCTGGGTGGACGACCTCACGGTACCGGCGCCCGCCCGCCTGCTGGAGGTCGGCAGCGGCGCGGGACGGACGGCCGCCGAGCTGGCCGGGCGGGGCTTCGCCGTGAACGCCGTCGATGTGGCGGAGCAGATGCTGACGCTGGCTCGGCGCCGCGCCGACGACCGGCATCCCGGGGCGGTACCCACCTACCTGCGCGCCGACGTGCTGTCACTCCCCTTCGCCGACGCGTCCCATGCGGTCGTGGTGGCGCTGGGCGTCATACCGTGGCTGTCAGAGCCACGGCCGGCGCTGGCCGAGATGGCGCGGGTCCTGGTACCGGGCGGATTTCTTGTCGTCAGCGCCGACAACCGGATGCGCCTGACCCACATCCTCGACCCCCGGTACACGCCGGCCCTCGCCGGGCTGCGCGGGCGGTTGAAGCGGATAAGGCCGATCGGCGCGGCCGTCGAGAACGCCGGACCCCGGGCGACGATGCATTCTCCGCGCGAGTTCGACGAGCTGCTGGCCCGGGCGGGTCTAGTGGTCGTGCGCGCGGCCGGCATCGGTTTCGGCCCGTTCACGACCCTGGGCCTGGGACTGCTGCCGGAGCCCGCCGCCCGGCGGATCCACGACCGGCTGCAGGCGATGGCCGACGCCGGCCGCGGTGCGTTGTCGATGGTCGGCGCGCAGTACCTCGTCCTGGCGAGAAAACCCGCGACGCATCCGACGTGAGCCGCAACGGCCCGGCACCCGACCCCGGCCGATCCGGCGCCCCCGGGTGCACAACCGGGAGTTGCCGGTGATGCCCAGGCGGGCCACGGTGAACAGTTCGGTCAGGCCATCGCGCAGTGAGGCGGCCGCACCGGGATGCTTGCGCTCCAACGCGGTGGCCAGGGCCTTGGCGTCGCGGAGCCCGGCCGCCGCGTCTTGGTTGTTCAGGGCGCGCACGAGCTTGGCGTCGCACATCCTTCCGGCCCGCCGAACTGCCAACTCGTCAGCTAAATCAATTCTCAATTCAAACGAGGCCCATCGAGCATCGCTCGGTGGGCCTCGTTGGTGCCCAGCCAAGAAAGCGAATGGAGGTTCCACGTGGCCAAATTGCCGAGCGCGAGAGCGCCACCATTTCCATTGGGGAACAATGCCGAATAGCGAATCTGGCCAGCCGCAATCACCCGCTAGCCAGTACACTACAATCGCGCACATACCAATTCAGCCGCCCTATCTGTAATCGTGCCCCACGACCCGCCCGTATTCGACACAGCTGCCGCAACGGCACTTCTTCGACTGCTGGCCGGAGTTCGCGACGAGCGGAGGAGGCGGCGGGAGATCGGTCGACACAAGGAGCCTGAGTGAACGAACACCCACTACTGGAAGGCTCGTGCTACGCGCACTGCTTCGCCTTCTACGGACGAGTGTCAACGGAAGACAATCAAGACCCCGAGCCGTCCTTCAACTGGCAGTACCTACTCGCCAACAATCTCATCACCCCGGTGGGCGGACAGATCGTCGCCCGCTTCTTCGATGTCGGGGACAGCCGTTCAATTCCCTGGCCCCGTCGGCCTGAGGCGAGTCGGCTCCTTGCGGCTCTCCGAGACCCGAACCGCGGCTTCGACAACGTGGTCATCGGCGAGCCACATCGCGCCTTCTACGGCAACCAGTACGGCCTGACCATCCCCATCCTTGCCCACTTCGGCGTCAGACTGTGGGTACCCGAGGTCGGTGGCCCCATCGACCCCGACAACGAAGCACATGATCTGGTCATGTCGGTCTTCGGCGGCATGAGCAACGCCCGACAGACGAAGCGGCGTACACCGGAAAGATTGCCTATCTGGCTGGCAATTCGGCGCCCGAGGTATTGCTGCGCGAGCTGCTCGGGAGGTGGCGCGCGGGAGAGTTTTCAGAGTGGGACCCACCGTTGCCGGAAGGTGCGGAAGCTCTGAGGATGTCGCTTGAGCGCCTCGACGGGAGTGACTTACATGACTGGATACACGAGCTAGCAGATGAGTTCGGGGGCCTCCGCCAGGTAGTTCGTGTTGCTGCGGACCTACTCTTGCGCGACACGGCCTTGGAACGTCAGTGCCAGGAGCTAGTCGTTTGGTTGCGATCGATGAGTCGGCTCTCCTGACAAGCGTCTGGCGGCGGCGCCAGATCGTGGACGACTGCGACATCAAGATCGCCCGGTATCGGGCGGCGCTCGACGCCGGTGCAGACCCCGTCCTTGTCGCCGGCTGGATAACGGAGACGTCCGCGATCCGGGCCACGACGCTCGCGAGGATCGGCATCGCCGCCAGTCCGCCCCAGCGGCTCAACGAGGATCAGATCGCCGCGATCGTCGACGGCCTCGGCACACTGCTCGGCATCCTCCGCGCAGCCGACCCGCGCGACAAGGCCGAGGTCTACAGCCGCATCGGGCTGCGCATGACATACGCACCGGGGCCAGAGACGATCAAGGCCGAAGTCGTGTCCGACGACCTCGGCCGTGTGCTTAATGTGTGTCCGAGGGGCAACACGAACCAAAACCCAACCCGGTCCGACCCTGTCCGCAACAATTCCATTGATTTAGATTCTGCGAATCTCGCGGATCGTACGGCGGTCCCGCGCCAGGCGGTATGACATCGGGCCGCCGAGCCAGCAGCAGCGGTTCCAGCGACGCCGGGATGCGCCGGGTGGGTCGACGACCGCAACCGGACGTCGCTGGCGCGCCTGATGCGCGAGTCGCTCGATGAGTTACGGGCGGTCACCGCCGGCGCGTGACTCGAGCACTGCGAGGTCGCGGTCCGCGTAGCGGTGATGCTCGAACTCCTCCTCCAGCACGGTGAACACGCAGTCGTGCACGGTCACGGTGCCGGCCTGGAGCACCTCGACCTCGCGGTTGAGATCGGCCGCGTCGAGTTCGTCGAGCCAGGCACGGAAGCGGTCGGCGCGCTGGGCACGCGCCGCGAGCACCTCGTCGTAGGACGGCGCCGCCTCACGGTCGGGATCGGGCCACGGGACGTCGACCGATCCCGAGTCGACCAGGCCGATCGGGTGAAAGCCCTCGCCGAGGATCGGCGCGGTGAACCACTTGTCCATGGCGAACAGGAGGTGGCGGAGCGTCTCGACGAACGACCACTCGCCGTCGACCCGCTCGTGGCGCTGCGCGTCGGTGAGGCGGTCGGCACGGGCGATCGTCGCGGCCCACGTCTGCTCCAGCGCGGCCCACGCCGCCCGGACGCCCGCGGGGTCGGCCGCCCGCACCATCGCGCGCAGCGGGTACCAGCGGTCGCGTTCGTTGACGTAGTCGGTGACGTCGACGCCATTGATCACCAGACGGTCAATCTTCGCGTCGATGTCGACACCGTCGAGCCGCGCATGCGAGATCGACACGCCACTGAGGTTCACGTCGCGAAAGGTCGCGCGGCTGAGGTCGACGCCCCAGAACACCGAATCGCTGAGATCGCGATCTTCGAACTCCTCGGCCATCACATTCCCTTCGTCGCGACGAGTGAGTGAGTGTGAGTGAGCGGGGGCAAGTGAGTGGGCCGGACGCGTCTGGCGGCACGCGGCGCAGGACACAGGCCGTCCGGTTCTCGTCGGCCGGCTGCGGTCACCCGACAGCTCGCCACCGAGATCTTGAGCAACGAGCCCGGTATATCCCGCAGGGAGGTTGCTGCCCGAACTGGTGTGTCCACGCGACGCCTCCGAGACGTCCTTGCTGCCCGATAAGGCCGCCTCGCTGATGGCGGTGGATCAATTCGGCCACGGTCAGAAGTCGGCAAGGAGGGTCTTGTCTACTTCGACGTCCTCGACGGTCCGAGTGGTTGTACGCACACCGAGGCTGTTTCTCTTGAGCAGATCGCAAAGGCGATCGCCGTCGATTAGGTCTACGGGAGGCGCACCGTCGCGTGTGGCCTCCCGGCGCGCCTCCGGTGTGAACGTTCCGGTGGTGATTAGGAGGCCCTTCTCGCCTCGTCCCGCCATTGCGCCGCGGAAGTCTCGCACGGCAGCAGGTCCAACACTTCCGCGATAGCGTTTGCTCTGAAAGAACACCGGAAAGCTCACGAGCGATAGCTGGTACACACCGACACCGTCGATGCCGCCGTCTCCCGACCGCCCTGTGACCCGTGCGTTGATGAATCCCTCCTCTCGGAGGAGGCGTTGACAGAGCCGCTCAAAGGAAGCCGGAGGCATGGACAGCAAAACGTCGAGCAGCTGATCCTTCCAGCTGGCTACCTCGGACTCGTCGTCTGCTGGATCGTTGTCGACCTGCGTGTCGAGGACCGACGGACGCCCGCGCTCCTTCCGCCGACTTCGTTCATACTCGGCCGCCAGCTCGCTCAGGAGCCCCTGCCGCTCGGGTTCATTGAGGTCCGCGAGCCTGTCAGCGAATTCGGCTCCGGCATCCGTGAGTGACCAGATCGCCCTCACGCTGTTGGTGAGCAGACCCATTCCCTTGAGGTGGGTCCTTGCCCAGGCCAGCCGATAAGAGACCTCGGCCCGCGGCCCCTCACCGTGGATCACTGTGAGCTGCGCGTCGGTCAGTCCCATGACCTCGGCGACCGTCTCCTCGATCTCCGGAACCGCGGCCGAGCCGCCGCGCTGGCGAACAGCAGCAAGCGTCGGCCACCAGAGATCCCTGTAGGCCGGCATCTGGACGGCGGGCTTGGTCAAGTGCATGATCTTCCGGCTGTCGGAGGTAACGGGTGTGCCTAGTATCCGCCGCCGGCCGCCGTAGCGATAGCCGCACGGAAACTACATTGGGGGGCCGGTGATGCCTCGAACAAGGATGCCCGCGATCGAACAGCAGGCAGGTTTGGCTGGATGCTGCCTCGCTCCAGCCCGCGCCAAACCAGACACGGCGCTGGCTGCCAAGGCGGAAGCGGAACCAGCGCCGCCACCCAATCCGATCGCCGCGTCGGTTGCTCACAACATGACCCGGCTTTCCTCATTTTGGACGGTGAGGCCGATACTACTTCGGCTCGACTACTGTCCGAAATCGGTCGTTTACGGGGACAGTTGTTGGCGGGAGTGTCGTGATTAGAAGCTCCTCTTTCTGCGAAGGGCCGTTGTTGGCCGCTGTATACCTGAGGTTTACCAGCCGCCTGGATATTCGCCAGGCTCGCACATTTAGCAGGCCGCTGTCATCGACTGAGGGTGTCATCCGTCGGGCAGCATAAAGGCCAAAGTCAGTGGTGAGTCCGGGATGGTTGTCGTACGACAACAACCATCTGTATTGGGCCTTGCGCCGAAGGTATTCAGCGAGCCGGTAATGCTCGGCGCCTCCAATCCACTCGGCCGGGCTTTGCCCTCTTCGACTTGCGTAGCCGCCATCTAGGTCGAAGGAGCGCCCATATAGCCGAGCTGACCTTTCCAGATAAGGGGGATCGAGGTAGGCGATGATCCGGTTTGGAAGCAGCTGGGGGTACCACTCGGCCACATCGGCCAACGTTGCGTGCCAGTCCTTGCACCATACGTCAACGAGCCGGTTTGACCTATACAAGTCACCGACAAATCTGAGTCGTCGTTCGATCGACTCTTTGGTAAATCTACAGTTGATCTTGAAGGCGCTATCTTGGCGGCGGCCGCCGATGGGTCCTGCTCGCCCGTGAAGAATACCTGAGAAGGTTGTACGGTTCAGGAAAAGGCACTTCATGGCGATGTCGCGGTCAGACGGCCGGACTGGACGCCATGCACGCCAGTGGTCCCACCGTTCCAGCGTGACGGGCTCCGACCACATGCGGTCGATGAGCCAGTCGGTGTCTGCGGCCGCCACCTGCCAGAAGCGGGCCACGAGCGGGTCGATGTCAGCCAAAAGGACACGTTCAACTGCACGGGTACCGGCCAATCGCAGGGCCGTCGAGGCGCCGCCGGCAAACGGTTCGACGAAGAGTTGAGGCTGACCGATGGATTTCGCCGCCGAGCTGACAAGCTCAGCGATGATTGCGGCGAGGCCCGACTTTGCTCCCGGATACCGGAACGGCGATTGATAGCGCATGTCTCCCATGGATGGATCTGGAAGTGGCCGTATTCCCGCGACCGCACGAGGGGCCCTCCCGATGTGCTTAGGTGCCGCATCGGTCGGAACGAGTGGGGGCGCGCTATTGGCGCAACCGACCGTCGCAGAGGAGCCCTTCACAGTTGGCGGCCCCCTGTTGAGGCGCTGGGCGGGCGTCCGTTGATTCCGAGCTTCTGCCGGGCCACGAGACGGAGTACGTCTGTTCCGACTCCGATTGGGTAGGCAGCCTTGGAATGCGCGAGTGCCACCGGGATAATCCCGTCACGGTACATCGACGAGCCGGTTCGATCTATGACGTCCAAGATGGCGGGCAGCGATGGATATGCTGCTGGGTCGGGTTGTCCGCCGTGGTCGTCGTAGGGTGGGCCCGTGCGAGGCAGCACCGTGAATACGACGACTCGGCCGTCCCTGGCTCGGTAGATGAACTTGCGCCCCCAGTAGGTCTCGGAGCCATACGCAATTGGGTTGTTGGAATTGGTCATCGTCGCGATCACCTCGTGATCCATGACCAGCAGGTCACGAGGCTTGAGCACGTCGTGGCGGGCCAGCGTACGGGCGTAGTCCACGACGATGCCAGTCTTCTCGATTCCGCACAGGTGAGGGCCGGCACCGGGCGTGGCGGCGGACATGTGTTGGAAGTACTCCAAGGCCCGAGCCCGTAGCTTGGCCGGTGGGCCATACATGGCCATTGGCCCGTCCATGACGAAGAGCGTGTTGCGCAGCAGGGCGTCCCGGGACTGTTCCCAGAGAAGGGTGGCCAGCCCCACCACCACGAGTAGCTCCACCACCTGTGTGAGGCGCCCGAGCGGCTCCTGGTTGGTGCCGTCGTCAACGACCTCCTCGAAGATCCGCAGCATGTCCGTCGGTAGCAGGCGCCTACCGCAGGAGGGACAGTCAGCTCCAGTGGCACCGACCGGGACCCTGCTCTGGGAACAGCTCTGGTGCGGGCAGTCCACGGACAGGCTGCGGGCCGGCGCTCCCGGGTGGCCATGAAGGAGCAACAGTAGCTGCAACAGGCTCTGGTCGAGTCGGTTGACCTCAACCTTCTTGATCTGGAACAAGCGCCAGATACTCTCCCGCCAGGAGTCCTGAATGGACATCCCCTCGCGGACGTAGGCGCCGGCGACCGGAAGGTCGTATGAGACCAACGCCGAGTTGATGGCCCGGTTCAGCGCAACCGGATCGACGAACCGCTCCTGTCGCTGGTCCTCCATGGCTTCCAGGTCAAGCCAGATCGCCGCGGCCTGCCCGTAGCCGTACCGTACCGATGGCAGGCCGTCCCGAACCGGTACCACCATCAGGGAGCCATCGACGCCGATGGCGCCGGTCAACCGATCCTCATCGTCGGGTTGAGGAAGGTCCGCGTGGCTGCGGATCTTGGGTGTCAGCCAGCTCAGGTCACGGATGTGCTCGGCCGGCACAAAGAACGACGCCCGGTCCGCCATGGCGCGGACGATGGCGTTGGTGTGCCCCAGGCGTGAGGCCCGCTCAAATCCGCCAGAGATGGTCTCGTACGGCACGCCGGCTCCTCTTCAGTTTCCCGGCGGGGCGAGCGGCGGCTCACCCGCGGCCGCGCGGGCCTCGTTGACCAGCTCGATGCCGTAGCGATCTATCTGCACCGGGACAATGTACGGCGAAGACATGGTCTTGAGCCGGACGAACCCCCGGTCCTCGTGGCTGACGATCGCGTCCCCGAAGGCCTTGAAGTCGTAGAACTCGCCGAGTGTCCTGACCTCGCGGGCGTTGTTCAGGTGGGCGACCACCCAGTTCTTGGTGTTCGCGAGCACCTGGTGGTCGACCCCGGTGACCTCCTGCGTCGCGTACAACATTCCCAGGTGCAACTTGCTGCCCTGCTTGGCCATCCGAACCCACACATCGAGGTCGTCCTTGTACCGGTCGGATGAGAATAGGTTGTGCGCCTCCTCAAGCACGATCTGGATGTGCGGCGGCTCGACGCCAGAGGTGAAGACTTCGGTCTGCCGTTCCATCACGCGTTCCGCAAGGTCCTCAGACATCCGCCGGATGACTGCGTCAGGGCCGAGATGAAGATCGATGATCACGATCTTCCCTTGAACCAGTTGCCCGTAGA
>Ga0075418_10006989_pt1 | contig 12720 bp, 10 predicted proteins | sample SoiMetdeltSBSDD2_FD_81776 | JGI IMG/M metagenome (GOLD analysis project Ga0075418, IMG submission 81776) | Bulk soil microbial communities from a Populus tree surrounding site in Tennessee, USA - Soil MetaG P. deltoides SBSDD2 | ecosystem: Environmental > Terrestrial > Soil > Tree plantation...
GACGCGATAGTAGAGTTGCGTGCGGAAATGATTGTCCTTGGTCCACTCGATTGGCCCTCCGCGCAGACCCTTGGTGTCGATCTTCAGGTTTTCCATGGCGGCGCGCACCTTGGCGGGGTCGGCCGGCCAGCCGGCGCCTATCAGCGCGGCTTCGATCGCCATGCCTCCGATCCAGCCTTCGGTCATGGTTTGTGCTGGAAATTTCGATCCGGCCTTACTGGCGGCGGCCTCGATCTCCTGGTGGATGGGCTGCTTTTCCTGGAACAGCGCGTTCGAATTGATGACGTAGAACTTCCCGTCCTTCAGTCGCGCGAGTTCGGCTTCGGCCTCGAGATGGCCCCAGGCAATGAAGTCGTCCTGCCAGCCGAGTTTGCGCAGCGCTTCCAGCGTCCGCACTTGCGTTACCCATGGCGCCCACGAATAGACCCAGTTCGGTCCGGCATCCTTGAGCTTTGTGGCGAAGGGCGTGTAATCCGCGGTCGGCGGCGGAATGACTTCCTGATCGACCGGCTCCATCCCCATCTTTTTCGAGAGCTCCATGGCGTAGTCCATCTCCCCGCGCGAGAGCGGGATCGCCATCGCTGAAAATCCTATCTTCACCGGACCCTTCGCCGTCGACTTGACGAATTCGAGCGTCGCGCGGCTGTCGAACTGCGAGGCATAGCCGGTGGTGCAGAACTGCAGCGGGTCGGCGGGCGGATAGACGCTTTGCGGACAGACGCCGCTCGCGAACAGAAGGGGCACGTTGGCATTCTTGCTTTCCCCGATTACGGGCGCGTAGGTCGAGGACAGGCTGGCATTCACCATCAGGACGACATTGTCCTGGGTGAGGAGCTTTTTCGTATTCGCCGCCGCCTTCGAAGGCTGTGCGCCATCGTCCTCGATTACCAGCTTGACCTGCTTCCCGTTGACGCCGCCACCCGCGTTGACTCGGTCAACATAAATGCGCAGGGCGTCGACCGCCGGCGCATAAGTGCTGGACGGCGGCCCGGTCAGCGCGGCCGTGATGCCAACGAGGTAAGCATCCTGGGCGGCTGCGGGCAGCATGATCGCGCAGGCGGCCAGGCCACCGACAAAAATCCTCCTAAGCATGATGTTCCTCCCTTTTTCATCTCGTTTGAAATTCTAGCGCGTTACGGGACCAGCACGCTGCCTGTGCTTGCGGCGATCAGCTGTTCCTCGCGGTCGTCATACATTGCCTCGACCAGATCCTTGAAGCGCTCGTACATCAGCTTGCGTTTGACCTTGCGCGTGGGCGTGATGGGTTCTCCTTCCTCCTCGGGGTCGAGGGCCTTGGGCAATATTCGGAACGACTTGATCTGCTCAACGCGGGCGAGCTCGCGATTGACCTTGTCAAGCTCCGCGCGGATCAAGCGTGTAACCCGCGGATGCGCGGTGAGGCTGGTGAAACCGGTGTAGGCCACATCGTTTGCGCGCGCCCAGTCAGCGACCGTGTCGAAATCGATTTCCAAAATCGCCGTTAGATATTTCTTGCCATCACCGAAGACGATCGCCTCGGCAATGTAGGGGCTTGCCCGCAACGCATTCTCGATCAATGACGGCGAAATGGTCTTGCCGCCGGCAGTCACGATGAAATCACGAGCGCGGTCGATGAGCCGCAAGTTTCCATTACGCCATTCACCGACGTCGCCGGTGTGCAGCCAACCGTCAGCACGCTTGACTGCGCGGGTTGCCTCATCGGCTCGCCAATAGCGATCGAATAGATCGGGTCCGCGGACAAGGATTTCTCCATCCTGCGCCAAAGACACTTCAAGTCCCTCAACCGGCGCGCCGACATTGCCCGGGCGCGGGAAGGGGCCACGCTGTCCGGAAATGATGCCGCCGGCTTCTTCCGTCTGACCATACATCTCGACGACATTGACGCCGTACATGTGCCAGAGAGCGGCCGTTTCGGCCGGCAATCCGGCGCCGCCGCTGACCACCAGCTCCAGCTTGTCGAAGCCGAGCTTGTTCAAGATTGGCCGGAAGACCAAAGCTTGCACCACGCCATAGACCGCTTCCCGGGCAGCAGTCGCGCTGTTATCCCACCGCCGGCGGACGTGATCACGCGCGATACGCATCGCTGCTTCGTAGGCAACCCGCTTGAGCCGGCTCGAATTGAGCACGCTGACGAGCACATGGGAGGCGAATTTCTGCAAATAGCGCGGCACGGTGAACATCACTGTCGGCGCAACCTCGAATAGCGTGCCGGCAAAATCCTCCGGATTCTCTCCGAGGTGCGGCACCAGCTGCGAGATGAGGGGGAGGGTGATAGCGACGTCGCGGCCGAGCACATGGCACATCGGCAAAAAAACGACCGTTCTGTGAGGCCTTTCGCGCAGTGTCGGATATTGCGCGACGACCGTGTCGGCGGCGGCGAGATGCTTGCCGTGACTCACCAGCGCGCCTTTCGGATGGCCGGTGGTGCCCGAGGTGTAGACGATGAAGGCAGGATCGTCGGGTGAGAGGGGCGCGGTCTTCGTCTCGAGCCATTCGAGGTCGGTTTCGATACTGGTGCTCAGCAATTCGCGGAGGCGATGCAGCTTGGGATGCGCATAGCCAAACATTGCTGAATCATCGATCACGACAATTGCGCGCAGATCCGGAAGCTGATCAGCGATCGATAGGATCTTGTCGACGTACTCTTGGTCTTCGGCGATAAAGATCGAGGCGCCACCATCGCGCATCTGATAGTCGACCTCGGCCGCCGATGCGGTCGGGTAAATGCCATAGGAAATCGCCCCGAGCGACTGCACGGCCAGGTCGCAAAGCATCCATTCTTCGCAGACATCGCCCATGATCGCGGCGCGCTCGCCGCGCGCGAGCCCGAGACCTTCCAACGCAGCCGCGTATTGGGCAACCAGCGCGGCATAGTCCCGCCAACGGCGCTCGCGATAGATGCCGAATTGCTTCGAACGGAAAGCCACCAAATCGGGTATCTTGCGCGCCCGCTCGCATAACAGATGCAAAGCGGTCGTGCGGCGCAATCGTTCGCGATCGACCGTGATGGTCGCGGTCATGTGGCGCCCTTGCTTGCGCGGGGGTTCTGCCCAATCCTATAGTTCAATCGAATTCTAGGTTCTGTGCGCGGGCACGCAAGCACCGGCATGCAATCCTCGCGAGCCATCGAATTGTCCGGAGCCCGTATGGTGCTGCCCCAAGGCCGTCCCCCGTTTCGTGCCGATCATATCGGCAGCCTCCTACGCCCGGCGGTGTTACGCCAAGCTTTCCGCAAGCATGCCGGGCGGCAGATCAGCGGCGCTGAATTCACGCAACTGCAGGACCAATGTATCCGCGATGTTGTCGCTTTGCAGGAGCAGGTTGGCCTTCAAGTTGTGACCGACGGCGAATTCCGCCGCGGCTCTTACTGGGGACGTTTCGTCGAGCGTACGAATGGGTTCGAGATCAGGGCTGCTTCGTTCAAGTTTCGTGACGACAGCGGACATGAGGTCGAGTTCACCGCGCCATATGCCAAGGCTCGCATTGAACGGCTGCAACCGCTGGCACTCGATGAATTCATGTTCCTGCGCGACATGACAAAGGCCACCGGCAAGATCACATTGCCGGCACCCTCAACCATGCACTTTTATCGGTGTGACGATTTTGCCGATCGCGGCGTCTATTCCGATGTCGACCGGTTTTTCGAGGACCTGTCGAGAGTTTTTCAGCAAGAGATCGCGGAGCTTGCCGAGGCAGGCTGCCGCTATATCCAGCTCGACGAGGTGGCGGTGGCCTTGCTGTGTGATCCTACGATTCGGAACCAGATCGAACGGTCCGGCAGCGAGCCCGACGACCTTGTCGATCTTTACGTCAAAAGCATCAACGACGCGGTGGCACACTGTCCAGCGGACGTGGCAATCGGCGTCCACATGTGCCGCGGCAACTTCAAAGGCCACTACCTCGGCGTCGGGGGCTATGAATCGGTGGCAGAGCGCTTTTTTGCTGATACCAACGTCAATCACTTCCTCCTCGAATACGATACGCAACGTGCCGGCGATTTTGCGCCGCTGCGTTTCGTGCCGAAGACCAAAGGCGTTGTCCTCGGCCTCGTGAGCACCAAGACGCCCGTGCTCGAAAGCTTGAGCGATCTCAAGCGGCGTGCCGAGGAGGCCGCGCGCCATATCGACCTGGACCAATTGGCGATCAGCCCACAATGCGGGTTCGCCAGCACAGTGGCTGGAAATCCCCTTGCCGAAGCCGACGAGCGCGCGAAGCTCGCGCTGGTTGTTCAAGCCGCCAGGACCATCTGGAACTGATCAGGCGGCCCGCCTCGTCGGCCTCTCATCCGCCGCATCGAGCGCCGTATCGAGGACGCCGACGCGGTAGCGATAGACGAGCTCGCCGTCCTTCCAGCCGGTGAACAATAGGATACAAACAGCAACAAGCGACAGAATGAGACCCTTCGGCGCCGTCGCAGGCGGACCTTCGGTATAACGCGCGTAGAAGCTGTAAAGCTGTATGACAACGATTGCCACGTTTCCGCCTGCATGCCACCACGTGTCATTGAGCGCGCGGATGCGCTGATCGCCGAAGACGTCAATCAGCCCGACGACCGCCGCAACGGCGGCCATGGCAAGCCCGCCTCCAAGCAGCCAAAGTGCTGCCGTGGACCAGGCAGCCGATGCCGTCTGCCAATAAACAACGTCGCAAACAAATGTTGCAACGAATAGCGCAATAGGAAACGGAACCAGCATTGGGTGAATAGGATGTCCGGCAATGCTGACTGTGCTTTTCGGATTTGCTATGGGGAGGATCTCCTCCGTTGCCCCCTGTGAAACAATCAACGCAGCGTTGAATTTCCGGTTCCCGGTGCGCGATGCGGCGGCACAGTTCCAATGTTCGCAATACGACCCACGGAGTGATCAAAACGTTTCCTGAATGCGGATCCGAGCCGGCGGCGCATCGCAAAACTTTCGCTAAAGCCGGGGTGCGACCGTGTAACTGTATGTCTCTCCGCAGTCGCAGAGGAACGTTGTCTCCTTTTCCGTGTTGGGAACGGGATAGGGCTCAAGTAGAGCGAGCCGCATTTTTTTCCCGTACTCCGGACAGACCACGCGCGGGATGGCCGGAGCAAGCTGGCGCAAGGCATGCAGGCGCCGGGTCAGCTCCCCAGTAAAATCCGTCGTGTGCTCGGAAAGCTCATAGCTGCGTGCCAGCCTTAGCCAGTGATGCTCAAGCTCGAAATAAGTCATCTGCTTCGCCTCGTCTTCTGTCCGTCTTGCACGCGACGAAGGCTCCGCCGCGTGCAAGTGGCATTCGTGCGCCTTCGAAGAGATGATCTTCAGCGTGATCTTTCTCTCCTGGGCTGTTGACAAAGCGACATCCATCCGGTTAGCGGCTCACCAGCTGCGCACGCGGATTCACAAAGACGTACCCCCGCACGTCGCGCACATGCACCCGGGATAATCCACCGCCCGAATTGTAGTCGCGGATCAGCCATTGCCCGTTGCCCGCGGCGGCTTCGATGTACATGACATGACCTCTTCGAACCGCCGCAAGTCCGGGACGCGGACCTCCCTCGCGCGGAAGCAGCCGCGCCCAATTTGACGCCAGGTTGAAGCGCGCGTCTGAAATGCCGAGATATTTCCTCAAGCCACAGCCGCAATAGCGATGTGGGCAGCCGGCCGGCCGCGAACCAATGCTGGTGCCGGCGTCAGCCCTGGCAAAGCTTTTGTTGCCGACCGCATTAAGCGGCGTTTCCATGGACTGATAACTTGCAGAGCAGACGCTTCGCCCATCATTCGTAAGGCTACATTCGCCGGCGCGCTGATAGGCGAGGTGGCGATTGAAATGCTTGTGATGATGTCCGGCGTGGCTGCGGTAGTGGCGAGAGGGGTAGGCGTCGGCTTGAGATGATACGAAAGGCAGGAAAAGCAATGCGACCAGTATTGCCATGATACCCATACGATTCATGGTGTTCCTCGTGCGTTAAAGATGGGAAGGATTGCGCCCTCCCTGGCGTGGCTTGGTGGGAATGCGCAGGTTGCGAAATTACCTCGCGGAAAGACCTGCGCTTAAACGGGGCAGATCAAATAAAGTTCCCCGACTTTGGAATGTCGTCGATCGGATCGAATGGCCGTCAGGAGAAAAAAGACTTGATATCGTGGGGGCTTGCAGCAGCTGCGCCGGCAACCGGGATTTTCGCCGCAATCTACGCCGCGCGGCAAGGTTTCTTCACCTGCAACAAGCGTTCCGAATATCGAAGATTACATCGTTGAGCCAGGCAGCAACGAGACTGATGGTGAAAGCAAAGCTAGCTCCACATTTTCAGGCTAAAGCAAACAGCTAATGCATAAAAATACGCCACCAATGCATAAATGGTGAATTTCGCCGGGCGGTTACTCCTTCACCGCGCCGGTCATCGCCGATACGTAATGCTCGACAAAGAACGCGTAGAGGATCACGAGCGGCAACGATCCTGCAAGCGCGCCAGCCATCAGCGAACCCCAACGGTAAATATCGCCGTCGACGAACTCGTTGACAATGGCGACGGGCACTGTCTTTTGCGACGTGGTGGAAAGAAACGTCAACGCGTAGATGAATTCATTCCAGCACAGCGTGAAGCAGAAAATGAAAGCCGAGATCAGCCCCGGCACCGCGAGCGGCAGCACAATCTTGGTCAAGATCTGCCAGCGACTCGCGCCATCGATCAATGCGCATTCTTCAAGCTCGAAGGGAATAGTCTTGAAATAGCCCATCAGCAGCCAGGTCGAAAAAGGAACTAGGATTGTCGGATAGGTCAGGATCAGGGCGAACGGCGTGTCGAACAGTCCGTATTGAAACACGACCGACGACAGCGGAATGAATAGGATCGACGGCGGCACCAGATAGGCGAGAAAGATCGCTCCTCCGACCCATTGCGCGCCCTTGTAGCGCAGGCGAACGATCGCGTAAGCGGCGAGCACGCTGGAGATGATGGATAGAATGGTCGCACCGACTGCGACGAACATCGTGTTCCAAAGCCACAACGGATAATAGGTTTCAAACAGCAGCTTTTGGATATGCTTGAGCGTGGGCGTCCAGGTCCAGAATGGATTGAAGCGTTCGAGATCGAGCAATTGCTCGTCGGGTTTGATGGCGGTGAGCGCCATCCAGTAGAAGGGGAACAGCAGCACCAGGAGGATGATCGAGAGCGGCAGATAGAGCGTGACGAGTCGCCGCGGCAATGTCTGCAGATAGCTCATGCCTTCTGTATGATCGGCAATGGCCGAGGTGCCGTGGAGCACGGCCCGAGGGTCGGCGACCTTGGGCGCAAGCGCGTCAGTCATTGCTTTCGCCTTGTTGCCATTTGCGCCGTTGCAATCCGAACCAGGAGATCAAGATCGCAGCCAGCAGGAAGGGGATCATTGCAGTCGCGATGGCCGAACCTTCGCCGAGATAGCCGCCGCCGATGGCGCGCTGGTAGCCGAGCGTGGCCATGAGATGCGTGGCGTTAGCGGGGCCGCCGCGCGTCAGCACCCAGATCAGCTGGAAGTCGGTGAAAGTGAACAGCACCGAGAATGTCATCACTACGGCGATGATAGGCGTAAGCAGTGGATAAGTGATATGGCGGAAAATCTGCCATCGACTCGCGCCGTCGATCGTCGCCGCTTCGTAGAGCGACGGCGACACAGTTTGCAGACCGGCAAGCAGGGTAATGGCGACGAAAGGCACGCCGCGCCAGATATTCGCGAAAATCACCGACCAGCGCGCGTTCCACGTGTCACCGAGGAAATCGATATTGGTTGCGATCAGTCCAAGCTTTCGCAGCGACCAAGACACGATTGAGAACTGGCTGTCAAAAATCCACCAGAAAGCGATGGCCGAGAGCACGGTCGGCACGATGAAGGGGATCAGAACGATCGCGCGGATGATCGCCTTGAACGGCATGTGCTGGTTGAGGAGGAGGGCAAGGTAGAGGCCGATAGCGAATTTGAAGACACTCGCGACGCCGGTATAGAGCAGTGTGTTGAAGACCGAAAGCCAGAACACCGAATCGTCCCAAAGCCATACATAGTTCTCCAGGCCCACGAAATTTCCACTGCGGCCGATGCGGGCGTCGGTGAATGAAAGCCAGATGCCGAGGCCGAGCGGGTAGGCGAGAAAGAGCAGCAGGAACGCCGCGGCCGGCAGCATGAACCAGAGGCCGAGCCAGTCACGGTTGACCTTGAGCCGATCCCAGGGGCTGGGCTCGTGCAACAGAGGTTTGAAGGCGACGTCAGTCATCCGATGATCTCGCAGGGCGTCATGCCTGATTTTTTTGTCGCAGGCATGACGCGTCTCTCTTAGCAACCGCGGACTTGGATGGCCGCGACAAGCCCGGCCACGGGTCTCCTGTCTCAGCGATAGAGCCGCATCGCCTGCCGTTCGGCGATCTTGATTGCACCCTTGGTGTCCTCGCGGCCGGTGCAAACATTGGCGAACATGTCGACGACGATGAAATCGGCCAGCGCCGCCGCCGCCTTCTCGCCGACCGAGCCAAGACCGCCGGCAGTGAGCGTGCGTTTCGCCGCTTCGCCGAAGATCGTGTTCTTGGGGTCGACCGTCCACACCGGATTGGCGTCGTAGGCGTTGAGCGGATGCGTCAGATAGCCAACCGATGCCTCCAGCCACTTGTTGTATTGATCCGCCTCCAGCAGATAGGCGATCAGTGCCTTACAAGCCTGCGGATACTTCGTGTAGGTCATCGCCAGCGTTGGGAAGCACACATGGAACTCGGTCGGTTTGCCGACCGGCCCGACCGGCCACAGGGCGTGGTTCATGTCTTCGGCGATCTCCTTCTTGGTGGCATCGCGCTTGGCCGCGGCGTAAATCGAGATGCCGTTATTGGTCCAGGAAATCTCGCCCCCCAGGAAGGCCTTGTTGTTGAACGCATCGTTCCATGCCGCCGTGCCAGGGATCATGTTTTCGTAAAGCTGCTTGGCATAGGTGAGCGCCTTCTCGGTCTCCGGCGAATTGAGGATTACCTTATCGTTGGCGTCGACCACGTTGCCGCCGTGCGCCCACAGGCACCAATGCACCCAGCAATTGGCGTCGCCAGTAGCGTGTCCGAGCGCCATGCCGCCCGGTGTGTTGTTGCGCTTGGTCGCTTTGGCGAATTCGAGGAACTCGTCCGTCGTTGCCGGGAACTTGGACATTCCCGCCTTCTGAAGCGCCGACGTCCGGTAGTTGAGCATGTTGCCGCCAAAGCAGATCGGGATCGCGATCCACTTGTTGCCGCTCTTGCCGTAGGCGACGGCGGCCGGCACCCAGCCGCCATACTTCTTGCCGAGATAATCGGCGACGTCAGTCACGTCGACACATTTCTGCGGAAACAGGTGCGGCAGCGAGAACAGGCCCCAGAACAGGTCCGGACCAGAGCCGGTGTTGGCGGCGACCGAGGCCTTCGGCGGGATGTCTTCGTACGATTCCCGGGCAATGGTGATTTTCACGCCGGTTGCCTGAGTAAAAGCGTCTATCAGCTTCACGAAGGCGTCGTCCTCCGACTGCACAAAATATTTCCAGCGCAACATCGAAAGCTGCGCGTCCTTCTCAGGTTTCCACGGCGCCGCTTGTGCCCAGGCCTTTGCCCATTCAAGAAGAGCGGGGCCGGAGAGCGCACCGGCTGCAGCAGCCGCGGTACCGCTTTTGATCAGCGCGCGGCGCGTAAAGTAGCTCATGCTTATTCCTCCCTTTGTTTATTGGATGTTGAGACGCTTACCCGTCGTCTCATCAAAAAGATGAATTAGCCGCGGGTCTGGCTTGAGCCGGATCTTGTCGCCCGGCTTGAATTGGTGACGTTCGCGGAAGACCGCGATGACATCCTCGCCGCCCAGCTTGGCGACGACTTGCAGCTCCGATCCGGTGGGTTCGATGACCTGGACTTCAGCTTCCGTGCCGTCATCGCAGAGTAAAAAATGCTCGGGCCTCACGCCATAAACAATAGGGCGGCCGTCGCTCCCGGTCGGGGTGCCGCCCAACGCGAACGTGACTCCGGCGGAATTTTCAAAGGACGCGCTACCATTAATGCGAATGCGCCCCTTGATCATGTTCATGGCCGGCGATCCGATGAAGCCGGCGACGAATAGATTGTCGGGACGATCGTAAAGCTCGAGCGGCGCACCGATCTGTTCGACGCGGCCGTCATGCATGACGACGATCTTGTCGGCCATAGTCATGGCCTCGATCTGGTCGTGCGTCACGTAAATCGTGGTCGTCTTCAGCCTTTGATGCAACTCCTTGATTTCGGTGCGCATCTGCACGCGCAATTTCGCATCGAGATTCGACAGCGGTTCGTCGAACAGAAAAACTCGCGGGTCGCGCACGATCGCGCGGCCCATGGCAACACGTTGACGCTGGCCTCCCGACAATTGCCGCGGATATCGTTGGAGCAATTGAGACAGCCCGAGGATCGCCGCAGCGCGATTGACACGCTCGTCGATTTCTTTTTGCGGCGCGCCCCGCAGCTTCATTGAGAAGGCCATGTTGGCCGCCACCGTCATGTGCGGATAAAGCGCGTAATTCTGGAATACCATGGCCACGTCGCGTTCCTTCGGCGGCACGTTGTTGACGACGCGATCGCCGATCCGGATTTCGCCGGCCGTGATGTTTTCCAGCCCTGCGATCATCCGCAGCAACGTCGACTTGCCGCAGCCGGAGGGTCCAACCAGCACCACGAATTCGCCATCGCGGATCGAGATGTCGACGCCATGGATGACGGCTGTCGCGCCGAAGGCCTTTCGTACGTCGCGGATTGCGACCGAAGCCATTCATTCCTCCCGCGGCCGCCCCCGGGCAGCCTTCGTTGTTTTTCTTCGTTTTGCCGCGGATGCCCTGGAACATCCGCGCAGGGCAAATCATCGGGCTTTCACGCTCCGAAAAGCAAGCCCTTGTGACTGACGATGAGCAAAAAACCGGCGGAAATCAGGTGCTATAAGACCAAGCCACCATCGACCAGATGGGGCTGGCCGGTGATGTAGCTCGATTCATCCGAGGCCAGGAAAACCGCAAGCGCCGCCACTTCCTCGGCAGTGCCGAGCCGTGCCATGGGCTGACGCGCAATAAAGTTTTCTCGCACCTCCTTGAGCGGCTTACCCGTCGTCTTGGATACCGCTTTGACGCGCTCCTCGAACGATGGCGATACAATCGTGCCGGGACAGATTGCGTTGCAGCGAATGCCCCTGGTGATGAAGTCGGCAGCAACGGCCTTGGTCAGCCCGATGACGGCGGCCTTTGTTGCTCCATAGACGTAGCGGTTCGGCAGGCCTTTGACCGATGAAACGCCCGACGACATGTTGATGATCGAGCCGCCGCCATTCTTGAGCATGGCTGGAAGGAATGCCTTGATGGTCCGGTGCATGGATTTGACGTTGAGGTCGAAGGAAAAATCCCAGTCCTTCTCCGAACATTCGAGCACCGTGCCCTGATGGACGTAACCTGCCACGTTGGCGAGCACATCCAGCGCGCCTAATTCCTTGGTGACTGTGCTGGCGAAGGCGTCGACCGCTTTGCTCGACAGCACATCGAGCTTCGCGCATTTCGCGGCTTTCAATCCCTTGAGCTTGTCGACGGCGACGTCGGTCGCAACGACCTTGGCGCCTTCGGCGATGAATGCCTCTGCAATGGCCCGGCCGATGCCCTGGCCGGCAGCGGTGACGAGCGCCAATTTTCCATTCAACCGGTTGCTCACGGCCATACTCTCTTCAGTGATTGTCGCGCGGGATGCTTTTTTGGGCGACGCGCTGATACTTCACGGCGGGCTTGAGTACCATGCCATCGGCCAACTGGTCGACTAACCCGCGCTGGATTTCCTGCCATGGCGTCTGGCTCGCCGGATAGTGATAACCGCCGCGCCTGAGTAATGCTTTCCGCCGACGCGCCAGCTCCGCTTTCGAAACCAGGATGTCGGCAGTCCCCTTGCGGAGATCTATTCGAACGCGGTCGCCGGTCTTGAGCAACGAAATCCCGCCACTGGCCGCTGCCTCCGGCGATGCATTGAGGATCGACGGCGAGCCGGACGTCCCCGACTGCCGTCCGTCACCGATGCAGGGCAGGGACGTGATGCCATTTTTGATCAGCGCGGCTGGCGGCTGCATGTTCACAACCTCAGCTGAGCCCGGATAGCCGATTGGTCCGGCGCCACGCATGAATAGCAGCGTATTTTCATCGATCTTGAGCGAAGGGTCGTCAATGCGGTGGTGATAATCCTCGGGACCTTCGAATACCACCGCACGGCCCTCGAATGCATTCTTGTCTTTTCGATTGGAAAGAAAGCGCTTGCGGAAATCGTCCGAAATGACGCTCGTTTTCATGATTGCGGAATCGAACAGATTCCCCTTGAGCACCTTGAAGCCAGCCTGTTTTTTCATTGGCGCTTTGTAGAGTTTGATGACGTCGGCATCCATGCTCTTCGCGTCTTTGACGTTCTCGCCCATGGTCTTGCCGCTGATGGTGAGCGCGTCACCGTGGATGCGCTTCGCGCGCAGCAATTCGTGCATGACCGCGGGCAATCCGCCGGCGCGGTAATACTCCTCGCCGAGATACTTTCCGGCGGGCTGCATGTTGACCAACAGAGGAATGTTATAGCCGACCGTCTCCCAGTCCTCGATTGAGAGCTTCACGCCGACATGTCGTGCAATGGCATTGATATGGATCGGCGCGTTGGTTGAGCCGCCGATGGCCGAATTGGCAACGATAGCGTTCTCAAATGCCTTGCGCGTGAGTATGTCTGAGGGCTTGAGGTCCTCTTCAACGATCTTCACC
>Ga0075418_10006992_pt1 | contig 12718 bp, 14 predicted proteins | sample SoiMetdeltSBSDD2_FD_81776 | JGI IMG/M metagenome (GOLD analysis project Ga0075418, IMG submission 81776) | Bulk soil microbial communities from a Populus tree surrounding site in Tennessee, USA - Soil MetaG P. deltoides SBSDD2 | ecosystem: Environmental > Terrestrial > Soil > Tree plantation...
CGCAGCGTACGAGGCCGACCCGGCTACCTTCGTCGAACCCCACGCCGGGGAGGTGCTCTATCGCCTGCGGCCCTCAGGAGCCGGCACGGGAGGGGGCGAACCGGACGGCCGACAACCCTCACCGTCGGGTCTGGACGGCTGACGGGCAATTGCGTGCTGAGCCTGTCGATGGGGGACGTCCCGGTGCTCTCCGACATCACGATCTTGGATCATTCAGGAGCTACGCCAGCGTTCCCACGCGGCCTGTCGGGTCGTTCCCGCGATATCGCCAACTTGAGACCACGAGCTCTCATGGGCGAGGGTGCGGGCGGCCATTCCAACGGACTCTCCCGCCAAACGGGTCAGTTCGAGCAGATACCCGAACGCCGCCGGATCCTCACTTTGCGCGAGCAAGCGCATACTGACCTCGGCGAGGTCGGCCAACTCACTCGGCGTCGCGCGAGCGAGATCTTCCCGATTCCACATAGAGCAAGGGTGTGAGACTGCTGCGAGTCGGTCAAGTGGGCTTGCGGCTGTGCTCGGCGGAGCGTCAGTCGCTCGCACAGGAGACTGCTTCTCACCTCGGTACCGGCACCGAGTCAGGCCGATAGATTGCCGCGTGGGTCGCGTTCGGGGAGTCGAATCCTCTCCGCCAGGTAGAGCCTGGCCAGACGTAGTCGACCACGCCGTCGTGAGGGCGGTAGGCAGCGGTGTACATGGTGCCAAACCCCTCTGCGTATGCGCGGTTATAGAGCGGCGGCTGGAGGAACGCCGAAATCGCGGTGTCTCGGTCGGGGTTGCGTGCGAGAAGAGCGAACAGCGCCCGCTGGCGCTCGACGCTGCTGAAGCGTCGCGCGTATTCCGGGTCATCGGGGACGGTTCCCCGATGGTTCGTCGCAGGGCAACGCGCAAACACTTCTGGCTTGACTCCGGGCGCAACAAACACGCTCGCGGTGTCGCCATTCCGGTCGAGCATTGTCAGGTTGTACGCCATGTTCACCGGCAGCCGAGCCAGGACGGCGACTCCATCTGCGATGGTGTCAGCAACCTCGAGTACATAGCGGATGATCAACGGGATCCCGAATCCTGAACCGACGCCACGGCGACCGCCGAAGGCGAGGGAGATGGCAAGCCCCGCCTCACTCATACCGTCGAGTAGGCCCCAGAGGCAGTCACTTGAGCCGATCACGCGGCGTCCAGTGAATGCGCTGGAAAACACGACCCGCTCACAGAGATCTGGCCGGTAATCGTAGTTGCGAATCAGCATTGGCGTCTCGCCGGTGAGCGCCAATTGTGAACATCCCGGCAGAAACCGCGGCGGGTCGTACAAGGTGAGCATGCGAGCGGCCGTTTCGTCGCCGCCGGTGAGCTGGACAAGTCGCTCCCAGGTGCCTGTTAACTCCGGCATGTAGCGATTGAGCATGCGAGACGCCACCTCGATTGATGGCCGCGTTGATTCGCCTTCACTCAAATACCAGCTTCGGTAGCCGGCCCACGTGGCGTCGAAGAGCTGCCGCCATCGATGACCGGGAGTCAGTTCGCGAATGCCGTAGAAAGTTAGGGGTTCCATGTCGGTCAAGGTTTCCTTGACAACCTGCTTCTGTCAAGTCGGCCTTGACGTCGGGCCGGCCACACATGCCTCAGCTCGGCCTAGTCGGAAACGAACGTGCACGTGCGGTTCACTCACGATGCACGTGTTGCAACGTGTGCATCGCATGAGGAACGAACGTGCACGTTCGGTCCAGCGCGTGATCAGAGGCGGGCTGAAAGGTCAACCACGCTGAACACCTGCTCGCCCTCAATGTAGGTCTCGCGTACCTGAACCTGGTCGATGTCAGCGGCGGGGATCGCGAAGATGTCGCGATCCAACACGATGAAGCTGCCCTCGTATCCGGGTGAAATCAGGCCCACGCGATCGAACGGCGCCAATGCCCGAGCGCGTCCGGTGTAAAGCATGATCGCCTGCGGCACGGTGATCGACTCCGCCTGACCGATGTCAGCACCGTTGTAGGCGTTGCGGAGCACGGCCGCCTTGATGGACGTAAAGACGTTGTCGGCGTCCGCCCAGGTCGTCGCAGGTTGGTCTGAGGAGAGGGCGGTACGAGACAGCTGCTCGTAGAAGGTACGGATCGGGTAGGCGCGCTGGAACTGGGCAGGGGAGAGGTTGTCGGCATAGGTGTCGTACTCAGCAAAGAAGAAGATCGTCTGGCTGACAACGCCGAACCGCATCCGTGCCTTTTTGATCTTGTCGATCTGCCTTCGTGTCAGCAATGTGGCATGCTCCAATCGGATCGACGGCAGGGCTCCCAGCCACGGCTCGTCCTCGCCGAACATGTCGATGACATGCTGCAGAGCCCGATCACCCATGGCATGGATCGCCAGCTGCACCTTATTGCGTTGCGCCCACGCTGCAGCCGACCGCAATTGATCATCCGAGGCAATACGCATGCCGTGTTCGCCGAAGCCCGGATACGGCTCCTCGACCCAGGCAGTTCGATTCGATATCACGCCATCCATAAACAGTTTGGCTCCCGCGAACTTGATCCGGCCCGTCCGGTCGGAATCGGTGAGTTCGGGGAGCGGGCCATCCGATGGCTGGGCCGGCCACCCGTAGTAGAGCGCGACTTGGATCCTAAGACCTTGCTCGGTGGCGTCCCGGAACACCCGTAGTGGCGGGTACGGCGCGCTGGTGGCAAGCAGATCGGCGATCGCGACGATCCCCCGCTCCGCGAAGTGGGCGTTGAGTCCGGCCAGCCGACCGACCTGCTCGGCGTGGCTCGGCGACGGTTTGGCTGCGTAAACCGCTTGTGTTGCTGCCATTTCGGTCAGCACTCCGGTTGGTTCACCGTTGGCATGACGGTCGAATCGGGCGCCTTCGGGATCGGGCGTCTCGCGATCGATCCCCGCCAGCTGCAGCGCCCGAGTGTTGCAGACTGCAGAATGCCCATCGGAGCGACGCACGAACACAGGCTGGGTAGTGGACACCTGATCGAGGTCTTGTGCCGTCGGCTTGCGACGCTCGGCCAGTCTCGAGTCGTCGTAGCCCCAACCCTCGATCCACAAGTCGTCGCCGCGATCGAAGTTCGTATGAGTCTTGAGCACGGCGATGAGTTCACCGATGCTGGTGACCACTGGCGGCAGGCAGGCGACCGAACCCACCAGAGTTGACATGAACGCAGGGTGAGTATGGACGTCCAGGAATCCCGGAAGTACCGTCCGGCCTCTTAGGTCGACCGCGTTCCCAGCGACATCGTCCGGTGAATCGCCGACCCAGGAGAATCTCCCATCGGTTATCCGGAACGCCGAAGCAAACTGATCCTCGTCTCGTCCCGTAAAGATCTTGCCGTTGATGTACAGCTGATCACTCACACCCCAGCGGTCGTCCTTCCGCTTCCGGGCCGTTCGGCGGATGCCGGTGCCCTAAGGTCTCGGTGGGCGATCTTGCCGCTGGCAGTGAGCGACAGATGATCTTGGAAATGGATCCGCGCTGGGATGTTGTACGCCGTAATGCGTTCTGCGACGAGGTTGATCAGCTCCGCTTCCGAAACGATCTTCCCGGGTCGGGTAACGACAAACATGATGGGAACCTCACCCTCGTAGGGATCTGCTGCGCCGACCACGGCCGACATCGCAACGGGGGCGGCGTCCAGATCGCCGTAACTCCAGGTGCGGCCGCCGCGCACCAGGCCGCTCGTGCCACCCGCCGACAACGCGTGTGCGGCGATGAGGCCAGCCAGGGTGGCGAGGCGAGCTTGCTGTGGAGGTTCGGGCACGGGATGTCTACCGGTCTGGCGATGGTGCGACCACTGTAGCGAGCGGCACCGGTCGGCAGATGTACCGGCCGTTGCGCGGGCGCCTCCCGTGGGGCTTAGGTTTGAAACCGTGCGAGTAGCCATTGCCGGAGGCCACGGCCAGATTGCCTTGCGCCTCGCCAAGATCTTGTCAGGGCGCGGCGACGAGGTCGTCGCCCTGATCCGCAACCCCAACCACGCGGACGATGTACGACAAGTTGGCGCCAAGCCCGCGGTGGTCGATCTGGAGCATGCGAGCGACGACGAGGTTGCGCAGGCGATCGCCGGATCCGACGCCGTCGTGTTCGCCGCCGGCGCCGGTGCTGGGAGCGGGTCCGCGCGCAAGGAGACCATGGACTACGGCGGCGCGGTGAAGCTGATCACGGCGGCGAAACAGGTCGAGGCGGGTCGCTACGTGATTGTCAGCAGCATGGGGGCAAACCCCGACGCGTCTGGCGAGGACACCTTCAGCGTGTACCTTCGCGCGAAGGGTCGCGCCGACGACGCGGTGCGCGCGAGCGGGCTGGACGCGACGGTGGTCCGCCCCGGTGGGCTCACCAATAATGCGGGCACCGGCCGCGTGAGGCTTGGCGAGAGCGTCCCACGCGGGCAAGTCTCACGCGACGATGTCGCCGCAGTCCTCGTCGCCGTGCTCGACTCGCCCAACACGATCGGCCGGACAGTGGACCTGATAGGTGGCGATACGCCTGTCGCTGAGGCGGTCGCGGCGATCTAGGATCCCGATTCACATCAGCCCTACCGGCGAGCCCGACCAGCGTGCGCCCCACCGACGGTCGGCATGTTTGGCTTGCCCGGCCGGGTCGGTCAACAGGTCGTCGGACTCGCGCACCGACCGCCAGCAGCCGGCGAGGCCGCCTTGCGGGTGGATTACGCTGCTCCTCGAAGATCAGGGTCAGATCGTCCATCGCAGTCACATTCAGCTTGGTTGATCCGTCATCCCATCGACAAACGAAGCGGTCGCCGAGGTGACCGCGGTACCCCTGAGGAGACGAACATGAGTCCCACGATCCGCAGCCTGGTGGTCCCGGTGTCCGACCTTGACGCCGCCAAGTCTGTCTACACCGCGCTGCTCGGCTCGCCGCACACCGACCAGCCCTACTACGTCGGGTACAACGTCGACGGTTTCGAGGTCAGCCTGGCTCCAGGCGAGGCGGCTGGCGGACCGGTGGCCTACGCCGACGTCGAGGATCTCGACGCGACCCGCGCAACCCTGCTCGCCGCTGGTGCGACCGAGCGCAGCGCTCCCCGTAAAGTCGCACCCGAGGCGCGGGTGTGCGTGCTCGCCGACGCCGACGGCAACCCGATCGGCCTGCGCGGCCGGTAGCCGTCGCGTGCCTGACGCCGCGTAATCGGCGCGGTCTCCGGCCCTTTCAGCCCGCCTCTGATTACGCGCTGAACCGCACGTGCACGTTCGTTCCTCATGCGATGCACACGTTGCAACGCGTGCATCGTGAGTGAACCGCACGTCCACGTTCGTTCCCGACTAGGCCGGGCTGCCTCGGGTATGCCTGGTGAACGCGGAATCATGACTCAAACCCAGGGCCTTGGCAGGCGCCAACTCCTCAGAAAGGACCCCGATGCCGACGCCAATTCTCCGAGCCGACGCGCTGATCACGAGCTTCGACGGCGCTCTCACTGCCACCCATGGGGATCGCTGACCGTGACTGAGTCCGCAGGTGAATTCGACCCCGTTCGCGTGATCAAGCCCTGGGGCGAAGAGCTCCTGTTCGCCGCCGTAGAAGGCGGCTACGCCGGCAAGTTGATCACGATCCACGCCGGTCGGTCGGCGAGTCTTCATCGCCATCAGCGCAAGACCGAGACGATCATGGTCCTGACCGGCACCGGTCATATCAGGCTCGGTACCTCACCCGACAGCTTGGCTCTTCTCGAACTTCGGCCGGGCAGCTGTGTCCACATTCCGGCGTCCGTCTTGCACCGAGTCAGCGCCCGGAGCGAGCTGCAGTTCGTCGAAGTGTCCACCGCTTACGAGGGCTGGCGCGCCGACGTCGAGCGTCTGGAGGACAGCCCTGGCGGCACCAGCACACCGTGAACTCGCCACTGGCGCTCGCCTTCGCCGGCGATCCGGCTCGGTGACCGGTCAGCGCCAGGCGAGGTCGGACTCCGCCGCCCTGCGTCCTTGGCTGGTACGTTGCGGCGGAGGTGGACGCCCATGGGAGACCGCTTGACACCCGACGCCGAGTCGATCCATTTCAGGCCCCTGGAGGCCGAGAATCAGGTGCGCCCGCTGGGCGTCGACTGGATCCACGGCTCCGTGTCGGCAAAGCACAACACAGATCCCGACGTTCAAGTCCACTGGTACGACGAGCACACCGTGATCCTGCGGCAGAACATGGCGATCAACTACGAGGCGCCGTTCATGTTCCTGCTGTTTGGCGGCGCCCGCGCCGTCCTGGTCGACACCGGTGCTACAGCATCTCCCGAGTTCTTTTCGCTGCGCACGGTGATCGACGGGCTGGTAGCGGAGTGGCTGGCGCAACATCCCCGTGATGACTACCCACTCCTCGTTCTGCACAGCCATTCGCACCACGACCACATAGCCGGCGACGGACAATTCGCCGACCGCCCAGGAACGACGGTCGTGAACGCGAGGCTCGGTGCCGCCGTGGATTACCTGGGACTCACGGCCGAGTTGGACCGACCGGCGCGCCTCGACCTAGGCGGGCGGGCGCTGGACTGCATTGCCAGTCCCGGCCACGATGCGGCGGCTGTCACTTTCTACGACGCGTACACAGGACTCCTGCTTACGGGCGACACCGTCTACCCTGGCCGCCTTTACGTCGAGGACTGGCCTGCGTTCGGTGCGACCATTGACCGGTTGATCGCGTTCGCCGAGATCACCCGGTGAGCCATGTGCTGGGCTGCCACATCGAGATGAGCACCATTCCTGGCGTGGACTACCCAATTCGGACCATCTACCAGCCCGACGAGCCGCCGCTCGAGATGACAGTTGACCAACTCCGGAGGATCCGCCGCGCAATCGGCGGGATCGCCGGCGACCCGGACGCTATGTCTACCCCGAGTTCGTAATCCACTACGAGGCCCCCTGAGTTGATCAGCGCAGTCCGGCGCGACTCCGCTTGCATCTACCAACCGGCCAGAACCCGATCGCGCAGCCGCGAAACGCAGCATCAGCCGCGTCGGAGCCACCCGGCCATCCATGGCGGGCTGGTGGCTTAGCGGGTCGAGCCGTACGGCGGCGCCCCAAGCTCGCCGGCCTGCATCGCGGCGCTCCGATCCGCGCTTCCGCTGACGCCCAACCGACGTAGCAGCGCGGATACGTGCACCGACACCGTCTTCGGGCTGATGAACAGCGCCGTCGCGATGTCGCGATTCGACGAGCCAGACACAACCATGGTCAAGATCTCGCGCTCGCGGGCCGTCAAGCCGTCGAGGGCTGGCGCACGGCTCGCCCCAATTCCGCCGCGCCGGCGACATCGGCGATCAGCACTGCCAAGAGGAGCCGCGCCGAGCCGCTCGGCCAGCGTTGCAGCGGCGGAGAGCTCGCGCGCCGCCGCTCGCCGGTCGCCGGCGGCCAGCTCGGCTTCGGCGAGCCGCAGGCCCGCGTACCCCTCGGGATAGGGCTGTCCAAGGGACTGCCAGCGGTCGCGTACGCCCGTCGTAACGGCCGTCCCATACGGCGCCCTCCGCGACAACCATCCTCTGGTGCGCGATCATGTGCGGCTCGCCTAGGCCCTGGCCATCGGCTTCCACCCAGGACAGCAGCGACCTGGCAAGATCGTCCTCGCCACGGGCCGTGGCGACTCGAGCCCGGATGATGCAGGCCATACGGCTCGCGAACCGGAACTCGATGCGACTGCGGACGGTAACCGCCTGGGCGATCGCCTCGTTCCACCGGCCAAGAGCAAACAGGGCTTCGCAGGCGTTGTTCCGGTTCATCGCACCGCGCCGCAGGTCGAGTCCCGAGGCTTCGCTCTCGGCGATCGCCCTCTCGAATAGCTCGAGAGATTCCTCGTTGCGGCCGACGCTTAGCAGCCGGTGCCCGAGGTTTAACATGGCGAAGTTCCTCAATTGCGAGGGCGATCGCCTTATGTTTGTGCACGAACTCCTTACATCCGCGGCTCGAATTGCCGAAACGCTCAGTCCATCTCCGGAATGAGTTCCCGCGCTTCCAGGTAGTCCATGCCGGTCAACTCCATCATGTCGGCCACCAAAGAGCGTGTCTGCGCCAAGATCACCACGGCCGAGATGGAAGCTGCGAGCTCGAGGTGAGCACTGGCCTCGCCAATCTGTCGCAGCCGATCCCTAGCAGCTGTCGGAAGACGGCGTGCTCCCAGCTCTGCGGCGATGAATCGACATGCTTCTGCCAGCCGGCGCATCAGATCCTGATAGGCCGTCGGCACGCGTTCACCTCGCCATACCGCGACTACACAGCGCCGAGCCAGCACCCGCAGGTTGCGGCTGGCGTGGTCGAGTGGCTCGTACAGATCGACTAGCCCACTTACGACGCGCATGTGGCGGCGTCGGAACGGGGAGTGACGAACAACGGCAAGTCCCTCGGCGGCAGCTTGGTCGAAATCAGCCAAATCCATCTCTCCAGCACGGGCTCGGTCCAGCACCGCGTCAGCAGCATCCTCATCGTTCGCCGCGAGTGCCGCAGCCGCGGCATCGAGCGTTGCGGCCATCTCAGCCACCACTTTGGAGGCCATCTCACCAGGCTTGCGTAGCGGACCGCTTGGTGCCACCGTGGCCACCACCAGCGCGAGGGTGCAGCCGATCACCGCGTCAAGCCAGCGGTTGACTGCCTGGCCAGGATTGGGCGACAGCACTGTCACCAGAATTGACTGGACGCCTGCCTGAGTCATCATCAGCTGACCGGCTCCCAGCAGTGTCGCCAGTGACATCGCGATCGCGCAGACCACCATGATCTGCCAGACGCCGGTACCAAAGAGCACCAACCAGAGATCACCCACTGCGACGCCCACCGCCACGCCGATCGCCACTTCCACGCCTCGGCGGAGCCGCTGGCCGTACGTCAGACCGAGGGTGATGATCGCGGCAATTGGGGCGAAGAAAGGTAGCTGATGGCCGAGGAGTTGGCGCGCCAGCAACCATGCCAGTCCTGCCGTTATCGAGCATTGGGCGATCATGAAAGCTCGCTGCCGCAATCGGTCGACACGGCGTACGGCGGACGCTCGACCCCGGCGAATTGTTCGGTCGCTCAGGTCGAATGCCCGCAGTTTCATGCGCTGTAAGGAAGACGCGTCGGATTCCATAGGTTAATGATTTCGGTGAGGGTCCGCCGCTTTCCTGGAGGCTCTCGATTTCGGTCTGACTGAGCCAAATTGGGGGAGTTGTTGTGAGCAGACCGAGCAGGTTCGCACTTGACCCTAGGGCTCGGGCGATCGATTTGTATCGGTCCTCAGAGGGCCGCACGATCACCGATATAGCCCTCGAGCAGGGATCGGATCGGCACCCCTGACGTCCCAAGTGGATCCGCCAAGATGAGCCGGACCGGCATGAGCAGGATGACTGATTGAGTGGTAAAGCCTTAGATGCGCCTTGAATGCAGCGTCGCGACACAGCGTCTGCGTCAAATTGCTGCCAAGCAATGGTCAGTACCGCTTGGTAACACTGAGTAGACAAGCTCGTAGTGCTCAAACACAGCGGATTTCATGGCCGGATTCGAGCTGCCCATCCGTTTCGATCGATGGAGCGTCCTTGGCAAACTTCTTGTCGACGCGGTGATCATGGTTTCACTCTGCTAGCGGCGGCAGCGCGATGGCCCGAGACTGGCAGGCAAGTTGTTAGCGGCGCCCAAGCCGGCGCTCGCCCGACGCGCCTTGCGAGTAGACAAGTCCGTAGTGCTCGAACACAGCGGGTTCCATGGCCGATTCGAGCTGCCCATCCGTTTCGATCGATGGAGCGTCCTTGGCCAACTTCTTATCGACGGCTACGCGCAGATCCTTGGGCGATACGACGGCATCGGCAAGGGGGACAAATACGAGACTCGAGCCGATCAAGCCCACCTTCACCGTGATGAATACAGGCTCGTCAGTCGACGTATCGAAGTAGACCGCCTCCATAGAACCGATCTTCGAACCGTCTCGATCCAGGACCGGCAGACCTACCCAGTCTGTGATGCTTCCCACAGTGATCATGGTTCCACCCTAGCGACCGCCAACGTGGCCTGGCCAGGACATGTGTTGCCGCCGGCCGTGGCAGAGTTGATCACCGCGATCCGCAGCTGCTGGCGGTCGCTGGACACACCCCGGGCAGTCGCCTATCGGGAATCACGCCGGCGTGCATGCCAGCCGACGGCCATGGCTGTCGTGATCCAGAGGATGCTCGATCCGGCCGCCGCTGGGGTGCCGTTTACAGCCAATCCGATCACCGGAGCCAGGACTGAGATGATCGTCGATTCCGTCGCAGGCCTCGTTACGAGTGTGGTCGACGGGTCGGCAGCGGCCGATCACTACGTGATATCGGAGGACCGACCGCTGACAGCCGGGGCTTTCGGCGAGACTCCCTAGCAACAGGGTGTTCCGTGATCATTTGTCATGACGAGGGCCGCTTCATGCGTAGCCGGCCGGCCAGTCGCGCGCGCTGTGTTGACACGCGTGACCAGATGGCCCGCTGAACCGCCAGCGCCGCCCAACCAGCTAGTGCCATCCCAGTGAGGTTTATGAGCAACTGCAGGCTGCTGCCGACGATCTCTTCACTTACGCCAAAGGCGAGGCCCAGGGCAACGTTCCCGGCCGCCGGCACGGTGGTAACCGAGATGAAGACCCCGGAGAGGCCTCCGACGCGAGCTGAAGTTAGCGACAGAACACCGGCCGCCGCGGCAATGACCGCAACGATGAACGACCATTTGTCTGGTGTGTAGATGAACGCCGTGTCCGGTCGAGGTCCGGCCACATCCTCGAGCGTCACCCAACCAAGCGCCCTCGCTACCAGCGCAGCAAGCGTCGTTGCGAGTATTGCGATCACAAATCCCATCACCAGGGTTCGTGCGGCGCGTGCCAGGAGGGTTGGTCGACGCCGGACCAGCGCCACTCCCAGCGCTGCGACTGCCCCGAACTCCGGGCCGAGCACCATGGCTCCGATGACAAGTACCTGCGAGTCCAAGATGATCGCAATGCCGGCGATAAGCGTGGCCATGGTCATGAAGCTCACGTAGGTCCAGTTGAACTCCGAGTCCGCGTACGCCTGGTGGGTCACGTCAACCCACACCACCGAATCCGCGCTGCTTCCCGGTGCCGCCCGTTCCGCATCCAGGCCGCGCTGAGACAGCCATGCCCGTACCTGATCGATGTCCAGGCTTCCCTCGTGATGAAGCTCCAATGCACGCAGGCGGTCGACAACGTCATTCGCTGCTTCCCTGGCGACATCAGCAAGAACAACATCACCGGCGGGACGCAGCGAGACGCCGGGCAACACCGCGAGACTGCTAACAGCAGGGTCATCCGACAACGCTCCGATCACAGCCTCGCGCATAGCGGTGGGCGACCAGATCCTCAAGTGCAGCATCCGCTCAGTTTGCACCAGCCGTTGATCAACGACCGGCCCCTGGCGAAGCGACAAGAGTAGTGAGAGGTGAACAAGGCGGTTCAGTCGAGAATCCGCGCCTTGACCTGGTTCAAGTTCGGGCTATTGCGATGCCGATGCTTCAGCGGCGGCCTTCGGGCGAGCTGGGCGATGTCCGCGAAATCCCGTACGACGCAGCTCGTGGCCGACCAGGGTCGGTTGTGCGGCATGACAGGTGAGGCCAGGGTCGGCGCCATCGACACGCGCGACATTGCGCCGGTGGCCGGCCACACTGCTGACCAGCCCTGCGGACCAGGGCACCAGCTATTTCGGTGCTCATGGCTTCATCAGGTGACGCCCCCGAGTCACCTGATAAACGGCGCTATGCGCTCGCATAACGTTGCCGACCAGTCACACCTCCGCCGACCCAGTGCCCGATGTCGAAGACAAAGCCGAGGACCACAAAGATCCATCCCCAACCGGCCAGTCCGCCGCTCACCGGGTTGTAGGCAAGGACGTAGAACAGGGTGGCATAGGGAAAGACGATCAGCCCGAGGAGCGGGATGAGGAAGCCGTGGAATGCACGGTCCACCCAGTTCGTGAAAATCCAGACCAGCGCGAGAGCGACTCTTGGCGCGACCCCGGCAAGCAGTGCGAGTAGACACCCCATCCGCCGACCTTTCTCTCCGGCCCACGGTGTGAGCCTGTCCACAAGACATTGTGGATGCGCTCGCGCCGGCCAGACTCACCCACTACGGATGAACGCGCCAACGCGCCAAGCACACGACCGCCGCAGCTCGCTTGTGTTCCTGACCAGGTCGAGGAAATTCTGGGCACCGGGGCGCGTCACTGGGCGCACCACCACGCGTCGGGAGGCTGCGCGAGTACGGTAGCTGCCGCATAACGTGTTCGAGACCTGCCACAAGCAGGACGGGGCTCACTGCTCTACCAGCCAACGGACTGAGGAGCGGCTCAGCCAGCGCGCGAGGCAGTCCGGCCGGCCGCGCGTCAGCCAGTACCGGTAAAGGAGGTCATCATGTCTCACATACCAACCACCACCGCGGCGGTCGGTAAACCGTGAACCCCCCCGCCTCAATCACCATCACGCCAGTCTGGGTCGCCGACCTGCTCGCCGAGGGCGAGCGGATGCCGGTCTACGTGCACGTCATCGACCATCCCGATGCGCGCGTGCTGGTCGACACCGGCATGACGGAGTTGCACCCGGCGGTGGCCGACCTCGATCCCCGCCTCCGTCCACTGAGCAAGCAGGACTTCGACATCGCCGGCATCGACATCATCGTCAACACACACCTGCACTTCGACCACTGCGGCGGCAACCACCTCTTCGCCGGCAGGCCGATCTACGTCCAGCGTCGGGAGCTCGACGACGCGCGCAGCGAGGACGACTACACCATTCGCGA
>Ga0075418_10006995_pt1 | contig 12717 bp, 12 predicted proteins | sample SoiMetdeltSBSDD2_FD_81776 | JGI IMG/M metagenome (GOLD analysis project Ga0075418, IMG submission 81776) | Bulk soil microbial communities from a Populus tree surrounding site in Tennessee, USA - Soil MetaG P. deltoides SBSDD2 | ecosystem: Environmental > Terrestrial > Soil > Tree plantation...
TCTATGTCTGCGAGGCGCTTCACCGGGCGCGGCTGTCGCCCAGGCGGCGTGCCTCGACGATCGCGACCAAGGCCGGGACGCCTAACCAGCGCACGCAACGTCTGGTGGATGCCATCAAGGCCGTGCTCGCGGAGGCGATCACGGCCGGCGGCTCGTCGCTGCGTGATCACCGCCGCACCGATGGCGAGCTCGGGGACTTCCAGCACAATTTCCGCGTCTACGATCGCGCCGGGAAACCGTGCCCGACGCCGGGCTGTAATGGCGCGATCAGGCGGATGGTGCAGGGCGGCAGATCGACGTTCTTCTGCCCGGTCTGCCAGCGCTAGTCCTGAGAAGGCCTGGCAGGCCGAACCGGGTGATGGGGCACGCCACCCAGCCGGCGACGGCATGGGCTTTCCGCGCGCGAACCGCCATGACAGCATGGCCTACTGAACGCAAGCCAAGGACAGCCATGAGCAGCGAAACCATCATCGTCGAACGACGCGGCCGCGTCGGCATCGCCCGTCTCAACCGGCCGCAGGCCTTGAACGCGCTCAACGTCGCGCTGATGGACGAACTCCTCGGCGCGGTCGAGGCCTTCGACGCCGATGCCGGTGTCGGCTGCATCCTCATCACCGGCTCTGACAAGGCGTTTGCCGCCGGGGCCGACATCAAGGAAATGGCGGACAAGACCTACATCGACATTTTCCGCGCCGACTATACCGCCGATTACGAGCGGCTCACGCGCGTGCGCAAACCGGTCATTGCCGCGGTGGCCGGCTTCGCGCTGGGCGGCGGCTGCGAGCTCGCCATGATGTGCGATTTCATCATCGCCGCCGACAATGCCAAGTTCGGCCAGCCCGAAATCAAGCTCGGCATCATTCCCGGCATCGGCGGAACGCAGCGGCTTACCCACGCCGTCGGCAAGGCAAAGGCCATGGACCTGATCTTGACCGGACGCATGATGGACGCGGCCGAGGCCGAGCGCTCGGGTCTGGTCGCACGCGTGGTCCCGGCGGCGAGCCTGATGGAGGAGGCGATAAAGGTCGCAGAGACGATTTCCGCCCTCTCGCAGCCGTCGCTGCTCGCGGCGAAGGAGGCGGTCAACCGCAGCTTCGAGACGTCGCTTGCCGAGGGCGTGCGGTTCGAGCGGCGCGTGTTCCACGCGTTGTTCGCGACCAAGGATCGCAAGGAGGGCATGACCGCCTTCATCGAGAAACGCCCGCCGCGGTTCACGAATGAATGACGCGGGCCACGCATTCGCGGTGCGAACGCAAGGCGTGTCGTGCGATCAAATCGCGCAAACTTGATCGCAACCCAGCCCGCGCCGATCGCATAAGCTTGGCCGGCATTGCCAAGTTTTCGCTTCCGCCGCTGATGGCCGCGAACCGTCGAGGAACCAGCGATGCTCAGTCCGCAAGAGCTTGAGCGCTATGCCCGCCACATCGTGCTGCACGAGATCGGCGGACCGGGCCAGGCTGCGCTCAAACGCGCGCGTGTGCTGGTCATTGGCGCCGGCGGGTTAGGGGCGCCGGCGCTGCTTTACCTGGCCGCGGCGGGAGTCGGCGCGCTCGGGATTATCGATGATGACGCGGTCGCGCTATCGAACCTGCAGCGCCAGGTGATTCACGGCACGCCAGAGATCGGCGAGGCCAAGGTGGAGAGCGCCGCGGCCGCGATCCGCCGGCTCAATCCGCACGTGAAAGTCGAGGCTCACGCGGCAAGACTGGTCGCGGCCAACGCGCTCGCGCTCATCGACGGCTACGACATCGTTGCCGATGGCTCCGATAATTTCGCCACGCGCTACCTGGTATCGGATGCCTGCTTTTTTGCAAAAAAGCCGCTCGTCACCGCCGCCGTTGGCGTGTTCGACGGCACGCTCACCACGATTCGCGCTCACGAGCGGAAAGCGGACGGAACGCCCAATCCGACCTACCGCTGTCTTTTCCCCGAGCCGCCGCCGCCGGGCACGGTGCCTGCGTGCGCGGAGGCCGGTATCCTAGGTGCGCTGACCGGCGTGCTCGGTTCGCTGATGGCGCTCGAAGTGATCCGCGAGATCGTGGGCTTCGGCGAGGGCCTCGTCGGGCGCCTCCTCATGTTCGATGCGCGCGCCATGCGCTTTGAGACGCTCCATTACGAGTGGGACCCCTCCAACCCGCTCTCAGGCAAGCATCCCACGATCAAAGATTTGTCGCTTCACGCCTGAGCGTTCCAGGAAACGGAAGTTAGCCGTCAGGACTCGGATTCACAGCCTATGTCCTGACGCCTGCCTCCTGATGCCTGACCTGTCACTTCGTCCAGGTTGCAACGACGGTGGTTCCCTTCACCACCGACCATTTGTTATCGCCGGCGGTGAGGATGCGAAAGCAATTGGGCTGGGAGCCTTTCCAGGTGGTGCAGAAGCCCTCCTTCGTCAGTTTCCAAGTGCCTTCACTCTTTGAGCCACCACCGCCGATCGGCTCGCGGTTCATCTTGCCGTCGGCGCTGAATATCATCTTGTATTTGATATTCGTCGCCGACGCGGTGAAGGGCTGACCATTAAAGAATGTCATTTGGATTTCGTTCGGCGTAAGGGCTGCGGCAAAGGCAGGCGCGGTCAACGCCAGGACGGCCACGGCGGCCACGAACGAAGCGCGCATCGGCGGCTCTCCCTAGGATGTGTTTGCGTCACGATACCGCAAATCGCACCGTCCCGCAGCACGGCCAGCGCGACTGGATCTGTGTCGTCCTCACAGCATCGACGGCAGCACGCGATCGGGAGGCCGGTGTCCGTCCAGGAAGGTCTTGATATTGACGATCACCTTCTCGCCCATGTCGACACGGCCTTCGAGTGTGGCCGAACCCATGTGCGGCAGCAGTACGACTTTGCCTATGCGTGCGAGCTTGACCAGCTTCGGATTGACGGCCGGCTCGTGCTCGAAAACGTCGAGGCCCGCGCCGGCGATCTCGCCGGAGGCAATCAGGCGCACCAGCGCGTTCTCGTCGATCACCTCGCCGCGCGCGGTGTTGACGATGTACGCCTGCGGGCGGATGAGCTTGAGGCGCCGGGCCGACAGCAAATGAAAGGTTGCTGGCGTGTGCGGACAGTTGACCGAGATGATGTCCATACGAGCGAGCATCTGATCGAGGCTCTCCCAATAGGTCGCGGTCAGCTCCTCTTCGATCTTCGGCGGCACGCGGCGGCGGTTGTGGTAGTGGATCTGCAGCCCGAACGCACGGGCGCGGCGCGCCACTGCTTGCCCGATCCGTCCCATGCCGATGATGCCGAGACGCTTGCCCCAGATGCGGTGGCCGAGCATCCAGGTCGGCGACCAGCCAGACCAGGGTTTGTCCTCACTCAGCACCGCGGCGCCCTCGGCAAGACGGCGCGGCACGGCGAGGATGAGCGCCATGGTCATGTCGGCGGTATCCTCGGTCAGGACGCCCGGCGTGTTGGTCACGGTGATGCCGCGGCTGAGTGCGGTGGCGACATCGATGTGGTCGACCCCATTCCCGTAATTGGCGATCAGCTTGAGTTTATCGCCTGCCCTGCTCAGCACCGATGCATCGATGCGGTCGGTTACGGTGGGCACCAGCACATCGGCGCTCTTGACGGTATCGGCGAGCTGCGCCGGTGTCATGGGCTTGTCGTCGAGGTTGAGCCGCGCGTCGAAGAGTTCGCGCATGCGCGTCTCGATGCTGTCCGGAAGCTTGCGCGTGACGACCACGAGCGGTTTTTTGCGCTGTGCCATCGTTCCCGACCTTCGCCACTTCGCCGCCCCGGGACGGCATTCCCTCCGTTCAGGTCTCTTTAACCGCCGTGCTCGACACTGGCGTCCCTTTGACGTGGGGCTTCTCTCTGTAACAGATGGACGTGTGAAGACAAAGGCCCGCAGGGATCGCTCTCGCGAGCCCGTCGGCATGTTGATCTGACGTCGTGGATCGATGAATTCAATGCGCAATATCGCCCGGCATGCATGGGCAGCGGCTGTCGCGCTGACGGTGGCAGTGCACGCTGCGCCGGCTGGTGCCGCAGGGGAACTTGCTACCGGTCCCAAGAGCGGCTTACCGATGCCGCGCTTCGTGAGCCTCAAGCCGGATCGCGTCAACGTGCGGGGTGGCCCCACGCGGGATCACGAGGTGACGTTCGTCTATACGCGAGCCGGTTTGCCGGTGGAAATCACCGCCGAGTCGGACAACTGGCGGCGCATCCGCGATTGGGAGGGCTCGGAGGGCTGGGTCTACCACTCGCTGCTGTCGGGGCGACGCACGGCAGTGGTTACGCCCAAGGACAAGAAAGAACTCGTGCCGCTCTATGACAAGGGCGACAGCAATGCCAACGTGATCGCCAGATTGCAGCCCGGAGTGCTGGCCGCGATCAAGCGCTGCACCGGCAGCTGGTGCCGCATTGCCGGACCGGGTTTCGACGGCTGGGCCCTGCAGGAGCAGCTTTGGGGCGTCTATCCGAACGAGAAAGTGGACTAGTCGAAAATGCAAATAGACGCGAAGCGCGTCCCCGCCAAATCAAAGCGAAGACGCGCTCAGCGCGCTTTGCGGCGCAGCCTGACGACCACGTCGATGCGCGTGACCTCGTAGCCTTCAGGCGGGATGGGCGTCCTTCCCACGACTACATCGGCGTCGGGGATGTCGAGCAGATCGTTCTCGCCCTCGACGAAGAAATGGTGGTGCTGCGACACATTGGTATCGAAATAGGTCTTCGAGCCGTCAACGGCGACCTGGCGCAACAGTCCGACATCAGTAAACTGGTGCAGCGTGTTATAGACGGTGGCCAACGATACCGGCACCTTGGCCTTGGTTGCCTCCTCGTAGAGCATTTCGGCAGTGATGTGGCGGTCCCCCTTGCCGAAAAGAATCCACCCGAGCGCCATGCGCTGGCGGGTCGGACGCAAGCCCACGTCGCGGAGCATGGACTTCACATCGTGCCACGGGCATCCCGTGAGCGCGGAACGCAAGGGCGTGCCGGCCGCATGTTCGGCACCCTCCAGCGCTTTGGTAAAGACGACGGTGCGCGACGGGGTCGTGGGCACGGGGTGAACCTTTTATGCTACTGCAACGATTGTTGCATTTGTAACATATGGGGCCGAACATGCAACTCCTTCGCAAGAACACTGGGGCGATTCTAATGTGCGGGACCTTGGGCAAGGGCTGGCTGGCTTTGCCCCCTGGGCGCCGCCTATGTTAGGAGTTCCACGCTTTGGGTATTGATCAGGCGACCACGGACAGGACGCGGATGGCGGAGCGGCGCAGCAGCTTCGGATACGAGGACCTATTGGCGTGCGCGCGCGGCGAGTTGTTCGGCGCGGGTAATGCACAGTTGCCCTTGCCCCCCATGCTGATGTTCGACCGCATCTCCGACATCGCGGAAGCCGGCGGCGAGTATGGCAAAGGACTGGTTCGCGCTGTGCTCGATCTCAAGCCGGACCTCTGGTTCTTCCCCTGCCACTTCAAAGGCGATCCGGTGATGCCGGGCTGCTTGGGACTCGACGCGTTGTGGCAGTTGCTCGGTTTCTTCTTGGGCTGGCTCGGAGCGCCCGGCAGAGGACGCGCACTCGGGCTGGGCGAGCTGAAATTTTCCGGTCAGGTCCTGCCCTCCGTCAAGAAGGTGGTCTACGGCATCGACATCAAACGGGTCATGCGCAGCAAGCTTGTGCTTGGCATCGCCGACGGCTGGCTTTCGGCAGACGGCTCGATCATTTATCGGGCGATGGACCTGAAAGTCGGCCTGTTCCGCGACGAGGTGATGCAGCCGAGCGGAGGCTGACGGCGGCGCACGATTGACTGCGCGGATCGCGATGCGGACGAGGCATTCATGAGACGAGTCGTCGTCACCGGGATGGGTATCGTCTCGTCAATCGGCAACAACACCCAGGAAGTGCTGGCGAGTCTGCGTGAAGCCAAATCGGGAATTTCGCGCGCCGATAAATATGCCGAGCTTGGCTTTCGCTGTCAGGTGCACGGAGCGCCCACTCTCAATGCGGACGAGGCTATCGATCGTCGCGCCATGCGCTTCCTCGGCGGCGGCGCGGCCTGGAACCACGTCGCCATGGAGCAGGCGATCCGCGATGCCGGGCTCGAGGAGAACGAAATCTCCCATGAGATGACCGGCATTATCATGGGGTCGGGTGGGCCATCGACGCGCGCCATTGTCGAGGCCGCCGACATTGCCCGCAACAAGAGTCCCAAGCGCGTCGGACCCTTCGCCGTTCCCAAGTCGATGTCGTCGACTGCATCGGCGACGCTTGCCACTTGGTTCAAGATCAAAGGCGTCAACTATTCGATCTCGTCGGCGTGCGCGACCTCGAACCATTGCATCGGCAACGCTGCCGAGATGATCCAGATGGGCAAGCAAGACGTAATCTTCGCCGGTGGCTGCGAGGAGCTCGACTGGACACTCTCAGTGCTGTTCGATGCCATGGGCGCCATGTCCTCGAGCTTCAACCAGACCCCGGAGAAGGCGTCGCGGGCCTACGACGTCGATCGCGACGGCTTCGTCATCGCTGGCGGAGCGGGCGTCCTGGTCTTGGAGGAACTCGAGCACGCCAAGGCGCGCGGCGGGCGTATCTACGGCGAGATCGCCGGCTATGGCGCCACCTCGGACGGCTTCGATATGGTGGCGCCGTCGGGCGAGGGTGCGGTGCGCTGCATGCGGATGGCGCTCAAGGAGGTCAAGGCGCCGGTCGATTACATCAACCCGCACGCGACCTCGACCCCAATCGGTGATACCAAGGAGATTGAGGCCATCCGCGAAGTGTTCGGAGAGCAGTGTCCACCGATCTCAGCGACGAAATCGCTCACCGGTCATTCCTTGGGGGCCGCTGGCGCGCAGGAAGCGATCTATTCCCTGCTGATGATGAACAACGGCTTCATCTGCGAAAGCGCCAATATCGAGAATCTCGATCCAGCGTTCGCGGACGTGCCGATCGTGCGGGAGCGGCGCGACGACATGAAGCTCGGCTGCATGTTGTCGAACTCGTTCGGTTTTGGCGGTACCAACGCCTCGGTCGTGTTCAAACGCGTCGATGTTTGAGCGACGCATAGCGGTCAATTCGGGCTGGCATGAGGAGCGGACACCAGTGCAGAAAGTTCGGGCGCTATGACGCAGTTGATGCAGGGCAAGCGCGGGCTGATCATGGGGGTGGCCAATGACCACTCGATCGCGTGGGGGATTGCCAGGACGCTCGCTGCTCACGGGGCAACTCTCGCCTTCAGCTATCAGGGCGAGGCGCTCGGCCGACGAGTCAAGCCGTTGGCGGAATCGGTGGGTGCCTCACTCGTGCTACCTTGTGACGTCGAAAATATCGATTCACTCGACGCCACATTCGCCGCCATCGCGGAGAAATGGGGGTCGCTCGATTTCCTCGTTCACGCCATCGCCTTTTCGGACAAGAACGAGCTCAAGGGCCGCTATGCCGACACCACGCGCGAGAATTTCGTGCGTACTATGATCATCTCCTGCTTCTCGTTCACCGAAGCGGCGAAACGCGCGGCGGCGCTGATGCCGGCCGGCGGCGCAATGCTCACGCTGACCTATAATGGCGGGCAGCGGGCGATGCCGAACTACAACGTCATGGGGGTTGCGAAAGCGGCGCTCGAAGCGTCGGTACGCTATCTCGCGGTCGATTTCGGCCCGGCCGCTATTCGCGTCAACGCCATCTCTGCTGGACCGATCCGCACGCTTGCCGGCGCCGGCATCGGCGACGCGCGACAGATGTTCGCCTTCCAGCAGCGCCACTCGCCGTTGCGTCGGGGCGTGACGCTGGAGGAGATCGGGGGTGCCGCGCTCTATCTGCTTTCGGATCTGTCGACGGGCGTCACCGGCGACGTCCATTTCGTGGATTCCGGGTACAACGTGATCGCCATGCCGCATCCCGCCTCGCTCAAGGACGAGACTGCGGCGAACGAGCGCGCTATCGCCAAAGACGCGGCACAGTAGGGTTTAGGTCCGCGCCGTCTCCAGTCATCCAGCTTGGTCGCAATCCAATGAAAAGGCGGCCTTTCGGCCGCCCATCCTATTCAGCGCGCGAGCTTACTCCGCCCCAGCCGCCTCGCGCTGCTGATCGCCGCGCTGCTGCTCAGCCTCGGCCTTTTGCTTAGCCTCCAGGTCCTCGCCGGTCGCCTGGTCGACGACTTTCATCGAGAGGCGCACCTTGCCACGTTCGTCAAACCCGAGGAGTTTTACCTTGACCTTGTCGCCTTCCTTGACGACGTCGGTCACCTTCTGCACCCGGCGCGGAGCGAGCTGGCTGATGTGCACGAGCCCGTCCTTGGCGCCGAAGAAGTTCACGAAAGCGCCGAAGTCCATCACCTTGACCACCGTGCCTTCGTAGATGTGACCGACCTCGGGCTCGGAGGCGATCGACTTGATCCAGTTGATCGCCGCCTTCATGGCGTCGCCGTTTGCGGACGCCACCTTCACCGTCCCGTCGTCGGAAATGTCGATCTTGGCGCCGGTTTTTTCGACGATCTCGCGGATCACTTTGCCGCCGGAGCCGATCACCTCGCGAATCTTATCGACCGGAATGTTGAACACTTCGATGCGCGGCGCGTGCTCGCCGAGCTGAGCCCGGTGCTGGGCGATCGCCTTCGCCATTTCGCCCAGGATGTGCATGCGCCCCTCTCTCGCTTGGCTGAGCGCGATCCGCATGATCTCCTCGGTGATGCCGGCGATCTTGATGTCCATCTGCAGCGAGGTCACCCCTCGCTCGGTGCCGGCGACCTTGAAATCCATATCGCCGAGATGGTCCTCGTCGCCGAGGATGTCGGACAGCACCGCATGGCGCTTGTCCTCGAGGATCAGACCCATGGCGATGCCGCCGGTTGGGCGTTTGACCGGAACGCCCGCATCCATCAATGCCAGCGAAGTGCCGCAGACGGTCGCCATCGAGGAAGAGCCATTCGACTCCGTGATCTCCGACACCACACGCAGTGTGTAGGGGAATTCGTGGTGGGGCGGTAGAATCGGATGAATGGCGCGCCAGGCGAGCTTGCCATGGCCGATCTCGCGCCGACGCGGCCCGCCCATACGCCCGGTCTCGCCGACCGAGAATGGCGGGAAGTTGTAATGCAGGAGAAAGGTCTCCTTGTAGGTCCCCTGCAACGCATCGATCCACTGCTCATCCTCGCCGGTGCCGAGCGTTGCGACCACCAATGCCTGCGTTTCGCCGCGGGTGAAGAGCGCCGAACCGTGCGCACGGGGCAGCACTCCGACCTCGCAGGCGATCGGGCGCACCGATTTGACGTCGCGGCCGTCGATGCGCCGGCCCGTATCGAGGATGTTCCAGCGCACGATCTTGGCTTCGATCTTCTTGAAAACGTTGGCAACCTGCTGCGCGGGATAGGGCGGCTTCTCCACGCCCTCCGGGCAGAAATGCGCCACCACCTTGGCCTTGGCGGCATCGACTGCCTGGTGGCGCTCCGCCTTATTTGCAATGGCATAGGCCGCGCGCAAATCATGCTCGATCAGCGCCAGCATGTCTTTTTCCAGTGCCGAGGTATCTACGACCTGCAGCTCGCACGGTTCTTTCGCCGCCTTTTCCGCAAGCTTGATGATAGCGTCGATCACCGGCTGGGAATGGCGGTGGCCGAACATCACGGCGCCGAGCATGACCTCTTCGGTCAATTCCTTCGCTTCGGATTCGACCATCAGCACCGCGTCCTGGGTGCCGGCGACGACGAGATCGAGCTGGCTCTCCGTCATCTCGTCGAGCAAGGGGTTGAGCACGTATTCATTGTTGACGAAGCCGACGCGCGCCGCGCCCAGCGGGCCCATGAAGGGTGCGCCCGAGAGCGTCAGCGCTGCCGAGGCTGCGATCATCGCCAAAATATCGGGATCATTCTCGAGATCGTGCGACAGCGTGGTCACGATCACTTGCGTTTCGTTGCGCCAGCCCTCGGCGAACAGCGGCCGCACCGGCCGATCGATCAGGCGCGAGACAAGCGTCTCCTTCTCGGTAGGGCGGCCTTCGCGCTTGAAATAGCCGCCTGGGATTCGGCCGGCAGCGTAGAATTTCTCCTGATAATCGACGGTGAGCGGCAGAAAATCGACGCCCTCCCGCGGTTCCTTGGCGGCGACCACCGTCGCCAGCACTTTGGACTCGCCGTAGGTAGCGACCACGGCGCCGTCGGCTTGCCGCGCGATCTTGCCGGTCTCTAGGACGAGCTTGCGCCCTCCCCAGTCGAGTTCAACACGATGGATATCGAACATTGCGGTCTTCTTTCATGGTTTTTGCGAAGGAGCGAAAGCCATGAGCAAGACGGCGAGAGGCTGTCGTCTGCGGCCATGCCGCAAACCGAGACAGCGTCCGGCGATCCTGCCATGGCCTTCGAGCCTTCCATCGAGTGGATGGGCGATCATTCGGCCCATCTTCCAAACCGGCAACGGTTCGCTGCCGGCGCAACAGCGGATTTGTCCCGGTATCCGCTTCAAAACGCGCGACCACGCCGCGCATAATGCTTCAACGGCGAATACCCAGCCGCTCGATCAACGACTTATAACGCGCTGCGTCGACACGGGCGAGGTAGTCGAGAAGTTGGCGACGCTGGGACACGAGCTTGAGCAATCCACGCCGAGAATGGTTGTCCTTGACGTGGGTTTTGAAATGCTCGGTGAGGTTGTGGATGCGCTCCGAAAGGATCGCCACCTGCACCTCCGGCGACCCCGTATCGCCGATCTTGGTCGCGTAGGTCTTGATGACTTCGGCCTTGCGGCCGGAGGTTATCGACATCGGGTTATCGTCCTTGTCCTGTGAGAGCCACGGTCGGGCGGCCGGGCCGGGATGTCGTCCAGCGCGGTCGCCACAAGTAGGTTGCGCGGGCCAACGCCCGCGCAACCGGGGCAATATCGCAAAACGCGCCCCGACGCCAGCGGAAATTCGGGCGGCTTACCGGCCACCGGAAAACGCCGCGACCGTCGGTTAAAGGCTTTGCCACCCGCTTTTTCGCCTCGTCAGCCGCGCGGCAGATTGAAGATACGCCGCGGGCGCAATTCGCCTTTCTCTACCTGCGCCAGGGCGATCAGCGCGCCACCAGAGGAAACCGACACCCAGCCTCCCATGACTGGCGCATCGCGCCCGCGCAGCAGCACCGCCTGACCACGTGCCAACCGCCCGGCATCACTGGAACTCACCTGCAGAGCTGGCAAGGCCGCCACTCCGGCTTCGACCGGCAGAAGGGTTGCTCGCTGCTCGATCGCCTCGCCAGAGCGAAGACGTTGCAGGGCGTCGAGGCTCACGGCGACATCCTCGCCGAAAGGGCCTACGGCGGTGCGGCGCAACGCCGCGACGTGACCGAGGCATCCAAGCGAGCGGCCCATGTCGCGGGCGAGCGCGCGCACGTAGGTTCCCTTCCCGCACTCGGCGAGGAGCGTTGCGTGATCCGGATCAGGCGTCTCGGTCAGTTCGAGATGGTGGATCTCGACCTGGCGTGGCGCGATGTCCACCGCCTCGCCGTCGCGTGCGAGATCATAGGCGCGCTCACCGTCGATTTTGACCGCCGAGAAGCGCGGCGGCACTTGCGCGATTTGGCCGACGAAGCGCGGCAATAGCGCGGCGACAGCGGCCGCACTCGGGCGTTCGGGGGCGCTTGCGGTGATGCGGCCTTCGGCATCGTCGGTGTCGCGCTCCTCGCCCCAGCGCACAGTGAAACGGTAGACCTTGCGCCCCTCCATGACGAATGGGACGGTCTTGGTCGCTTCCCCGAGCGCGATCGGCAGCACGCCGGAGGCGAGCGGGTCGAGGGTGCCAGCATGGCCGGCGCGCTTCGCCTGGAACAGGCGTTTCACCACGCTTACCGCATGGGTCGAGCTCATGCCCACAGGCTTGTCGAGCACGACCCAGCCGTGCACGTCCCGCTTTACGCGCTTGTGCGTCTGCACCGGCGCCGCCTCAGCGTTGACCCGTGTCAAGTGTCGTCGTCCGCCTTGCTATCGAGGTCGCGCTGCACCGCCGGCGTTCGCAGCAACCTTTCGATTCGATCGGCTTCATCGAAACGCTCGTCGAGGCGGAACCGGATCTCGGGCGCAAATTTCAGGTTGATGCGCCGAGCAATCTCGCCGCGCAGGAAGCGTTTGTTGCGTTCGAGCGCCGCGAGCACCGCGTCGGCGTCGCGTCCTCCCAGTGGCACGATGTAGATGGTCGCGAGCTGCAGGTCAGCCGTCATCCGGACTTCCGGAACGGTGATCAGATGAGTTTGGATCACCGGATCGTGCACGGCGCCACGCGTGAGCATATCCGCGAGCGCATGGCGTACGAGCTCGCCGACCCGCAACTGACGCTGCGAGGGCAGGTGGCTCGTGCCGGGATCGCGCTGATGCCGTCGGCGCGTCATGATCGTCCTAAATGGCCTTCATGCCCGGGGCTGATCCGTGCATCGAACGTGTTGCGAAGAGATCGCCCGGCGGTGACGGGCTAAATGCGTTTTGCGCGCGAGAGATTTGAACTCACAGCGAGCGTTGCACCGTCTCCACTCGGTAGCACTCGATGATGTCGCCGACCTTCATGTCCTGATAGTTTTCAAAGGCCATGCCGCATTCCTGTCCGGCGACCACCTCGCGCGCATCGTCCTTGAAGCGCTTGAGCTGGGAAAGCTTGCCCTCGTGCACGACAACGCTGTCGCGAATGAGGCGTACATTGGCGCCGCGCTCGACCACTCCGTCCGTGACGCGGCAACCCGCCACGTTGCCGACCTTGGAGACCTTGAAAATCTCCAGAATCGTCGCGCTACCGAGCATGGTCTCGCGCA
>Ga0075418_10006996_pt1 | contig 12717 bp, 10 predicted proteins | sample SoiMetdeltSBSDD2_FD_81776 | JGI IMG/M metagenome (GOLD analysis project Ga0075418, IMG submission 81776) | Bulk soil microbial communities from a Populus tree surrounding site in Tennessee, USA - Soil MetaG P. deltoides SBSDD2 | ecosystem: Environmental > Terrestrial > Soil > Tree plantation...
CCACCTGACCGACGACTGCCTGGGGCAGGTGTCCGAGAAGAGCTGGGGCAGCGCGCCGCACTGGCCCCGGGGATGCCCCGCCGCCGCCGCCGGCGTCGGCGAGGTGCTTCGGTGCTATTACGAAGATGTTCTCGGGCGCAACCCGGGGGTGCGTTCCCCCATCGTCCCACCCCCGCTTCGCAAGCGTTAAATTAATTAAAAACAACATGTTGTATTGAAGCAGGACTCCGCCGGCTGGCCGGTCGAGCGCGGCAACTCGGCTGTGCTCGCTCGCGCTACCCATCCGACACGGTTCGAGCCCCCCTTGACATGGGGACGATATGTGACTAGATAGTCACATATGAAGCAGGACCTCACACCGATTTGGAAGGCGCTCGCAGATCCCTCGCGCCGCCGGATCCTCGACCTCCTGCGGCGCAAGCCGCGGACGACCGGGGAACTCGCCGCCGAGTTCCGTTTTTCGCGCTTCGCGGTGATGAAGCATCTGCGCGTGCTGGAGGAATCGAATCTCATCGTCGTGCGGCGAGTCGGGCGCGAGCGCTGGAACCATCTGAACGCAGTCCCGCTGCAGCAGATGTACGAGCGCTGGATCCGTCCCTACGAAGCCGAGTGGGCGTCCAATTTGTTGCGACTGAAAACCGTTGCCGAAGGAGGCAGGACCATGTCCCCGTCGACTCTCCCGCAAGGATCCGTCACCAGTCTGGTGATCGAGCAAGACATCGTCATCGCGGCGCCCCGTGCCAAGGTGTTCGCGGCGCTCACCGGCGAGCTCAGCGCCTGGTGGGGTCGCCCGTACATCCAGGACTCCGACCACGTGAGCAATGTGGTCCTCGAACCGCGACTGGGCGGTCGATTTCTCGAGCGCTGGGGCGAGGACGAAGGCGCCATCTGGTGCGTCGTGACGAGCATCAAGAAGAACGACCACATTCTTCTGCAAGGTTCCATGGCCATGCCGGGAGCCGTGTACGGCGTCATTCGAATGGATCTCGAGGACACGAAGGGCGGCACGCGTCTCAAGCTCTCCCACCGCGCCATCGGCGAAGTGAGCGAGGAGTTGCAACACAGCTACGTTGGCGGCTGGAAGGACCTGCTCGACGTACGCCTCCGTGCTTGGGTCGAACGCGGTGTGAAACTCGGTCTGGGCCACGAACCTGAAATGCCCGCGTGAGCCGCACGGATTCGTGCGCAGGACTTGGCGCGACGACCGGCGCTCAGCCCGACTCACCGGATGAGCACCACGCGTCGTGTTGACACGAAACCGCCCGCCTCGAGTCGGCAAAGGTATACGCCCGAACCGAGGCGGTCGCCGTTCTCGCTGTCGCCGAACCATACCGATTCATGCCGGCCGGCCGGCTTCTCGGCTCGTACGAGGTTTCGGAGAAGGCGGCCGCGTGCGTCGTACACCCCCAAGACGACCCTCCCGCTCGTCGGCAGGTCGTAATGGATCGTGGTTGCGGGGTTGAATGGATTTGGAGTATTCGCGCGCAGGCCGAATGCAGGCGAGGGGCCGGCGGTCTCGGTCTGGGCATCCGTCGGAAGACAGGAATCGAGATACGTCGCATTGATCCCGAAGAGCACAGAACTCGCGCCATCGAACAACGTGTGCTCCGGGACGCCACTCGGCTGCACGATTTCGAGCTGGACCAGGCCGGTCTCATCGTAATAGGCCGGTACAATCGATGACGGGTTCTCGTACGCCTGGAACAAAGTTGTCACCCCGACTCGGATATTGAAAGTTGGGGATGCGTAACCCTGATGATCCCAATTCTCGATATGGCCCTGGCGCACGTGAGCTCCGAAGAGTAGATCACCGCCGGATCCTTGATCGTCCGTTACATAGAAGTTGAACGTCTGCTCGCCAAAGGAGTCCCCGAGCGGCGAACTCATCTGCAACCAAGGGTCCTTCGGGTGTCCGATGCGGGCGACTTGCACGCCCCCACTGTCTGTCGAGGTGCAACGCGACCAAAGGCTGGGATGCAACGTGGGCAACGGCGGAGAAACCGCGATCTCGCGCTGGCTCGATACAGCCGACGGGTCAGTGTAGTTCCGGAACAGCAAATAAGCATCGGTGATCGCCATGTTCGTGTATCCCGGGCATGACTGAAAATCAGCCCCGGGAAACTGGTCTTTCCAATACGCTTGCTGTTGGCCACATGCCATCCAATAAAGCTCTGTCTTGCCGGCAAAGGGGCCGTTGGCGAAGTCGCTCGCGTTCTGGCTCACCACGTCGTTGCCTTGCAGGATGATGTGGGGGAAGTACACGCCCTCCAGATCTTTCCCCCCATGTGCGATGACCACGATGACCCAACCGTTTGGATCCTCAACCGCGCCAAGAAACCCGCCGCGAGTCGTCTTCCCCGCGAAGACACTGTAGTCAAGGAGGCTGAGCTTTGCGGATTCGCGTACGTAGATCGTGGCTGCCCACGCTTCCATGGCGAAAGTCGCCAGCGGAGTCGAGACATCTCCAAGCATGAGATAGGCGTTACGCGTTGGCGCCAGGGGTGCTGCGTGATCCACAGCAGTTGCACCGGAAGGCTGTAGAAACGTCAGAAGCCCGACGATCAGGCAGAATCGGGTAGACGATTGTGGATTCATGGGGCTCTCCGGCGGTTGCGGACCACCTCTAGTTCAGCACTTGGAAACAGATCTCAGCGGCGCTGGCTCAGCTGCTGCGGCACGGCGGTGTAGATCGGGTCGACGTCGACGGGGATGTCTGCGAGCGAGTCGAGAATCTTCTGCATGCCGGCGGGGACCTGGCCGTATTTGTCGACCCATGCTTTGGCGGCGTCGTAGTCGCCGAGCGCCTGCAGCATCGTGAGGTCGTGCGTGAGCTCGGTGATGGACTGGAACCAGAGTGCGGGCACGGGGGCCAGGCGGCCCTCCGGTGTTTGCACCAGGGCGCCCTTCTCCATGAGATAGGTGAACTGGCAGATGACGCCGAGCGCGTGGGCTTCGGTGATGCCGAAGCGCGCCGAGCGCAACAGACCGGGGACGAAGGTCCACGGCAGCTGCGAGGCAATCGATGCCTCCATCAAACCCTTGTCGGCGAGCAGGTGCAAGGCCCACGCGCCCATGACGTCGGCTTTGGCCTCTTCGAGCGTGGCATACAGATCCTTGAGCTCGAGGCGCACTTCGGTCTCGCGGCCGTCGACGACGATGCGTCCGGGGCCGAGGCCGTGGCACAGCTCGTGGAAGAGAACGAAGTGGTAATAGGTGTCGAAGTCGACATCGCTCATGCGGTCGGATGGGATGGCGCGCTCGGCGATGGGCACCAGGATGGCATCGTACTTGGCGCGCATCATGTTCTTGAGCAGCACCTTCTTCGAGCCCTTGGTCTCCCGCACGCGTTCGTCGTTGGGAAGGTTGAAGGCGATCGTCGGCACGCCGGCGCGCGCGTCACCGGCGGTGTAGATCTCGTCGACGACGCGGATCGGAGACTCGGCACCGCGATTCGGGTTCTTGTGTTTATCCGGAATGGGCAGATTGGCCTCGAGCCAAGGCAGCTCGGCCTTGAACTTGCCGAGGTTCTCCGAGTCCAGCGGATCGACGACACAGAGGAGGGCTTCGAACGACGCCTTGTAGCCGAACAGCTCGTCCTCGTAGGTCTCGTAAGGGCCGATGACGATTTCTAGGTTCCCATCCAAGTCCATCCAGTCCATGTCCGATTGCAGGTAGTCGTCGGACAAGAAGGCTGCCGCACGCGACTCGAGGAACGTCTTGAGACTCGGCGTCGACGCGACCTGTGCTGCGGTGCGCAATGAACTGGCCGCGCGGCGCAAGAGGTCGCCGTATTCGCTGCTGTAGGGCACGGCGACCAAGCGAGTCCCTTCGCGCCGAATCACCGTTGTCGGGCTCTCGAAGCTCGCCTTGTCCTCGGGGTGCGCGGTGATCCAAGCCTCGAACTCTTCCTTGGTCATGTCCTCGGGATAGAAGCCCGCTCCCGGTGGATGGGGCAGGTTGCCGATGAATGGCTGGCGTGAACGCAAGCGATCCCATGGTCCGAACATGATGCGGTAGTAATCCTGCGCGGCACGCCCACCGGGTCCCGAGAGGTCGGCCACATGCTTGGCGAAATCGGGGCTCCCGGCCCACGCCTGGCGCCAGAAGATGTCGTCCATGATGCGCGCGGCCGAGATCAAATGATCCACGGCGCTGCGGTCGCCCACGGTCAGATGCTCGAGGTTGGCGTGCAGCTCTTGGCGCATGAACTGCGCCCGCCGTCCCTCGATGTCGGACGCGAACTGCATTTCGCTTCCCTTCTTGGCGCAACCCAGGAGAGTGCAACCGATCCCGAGCGCGAGCAGCCAAGCGCGAACTCGGTGCCCCGCCGCTGGCGTCTCGAGTCCCACGCGTTGCTGCATTGCTGCCTCCGCCGATGGTCGAATGGCGAGTCCGAGCGACAGAATAAGCCATCGGCTGTCCGCGCTGCACCTTATAGTGTTGGTCCCCCGGGAGGCTCCATGGGCGAGAAAAGGCGCCATTCGATCGCACCCGCAAAGCCTGCGCGCCTGGAAAACCCGTCGATGAAATGGTGGGTCGCGCTCGTCCCGGCGCTCGTCGCGGTGATCGTGTTTCTCAACACACTCGGCAACGAGCTCACCTACGACGACAAGACCACACTCGGCCTTTCTGCCGAGATCGTGAAGGGCGGTTCGGCCGAATTCGGCCGGGCGCTCACGTACGTCACTCATCTGCTCGACGCGGCGATCTGGCGTGGCTGGCTGCCGGGCCGGCGGATCACGAACCTCGTGCTGTACGCGCTCGCCACGAGTCTGGCGAGCCTCGCCGCGGCGCGCTTGTGTCGATCGCCCCGGGTGGGGCTCACCTGCGGCCTCTTGTTCGCGGTGCATCCGGTCCACGTCGAAGCCGTCGCCTCCATTTCGTTTCGCAAGGACATCCTGGCGATGATCTTCGCCGCGTCGACCTTGCTCGTGTGGATGACGGTGCGTTCTGCCGTCGTGCGCAATGTGACGGCGGCGGTCTGCTTCCTCCTCGGGCTCTTGTCCAAGGAGGTCGCGGTGATCGGGCTCCTGCCGTTTCTCTTTCTCGTGGATTGGTTGGGTCTCGGCGGCGACAGTCGCGCCAGTGATTTCCGCGCAGGCCGCGGAGCCCGTGCTCGATTCGGCGCCGCACGCCGTGCGGCGCTGCGGCTCATGCCGTTGCTCGTGCTCGGCGCCATCGCCATTCCCTTTTTCAATCGAACCTTGCACACGCCGGAGGGTGGCGGCTCCCTGTGGACGCGCTTCGGCTCGGAAGCGATCGTCAAGATCACGGAGGGGAAGCTCACGACGTACGCCCAAGTCCTGGCAACGAGCGCCAGATCCTTCCTCGACGTGATCCGACTCCTCGTCTTCCCCCTGCGGCTTTCCGTCGATTACGACACACCGATCCAGCGTGGCCTGTTCGCCCCCGGCGCCCTGACGGGGTTGCTCGCCGTTGTGGCGTGCCTCACGGCAGCATTCGTCGCGTACAGGCGCGTCAAATCCAGCGTGTTCGCGGCCTTGGCCTGGACGCTGCTGCTCTACGCTCCGGCATCGAACCTGGTGCCGCTCACGCATTTCTTCGTCGCCGACCGCTATCTGTTGGTGCCGTCCTTCGGTGTCTGTCTGCTGGGCGCACTCGGGTTCGCGAAGTGGATGGAATCGGTGCGGGGACGAAGCCCGTGGGTTCCTCTCGTCACCTTCGCGCTCTTGGCCGGCGCCGGCGCGGCGCGGACGATGTGGCGGAATCGCGACTGGCGCAACGAGGAAGTCTTGTGGTCGGCGGCGTTGCGTGCCGGCAGCAACTCCTATCGCGTGCACTACAACATGGGCAATGCGCTCTTGGGCCGCGGTGAGGATGAGGCGGCCAAGCAGCATTTCGAAACGGCGCTGCGCCAGTATCCCGCTGCGCCCTGGGCGCGGGCAAAACTGGTGGAGATCCTTTACAAACAGGAAAAGTACGCGGAAGCGGAATCGAACCTGCGAACGTTTCTCGGCTACGAGCCGAACGATGTCCCGTCACGCTACAGTCTGGCGCGCGTGCTCGCGCGGCAGCGCCGCTTCGAAGAGGCGCTGGCGGAGTGCGAGCTCGTCCTGGCGCGCGAGCCGGCGCACGTGAGCGCGCAGTACATCCGCGCAGGCTGCCTGGAGCAGATGGGGTCGATCGATGCGGCCCTCGTGGGCTACCGGCAGGTATTGCAGATGATCGCCGCACCGCAGCACTCGGGTGCGCCGCCGGAGCTCGACGCGAGCCGAGTGCAGGCGCGGATCCACGCGCTCGAACAGCGCTCACATTGATATGGCACCGAGTTTGCCATGCGCCTCCGACATCGAAAGGAGGCGACCATGAACCGGCTGCTCAAGCGATTGCTCATGATGGCGCTGTCGATCGCAGTGACCTACGTCTGGTATACGATCCGCGGCTGGAACTCCGACTCCGAGACAACGGACGGAATCCCGACGTCGGTCTGGGGTGGCGGCGCCGGCCAGATGACGATCGAGGTGCGCTCCACCTGTCCGACCCGCTTCGCAATTTCCTTCTCGACCGACGAGGACGAGCTCGATGCGTCCGAAGAGCTCGAGCCAGGCCCGTACTCGTGGACGATCGATGTTCCGCGTGGGGCTGGCGGCTACATCGACTTCACCGCTGTGGAGCCGAAGGTCGGAGATCAGCTGACCTGGCGCATTCTCCTGAACGGGAAGGTCGTCGACGAGCAGTTCGACGAGCTGACCGAGCCGCTCGAGGACGGCTACGCCTTCGGCCTCCAGTCCTACTACGATGACTATTCCACTGCCGAGGTCGCCGAGGACTGACCAGGGTCACCCGAGCTCCTGATGGGCCCGAGAAGCGGGCATCGAAGCGTCAGGTCGGTCCCCGGCCGGGGTCGTGCACGCCAGCGCGGAGAGTCATAAGCTATTTTAAAATATTGTCTTAAGTCTTGATTCGGGGCTTGGGCTCGGCCTCGGCTGCTTGACCCCCCTCTCCCGAGTCCCAATACTCAGTGCTCCGGGGTCCGATCGGGGAGAGTGGACCCGGGGTCCAGTGCCAGGCCCGCCTCGCAACACGTCACGACCTCGAGCCCCCCTCGAAAATGCGGCCATTCTTTGGAGCAAGCGATGAATCTGTTCAAAACGACTTTTCTGCTCACCGTTCTAACCCTCTTGCTCGTCTGGATCGGGGATGCCTTGGCTGGGCCACAGGGCGCGTGGCTGTTCCTCGTGATCGCGGGCGTGATGAATTTCTTCGCTTACTGGTTCTCGGACAAGATGGTGCTCGCGATGTACCGCGCCAAGCCGGTAGCGGAGGCGCAAGCGCCGCAACTGTACGCGGTGGTGCGGCGTCTGTGCGAACGAGCCGGGATCCCGATGCCCCGCCTGTACCTGATCCCGAGTGAATCACCGAACGCTTTCGCCACGGGTCGCAGCCCGCAGCACGCCGTCGTCGCAGTGACCGAGGGCATCCTTCGCCTGTTGAGCAGCGACGAGCTGGAGGGTGTTCTGGCTCACGAGCTCGGCCACGTTCGCAACCGCGACATCCTGATCAGCTCGGTCGTGGCGACGGTGGCCGGCGCCATCACCATGCTGTCGCGAGCGGCGATGTGGGGCGCGATGATGGGCGGGCGCGACCGCGACCGCGGCGGCAACCCGCTGGCCATGCTCTTGGTCGCGATTCTGGCACCGATTGCCGCCGTGGTGGTGCAGATGGCGATTTCACGCACGCGCGAGTTCGCGGCGGACAGGTCGGGCGCCACGCTTTGTGGCAAGCCGCTGGCGCTGGCCTCGGCGCTCGCGAAGCTGGAGCGAGGCGCGAGCGCAGCCCCCATGCGCATGGCCAACGAGGCCACGGCGCACCAATTCATCGTCAACCCGCTGCGTGGGCGCGCGCTCGCGAGCCTCTTCTCCACCCACCCGAACACCGCCGACCGCATCGCGCGTCTCGAACGCATCGCTGTCGAGATGGGTCAGCGCTCCGCCTGATCCGCCGATCCGTGTGGGGGAGGCGCTGACTCGCGATCGACCGGGCTTGGATTTCGCGGTCCTCCTGGACTTCTGGAAGCATTGCCGCCACACTCCGGCACGCACCCAGAGTGACCGCGGGAGGGAGTAGACGATGGCCCGAGATTCGATCACGTTGCGCACGTACGTGTTCCTCGACAGCTTGCAGCCCCAGCTCGCCGCACTTCTCGGCGTCACCGGTCGCGGATTCCCGCCGGTCAAGGACATGGCGTCGCTGTGGATCGAGATCGCCCCGGGCATCGCCATCAATCAGATCACCGACATCTGCCTCAAGGCCACGCGCGTGCAACCGGCCAACCAGGTGGTCGAACGCGCCTTCGGCATCCTCGAGCTGCACGATCGGGATCAGGGCGAGGTGCGGCAAGCGGGGCGTGCCGTGCTCGCTTTCCTCGAGATGGAGGAAGCCGACCGTCTGAAGCCCGCCGTCGTCTCACACCAGGTCATCCGGGCCATCGAGCCCATGCACGCGCAGGTGATCAACCGCAATCGCGAAGGCTCGATGATCATCCCGGGCGAGTCGCTTCTCATCCTCGAGACGGTGCCCGCGGCCTATGTCGTGTTCGCAGCCAACGAAGCGGAGAAAGCCGCCTCGGTCAAGCTCGTGCACGTACAGCCCTATGGCGCATTCGGGCGGCTCATGATGTCCGGCACCGAATCCCACATCGACTCGGCGATGCAGGCCGCGACCCGCGCCATCGAAGGCCTCTCGGGTCGCGAGCACGACGTGCCGCGCTCGGCCTGAGCTCCGGCGCCATTCGGCTCCCTAGTAGGACAGAACGAGGCCGGCCGAGATGACCAGGTCCGTTTGCACCTCGCTGGCTGCTTCGATTTCGGACCCAGGTGATCCCGGAGTCGCGATCGTGAGCTGCGCCGAGTAGATGTACACGTCCGCGTCCCCACGCAACGTGAGTGGGCCGAGCCCGAACTTGACACCCGCTCCGAGGACACCTGCCACATCCAGCTCGCCGGAGACGACTTGCTCCCAGCCGTCGCCGCCATGGCCAATCATCGCCACGCCGCCCGTGCCATGAATGCTGATGGGGCCGGGAAGGAGCGAGAGGTGGAGGCGCCCGTCGACGGTCCAGGCGTAGGCGTCCTCCGTCGCACTCGTCGCGCCGGTTTCGTTTTCCACATCGCTGATCGCATACAGCCCGTTGATCTCGATGCCCATCGCGCCGCCGAGCTTGAACAACATTCGTCCGCCGAGAGCGAAGCCTTCCTTCTGGCTAGCGGTGACCTGAACGCCACCCACGTCGTCGCCGACCAAATCGGTCAGTGGCAGGAAAGCCCCCACATAAGGCTCGAACTCGATTCCCACACCAGGTGTCGGTGCCTGCGCCTGCGCGCCACCAGCAACCCACAACGACGCGGCGACCAAGATTCCACACACCGTTCTCGACATGACCACCCTCCCGTCCCGAATGAGCATCCTCGCGCGCGAAAACCGAGCGCTACACGACCCATCGCATCGGATGCGACTTCCACGGCGCTGCCGCTTGGCCCGACGTGGCGGCCCAAGAGATGCTACGTGTCCATAGGGCCTAGGGGCGAGCAAAAGCCGAAGCTGGAGCCATCGCATTCGCGCTTGGCGAAGAATCCGGCAACCCCCTACGGGCCAGAGGGACTTCAAAACGGGGGAACGGACCCCGGAAGGGTCCCCGGTCCCGGGCCGACTTTCGGTCGGAATGGACCCGTGCTATTCTCCGGATTCCCTCGACGGTCGAGGGATCGGTGACCGGTGAACGACCGGAAGCCGCTTTGGAAGAGCGACGGCGTCTTCCCGGATGTGCCGGGGTCTCCTCGCTCGTGATTTACCGGATTGCCGGTATTTGGGAGAGTTGAAGATCGTGAAGAAGCTCTATGTGGGCAACCTGCCCTTCAGTGCCACGGAAGCCGAGATCATGGAATTGTTCTCCAGGCATGGGACAGTGCACTCGGTGGCACTGATCAATGATCGCGAAACGGGCCGGCCACGCGGGTTCGGATTCGTAGAAATCGACGACGACGCGGCAGCGGCTGCAATCGAAGCCCTCAACGGCTACGACATGAAAGGACGCGATCTGCGGGTGAACGAGGCGCAAGAGCGCGGCCCGCGCGGTGGCGGTGGCGGCGGCGGCGGTGGCCGCGGCGGGTTCGGTGGTGGCGGCGGCGGCGGCGGCGGCCGCGACCGTCGCGAACGCTGGTAGGAACGACGCCCACAACGGGAGTTGACGAAGTGCCCCGCGCCGAGATGGCGCGGGGCATTTCCTTTGGTGCGCCGGCGTGTGTACCATGCCGCGTCACTCACGTCCGATGTGGAGGTCGAAGCGCATGCCCCGCCCACGGCCGGTGCCAACACGCAACGCTCCCGGCCTGTCCGCGCCGGCCGAATCCGCAGAAGTGCGACTGCCCGAGAACGCGTTCCGCGAGCTGGAAGCCGGCGAAACCTACGCGCCGGTCGTGCATGCCGATTCCACCGTCGCCGAAGTGACATGGCGCTCGGTGACCCAGGGCCTTTTGTGGTCGGTGGTGTTTTCGGCAGCGGCGACATACATCGCACTCAAGCTTGGCCAGGGCATCGAATCGGCCATCCCCATCTCGATCCTCGCGGTCGGCTTTTCGGTCGTTGCGGTTCGCTTCATGAAGTCGCGCGCATCGACGCTGCTCGAGAACGTCAACGTCCTGGCCTTCGGCGCCACGTCGGGCATCGTCGCCGGTGGCTCGGTGTTCACGATGCCGGCCATCTACATCCTCGGGCTCGAGGGCAGGTCCTCGTACTTCCAAATCTTTCTCGTGCCGTTCTTGGGCGCCATCCTCGGCGTGTTTTTCCTCGCACCCTTCCGGCGCTACTTCGTGCGCGACCTGCACGGCAAGCTGCCGTACCCCGAGGCGCGCGCGACGACCGAGATCCTGGTCGCTGGCAAGCGTGGCGGCAGGAGCGCTTTCGTGCTCACCTACTCGGCGCTAGTGGCCGCGGTATTCGACTTCCTCGGACCTTCGATGCACGCCTGGGCCGAGAACTTTTCCACCGCGGCCATTGGTTCGTTGGCCGGGTTCACGCAGAAGTTCAAGGCGGTGTTCATGCTCAACACATCGGCGGCGGTGCTTGGGCTGGGTTACATCATGGGTCTCGATTACGCAGCCATCATCATGGCGGGCTCGATGGTGTCGTTCTTCGTCCTGGTGCCGCTGTTCGCCTTCCTCGGCCAGCACATTCCCGGCGCCCTCGTCGAGGGCCATGCCCCGCTCGCCTCCATGCCGGCCGACGACATCTTCTTCGAGTACGTGCGCCCAATCGGCATCGGCGGCATCTTTGCCGCCGGTCTGATCTCGATCCTCAAGCTCTCACCCGTCATCGTGCAAGCCACCCGCCAGGCGTTCGGCGAAGTGGCGCGCCTGAGCAAACGCCACCAAGGCCAGGCTGCGGCGACGGTGCGCACCGACAAGGCACTGCCGATGTCGGTCAACCTGCTCGGGATGATCGGGACGGGGATTCTCGTCTTCTTGTACTTCCGTTTTTCGGTGCTCGCGTCGGAGGTGAATGCCACCGGCCTGGCGGCGGTTTCGGCGCTGTTGACCTTGGTGATCGCATTCCTGTTCGCGGCGGTTTCGGCCTGGGCCATCGCCATGATCTCGATCACGCCGATCTCGGGCATGACCTTGACCACCCTCATCATCACGGCGGTGGTGCTTTCGTCACTCGGGCTCAGCGGGCCGAGCGGGATGCTGCAGGTCCTCCTCATCGGGGGCGTCGTGTGCACGGCGCTGTCGATGAGCGGTTCGCTGGTGACGCAGTACAAGATCGGTTACTGGCTGGGCGCGACACCCAGGCGCATCGAGATCGGCAACCTCGCCGGAGCCGCGTTGGCGTCAGCGGCGACGACGGCGGTGATCTTGCTGATGGCGCGCGTCTACGGCTTCGCGCCGAGCCCGGAGCACGCCAATCCGTTGCCGGCACCGCAGCCGAACGCGATGGCGGCCGTACTGCGCGGTGTGATGGGGAGCGGGGATGCGCCGTGGTTTTTCTACGGCATCGGCGCCGTATTCGCCGTGGCAAGCGAGATGTGCGCCGTGTCCGGTCTCGCCTTCGCGCTCGGCATGTACTTGCCGATGGAGCTCAACTCGCCGCTCGTCCTCGGCGCCGCGGTGGCTTGGCTCCTGCGGCGCTCGTCGAAGGACGGTGACCTCGCCAAGGCACGCCACGACAAAGGCACCTTGGTGGCGAGCGGCCTCATCGCCGGCGGTGCGCTGGTGGGTGTGCTGGCCGCATTGCTGCGCTTCGTCGAAGATTCGGCGCAAGTGACGCTGGTTCCGGACCTGACGCAAGCAGGCGCATTGGGGCATTGGCTCGCAGCGTGGGGCAATTGGTTGGGGCTCGCAGTGTTCGTGGGACTCGCGGCGTGGCTCTATTGGGATGGTTGGCGCGAGAGAAAGGAATCGTGATGAAACGATTCGCAATCGAGGCGATCCTCCTCGCGATGTGCCTCGCGACATTGGCGCGCAGCCAGAATGCGCCCGCTCCGGAGCCGGGAGCGCTCGCGAGCTTGCGTGCCGAAGCGGTAAAGCTCGAACCATTCGTGCACAGCGCGCTGGCCAAGCAATTCCTCGCTGCGGTTCCCGACCTGCCGGCGATTCCGGGCCTGCGCGTCGTGCATACCAACCGCGAGACGCGCGAGGCGCTGAGCGCGGCGGAAGCGGAGCAGCGCCCGCCCGAAGCGCTCGCCGGCTTCGAGCGCCGTGA
>Ga0075418_10006999_pt1 | contig 12714 bp, 12 predicted proteins | sample SoiMetdeltSBSDD2_FD_81776 | JGI IMG/M metagenome (GOLD analysis project Ga0075418, IMG submission 81776) | Bulk soil microbial communities from a Populus tree surrounding site in Tennessee, USA - Soil MetaG P. deltoides SBSDD2 | ecosystem: Environmental > Terrestrial > Soil > Tree plantation...
CGACGGAGACACAGCACGAGTCCTTCGTCCGCGTCGTGCGCGAGGCGGCATGGTGGCGCGAAGGCGACGTGCTCACGTTCACGATCACCGCCGACAGCTTCCTGCGCCACATGGTGCGCACGCTCGTGGGGTCGATGCTGGAGCACGGGCCGGAGGCGATCGAGCGGCTTCTCGAGGGCCGCCCGCGCGACGAAGCGGGCGCGACGGCGCCCCCGTGGGGCCTTTACCTGGAGCGCGTGCACTACGAGTAGGGACCGGAGCCGCGGAGGCCGTCGATACGATCAACGCGATGCGCTATCCGAACGTCCTTTTCGACCTCGACGGCACCCTGATCGACTCCGGGTCCATCATCCTCGCGTCCTTCAAGCACGCGACGCAGACCGTGCTCCGGCGCGAGATCCCCGAGGCGGAGCTGGCCGCCCGGGTCGGCGGCTCCAACATCTACGACCAGATGCGGGCCATCGACGAGGGCCAGGTTGACGAGCTCGTGCGCGTGTACCGCGAGCACAACGCGCCGCTCCACGACGAGCTCCAGGCGTTCGAAGGCATCGAGCACGTCCTCGCGCACCTCAAGCGCGAGGGGCGCCGGCTCGGGATCGTCACCGCCAAGCGGCGCAAGACGGTCGAGCTCGCCTTCGCGGTGCTCCCGCTCGAGCGCTACTTCGACGTGGTCGTCACGTCCGACATGACCGAGCGCCATAAGCCCGACCCGGCGCCCGTCCTGGCGGCGCTCGACCTGCTCGGCGTGGAACCGTCGGAGGCGGCGTTCGTGGGCGACTCGCCCTTCGACGTGGGAGCCGGCAAGGCAGCAGGGGTCTTCACGGTCGCGGTCGCGTGGGGAAACATCCACCCGGTCGACGCGCTCGCCGAAGCCGACGTGCTGGTCGAGACGCCGGAGCAGCTCCTCGATGTCCTCTAAGGCGATGACTTCCAAGGCCGTCCAGAAGCGCTTTGCCGAGCTGCGCGAGCAGGTCGAGCACCACCTGTACCGCTACCACGTCCTCGACGACCCGGAGATCTCCGACGCGGAGTACGACCGGCTCTTCGACGAGCTGCAGGCGCTCGAGGAGGAGCATCCCGACCTCGTCACCCCCGACTCGCCGACGCAGCGCGTCGGCGCCGCCCCCTCGGACAAGTTCCGCAAGGTCGACCACCTCACGCCGATGGGGTCGCTCGAGAAGGTGACGACCGAGGAGGCGCTCGCCAAGTGGGCCGACGACGTGCGCAAGCGGCTCGACTCGGACGAGCCCGTCGCGTACGTGACCGAGCCGAAGATCGACGGGTCGGCGGTCTCACTCGTCTACGAGAACGGCGAGCTCGTCCGCGGCGCGACGCGGGGCGACGGCCAGCGCGGGGAGGACGTGACCACGAACCTGCGCACGATCAAGGCGATCCCGCTTCGCATGCGCTCCACGGGGGAGGAGCACTCGGGGACACTCGAAGTGCGCGGCGAGATCTACTTTCCCATCTCGGCCTTCAACCGGCTGAACGAGCGCCTCGCCGAGGAGGGCAAGAAGACCGCCCCGAATCCGCGGAACGCAGCCGCCGGGTCGCTGCGCCAGCTCAACCCGCAGATCACGGCGGAGCGCGACCTCTCGATCTGGGCCTACGGCATCGGTCGGGCCGACGGGACGTCGCTCGACTCCCAGTCGGCCATCCTCGAGTGGCTCCGCGAGCGCGGATTCCGCACCAACCCACACGCGAAGCGCCACGAGTCCCTCGAGGACGTCGCGCGCGAATGCGCGGAATGGGAGCGGAAGCGGATCGAGCTCGACTACGAGATCGACGGGATCGTCATCAAGGTCGACTCGCTCGACCAGCAGCAGCGCCTGGGCGCCCTCCACGGCCGCCCGCGCTGGGCGCGTGCGTTCAAGTGGGCGCCGATGACGGCGCAGACCAAGCTCGAGAAGATCCACGTCCGCGTGGGCCGCACGGGCGCCCTCAATCCGTGGGCGCAGCTCGCGCCGGTCGAGGTCGGCGGCGTCACCGTGTCCCAGGCGACGCTCCACAACGAGGACGACATCAACCGCAAGGACATCCGCGAGGGCGACACCGTCATCGTCCAGCGCGCCGGCGACGTGATTCCGCAGGTCGTCGGCCCGGTGCTCCCGCACGCGAAGGGGACGAGGGCCTTCCGGATGCCGAAGAAGTGCCCTCTCTGCAAGGCGGAGATCGTCAAGCCCGAGGGCGAGGTGATGCACCGCTGCCCCAACAACGACTGTCCCTCGCGCGGGCTCGAGACGCTGAACAACTGGGTCATGGGCGCCGCCGACATCGAGGGCGTCGGCGAGCAGTTCGTGCGGCGCCTCTGGGACCTCGGGCTGCTGCGCTCGATCCCCGATCTCTACCGGATCACGAAGGAGCAGCTCGCCGAGCTCGACGGCTACGCGGACATCTCGGCCCAGAACGCGGTCGACGCCATCGCCGCCTCGAGGGACATCGCCTTCTCGCGCGTCCTCGCCGGGCTCAACATCCCCGACGTCGGGTGGGTGACCGCGCAGAACCTCGCGCGCCACTTCGTCTCAGTCGACGGGCTGCTCGCTGCCGCCCAGGAGGACATCGAGGAGGTCGAGGGCATCGGCCCCGACCGCGCCGAGTCGATCGCCACCTGGTTCGCCGACGAGAGGAACCGCGCGCTGGTCGAGGAGCTGCGCGGGCTCGGGATCCGTTTCGAGCTCAAGCCGGAGGAAAAGCCCGTCGAGGGCCCGCTCACGGGCCAGACCTACGTGATCACGGGGACGCTCGAGCGCCGCTCGCGCGAGGAAGCCCGCGCCGCCCTCGAGGCGCAGGGCGCGAAGGTGACGGACTCGGTCTCGAAGAAGACGACCGGCGTCATCGTCGGCGAGAGCCCGGGCTCGAAGCTCGACAAGGCGCGCAAGCTCGGCGTCGAGATCCTCGACGAGGACGCGCTCGACAAGCTGCTTTAAGGAGGGCTCGGCGAAACGGTGGCGGTGTCGCCGGGCCGCGCCGCTCGCCCCGAGGACGGCGTCCTCAGTCGCGCCCGTAGCTCGTTCGGTACGAGCGCTCCCTGCGTCCTTGCCTCGGAACGACCATCGCACCCCGGCGACGAGCACCGTTCCGCCAAGCCCTCCTAGGAAGCGGCGCCCGCGAGGATCTGGGCGAAGCGGTCCTGCGCGCGCCGGGCGGCGTTCCAGTTGATCCCCGAGCGGTTCTGGAGGATCGCGAACACGTAGCGCGTGCCGGCGTAGCCGGCCAGGGCCGAGCTGGTCATCGTCGTGCCGGTCTTCGCGCGAACGCGCCCGCGCGCGGGGCCCGACTCCATGCGGTCCTCGAGCGTCCCGTCGATGCCCGCGATGGCGAGCGAGGAGACCAAAGCCGACTTGACGCGGTTGTCGAACCAGGCCGACACGAGCAGGAGCGCGACTCCGCGGGACGTGAGCTTGTCGTAGGGCGAGAGCCCGGAGCCGTCGACGATCTGCACGCCCTGGAGCGGCACGCCGCGCTGGTTCAGCTCGTTGCGGATCACGATCGAGCCGGCGCGCGACGTCCCGGCGCCGCGCTCCTTCTTGCCCAGGTGCTTGAGGAGCATCTCGGCGCGGAAGTTGTCGCTCATCTTGTTCATCGCGCGAAGCATCAGGGAGAGCGGGGAGGACCGGACGCCTGCGAGGCGGGTGGCGCCGGCTGGCGCCTTGCCGACGCGCGGCGGGTGCAGGACGCGGACGCCGGCCGCCCGCAGGGCAGCGTGGAGGCCGTTGCCGGCGGCGCGCGCAGGGTTGTCGACAGTCCGCCCGTTCACCTTCGCGCGCCCGACGACGAGGGCCGAGAGCGGCGGCGACTCGATCTTGTACCAGGAGGGCTTCCACCCCGGGCACGTGCGGCGGGTGTCGTAGTAGGACTCGTCCGCGATGACGCGGCCCGTCACGGTGCGGATCCCGCTCGCGCGGATCGCCCGAGCGAGCGTGCCCATCTTGGCGTAGGTGAGCGTCGGGTCGCCGTAGCCCTTGAGCACGAGGCGGCCGTTCCACGTGGAGCCCGACCTCGTCCCGTCGCCGAGGACGTCCGTGGGGATCCGGTAGCCCGGGCCGAACCGGTCGAGAGCCGTCAGGCTGACCGTGAGCTTCTGCACGGAGGCGGGCTCATAGGCCCGCGTCGCGTTCCGGCTGTAGACGAGGCGGTTGGCCTGGAGGTTGAAGGCGAAGGCGCCGGTCTGCGCGCGGGTCAGCCCTGGGGTCGCGAGCGCGCGGTCGAGGCGCGTGGCGAAGCTCTGACCGGAGGCAGCGGCAGGCGCGAGCGCGAGGAGGCCGAGCAGCACCGCGACGAGCGCGGCACCTCGTTTTCCGATGACCCCTGGGCGACTCAAACGGCGGTGTGGACTAGGTCCTGCGGTCCCTCAGGATAGGTCGTTCGGCCCTTGGATGGGGCCGCCGACGGCGATACGTTCAATTTCCTTTCAATGTCCGACGACCTCTGCCAGCTGATCGAGCGCCTCCGAAGTCTCGTCGACGAACCCGGCGACGAGCCGGGAGCGGTCGAGCATACGCTGACCGACGGCTATGCCCGCGCGCTCGCGCTCGAGGCCGAGCGCCGGCGCGCCGAGGCGCGCGTACGGGAGCTGGCCGGGGAAGCGGAGGCGCTCGGCGAGCAGCGCGTCCTCAAGGTCCGCCTCGAGCAGATCGACGGCGACCTGGCGGTGCTGCGAGGCCTGCTCGACGCCCTCGCGGCGACGCTGAAGACGCCGGCCTAGAGCTGCTCTAGACGATCCCGCTGCGGACGGCGTAGACCGCCGCCTGGATGCGGTTCTCGATCTGGAGTTTCATCAGGATGTTCGAGATGTGGTTCTTGACCGTCTTCGGGCTGATGAAGAGCTCGCGGGCGATGTCGGCGTTGTCCTTGCCGATCGCGATCAGCCGCAGCACCTCGAGCTCGCGCTCCGAGAGCTCGGTGCGGATCGTCCTCGCCGCGGCCGCGTCGGCGGTCTGCGCGCGCAGGCGCTGGAGGAGCTTGGCGGCGATGTGGGGCGAGATGAGCGACTCGCCGCCCGCCGCGGCGCGGATCCCGGCGATCAGCTCGTCGATCGACGAGTCCTTGAGCAGGTAGCCGCAGGCCCCGGCCATGACGGCGTCCATCACGTCCTCGTCGTCCACCGAGATCGTGAGGACGACGACGCGCGTGTGCGGCGCGATGCCCGTGAGCTGGCGCGTCGTCTCCACGCCGGTCAGGCCCGGCATGTTCAGGTCCATGACGACGACGTCGGGCGCGAGCTCGCTCACGAGCCGTAGGGCCGCCTGGCCGTTGTCGGCCTCGCCGGCCACCTGCAGGCCCTGCTCCTCGAGCAGGCTTCGCAGACCGCTTCGGAAGAGGTCGTGGTCGTCGACGAGAAGCACCCGCAGGTCTTCGAGCTGTTTCTCCGAGCGCCGATCACCGGCAGCTGTCGTCATTGCCCTTTCCGTGGCTTGATCGCGACCGGACGATTGTAGACCGGAGCGGAAACCTACCGAAATCTGACGACGGTCAGTGAATGGTGATCGTGACCGTCTTCCGGCCCCACTCGAGCGCCTGCGAGCAGGACGGGAACCAGACGTCGATCATCGCACCGCGCACCGCCGAGCCGGTGTCGGCAGCCACGCCCTCGCCGTAGCCGGGGATCGTCATGCGCGTCCCGAGCGGGATGACCGCAGGGTCGACGGCGACGACACCCCAGCCGGTCGGGATCCCGGTGGACGTGCGCCCGCGGAGGCAGTAGCCCGTCGACGAGACCGTCATGCGCGCTCCCGGGGCCGGCGGCCCGGTCGGGGCCGGCGCAGAGACCGGGGTCGGAGTCGGCGTCGCGCCGCGCGAGGTCTCCTCGGCGCCCTTGCGCTCTGCGGCGGACGCCTGGTTCGTCAGACGCGCGATCGTCGCCTCGTTGAGCGCCTGCTGCCGCTCGAGATCCGCGAGATACCCGGCGCGCTCGGCCCGCGCACCCGCGAGCGCCTCGCGCTCGGCGGCGGCGGCCTCCACGACGGCGTCCAGGTCGGCCTGGCGCTCCTTCAGCGCCGCGAGCGACCGCTTGAGCCTCGTGCGGGCCTGCCGAACCTGGCGGAGGATGGAGACGTCCTGGTCGGCTATGCGGCCGAGTCCCTCGAGCGCCGAGAGCGCGTCGTCCAGCGACTCCGCGCCCAGCAGCACGGCGAGCGGGTCGACCTCGCCCTCGACGTAAAGCGTGTGAAGCCGCTTGGCGAGCCCGTGCTCGGCCGACCTGAGGCTGCTGCGGGCGATCAGGAGCTGCCGCCGCGCGGAGGCTTCCTCGTCCTCGAGCTTCGCCTGCTTGCTCCTCAGGACTGCGAGCCGCGCCTCGGCGCCGGTGAGCTGCGTCTCGAGCGCATAGAGCTCGAGCAGGACTGTGTGCGCCTGCGCGGCCAGGCCCGTGCTCTGGGCCCTGAGCTGCTCGGCTTCGCTACGGAGCGAAGCGGGGTCGTCAGCCCGCGCCGCCGAGGAGGCGACGAGCGCGGCCGTGAGAACGAGAGAGAGCGCCGCGAACCGGGTCCATGGTCGAAAGCCACCGGAGCGCACGAAGGCAGGCACCCTACCAGCGGCTGCGGTCTGCCGCGCAAGCATCCATCCGAGGCTGTCACCCATGTGTCGGGAAGGACATACCCCGTTTGCCGTTCATCCAATGGCCCTGTTACCATGCCCGACTTGTGAAGGCGCCGGGCCCACGGTATGCGCCGACACCGTCCCTCGCCAGGGGCTAGGTATCCGACCGAACAGACGACACATCCCCCTCATCCTGCTGCTCGCGCTGGCGGTGCTACCGCTGGCGGAGCCGGCCGTCACGGCTCCCCCTCAGATCGAGGCCAAGCAGGCTGAGGCGCAACAGGTTCTGGCGCAGATCCAGCAGATGGATGCGGATCTCAGCCACGTGATCGAGGCCTTCAACGCCGAGCAGATCGAGCTCGACCGGATCGAGGCCGAGCAGAAGGTCAACAACCAGCGCCTCAAGATCGCGCGCTCCAACCTGGGGGACGCCCAGGGGAACCTCGAGGCGCGGCTTGTCGACCTGTACGTCAACGGGAGCCCGGAGCTGATCGAGATCATCCTCGGCTCCTCGAGCCTGGACGACATCCTCGACGGGATCGAGTCGGCGAACCGGGTCACCGACCAGGACGCGCAGATTCTCTCGGAGGTCCGCCGCTTCAAGAAGGAGATCAGGGAGCGGAAGGCCAAGCTCGCCAAGGCGCGCACGCGGCAGGAGGAGGCCGTCGCCGCGCAGGCGGCGAAGCGTGACGAGATCGAGGCTGCGATGCAGCAGCGCGAGGCGCTCTACAACTCGATCAAGGATCAGATCGCCGACCTCGAGGCGGAAGAGCGCCGCAGGCAGGCGCGGATCAACGCCGCCGCGGAGGCCCGGGTCGCCGCGCCGACGTCAAGCGGCGGCGGCGACGCTCCCACCGGCGCGCCCCCGTCGCAGTACGGCGGCGTCGTCGGGATCGCCATGCAGTACCTCGGGATTCCGTACCGGTGGGGCGGCGCCTCCCCGAGCACCGGGTTCGACTGCTCCGGCTTCGTGATGTACGTGTACGCGCAGGTCGGCGTCTCGCTCCCGCACAACGCGGCCATGCAGTACGGCTACGGCAGCGCGGTCTCGCGCTCCGAGCTCCAGCCGGGCGACCTCGTCTTCTTCAACGGCCTGGGCCATATGGGGATCTACATCGGCGGCAACCAGTTCATCCACTCGCCGCACACCGGCGACGTGGTGAAGATCTCGTCCATCACCGGGTGGTACGAGGACACCTGGTACGGCGCCCGTCGCCTGTAGCGCTCCCTTCCTAGACGATCACCCCTCGATCCCGTGCCACGGGGTGACGATGACCGTGCGCGCCCGCGGGCGGCCGCCCAGGTGGATCAGGCGCGACTCGACGTTGTTGGACATGTCGACCTCGAACAGCGTGCCGAGCGGGTTCACCTCGACCTGCGCGTAGTACCAGCCGTTCGGGAGGTTCGTGATGTCCCAGGACTGGCCGGGCACGGACTGGAAGTACGTGTCGCCCCAGCCGGCCTGGAGCACCTCGCGCACCCAGAGGGCGGAGCGCGCCCCGCACTGGGTCCCGATCCCGTCGAACGGCGACCACTCCGCGCGCTCGACCGTGATGTCGATCGGGTCGGTCGGGGCAAGGCAGAAGGCCTGCTTGCGGCTCCTGACGACCTCCAGGTCCTGCGCGTCGTGGAGCGTGAAGGCCGCGAACTGGAGGAAGTGCCAGTGGTTGTGGGCCGGATGCGGGTGGAACATCATGTCGCCGACCAGCGATTTGCCGACCACGGCGCCGGTTGCGTCTCGGAAGTATTGGTAGGCGTCCATGACCTCCTCGCCGGGACGGCGGAAGCCTTCAACGACGAGCGGCGCGGGCCCCGCGTTCCACGGCGTGGACGCGAACTCGAGGTAGTCGCGGCCGCGGCGCGTCGACGTGTTCATCGACCACGGCGGCAGGGCGACGAGGTCGGGCATCGTGTCCGGGTCGGGTGCGCCGATGTCCGGGGCCGCCGTGAGAGCGCGCTGAGCGGGTGCGGGGCGGGCGACCATGCCGCGGGCCTTGCCTTCTCCGAAGGGGCCGCCGCGGCGGTTCTTCACGGTCGCCGTGAAGGTCAGCTGCGCGTCGGCCTCCGGGATCTCGAGGAGGTCGATGTACTTGCGCGTGATCCGGATCGTGATCGTGAAGGTCCCCTCGCGACGGAGGCGGATGTACGGGGACTCGAACTCGCTGCCGAAGGCGTGCGTCGCCCAGCCGCTGTCGATGCCCCAGACCATGCCCTTCGAGAAGGGCGAGAAGGCGGCGCACGACGTCGGGTAGCGCGGGAGGTCAGGGCCGGAGTCGTCGACCCGCTGGCGCTCCCAGGTGTTCGGGCAGAAGCCGAAGAGGCCGCCTGCCGCCCAGACTCCCTGCGCGTTGCGCACGGTGACCTGGAGGAACCCCGAGAGGCCGTACCAGTCGTTGAGCACGTCCTCGGGCAGGTCGCGCAGCACGGCGCCGGTGACGGCGTCGACCTGGGTGATGTCGATCGGCGAGTCGTAGTCGGGCCGTGCGACGCGAAGCTCGAAGTCGCCGCCCGTTGCGGCGACCCAGGCGCTGAGGTCGAGCGGGACCAGGCCGCCCTGGTAGCGGGGCAACTTCACGGTGCCGCCGGGCCCGGCGAGCTTCAGGCTCGGGCTTTGAGCTGACGCGCCTGCGGGCCACGCGAGGACGGTGACGACCGCAAGGGCGAGGACGATGAACGAAAGACGTGTGCGCATGAGTTCTCCTCCCACGGGGTGCGCCAACAGTACGGAGCCGAACTACGAATGAACACTCCCCGGAGGTCCTGCCTGGGAAGGGATGCGCGCAAGGAGGGAGAATTTCCCTGGTCCCGCTAGGCTTTTCTCCTCTCATGCGAACGATCTGGAACGGCTCCATCAACTTCGGCCTGGTCAACATCCCGATCGGGCTGGCCGTGGCGCAGCAGCGGAAGGACGTGTCCTTCCGGACGCTCCACCGCGAGTGCGGGACGCCGATCAAGCAGAAGCGCTGGTGCCCGTTCCACGAGCGCGACGTGGAGGCGGACGAGCTCGTGAAGGGCTGGGAGTTCACGAAGGGCCAGTTCGTCCTCGTGGAGGAGTCCGACCTCGAGGCCGTCGCCCTCACGCGCTCGCAGTCGATCGACATCAAGCGCTTCGTCTCGCTCGACGACGTCGACCCGATCTACTTCGACCGCGCCTACTACCTCTCGCCGAGCGACAACGACGCGCAGCGGCGGCCGTACGTCCTGCTCCTGCGCGCGATGCAGGAGGCGAACGTCGCCGCGATCGGGAAGTTCGTCCTCTGGGGCAAGGAGAACCTGTGCCTCATCCGCCCGCTCGGCGAAGGGCTCGCCCTCGAGACGCTCTACTACGCCGAGGACATCCGCCCGCGCGCGGAGATCGACGAGGCCGTCCAGGAGATCGAGGTCTCCGACCCGGAGCTCGACATGGCGCGGCAGCTCGTGTCCAGCATGGTCGGCGACTTCGACCCGGAGGACTACGCGAACGAGTACCGGGGCGAGCTGCGTGCGATGCTCGATGCGAAGCTCGAGGGCAAGGAGATCACGGCGCCTGAGCCCGTGGAGACCGCGCCGGTGATCGACCTCATGGAGGCGCTCAAGGAGAGCGTCTCGCAGGCCCAGAAAGCCAAGAGTGCGGCCGCGAAGGCCAAGAAGGCGCCGGCGCGCAAGAAGCGCGCGGGGTCAGGCTCTCGCTAGCCGCCTAGTCCGCCGGCGGTGCCGGGGCGCCGGCCGCCAGGTGCGCCTGGAAGAGGGTCTTGTCGATCTTGCCCTGGTAGATCGGGATGGACTCCTCGACGCACACGCGGATGATCTCCTCGCGCTCGATCCCCGTCTCCTTCGCAAGCTCTTCCGGCGTCAAGTGGTTGGGCAACGCTTTGCCTCCTTCGGCTCAGGGCGCAAAAAAGCCCGCCGGCAGGGCTCGGGCGGGCACGGTGCGCACACTCGGGTTGGCAGCCTCGAAGCTCAACGGCTTCGTGCTCCTTCATCGACCATGATCACAGGATACGGTCTCCGGGGTGAGCGCGGCAACGCTCCTTCGGGGGTTCTCGCAGCGAGTCGGGGAGATCGCGGGGCTCCGGACGCGCTACTGGGTCGGAGGTGACGGCCCGCCGCTCGTGCTCGTGCACGGCCTGGGCGGGGCGGCGTGGAACTTCACCGACCTCGCTCCGCTCCTGGCCGCGCGCCACCGGGTGCTGATCCCCGACCTGCCCGGGCACGGCGGAACCGACCCGCTGCGGGAGCTCGAGAGCCTGTCCGCGCTCTCCGCGCATGTCGCCGCCGTCGTGGAGCACGAGGAGATGGCGCCGGCGGCCGTGGTCGGCTACTCGATGGGCGGCCCCGTCGCCCTCCGGCTCGCCGTCGACCGGCCCGAGGCGGTGTCAGCGCTCGTCCTCGTCGCGCCCGCCGGGATCGTCTCGACGACCAGGCGCGCGGAGCTCTGGCTCGGCGCCATCGCGGCGTTCCGCCCGGCGCGCAAGGTCGCCCGCTTCCGGCACCTCCTGGCCCGCAGGCCGAACCTGCGGCTGCCGATCTTCGGCTACTGGGGCGCCGAGGACCCAAGGGCTCTCTCGCCGGAGTCCGTGGTTGGCTTCCTCGAGGCCCAGCCCGAGCACGCGGACGTCGACGCGGCCGCGAAGGCGCTGCTCCACGACGACCCGCGGCCGGACCTGGGCCGCGTGAAGTGCCAGACGGCGGTGGTCTGGGGCGCGCGCGACCGCCTGATCCCGCTCGAGGACGGGTTCGAGTACGCGCGGCGCCTCCGCTGCCCGCTGCGGGTGCTTCCCGCCGCCGGCCATCTCCTGGTCGGCGAGTGCCCGGACGAGCTCGCCGCGGTCGTCGAGGACCTCCTCGCAACGACTCTGCCCGCAGCGGTGTAGTCCCGGTGTGAGGTACGTGCTCGCGCTGGCCGTGGTGCTGTCCCTCGCCGCGTGCGCCGGGGACGAGGAGAGCGCGCCGACGACCGGCGCCGAGGGGCCTCTCGTGACGTTCCAGGCCGCCGGCTGTCCCGTCGACGACCCGGCGGCCTGTGAGCGGGCTGCCCTCGCGGCGACGGCCTTCCAGGAGGGCGACACCGCCGCCCTATTGGAGCTGAGCTACGCAGACACCTTCGTCTGCGACGACCTCCCGGCGGAGATGTTCCCGGACTGCGCGCCGGGCGAGACACTCGAGGGCCACGCCGTGACGGGGGCGGACGGCCAGATCGCGATCCTCTCCGCGGAGGAGTACGAGGCCCGGCTGGCCGAGCTCGGCGAGGTCACGATCGCCGGCGTCGGCACCTGCGGCCCCGACGACCCCGATCGCCGCTCGTACCACCTGGCGTTCTGGGCCCCGGACGGCTCGGAAGGCGGCTCGCTCGAGCTCGTCAGGCGCGAGGGCGACTGGTCGATCGGGATCGTCTACGCGGACTCCCTGGAGAACTGGAAGGCGGTGTACGACGACCCCCGGGCCGAGCTCGCCTGCGGCAACGTCGAGGCCTGGGACTAGACCGGGTTCGGGAGGTCGACGAACTCCCAGGAGAGGTCGAAGCGCTCGGCGAGCTTCTCCGTGAGCGCGCGCACGCCCAGCGTCTCCGTCGCGTAGTGGCCGGCCGCGATGAAGTGGACGCCGGTCTCCTTGGCGGCGTGTTTCGTCGGCTCGTCCGCCTCGCCGGTGAGGAAGCAGTCGTAGCCCTCCGCCGCGGCCTGCGCCAGATATCGGGCGGCGCCGCCGGAGCAGACCGCGAACCGCTCGACGACCTCGGGCCCGTAGGAGAAGACGAGCGGCATGCGGCCGAGCTTCTCCTGGACGCGCTCGGCCAGGTCGCTCACGGGAGCCGGGCTCGAGAGCCGGCCGCCGAAGCCGAGGCCGTCCGCGAAGCGCCCGTCGCGCTCCACGCCGAGCTCGTCGCAGAGGAGCGCGTTGTTTCCCACCTCCGGATGGGCATCGAGCGCCAGGTGGTAGGAGACGAGGCTCAGGTCGGCGTCGAAGAGCGCGCGCAGGCGCTCCCGCATGACCGGCCCGATCGCGCGCGGCTCCTTCTCCCAGAAGAGCCCGTGGTGTACGAGCACGAGCTGCGCGCCGGCCTCCGCGGCGCGCTCGAAGAGCTCGCGCGAGGCGGAGACGCCGCAGACGATCTTGCGCACCTCATCGGCGCCGACGACCTGGAGGCCCATCGGGCCGTAGTCGGGGTAGGCGGCGACGTCGAGGTACGAGTCCGCCCAA
>Ga0075418_10007002_pt1 | contig 12712 bp, 15 predicted proteins | sample SoiMetdeltSBSDD2_FD_81776 | JGI IMG/M metagenome (GOLD analysis project Ga0075418, IMG submission 81776) | Bulk soil microbial communities from a Populus tree surrounding site in Tennessee, USA - Soil MetaG P. deltoides SBSDD2 | ecosystem: Environmental > Terrestrial > Soil > Tree plantation...
CGTGCACAACGAAGACCCTCGACCCTTCATTTGGACGGCCGAGGCAGACAAGATCCTCGAGAAAGTCGGCCGCGCTCGCACCGCCCTCATAAGTCAACAACAGCTTGAGACACTACACTAGCGGCCCATCTTCAGGCTGCCACCCATTCTGCCGTGGAGCAGCGCCAGAATGGCGTGCGCGCAGCTGAACGTCGAGCCGTTAGGCGGACGAAAGACATCGCGATACGAGAGTGCTCCTTGCCGTCCTCGTTGCACTCCGCTTACCATGCCTCATCCCATGAAGATCGATCTCGAGGAGCTTCGGCGCCGCATGGCGGTGCGTTCTGACAAAGACCTCGCCGAGATTGTCGCGAACGTGCAAGGTGTCTACACGTCGGACGCAGTGGAGGCCGCGCGCCGGGAGCTTGCGATGCGGCCGCCCCAGACGGAAGCCGAGGAGCGCCAAAGCACATCGCCGTCGTTCCGGCCGCGGAAGCCGCTCGGCATTCGGATCGCGTTCTGGCTCGCCTGCATCTTCGCAGTCGGTGGCACGGTCTCGTTGCTCGTCCTCAGCCTAATGGTCATGGCCGGGCAGATACCGTGGCCGAGTCCATTCAGCGTATTCCCGCACGGCGTTGCCGCTTTGGCCGCGTGGTGGATCGTTGTGGCCATCCAACGCGAACATGCCTACGCGCGAACGCTGCTCGTAGCGGTCCTTGCAGCCTCCGTGGTCTACGACATGCTGATGGCCGCAGTGACGAGGCATTGGTCGGAAATCATCAGTCAGACGAGCTATCCACTTGCGGCGATTGCCTATCTCGTTTTCAGTGCGGAGGTCGCTGCCTATTACCGCCGCATCGCGGGCGTTACTGTGCCGCCTGCAAGCGCGCATCCACCGCGCGCGCAATGCAGTTGAGGATTCCACGGCGGTCTTAGAACCAGCATGGAAACGAGCTACAGCAGACTCGACCCCGGGCCGATCCGCGCGACGCTTCTCGGCACCGGCACCGCGCTCGTCATTCACATCGCCAACACTTCCGCGCCGCGCGTGCGCGTCCTTCGGCCCGACGAAGACGGCCTCGCGCCCGTGCGCACGGACGAGACGCCGGAGATCGTCGTTCTCGAAGTGAGCGGCAATCTCCACTACGCCGCCGTCGCCCCATTCGAAGAAGAAGTGGAGCGCCTCATGCCCGCTTCCGCGCGCGCGATCATCATCGACCTCTCCCATGCCCACGAGATCCGCTTCGCCGCGCTGCGCGCCCTCGAGCGCCTCTGCGACGAAGCCGCGCACGACGGCGCGGTCCTCTGGCTCGCCGGCGTCGACGTAGACACCGCGCGTCTGCTCGAACGCTCGCGCAGCAAACTGTCCTGGGTGCCCGAAGATGTCGTGCCCGGCCTCAGCGTCGAACGATGCATTGAGAAACTCGGGAGCGCCGCCACCCCCGGCGGGAGCGCGGGACGCTCCCGCATCAGCCGGCGCGGACGCCGGCGCTCCGGTTAGAACCGCAGGCCCACCGAGAAGCGGAAGGTGCGCGGCTGCTGGTAATCGCTCTCGCTGTCGGGCTTCCCGAAATTCGGGCCCTTCTGCCAATGCGCACCCATCGACTCGCACGTCGACTCCGCCGCGCCTTGCGGACACTCGATGGGCTGCGTCGTGAACGGATTGAACGGCGCGAGATAGTCGACGTCGGAGCTGGTCAGCACCTCCTCGTCGAACGACACCACTGCTTGCTCATTGAAGAGATTGATCACCTCGGGCTGGATGAACAACTGAATGCCGCGGACGAGGTTCAAGGAGTAATTCACCGCCAGGTCGGTGCGGAAGACGTTGTCGGTCTTCAAGGTGCCGCGTCCGCCGAAGAAATACGAGATATCGGTCGGCTCGCTCACATAGCCCTCGTCTTTGAACGGCGAAGGATCGATGCTCCCGTCGACCGACGTCCGGTTGCCGGAGTCGAAATTCTGCAACAGGCTGACATTGAAGTTTCCGATCGGCGTCGGCTGATCGTACGAGGCCCACACCTTCAGCCGGTTCCTCACGTCGCCGGGCAGATATCCGGTCGGATAGTTCCACGATTCCTGGCGATATTCCGGCCGCTCCGTCGCGACGCCCACGAGCGGTCCGCTGCCCGTGTCTTCGCCGACGACGTTTCCGACGAGGCGCGACCACGTGTACGTGCCGCCGACATTCAGGCGCGGCAGCAGACGATAGTTGAATTGCGTCTGCACCGCGGTGTACTCGCGATCGTAAAGATCGCTGTCATTCTGGACGATCGCCTGGTCGAATGTCGTCCCGAATTCATCGGTGACCCGTCCGGTCGACTTGTCGACGACCGAGACATAGAAATCGTCCCAATTGCGGCGGACGAGATCCGCGCGCGCATAACCGCGCGTGCCGATCATCGTGCCCGCGCCGATCGTATACTCCTTGACGTTCGGCGATTTCAATCCATTCGGATCGAGAATGCTCTCCACGCCCGGCACGGACGGCGGCGTGCGGAACGGCCGCAGATTGATGCCGCCATTGTCGAAGAACCATTTGAAGATCGTCTGCAGTGCGACATCGGTCGGCACGAGTGAGCTGGTCGGCGCATTGACGTCCGCGTTGATCGCCGGTCCGCGATAGTTCCACGCGAAGCTCGCGTTGCGCCCCGCCGGATCGCCGTCATTCCCCACGCCCTCGGCCAGACGTCCCACGTATTGACCGAATCCCGCGTTCAGGACCAGCCGCCCATTGCCATAGAAGTCGTAATTCACCGCGAAGCGCGGACTGATGGCCTGATCGTCCGCAACCTTGAACGAATGATCGCCGCTCATCGCGTCGTTCTTGTCGAACCGCATACCGATGTTGAACGTCCAGTGACTGTTCAATGTCCAGCGGTCATTGAGGAAGACCGAGTCGACCTCGTACTCCGAGCCCTGGCTCAGGACGAGAATCGGCAGATATTGAACGCGCGTGTTGGTGCCGGTATTGAGGAATCGTCCGAAGACCTGATCGCCGCGCACGATCGACTGCGCGACGCTGATGCGATAGTCGCTCCCCTGCTGGTAGTTGTTGACGTCGCGCACCTCGAGGAAATGTTCGTATCCGCCTTTGATCTCGTGCGTGCCGAGCGATTTCGTGGTCAGGAAATACGTCGCCTTGCCGACATAGAGCTCATGATCGCGATGTTCACCTTCCGGCGTCTTGCGGAACGTCGGCGTCCACCAGCGCGTGCCCCGCGCGCGATCCTGCAGCAGCGTCCCGTTGATGTTGTCCGTGAACGGCGAGCCGCCGCCGAGGAAGGCGAACTCTTTCTTCGCGTACTGGCCCTCGACGAAGAAGTGATTCGTGAACACGCCGTTGTAGGTCAGCGAATAGAGCGAGTTCGGCGTCTCGCGCTCTTCGACGAGGCTGCGCAGATCCATGATCGCCGCGGTGAAGCGCTGATTCTGTTCCGCCTGCTCCACGTCGAGGTAAGAGCCGATCAACGTATGCCGGCCGGTCAGCTGTCCGGTGAGCTTGCCCTCCAGGCGCGTCTGATCAACGCCGTGCGGATACGTCAGCGGCGGAAGCGGATCGCCGACGGCGTACGGAACGCCCGCCGCGTTCTGATCGCCCGCGCGCGCGTTTCCGGGAGTCGTCTGCTGGATGTCGCTCGTCTCCGCGAGACGGCCCGCGCCGAAGAACCACAGCCGGTCTCTCAAGAACGGACCGCCAAGAGTCGCTTCGTAATGGCGATTGATCTCGTCTTCCTGATCGGCGGTGAACGGCGTTTTCGCGATCCAGCTCTCGTTCGTGAAGTTCGAGCGGAACGAGCCGCTGAATTCATTGCCGCCCGACTTCGTGATCGCGCTGACCACGCCGCCGGTGAAGTGTCCATACTCCGCGGAGATCGCGCCGGTCATCACCGTCGTCTCCTGGATCGCATCTTCGATGTAGACGTCGTGCGGCTGGCCGCGCAGGTTCTCGTTCACGATCGCGCCGTTGACGAGATAGAGGCTGTCGAACGACATCGCTCCGGAGATCATGATGTTGCCGTTCGGACCGCCGCTGTTGACGCCCGGCGCGAGCAGGGCGACGTTCTGCAGATTCCGGAGGATCGGAAGCTGCTCGATCATGTCCTGCTTGAAGTTCGTGCTCACCTGCGTCGACTCGATCGCCGCCGTCACCGGCGTCTCCGCCGTCACCGTGATCGCCTCGGAGATTGCCGCCGGACGGAGATCGATGTCGAGGATCTCCGTTCGCGCCGCGGTGAGAACGGCTTTGCGCGTGACGGTCTGCATCCCCGACAGCTCGAACTTCACCGTGTAATCACCGGGAGGCAACAACGGCATGAGATACGCGCCGGCCTCGGTGCTCACCGTCGATCGCGTTCCCTGCAGGTTCGGCGAGGAGACCGTGACCATGACGCCGGGAAGGGCCGCACCGTCCGCGGTCACGGTTCCGGAAAGGGTTGCGCTGGGAGCCGTTTGTGCGAGAGCGTGGATGCCGACGAGGAGAAGGACGAACAGCGCTGCAAGTCGCTTCATGTGACAACCTCCTTCGAAGTTGAACGGCGAGAACCGGACTCCGGCCGAGAGCAGCCGGACACACGATCGAGCGATGACAGATTGGCGGCGCTATGGTAACGCAACTGGAATCGATGGGTGACCAAATGATGGAAACGAGCTACAGCAAACTCGACCCGGGGCCGATCCGCGCGACGATCGAGCAGTTGCATCAGCGGATTCAGGAGCGCTTTCCGCATTCCGGTCTGAGCCGTCTCAGCGCGGAGTTGCTCGAAGTCGCAGGTCAGAACGAGATCGTCGTCGTTCAACTCCGGCGGCCGATTCGTTGGCTTCGCGTCGCGACCGCCGTCGCGCTGTTGGCGTTCGGCGGCTTCGCGTTATTCATGGGCGTGTCGTTCGTGCGCATGGCGTCGCCGGGCAGCACGTCATTGAGCGATCTCGTACAGGCGATCGAAGCGGTCATCAATGAGCTGATCTTTCTGACCCTCGCCGTATTCTTCCTGACGTCGCTCGAGACGCGCTTCAAGCGACGCCGTGCGCTGCGCATGCTCCACCGCTTCCGCAGCCTCGCCCACATCGTCGACATGCATCAGTTGACGAAGGATCCCGAATACGTCCTGCACGCGGTGCCCACCACGGCCTCATCGCCGACGCGCACGCTCACGCGCGCGGAGCTCGCCCGCTATCTCGACTACTGCTCCGAGCTCCTGTCGCTGGTCAGCAAGCTCGCCGCATTGCATGCCCAGGATCTGCAGGACGCGGTGGTGCTCGAGGCGGTGAACGACGTCGAGAGCCTCACCGCCGATCTCTCCCGCAAGGTGTGGCAGAAGATCACGATTCTCAACGTAACGACGTAATCACCTGTGCGCAACGACTCGCGTCGCGCCGTAATCGTCATCGTCTTCCAGCCACCGCGGATCAGATGGTGCGCGAGAACGTCGGCCGGCTTCCGGTGGTGCTGCGAGAAAATCCGCGCCGCCTCGCCGGCTTCATTACGCGAAGCGATCTGCTGCGCGCGCATGAGCGGAAGCTCGCTCAGTCGGAAGCGTAAACAGCGCACTACTGATCGCTACGACGATCAGGTCGAGCAGGATATAGAGAATGCCCACGCCCGCAGGAGGATTGGCCGAGTGCAGCCCGAGGCCCGGCACTTCGGGCACCCAGACCCAATTGCCGATGGCCGTGCCCGCCCACTCCAGAAGAATCGTGTAGAAGAAACACGCCGACAGCATCGTCCGATTGGCGGAGCGCGCAATCAATACGAGTGCGCCGAGCCACCATAAGAAGCCCCATACATCGCGCTGGACAAGCAGAGTGAATAATGCGACGGCCGATCCGAACGTCACTGCGGCAAACGTGAGGCGCGCGCCGTGCCGCTGGAAGAGCTCCTGCTGCGCCGTCATTGCAGCAAGGGCATAGAACAATCCGTGTCCCGGAGGCACGTACAGAGGAATCAGCGCGTATTGATAATCATAGAGACCCCATCCGAGGGACAACACGACTTCCCCGGTTGTCGCCACGACGATGCAACAAAGGATCTGTCTCGCGTCGAGCCGCGCGGATCGCACAATGAGCGCCAGAAATCCGGTGGTGGCGAGACCGAGCGCCAACTGGTTCACGAAACCCGCGCGGTCGAGAAGAAGGATCGCCGCCATGAAAAGAGCGGCGGCAACGAGGATCGCGAGGAATCGAGTCATTTCACGGTCATTTCACACAGCCGCAACCGGCGAATCCATTTCGCTCACCGGCGGCGGAGAGTATCGCTTCGACGATCGCATTCTTGCGAGGGGTGAGGTATCCATCCGCGTACGCGCTCGTCGGGCCACATTTCGAGTACGTTGGAGCGGCGGACCAGGATTCATCCCAGTCGAGATACAGCGTGAGCTCCTGAAGTCCGCCGGGAACAGCAGACAGCCAACCGGCCAGTTCATGGCTGTCGCCGAGTCGTGTCTGCAACTGTCGAATCTCCGCAACACGCCGGCGGTCCACCCGCTTCGTCACCTTTGACGGACCTTGCTCGATCACCATCGTTCCGTCGTCATACAACGTGATTGCCTTGCGAGGCCCACGACTGCAGAAGTTGCTCGCCACCGCAGCGACCGGAATCGGCGGTGTCGCGGTCCGGTAAGCCTCATCGTGCACGAAGCTCTGGAGCTGATTCCACGTCACGGTGAAATCCGAGGTTCGGATCAGGCGCGAGCCCGAGCATTGAAAAACGACGCCGTCGTCCTGCGTAAAGAAGAGGTACCGCGCCAGTCGGATCCGGATCTCTTTCGGATGCAGCGATACGTTCGCCGGGACACGCCCTTTCACCACCACGATTTGCGTAAGATGAAGATCAATGTGTCCCAACGACGCGCCGGCCGTGTAATTGTCGACGACCGCGAAGAACACATTCGCGTGGCTCGCGACTGACAATTGATCGTTTACGCCCAAACAATCGCCCGCAGCCGCAACGCGGGCGGCGAACACGCCCGCCGCAATCAGCATTCGTCTCACGATCGCTAGGACTATACAGGCGATTCGGTCATTTCGAATGTTCCGCTCATTTCGGACCATTCTTTGTCGTTCGACGCGAATGCCGACATCTGCCGATCCTCGAGGTTCAACGCGACGGTCAGCGTATGCCCCGACGCAGCGAGATACGACAAAACGATCGCGCTCTCGTTCACTTTGACCGCGCCATAGGTTTTCTCGCGCGCGGTTGCCCCCTTGTAAGGACCGTCGAGGATCGTCCAAGTGACGCTTCCGTCGTCGTGAAACGTATGCTCGAACATCGTGCCGGCCATCGGACCGTTCCCGAACGACCACTTGACTGATTTTCCCGCCAGGATGTTCATGCTTTTCTCCTTCGACGCGACGATTGCTGTTGCGTCATGGCCAGCTTGCTGAGCCAGCGCCCGGCCTCGCGGAATGGCGTGCCGCTGCGACGCGCGCGGCCGAGCACGAAGGCCCCCTCGAGCGTGATGACGATCAGGTTCGCGAACGAATGCCGCGATTGCGCATCGCTCCACGGAAGATGCCCGGCAATGATGCCGGCCCAGCTGTCGAAGGTCGCGGCGCAGATGTGGCGCAAGCTCTCGTCAGTGCTCGTCACGTCGAGCGTCACGGCGCCGATGGCGCATCCTTTGTTCGCACCTGCGCGCTCGAAGCCCTCTGCCGCCGTGTTGAAGAGCAGGCGGATCGCGGCGGTCGCCGTACGCTTGCCATCGAAGAAACTCTCGAGAAGTGCCCGCGATTTGCCGGCGTGGATCACCAGCGCTTCCGAGACGAGCTGCGTCTTCCCGCCGGGAAAGTGGTGATACACCGACCCCATCGGCGCCTCGCCCCGAGTGGCGATGTCTTTCATTCCGATGCCGGCCATGCCGGCCTCGCGAAGGAGTTGCTCCGCTGCAGTGAGAAGGCGCTCACGACTCGAGGTTGTCGTCTGCACCAGCGCAGTCTAACTAGAACGTTCTGTATAATCAAGCATCTTCTCGAACACCTTCTGCTCTTTCTTCACGCCATACCCGAGCCGCTCGTAGAACGCGTGTGTGCGCTCGCGAATCACGTTGGACCGCACGCGGATGCGTGCCATTCCGCGCGCGAGGGCCCATTGTTCGGCGGCGGAGACGAGGAGGGCACCGATGCCGAGGGAGCGGTGGAGGGCGTGGACGACGAGGCCGCGGATTTCGGCGAAGGTGCCGGATTCGATGGAGGCGACAAGGCTGACTTGGATCCAGGCGGAAACGGCGTCGTCGACTGTTGCGACGAGAAGGGTGTGCTCGTCAGGGAGGACGAGGATCGATTCGACGCGCGGGTGCATTTCCTCGGGCGTGGTCGGGTATCCGAGCTCGCCATTGAGGGACGCAATGGCGGGGATATCTTCCATGACCGCGGCGCGAATCTTCACGTCGTGCATGTCACCCCGTCGACCCAGCAGGTGTGGCACGCGCCGTATTTCAATGCGAACGGGCGCATGGTGTCGCGGAGCGTGTCGCCCATGCGCGCCTCGGGCTCTTCAATGAGAATCGGGCACACATACGCGCCTTTGCTCGTGACCATGCGGCAAGAGGAGCATTGCAGGACGCTCGCTTCTTCGTCGGTCAGGCTTTCGGCGGTCAGGCGCTCCCAATCTTCATACGCATGCGTGCGCTGTTCTTCGGCGCCAATGCGAAAGAGCGACAGGACCTTGAGTCGCGGGCGATCGAAACCGAATCCGCGAATGATCTCCAGAAATCGCGCGCGGCCTTCCGTGCTGGCGACGCCTTCCGCCGCGGTCGTCACCGTAATGACGGGATTGAGACCGGAGTCCGCGAGATTGCGAAGGCCGATCATGACGCGATCCCACACTCCCCTTCCCCGAATCGCATCGTGCGATTCGCGATCGAAGCCGTCGAGACTGACGCGGATGTCCAGCGAGTAGTCGCTCGCATCGAACAGCTCCCGCAATCGCCTGCAGACGTCAGGACGCAGGAGCATGCCGTTCGTCAATACCGTCGCCGGTCCCTGCCGCAGTGCGGCCTCGAGAATCGCGAGCATGTCGCGATTCATGAACGGCTCGCCGCCCGTGAAGTAGTACTCGCGCACGCCGAGCTCGCGCGCCTCGGCCAGCCATCGCTCGCACTCGCTGAGACTCATCATCTCGTGCGAGTGATTGCGCGGCGAGCACGAGATGAAGCAGTGCGTGCATTCGATATTGCAGATCGTGCCCGCGACCTGAAACCACAAAGTATCGAGCGCGAGCAACGGCGCCGCGGGAGCGTTCATGGTGAGCCTTCCAGCGATGCGAGAATCACTTCCAATTGCGCCAGTCCGGTCTTGAGCAGAAATCCGTTCGACCGCCCGTAACTGCGCGAGCCGACGAAGTAATAGCGCTGCTCGCCCGACTGCAGATCCGCAGGCGAGACCGCGGGCACGGACAGGCAATCCGTAATGGTCGAGATCGCGCGATACAACCGCGCCCCGCCTTCCGTCACCGGCGAGATCTCGACGGTGAGCTCGGACAGGAATCCATTGTCGGGACGATATCCGGTGAACGCCGCAATCGCGTCCGCCTCCACGATGCGGCCACCCGTCAACGCAATCACGACATGCCCGTTGTTCTGGGCGACGCCCTCCACCATCGCCCGCCGCTCGACACGCAGAAACGCAGGCGGTGCCTCGGCCAGCGCGTTCGCACGCGCAACGACATTGAGGCGCTCGGGCAGCGGGTCATTGATGATTTCTTCGAGAGGACGCCGGTTCGGCGAGCGCACAATCCACACCACGCGCGTCGACGGTTCTTCGTTTGACATCTCTTCGAGCATGCCGATCGCGTTCGCCGCCGAGTGGCCATCGCCGACGACGAGCACCCGCCGGCCGCGAAGTTCATGACGGCGCGCGGCGAGCTCGCCGAGCGTGCGGATCGGGCGGCGGGCGAGCATCGACTCGCCGCGCGCGGGCAGCCCGCCGATGCCGAACTCGCACGGCACGATCAGTCCGCCGCTGGCATCGAGCACGACATCGGCTTCGAAGATCTCGTCGTTCTGACAGACGACGCGGAACGGACGCTCCGCGCGCAGCGGATGTCCCGCGTAATCGGTGCGCGTCAGTCCGCGGCGCCCGATCGCAACGACCGAGCATCCGGTTCTGACGCGACCCTCGAGCGGCGCGCGCCCGACGAGCGGCACGAGAATGCGGTCTGCATATTCGGATCCGGTCAATAACGCATCGGAATCGGGAAACTCTCCGCCTAACAGCTCGCGCATGCGCGCGGAGACGTTCATGTGCAACGGCGAGAAGAAACGCGCCGGACCCCATGTGCGCAGCGACGCGCCGATCTCGTATCGCTCGAGCACGATGACGTCGTGACCGCGATCGGCGGCACCGATCGCGGCCGCGATGCCCATCGGCCCGGCGCCGATGACCAGGACGCGCATCAGATCTCCCGGCGCGCGAGCGCATTACACGACTGCGCCCAATGCGCAATCGTTCCACCGCCACGGATCACCGCGGCCACGGCCACGGCCTCGGCCATTTCTTCCGGTGCGATTCCCGCGTCGCTGCACGCGGACGAATACGAGTCGATGCAATACGGCTCCTGAATCGCGTACGCGACCGCGAGCGCAATGAGCTTCTTCGTCCGCTCGTCGAGCGCACCCGGCGCCATGGTCTGCTGATACCAATTGAGAAACCCGTCCCATCCTTTGGGATTGGCTTTCGAGATTTCTCCGAAGCGCGCGAGGTCCTCGGACATGTAGTAGCTGGGCATGCAGGCTCCTTCGTAAGAGTTCGCAGTCGGCAGTCGGCAGTTCGCAGGAGAAGGAGTTAGGCAGGAGGAGCACGCGACGCGAGCGAAGAGAAGGTGCCACAAAGAGTGTGCACCGCGACGGGAGCGCGAAGAAGCGGAGCGGGCGGCACGAAGGGACGCCAGGCCCGCTCGCGACGTGCGGCGTCGAGCGCGGACATGGAGTCGATGTCGGTCGTAACGCGCAATACGACGAGTGCGCCGAGGTGTTCGCGGCAGATGCGGACGAGATCGCGGCGGCGCGGCGTGAGTCGCGCGAGCAGCTCGCGATCGGGTGAGGTCAGGCCGATGAAGTTGATGCCGCCGTCGCGCGCGGGCGCGATGACGGCAACACCGCGCGCGAGCGCGGACAGCGCGTCGCCGAGGTCGGGCGGCGGTGGGGCGTCGATCGCGGCGATGATCACGGAGTCGAAGCCGCGCCCGAATGCATCGGAGGCCACGGACACGACGCGCGCGCCGAACGAGCCGCTGCTCTGCGCGATCCAGCCGCGCTCGATGTGCGGCGCGATGCGCCGGAGCGCGTCGCGATCCTCATCCGCGCACGCGATCAGCGGCATCGCGCCGTGCCGCCGCGCGGCGTCCAGCCACGACGCGATGACCGCGCGGAACAGCGGCGCCGCCGAAGGCATCCGCTTCGCCGCGGCCTCGCGCTCGGGACTCCGTGCGAACAAAACGATCGCCGACCTATGCATGCACTCGGCGAGAGTGTAAGCCCTTATGCGCTTCGGTTGGTGAACCAGCGCGGCGGGACGGCGAAGAAAATCGCCGCGGCGAGATGCGCGAGCATCGTGAGGATCGGGTGGAACGATGCGGCGACGAGAAAGATCACGTACATGACCGGGCCGAATCGATACTGCTTGGTGATCGCGGCCAGTGATTCGTCTTCCACATCGTCTTCGATCAGGCGCCGGTTCTTCGATGCATGCCGCCAGAGAAGGTTGAACCAGATGGCCATGAAGAGGAAGGTCGTGTTGTAGATCACGGCCGGAATCCATCCGTCCGGATGACGGATGTACTCCGCGAGAAACGCCGTCGGGAACGGAACGAAGGAGATCCCGAAGAGCAGCAGTCCATTGAGGACGAGCAGCCGCTGATCGGTCGTGCCGATGAGCGTGAAGAGGCGGTGATGATTCATCCACATCACGCCGATCGTGAAGAAGCTCGTGGCGAACGCGAGAAACGATGGCCAGAGGTGGAGCACGGCGGCACGCAACGCACCGGGCTCGATCTCGTGCGGCACTTTGATCTCCAGGATGAGCAGGGTGATGGCGATGGCGAACACGCCGTCGCTGAACGCTTCGACGCGATTCGTCTCGTTGAGGACCTCAGGAGTTCGCGGACTCATGAATCAAAGCCTTGTTGCTGTAGGTGGCTTTTTCGAATTCGCGGATGTTGATGGACAGAATCGAAAGGTCCGGGAACATTTCGTCGAGTCGTTCCACGATTTTTCTGGATAGATTCGCCTTCTGCTCCACGCTTCGGCCTTCCATCACGTTCCCGAAGATGTGCAGGAAATCGGTTTTGCCTTCGCCCAATTTGAAATAGTCGTAGGGCCGAAGCCGAACCTTGATGTCGTTGGCCGCGAACAACCCCGTCGCCTCGGCGACGTCATACACGGCCTGCATGATTGCATCGGGCGATTTTTGCTGAAGGATTCTCGGTGAGCACTCGATGATGAAATGCGGCATCGGGTGATGTTATCGCGCCGCCGCGAGCACGTGCAGCCGATGCTCGCGATCCACGACCGTCACCTTCCCCACACCCTCGACGCGCATCTCGCCGTTCGATCCGTTCCAGACGATGGCCGTGTCCTCGTCGATGCCGACGCCGACGAGCTTCCGCGATCTCGCCGCGTCGACGAGCCGCGGCAAGTGCTGGTCGATGATGACTTCGGGCAGCAGGCCAATGCCGTCCACGAGCTCTCCGCTCTCGCCTGCGATCATCGTTTGGGACGCGACCGCCGCGCCCGCGCTC
>Ga0075418_10007004_pt1 | contig 12711 bp, 13 predicted proteins | sample SoiMetdeltSBSDD2_FD_81776 | JGI IMG/M metagenome (GOLD analysis project Ga0075418, IMG submission 81776) | Bulk soil microbial communities from a Populus tree surrounding site in Tennessee, USA - Soil MetaG P. deltoides SBSDD2 | ecosystem: Environmental > Terrestrial > Soil > Tree plantation...
GACTGTGCGCGATGGGGTGGCCGCGGGTGGGGGAAACCGGCGACAGGACCAGCGGTACTCACATACAGGTGAATCGCATCCAATCTAGAGGGTGACATGGCGCAGGACGTAGTGGTGCACGATCCCCGTGGGTATCCACCGAAGGTGGTGGGCAAGCGTCTCGCGCCCCGGCTGCCGATGGTCGAGGCGAAGACCGTCTACCTGGTCGACTGCCTGTTCGACAACTCCGACGTCTTCACTGAGCAGCTGCGCCAGTGGTTCGGGGAGCATCTGCCCGGAGTGAACGTCCGCACGATCCAGCCGAAGAAGACGTGGTCAGACGACGAGGAGATGCGCGCGAGGATCAAGGCCGACGGCGATGCGGCCATCCTCGGCGTCGGACTTTGAAGCACCTGTAGCCCGACGGTCGTCGGGCTTGGCGCGGCGCTCGAGCAGGACGGCATCCCCACGGTCGGCGTGCACACGCACGTCTTCGCGAGGCTCGTGCGTGCGACCGCACTCTCGCTCGGCATGCCGCGCCTGCGGTCGGCGTTCGTGCCCCAGCCAGTGGTCGACCGCTCGGCCGCCGACCTGCGCGCCTATATCGACGGCAACGATCGCGTGTCGGGCCGTCCCTTCATGCAGGAGGTTATCGACGGCCTCACCCGCCCACTCGATGACGCGGACCTGCAGGGACAGTCGTTCGAGCGCACGACGCCGCGCCTGGTGGAGGCCGACACCGAAGACAACCTGCAGCGGCTGTTCGAAGAGAACCGCTGGACCGACTACCTGCCGATCACGCTCCCGACCGAGGCACGCGTCGAGGCGATGCTCAAAGGTACGAGCCATTCGCGTGACGAGGTCGTGGGGCGTCTGCGTCCGACGGACCTCCGGGAATTCTGGGAGTTCACCGTCGAGAAGGTGGCGGTCAACGCCGTCATGGCCGGCGCCAGGCCCGAGTACTTCCCGGTCATTCTCGCGCTCGCGTCGAGCGGCATCACCGCGCGATCGAGCAGCACCAACTCCTTCGCAACCATCTCGGTCATCAACGGCCCGATTCGCAACGAGATCGACATGAACTCGGGCATCGGCGTCATGGGCCCGTACAACCATGCCAACGCGACGATCGGCCGGGCATACGGCCTGCTGTCGCAGAACCTCCAGGGCGGATCGGTCCCCGGCGAGACCTATATGGGATCGCTGGGCAACTGGTACGCCTATACCGCGACGCTGCCCGAGGCCGAGGAGCGCAGCCCGTGGCAGCCGCTGCACGTGCAGCAGGGATACAAGCCGACCGACAGCGTGGCCACCATCTTCTTCGGCGGGTGGTACACGCACCTGGCCTACGGTCCGAGAGCCACGTGGCAGCAGAAGATGCGGCACAGCCTTGCCGCGGTCGAACAGTACAGCCCGCCGCTGCTGGTGATGGATCCCATCGCAGCGCGCGCCTTCGTCGAGCTCGGCTTCGATACGAAGGAGAAGCTGATCGAGTGGTGTGCCGACAACGGGCGTCTGACCGCTCGCGAGTACTGGGACAACCAGTGGATTCAGTACCTGATGCGGCCACGCGCCGTCGCCGGCGTCGAACCGTTCGCGTCGCGGCTCAAGGCCGCACCCGACGAGCTGATTCGCATCTTCGAGCCGTCGGACCTCCACATCGTCGTGGCGGGCGGCGAGACGCAGGGCACCTGGAAGATGATCAGCGCGTCGCGCCGGGCGACCGTGTCCATCGACAAGTGGCGGTGACGGTCCGCCTTCGCCCCTCCGGGGCTACGGCGAGACAGCCGTCGCCCGTCAGCGACTCGCCTGCCTGGCCGTAGCTCGCCGAAGGCAACGAAGGCTGGCCGTCAGTGCGGCCGCGCGTGCTCCGGCAGCCGCTGCGCGTCGATGTCGCCTTCGACCGTCGTCAGGCGAAGATGCGTGACCTCGCCTCTGGCGTTCTTCAGGAACGTCATCGGCACCCCGAGATCCGGCACCAGGAAGTCTTCTTCGGACTTCGCGAACGCCTCGTGCAGTGCGCCGCCGCCTGAGAGCTCGATGGCGAGTGCGCTGCCGTGTGCGACGACGCGGATCTTGCCGAGCGGACCCGCGGCGTAAGTCCCCGCGTAGCGCTCGAGGATCGCGGCAGGCACCGCCACCTCGTACGCGCGTTCGTCTTCAAGCCGGCCAACGAGCCGGTGGCGATCCTTCTCGTTTTCGCTGCACACGTTTTCGAGCAGCTCGGTATCGGGAAACAGCTGCACGTCCACGGTAATCGTCCAGGGTCGGCTGTACGTCTTCGGATCGTCGAACGTCATGTCCAGCCGCATGCGACCCACGTCGAGACGCCGGAAACGCTCGGTGACGCGCAATGCCTCCGTATGCGGACGCCCGGAGAAATCCAGCCACGTCCGGTCGTTGAATCCCGCGCTCTCCACGACGAGCGTGTCGTCCTCCCAGCGTCCGACCGAGTACCCCATCCAGGTCGGGTTCGGGTCCTCGGGCAGCTGCCGCCCGTCGAGAAACACCTGACGCGTCGGCGCGTCCTCATACAGGATGAGGAGCAGGCCGGCGGTCTGAACGAATTTCACCGGGGCCATGCCAAACAGGCCGGCCCGTGGCCCCGCGGGCAGACAGTTCGTGTCCGGGCTGTCCTTCGCGAAGCTGAGCGCACGCTTCGCGTGGAGCTCCCGAGCCCACGGCATCATCTCGACCTTCTGCGTTCCAAAGATGTTAAACGTGTAGCCGAGCCCCTCGAGACGCCAGATACCGGACAGATCCGGCTTGCCGTCGAGGGTTCGCGGTGCAGGCGAGCTCAAGTCGGGCCGTCCATCCTGCGTTCGGGGCAGGCCCGGAGTCGGATGGTTCAGCCATTGCGCTGAAAGCGGCGAAACGCTGGTCAGGGACACCAACACTGCGAGCAGTGGGACCTTCATGTGACATTCCTCCCGTAGATCGCTCTGTTTCGTGAACGCGACAACGGGAGGAAATCCCCGCAAGGGTCGTCGACCGGGCGATCAGGTGCGTAGTGCCGAGCTTCAACGGGCCAGCACGGCAGCTGCTGTGGGGAGCGCGTACACTTCTCGCGTGACGGCTGGAACGAGCTCTCGCACCTCTACCCCGATGATGCCAGTCGGAGCGCCGGGACGTGTGCGACACTCGCCGTCCGTTCGCATCACGCACTGGATCAACACCGTCGCGTTCGCCGCGCTGGTCGTCAGCGGCACAGCGATTCTCCTTGCCCATCCGCGCCTGTACTGGGGCGAAACCGGGGGCGTCGGCGCGTCTTCGATTCTCGATCTGCCGCTGCCGTTCATGCTCACCGGCCAGTCGGGCTGGGGTCGCTCGCTGCACTTTCTCTCCGCGTGGGTGTGCGTGGGCAACGGTCTGCTGTACGCGGTTGGTGGCGCGTCCTCAGGGCACTTCCGCCGGGATCTCCTCTCTGCAAGCGCCTACGGAACATTGCAACGACTGGCGTATCTCACGGTTGTCTTCGGGCTGCTACCTCTGATGATCTGGACCGGCCTGGCCATGTCACCGGCCGTGACAGCGGCTGCGCCGGTGCTCGTCGAGGTCTTCGGAGGCCAGCAGTCCGCCCGAACCATCCATTTCGTCGTGACGAGCGTGCTGCTGGTGTTTCTGGCCGGCCATGTCGCGATGGTGTGCCTGAGCGGATTCAGGAGCCAGATGCGCGGCATGCTCATGGGCACGCGATCGTAAGGAGCGCGTCTCGATGCCGACTCGCCGAAGGGTGATCACCACGGGCCTCACCGCCGTTGCTGGCGTGTCAGCCCTGGCGGCGGCCGCCCGGCTCGCCGATCGGTTCGGGTTGATTCCACCCGACCACGGCGGGATCTACGGCGTTGGCGAGACGCTCACGTATGCCGCGCAGCGGCTGCTGACGATGCACCATCCGCTGGCGAGAGAGTTCAGCCACAGCCAGGTCTCCGCGGTGGCGCCGGTGAACGGTGAGCCGCCCGATAACGAGGTGTATCAGCGCCTCCTGTCCGACCGTTTCGCCGCGTGGCGGTTGACGATCGACGGGCTCGTGGCACGTCCGTCCTCGTGGTCGCTCGCCGAGCTGCGACAGCTGCCGTCCCGTAGTCAGATCACTCATCAGGCCTGTGAAGAAGGCTGGTCGTTCATTGCCGAATGGACCGGCGTGCAGCTCGCATACCTCTTGAGCGCCGCAGGCGTCAGCACGCGCGCCCGGTTCGTCGTCTTCTATCCGTTCGATTTCGAGAACAACTTCTGGGACAGCCTCGACATGGCCGACGCGTGGCATCCGCAGACCCTGATCGCATACGGCATGAATGGCGTAAAGCTGCCAACAAGGCACGGCGCGCCGGCGCGTCTGACCGTTCCCCGGCAACTGGGCTACAAGAGCGTGAAGTATCTCGCCCGCATCAGCGTCGTCGACGACATCACGCGCGTCGGCAACGGCCTCGGGTCCGCATCACCCGATTACGGCTATTCGTGGTACGCGGGCATCTGATAGTGGCCGCGCGTCCCACCATGGGTCGGAACCTCATGTTCCGCGTGTCTGGGCCCGATCCGACTATGGCGAGTGCAGCGCCGCCCAGGCGTAGATGCTCGTGAATGCCGCGAACAGCAGCGTGAGCGCCGCGTACCCTGCCTTCAGCCACCAGGCCGTCAGGTGCTCCTTGACGTCGAAGACCGCTTGCAGTGCGAGGCGGACTCCCCAGAACACCGCGACGTAGGCGCAGAAGCCGCGGGCAAGACTGCCGCCGTTCGCGAGCTCCCGCGCGTTGACGATGCTGAGAAGGGCGAAGGCGATGATCGAGAGCACGACATAGCCGCCGTAGACCCAGTACATCTGCCGGTGCAATCGTGAGAGCGGCTGCAGCTCTTCGCGCCACCGCATCTGAAAGGGCACGAGCGCGGACGCGATCAGCACGCCCAGCTGTCCGACGCCGGCGACGACGATCAGGCGCGCGAGCGTCAGGTCCATCAGACAGCTCCCACAGCTCGCATGAAGGGTACGACGATGCCCTCGACGAAGGGAGGATGGAACAGGAATCCGACAGGAGCGAGCAGCACGACGAACGCGAAGACGCGGCCGGGCCAGCCAGCGCCGAGCCCGAGCCCACGGCCGAGCGCGGTGCGCTCGATCATCATCCCGGCTGCCTGCACGGCGAAGAAGAGCGTCGGACCTCCGTACCCGCCGCGCGCGGGGACCGAGATGACGAGGTCGTGCACGGCGCCGCTGAACAGGAATCCCGCGAGGATGCCCCACCGGTTTCCGAGCCACGACGCGAAGGGGCGGAAAAAAAACCGGTGCGTGAGATCCCGGAAGGCCGCGTTCCACCGGCGGCCCCAGAATTCGCTGAGACTCGTCGACGCGAGCGGGTGATTCATGAGCGGCCGCGCGTCCACACCGACCAGTCGCCACCCGCACGAGAGCAGATCGAAGATGCCGAAGTGCAGGATGAGCACGAGGCCGATCATCCCGATCCATCCCACGACGTATGCATGACGGGGCGGAATCAGTCGGGCGATTCCGAACAGGAGCGTCAGGCCGGTCGTGAGCCGGGCCGACGCTTCAAGCCATTCTCTCGAGCCGCAGCGCCGGCACTCGGCGCTGTCGTCGAGAAACCTCCGTGCATCCAGTCCCGGCCACATGAGGAGGTAGGCCATATGTCTCCAGGCGGGCGCCTCGCCGGCCAGGCGCGTCTGCCACGTCAGCCATTTGCAGCCCGCGAAGACCAGCGCCGCAACCGTCCACATCACCGCCCACGATGGCAATCCCGTCATGCGCGCCTCCCCTGTACCCCGAAGGGTCGGCCGGCGACCCCTCGGACGCGGCTTGACATATCAGTGAACATGTTCACTAATATTAGAACATGGTCGAGTCCTCCACGCAACCACCGACGTGCCCCGAGGGCCGGCACCTGCTGCTGTTCGACGGCGTCTGCGGGCTGTGCAGCCAGATGGTGCAGTTCGTCCTGGCCGTCGATCGGCGGCGCGTGTTCCGTTTCGCGCCGCTCCAGAGCGTCACGGGACGGGCGGCAGTCAGGCGCGTGGGGGGCGACCCCGACGCGCTCGACACGCTTTACGTAATTACTGATTTCCAGACGCCCGACTCGAAGGGCTTGATCAAAGGGCGAGCGCAACTGTTCATCGTCAAGACGCTCGGTTGGCCGTGGAAGGCGGTTGCGGTTGTTGGCATCCTGCCGATCGCATGGCTCGATCGGCTCTATGACGTCGTCGTCCGATACCGGTACACCGTATTCGGCCGGTACGAGCAGTGTGAGTTGCCCCGACCGGAGCACCGAGGCCGTTTCGCGGATTCGTAGCCGGAGATTCACTCAACCGAAAGGTGTCTCATGAAGATCGCGATTCCAGGCGGATCGGGCCAGGTCGGGACAGTGCTCGCACGCGCATTCCATCGCGACGGCCACGATGTCGTCGTGTTCAGCCGTCACCCGGAGCCGCGCCCGTGGCGCGTGGTGCAGTGGGACGCACGGACGCTCGGACCGTGGACGAAGGAGATCGATGGCTGCGACGTCGTGATCAACCTCACCGGCCGCAACGTCAACTGTCGCTACACGGCGGAGAACCGGCGCGAGATCCTCGAGTCGCGGGTGCTGTCGACGTGCGTGGTTGGACAGGCTATCGCGCACGCCGCGCGTCCGCCGCGTGTCTGGCTGCAGGCGAGCACGGCGACGATCTACGCGCACCGGTACGATGGCGCACACGACGAGGCGTCGGGTGTCCTCGGCGGCGGCGAGCCAGACGCTCCGGAGACCTGGCGATTCAGCATCGATGTGGCCCGCGCCTGGGAGCAGGCGTTCAACGACGCGCGTGTCGACGGGACCCGTAAGGTCGCGCTTCGATCGGCGATGACGATGAGCCCCGACGCTGGCGGGATCTTCGATACGCTGCTGGGCCTCGTCAGGCGCGGACTGGGCGGACACGCGGGCGATGGCCGACAGTTCATGTCCTGGATGCATCACGCGGACTTCGTGCGTGCGATTGGCTGTCTGATCGATCGCGAGGACATCCACGGCGTCGTGAACCTGGCGGCGCCGAACCCGCTGCCGAACGCGGAGTTCATGCGCGTCTTGCGCGAGGCGTCCGGGGCGTCGTTCGGCCTGCCCGCGAGCCGGTGGATGCTCGAGGTCGGTGCCGTGCTCCTGCGCACGGAGACCGAGCTCATTCTGAAGAGTCGGCGTGTCGTCCCTGCCAGACTGCTCGAGCAGGGCTTCACCTTTGAGTTCCCGGCGTGGCACGACGCGGCGCGGGACCTCTGTCGAGAGTGGCGGCGCCGCCAGCGTGTATTGGAGGCGGCATGAGGATGCGACTGCCGAAAATCCGCGGCACCATCAAGCGTCGGCTGTTGATCAACTACCGGGTCGATCCGGTTGTCATGCGGCGCCTCCTGCCGGCGCCGTTCGCGCCGAAGCTGCACGACGGCAGCGCCATCGCCGGAATGTGCCTGATTCGCCTCGAGGACATCAGGCCGCGTCGATTTCCATGGGCGGTGGGGCTGTCGAGCGAGAACGCCGCTCACCGCATCGCCGTCGTCTGGGAGGACGGGGACGGCTCGCACGAGGGTGTCTACATTCCCCGTCGCGACACCGGGTCGCTCATGAACCATCTGGCCGGCGGACGCCTGTTTCCGGGCGAGCATCACCGTGCGACGTTTCGAGTGACCGAGGATGAGGAACGGATCGCGTTTCGGATGCGCTCGGCTGACGGACTGATCGAGATCGATGTCGACGCGCGCGGGGCCGATCGGCTTCCAGCGGGCTCACACTTTGCCAACGTGATCGACGCATCCGCGTTCTTCGAGCGCGGTGCCGTCGGTTATTCCGTCACGTCATCCGGTCGTCGTCTCGATGGCGTGGTGCTCGAGATCGAAGGCTGGCGGATCGAGCCGCTCGCCGTCGAACATGCCCGCTCGAGCTACTTTGCGAACCCCCGGATGTTTCCTCCCGGCTCGATCGAGTTCGACTGCGGGTTGATCATGCGCAACATTCCGCACGAATGGGGAGCGGCCAGGGACATGAGCATCGGCACGACTGGTGCCCAGCCGGCTACGGCGAGACAGCCTCGCAGTGATCTACTATCAGCGTCTAGAGAAGACAGTGGCTATGTGAATGTCGTTCACCAAGGAAAGCCGTTGCCGGGACTGCATGTCTCCAAGGAAAAGAACGATTGGAAAGTGAACGAACGTTGAGGGTCTCGCCGTAGCCTTGTCGGAGGGGACGTGAAGAAACACGTGGTGCTGCTGTGTCTCGTGCTCTCGACCGCTCACGCGATCGGTGCTGGACAGCGCACCGCGTCCATCCCCTCCGGACCGCTCGATCGCGAATGGCGGCCCGCTGGCCAGCCGCTGGTGGTGCCGGCGCGCCGAATCACCCGAACCGCCGTGGCAGGCCGCCGAGCCTTGCCGCGCGCTGCGCCCGCCACCGGCAGCTGGGCGTCGTTCCGTGGACCACAGGCCGCCGGTGTAGCGGACGGCCAGCGGCTGCCGGATCGTTGGGATGCCGCGAAGGGCGAGAACGTGTTGTGGCGGACGACCATACCCGGGCTCGCGCATTCCAGCCCGATCGTGTGGGGCGACACGGTGTTCGTGACCTCCGCGATCAGCAGCCGCCAGAACGCGACGTTCAAGCCTGGTCTCTACGGCGATGGCGACGCCTCGGACGATCGCTCGATCCACAAGTGGATGGTCTACGCCGTCAACAAACGAACCGGCCGGATTCAGTGGGAGCGCGTCGCACACCAGGGTCCGCCGCGGAACAAGCGTCACATCAAGTCGACCTATGCCAGCGCCACTCCCGCCACCGACGGCCGCATCGTCGTGGCGTGGTTTGGCTCGGAGGGGGTCTACGCATTCGATGTCAACGGCCAGCCGTTGTGGTCGGTGGACATCGGCCGCGTCGACATGGGCGCCTACGACATTCCAACCTATGAATGGGGGCCGGCAAGCTCGCCGATCATCTGGAACGGCCTCGTCATCCTGCAGTGCGACACGCAGACCGATTCCTTCATCCTCGCCCTCGATGCCGAGAGCGGCGAGACGGTATGGAAGACTTCGCGGGATGAGATTCCGTCGTGGGGCAGTCCGACCGTTGCCCTCACGTCGAAGGGGCCGGAGCTGGTCACCAACGCCTCGAACTTCATCCGTGGCTACAACGTGCGTACTGGACGTGAGTTGTGGCGTCTCGGTGGATCGTCAAAGATCACAGCGACCACCCCGATCTTCGCCGATGACCTCATCGTGGTGGCGAGCGGCCGCGACCCGGAGCGACCCATCTTCGCGGTGAGGCCCGGATCGCAGGGTGACCTGACGCTGCGAAGCGGCCAGACCAGCAGCACGGCGATCGCATGGAGCCGAACCGCACGCGGTTCCTACATGCCCACGCCGCTTGCTTACAAAGGGCTCCTTTACGTGCTGGCGAACAACGGCGTCCTCGATGCGTACGATTTGAAGTCGGGCCAGGAGGTCTACCGCCAGCGGCTGCCGCTGGTCGGCAGCGGATTCAGCGCGTCGCCCGTCGCCGCGGACGGGAAGATCTACCTGTCGAACGAGGATGGCGACATGCTCGTCGTGCGAGCAGGTCCGACGTTCGAGCACATTGCCAGCAACTCGATTGGCGAGCTGCTGATGGCGACCCCGGCACTCTCGGAAGGCGTCATGTACGTGCGCGGGATGTCGAGCCTGATCGCGATCGGCCACAGATAGGCCGCAGGTGTGACAGATGTAGGCGCGCGGAAAGAAGCAGCCATGAAGCCACGCACGCTCGTTCCTGCCCTCGTCCTCGTCATCGCCGGTGTCCTGCTCGTCGCACAGGAACGCTCCACACGCCAAGTCGAGTGGCTGCACTACGGTGGCGATCCGGGCGGCAGCAAGTTCTCCGCGCTGGCGGACATCAACTCCACCAATGTCCGGCGCCTCGGCGTATCGTGGCAGTGGAAGCACTGGGAAACACCGCTCGACACGTTCGGGACGACGCCGGGCTTCTTCGAGAGCACGCCGCTCATGATTGACGGCGTGCTCTATGTCACCACGCCGTACAACAGCATTGCCGCGCTCGACGCTGAAACCGGAAAGGAACTGTGGCGGTTCGACGGCGAAGCCTGGAAGCTCGGTCAAATACTGTCTGCAAGCGGCTGGAAGTTACGCGGCACCGCCTTCTGGAGGAACGGCAGCGAGTTGCGACTGTTCCTGAACAGCCGCCACCGGCTGTTTGCGCTGGATGCCAGGACCGGCAAGCCGATCCCGTCGTTCGGGGCCAAGGGCGTGGTGTCGCTGACGGATGGTCTGGCGCGGATTTCGGACATCAAGCACGCCACGCAGAGCTCTCCTCCGGTCGTCTATCGTGACCTCGTCATCCTCGGCAGCCAGGTTCCCGATCGGGTTCAGCTTCCCGATCCGGTCGGTTACGTGCAGGCCTTCAACGCGCGCACCGGCGAACGGGCCTGGACGTTCTCGGTGATTCCGCAGTCGCCAACCGATACCGGGGCTTCCACCTGGGAGAACGAGTCGTGGCGCCGGAATGGACATGGCAATGTCTGGGCGCCGATGGCGCTCGACGAGACGCGTGGCCTCCTCTACTTGCCGACATCGACGCCGACGAGCGACTACTACGGCGGCGACCGCCCGGGGATCAACCTGTTCGCGGAATCGCTGGTCTGCCTCGAGGCTGCCACCGGGAAGATGCGTTGGCACTTCCAATTCGTGCACCACGGACTGTGGGACTACGACACTCCGGCACAGCCGAACCTGGTGACGATCACCGTGGACGGCCGGCGGATCGATGCCGTGGCCCAAGTGACCAAGCAAGGCTTCACGTATGTGTTCGATCGAGTGACCGGGCAACCGATCTGGCCGATTGTGGAGCGTCCTGTCGCGGTCGACAGCAACGTCCCCGGAGAGAAGCCGCATCCAACGCAGCCAGTTCCCTCCAAGCCCCCTGCCTTCGTGGACCAGGGCGTCTCGCTCGACGATGCGAACAACCTCACGCCGGAGATCAACGCGCTGGCGCGTGAACAGATGCGGAAGTTCCGCGTCGGGCCGCTGTATACGCCGCCGTCGCTCGAGGGCACGCTGCAGCGGCCCGGCCAGGGAGGAGGTGCCAACTGGGGCGGCGCGGCGTTCGACCCCGGCAACGGGTATCTCTTCGTGCGCGCGGCGCGCGGTGTTGGCGTCAACCGAATCGCGAAAAACGACGGGTCCGATCCGCTGGTCGGCGTGCCCTACTCGAATCGATTCGCAGCGGGCGGCGAAGACACGACGGTGCGGGGGCTGCCTCTCACGTCTCCGCCCTATGCCGTTCTCACGGCACTTGACTTGAACAGGGGCGACATCGCCTGGCGTGTTCCGCTCGGTGAAGGAAACGACTCGCTGCGGACCCATCCGATGCTGAAGGGGGTCAAGCTGCCCGACCGTCTCGGGTCCCCGAACAACCGCGGTGGTGCCATGGTGACTGGCAGCGGCCTCGTCTTCATTGCCGGCGGCGATCGCTACCTGTACGCGTTCGACACGAAAACCGGCAAAGAGGTCTGGCGCGGCGGAATCCCATACGCGAACGCCGCAAGTCCGATGACGTACCGGACGCGCGCGGGGAAACAGTTCATCGTCGTGGCCACGGGGACCGGCGCGGACAACGCCCTGGTGGCCTTCGCGCTCGCGAGTAATTGACTGCCCTTGAACACCTCGGAGAGGAGGGAGACGTGCGCACCTCGATCGTGTTTCTCATGGGGCTATTGATCGGTTCGGCGATCGCGCCGGGCTTTGCGCAGGTGGAAAGGCTGCCGGGCGAGAACTATGTGAATCACGTGGCCATCAGCGTCGCGAACTTCGATGAGGCGTTCGCCTTCTACACCCAGAAGATGGGGTTTCGCGAGGCGTTCACCGTCCGCGATGCGCAGGGGCAGGCCACGCTGGCGTACGTGCAGGTGAGCCGCAACACGTTCGTGGAGCTGCAACGGGCCAATGCCACCCGACCGCCCGGCCTGAACCATTTCGGATTGCACGTGGCCGACGTGAAAACGGCCGTGGCGTCTCTGAAGCAGCGCGGCGTGACCGTCGAGGATCCTCGAGTGCGACAGGACGATTCGGCGGTCGCGAACGCCACCGATCCGAACGGCATCAGGATCGAGATGTTCGAATTTGGTCCGGGATCGCCGCAGGGGAAGGCCATCGCCAGCTGGAAGTAGCGCGGGCTCACGGAAACGAGACAGACGGATGAGACGTGGAGCATGATCTGGTGTGCCAACGATCTGCGTGGATCGTACGGGGAGGTTCAGATGAGGCGAGTACTTGTTGCGCTTCTCGTGGTTTCGGCGTGGTCCATCGTCAGTCGCGCGCAGACGTCGGTCACCGTCTTCGAAGGCGCCCGCGTCATCGTCGGCGACGGCAGCGCGGCGATCGATAACGCCTCGATTGTCGTCGAGGGCGCGCGCATTACCCAGGTCGGCCGCACGGTGAAGGCGCCTGCCGGCGCGACACGCGTCAGCCTGGCGGGCAAAACCGTCATGCCGACGATCATCGATACGCACACGCATTTGAGCCAGGAGCGCGAAGCGCTCACCAACGACCTCCGCCGCCGGGCGTACTACGGCGTCAGCGCGGCGATGAGCCTCGGCCAGGACCTCGGCGAGCTGCCGTTCCAGATGCGCGCCCAGACGCTGCCAGGCGCGGCGCGATTCTTCACCGCCGGTCGCGGCATCACCGCGCCGGAACCGCGCCGCACGACCGCGCCGTACTGGATCACGAGC
>Ga0075418_10007007_pt1 | contig 12706 bp, 10 predicted proteins | sample SoiMetdeltSBSDD2_FD_81776 | JGI IMG/M metagenome (GOLD analysis project Ga0075418, IMG submission 81776) | Bulk soil microbial communities from a Populus tree surrounding site in Tennessee, USA - Soil MetaG P. deltoides SBSDD2 | ecosystem: Environmental > Terrestrial > Soil > Tree plantation...
GACGGGGAGGTGCGAGACATCGCGAGTGACGAGCACGCCGAACGAGACGAGCTCGATCCGTGGCGGCTCGACGCCGCCCACGTCGCCGCCCGGCTCGGCACCGACGTCCGCTGCGGGCTGACGTCCGCGGAGGCACAGGCTCGACGAGGGCGTTACGGCCCGAACGAGCTCGAGCCCGAGGCCGCCGTTCCCGCCTGGCGGAAGCTCCTCTCCCAGTTCGCGAACCCGCTCGTCTACCTCCTGCTTGCCGCCGTCCTCGTGTCGGTGACCGCCTGGGTGGCGGAAGGGGCCGAGGGAGTGCCGTACGAAGCGCTCGTGATCGGGGTGATCCTCATCCTCAACGCCGTCCTCGGCTACGTCCAGGAGGCGCGTGCCGAGCAGGCGGTCGCCGCCCTGCACCGAATGGCGGCGGTCACCGCAACCGTTCTGCGCGACGGGCGCGAGGAGCGGATCGCGACCGCGGAGGTCGTCCCGGGAGACGTGCTGCTGCTGGCGGAGGGCGATGCCGTGAGCGCCGACGCCCGCCTCGTGGATGTCGCCTCGCTGACCGTCGCCGAGGCCTCGCTCACGGGCGAGAGCGAGGCGGTGCTGAAGGAGGTCGCCGCGCTCGACGGGCCCGCTGGACTCGGCGATCGCGTGAATATGGTGTTCAACGGCACGGCGGTCACGCGCGGCCGGGGCAAGGCGGTGGTGACGGCCACGGGGATGGCGACCGAGATGGGCAACGTGGCGCGCCTCCTCGGCCGCACCGAGCAGGCGCGGACGCCGCTCCAGCGCGAGATCGACCGAATCGGACGCATGCTCGGGATCGCGGTCGTTGCGATCGCAGCCGTCGTCGTCGGCGCCATCCTGGTCACCGCCGACATCGAGAGCGCGTCGGATCTCGCCTCGGTGCTGCTCGTCGGTGTGGCGCTGGCGGTGGCGGCGGTGCCGGAGGGCCTGCCCGCGGTGCTCTCGGTCGTGCTGGCGCTCGGCGTCCAGCGCATGGCCCGCCGGCGCGCGATCGTGAAAAGGCTGTCATCGGTGGAGACGCTCGGGTCGGCCTCCGTGATCTGCTCCGACAAGACGGGAACGCTCACCAGGAACGAGATGACGATCGAGAAGGTGGTCACGGCGTCGGGCGAGGCCGAGATCACGGGCGATGGCTACCGGCCCGAGGGTGAGCTGCGCGTCGCCGGCGGCCCGCTCGACGATCAGGTGCTCCTGGACGAGGTTCGAGCAGTGCTCGTCGGCGGGAGCCTCGCCAATGACGCCGTTCTGCGCGAAGACAATGGAGAGTGGACCATCCACGGCGATCCCACCGAGGCCGCTTTCCTCGTCGCCGAGGCAAAGGTGCCGGGCCTGCACGAAGAGCGTGAGTCGAGGTTCGAGCGTCTCGGCGAAGTCCCGTTCACATCCGAGCGCAAGCTCATGAGCACGATCGAAAGCGACCACCAGGGTGCGCTCGGGGTGGCCGTCGTCACCAAGGGCGCGCCGGACGTGCTGCTCGCCCGCTGCACCGCCGAGCGCGCCGCAGGCGAGGTCCGGCCGCTTACCGAAGAGCGCCGGCGAGAAGTGCTCCACACGGTCGACCGCCTCGCCGGCCTCGCGCTGCGCACCCTCGCGGTCGCCTATCGACCGCTCTCCGGTGGCGGACGGGTGGCGCCCGACGAGTCGCTGGAGCAGGGGCTGGTCCATCTCGGGCTCGTCGGGATCATCGACCCTCCGCGTCCCGAGGCTCGGGCGGCGATCGCCGAGGCGACCCAGGCCGGGATTCGCGTGCTGATGATCACGGGCGACCATCCGCGCACTGCGGTTCGCATCGCAGACGATCTCGGAATCGTCGAGCGGGGCACGCGGGTGTTGACCGGTGCCGAACTGGAGGCTGCCTCGGACGAGGAGCTGGCGGCTTGCGTGCGCGAAGTCTCCGTCTACGCGCGGGTCGCGCCCGAGCACAAGCTGCGGATCGTCGACGCGCTGCAGGCGAACGACGCGATCGTCGCCATGACCGGGGACGGCGTCAACGATGCTCCGGCGTTGAAGGCTGCGGACATCGGCATCGCGATGGGCGTCGCCGGCACGGACGTGACGAAGGAGGCGGCGGACATGATCCTCGCCGATGACAATTTCGCCACGATCGTCGCCGCCGTGCGCGAGGGCCGGGGCATCTTCGCGAACATCCGCAAGTTCCTGCGCTTCCTGCTCTCGTCGAACATCGGCGAGGTGCTGACGATGCTTCTCGGCGTCCTTCTCGCGGGCGCAATCGGCCTCGAGGACACCGGCGAGGCCATCGCGGTGCCGCTACTCGCGACGCAGATCCTGTGGATCAACCTGCTCACGGACACCGCCCCGGCGCTGGCGATGGGCGTCGACCCGCCGCCTCACGACGTCATGCGGCGGCAGCCCCGCGGGCTCGGTAACCGCGTCATCGACGCCGAGATGTGGTTCGGGATCGTCCTGGTCGGCCTCGTGATGGCGGTCGTGACGCTGGTCGCGCTCGACCTCCGCCTCGCAGGTGGGCTGCTCGGCGGCTCGGGCGACATCGACGAGGCCCGCACGATGGCGTTCACGACGCTCGTCCTCGCCCAGCTCTTCAACTGCTTCAACGCCCGCTCCGACCGCGTGAGCGCCTTCAACCATCTCTTCACGAACCGGTGGTTGTGGGGCGCGATCGCGCTCTCGATCGTCCTGCAGGTTGCGGTCGTGCACCTCGAATTTCTCAACGAGGCGTTCGGCACCACCCCGCTCGCGCTCGGCGACTGGCTCATCTGCGTCGGCCTGGCGAGCCTCGTGCTCTGGGCCGACGAGGCCAAGAAGCTCGTCGAGCGGATGTGGCTCCGACGGTGAGCGGGGTCAGCGCGGCTTGCTTCGACAGCCTCCTCGCCGTCAAGGTTGGTGGATGAGTCGCCATGCCGAGCGCAGCTGCATGCGCGCCCCCCCGTGCAGGAGGCCGTGTGCGTACACGCGACCGGCGAGGCCGACGAGCGCGTAGATCGACGCGAGCGTGAGCACGAGCGCCAGCGCGTGCTGCCAGGGCGGCACGCCGACGAGCGCGCTCCGCGCCGGAAGCACGAGAGGCGCGCTGAGAGGGAAGACGGTGAGGAGACCCGCAATGGCTCCCCCGGGATCTGCGCTGAGAGCCACGTAGCCGGCGAAGAAGACGGCGATGAGCGTATACGTGATGGGCTGCCCCGCCGTCTCGGCGTTCTGCTGGCTCGAGGCGAGTGCGCCCGCAACCGCATAGGAGACGGCATACAGCGCAAACCCGAGGACGAACCACGGCAACACGAGCGCGATGTCACCTCCAAGCGCGGCCGGCGCGTCGAAGGCGCCTCCGACGAACAGCGCGGCCGCGAGGCCCGCAACCAGCGCGAGTTGCGCGAAACCGAGTAGACCGATGCCGATCACCTTGCCGGCGAGCAGATGCTGCGGTCGCACCGCCGACAGAATCAGCTCGACGACGCGGTTGTTCTTCTCCTCGACGACGCCGCTGATCACCCACTGGCCGTAGAAGGCCAGCGACATGAAGAGGAGCAGGCCGGCCGCGTACGCCACGAGGACCGCGGCGTCGCCCGGCTCCTCCTCCGGCGGGTTCAGGGTTTCAGTTGCGAGTTCGGGCTCGGGTGGGAGATGGCGACGGAGCGCACGGACAGCCGTGTCCGCAACTGCCGACGCCTTCGCATCGATCTCCGAGCGGAAGACGAGCCGGTCATCGGAGAGGAGCAACAGCGCGTCGACCTGTTCGTCCTCGAGCACCTGCCTTCCGGCCCTCGCCGAGGTGACCACACGCAGCTGTACCTTCGCGTCGTCGAATGGCTGCGCCGCACGCTCGAGAGCCGGAGCAAGACCAGGCGGCACGGGCGCGACCACGGCGACCCGGTACGTCGTGCCGGGATCGACCACACGGGCGAGCAACACCGAGCCGCCGACCAGGGCGAGGATGAGGAGCGTCGAGGAGAGAAAGGCCTTGCTGCGCAGCCGCTCGCGAATCTCGCGCCGGGCAACCAGGCTGATCGTCCGTGGCCCGCTCATCGCGCAACCAGCTCCAGGAAGAGGTCCGCGAGCGAAGGCGGCCCGTAACTGAAAGCGACCACCCGCGCGACGTCCCGTGCCTCCGCGAGGACCAGTTCCGGGTCGACGTCGCGCTCGACCAGCAGCCGCACCTCGCCGTCACGGCGGTGCACGAGCTCGGCCCCCGCGGTCGCCGGTAGCCAGCCTGGAGGCGCGCCGTCGAGCTCGAGCTCCATCCGCCGGCTTTGCGAGCCACGCCGGAGCGCGTCCACGTGCCCCGTAGCCACGACCCGCCCGTGGTCGATGATCACGACGTCTTCGCAGATCTCCTCGACCAGCTCGAGCTGATGGCTCGAGAAGACGACTGCGGCACCGCGCGCCGCTTCGCTGCGCAGGACCTCGGCGAGGGTACGGACGGCGAGCGGGTCGAGACCGGCGAACGGCTCGTCGAGAACGAGCAGCTCCGGCTCGTGAACCAGCGCCGCCGCAAGCTGCGCGCGCTGCTGGTTGCCGTGCGAGAGCTCCTCCACCTTGGCCGCACAGCGATCCTGGAGCCCGAGTCGCTCCAGCCACCTCCGAGTGGCGCGCCGCGCCGCGGTGGCGGTCAGGCCGTGCAGGCGGCCGAGGTACTCGAGCTGCTCGCCTACCGGCATCCGCGGATACAAGCCGCGCTCCTCGGGCATGTAGCCGAACCGCAGCCGCTCGTCCAGCCCGACCGAGCGTCCGTCCCAGAGCACGTCACCGGCATCGACGCGGACCAGCCCGAAGACCGCGCGCATCGCTGTCGTCTTGCCTGCGCCGTTCGGTCCGAGAAAGCCGAGCATCCGGCCGCGCGGCACCGCGAAGGAGCAGTCGTCCAGCGCCAGTACCGACTCGAACCGCTTGCTCAGCCGCCGGAGGACGAGGCCGCCGGGCCCGGTGCTCTCTCTGACCCCGGTGCTCTCTCTGAGCGCATCGCGTTCGGCGAGCATGTCCGTGGCCACCGTCGGTTCCTCCGTCTTCGCTACGGCAAAGCCTCGTGAGCCTGCTCCCGCTCGACATCGGGGATGCCGCTGATCGCTGGTTGTGGTTTGCACGCAGGCACGCAGCTCGACCTCAGGTGACGCGCGCCGCACCACCTGCCGGCGCGCGGGCGACGCCGGCCATACCTGCCGCCTCGGCGACCGCAGCGGCAACCGCCGGGGCCACGGTCCTGTCGAATACGCTCGGGACGATGTAGTCGGCCTCGAGCTGGTCGGTCGGCACGACGGCGGCGATGGCGTGAGCAGCGGCGAGCTCCATCTCCGTCGTGATCTCGCGCGCCCTGACGTCGAGCGCGCCGCGAAACACCCCGGGAAATGCGAGGACGTTGTTGATCTGGTTCGGGTAGTCGGAGCGCCCGGTCGCGATCACCTCGGCGAAACCCTCGATCTCCTCGGGGGCGACTTCGGGCGTGGGATTCGCCATTGCGAACACGATCGCGCGATCGGCCATCGACCGGATCCCCGCACCGCTGACGGCGCCGGGCGCGGAGAGGCCGATGTAGACGTCCGCGCCGGCGAGCGCCTCGTCCGCCGAGCAGCGCAGCCCACGAGGGTTCGTCGCGGCTGCGTACGCGGCCTTTGCCGGTGTGAGGCCAGGACGGCCGGCGTACACCGCGCCCTCGCGGTCGCAGCCGACGATGTCGCGCACGCCGTCCGCGAGCAGCGTTCTCGTCGTGGCGGCGCCCGCCGCACCGACGCCCGTGATCACGATCCGGATGTCCTCCATCGACTTCCCGACGACGCGGAGCGCGTTCACGAGCGCCGCGTGGACGACGATCGCCGTTCCGTGCTGGTCGTCGTGGAAGACCGGAATGTCGAGCTCGGAACGGAGGCGGCGCTCGATCTCGAAGCAGCGCGGCGCCGAGATGTCCTCGAGGTTGATCCCGCCGAAGACCGGCGCGAGCGCCACGACTGTGCGGACGATCTCGTCCACGTCGCGCGTCGCGAGGCAGATCGGGAAAGCATCGACGCCCCCGAACGTCTTGAACAGGACCGCCTTGCCCTCCATCACGGGCAGCGCGGCCTCCGGGCCGACGTTTCCCAGCCCGAGCACGGCCGAGCCGTCTGAGACGACCGCGACCGTGTTCTGCTTGATCGTCAGCGTCCACACCTTCGACGGGTCGTTCGCGATCGCGGTCGAGATGCGCGCGACGCCGGGCGTGTACGCCATCGACAGGTCGTCCCGCGTCTTCAGCGGGACACGGGGCGTCACCTCGAGCTTCCCACCGAGATGGAGGAGAAACGTCCGGTCGGAGACGTGCAGGATCTCGATCCCCGGCAAGTCCGACACGGAGCCGAGGATGCGCTGGAGGTGCTCGGCGTTGCCCGCCAGCACCGTGACGTCGCGGATCTTGTTGTCGCGCTGGACGCGAACGAGGTCGATCGCATCCAGCAGACCGCCCGCGTCGGCGATCGCGGTCGCAAGCGACGCGAAGGCACCCGGGTGGTTCTCGAGCCGTACGCGAAGCGTGGCGCTGAACGACGGCGAGGGATGCTCGACGGCAATCGAAGAAGCCATGCCCGAATCATGGCTGCCGCTACCGCTTGGCACCTCCGGGATTCGTCCGATCCCACTGCGGGTTTTCCGCGACCTCCAGGATCTCGAGAGTTCCCCACGGCGCCGCCGCTTCCACCGCCCCTCGGTGCTCCGTCTTCGGTAATGCCGAATCGGGTGCACGGCGCTCTACCGATGCGCTCGAGCGTCTCGTGGAGCACGTTCTACCTGAGAAAGGAGGAAACAATGGGCACGTACGCGTTCGGACCACGCGCAAGGGCCGCCGTGCGCCTGCGACACCTGCTGTCGGTGCACTGGGTGTGGCTCGCAGGCGGCTTTGCGCTCGCATTCGCGGTGCCGTTCGTGCTTGCGGACACGCTCGAAACCGAGCGTGATCTGTTCTACGGGCTCTATGCCCTCTCGGTCGCGGCGCTCTTCACGATCTGGGCGCGAGCCACGGGCTACGACCTCGTCGCGTCGATCAAGCGACGATGGCCGGCGACCGTGCTGCTGGGTGTCGCGGCCGGAGGTGTTCTGGCTGTGATGGTCGTGCGGACGGAGGACGCGACGAGCAGGACCGACGGCGTTCAGATCGTTGCCGCAGTTGCATGGCGGGGCGTCCTCTACGGCATCACCGACGGGCTGCTGCTGTCGGCGTTCCCCATCCTCGTCGTGTTCGCCGCGTTCGCCGGGACACGCCTGAGCGGGCGATTCATCGGGAAGCTGACGATCGGAGTCGTCGCCCTTGCGGCCTCGCTCGCGATGACCGCGGTGTACCACGCCGGATACAGCGACTTCCGGTCGGAGAAAATTCAGAAGCCGCTGACCGGTGACGTGCTCTGGAGCGCTCCGACGCTTCTCACGCTGAACCCGATCGGTGCGCCGATCGCGCATGTCGGCCTGCACACCTCCGCGGTGCTGCACAGCTACGAGACGGACACGTTCCTCCCACCCCACAAGTAGCGCGACGGTCCGCATCTCTCGAGGGAGACTCCGGCCACGCCGAGGGTCTCCCTCGTATCCAACCGTTCGCCGTTGCGGTCGGGCGCCGCCGGTCACCGCGCCGACGTCCCTCCGCGGAGACCAGCTCGCAGGCCGTACAGACGTCGGGGCGCGCCGACGCCGGAGGAGGCCGCTAGGGCCTCCTCCGGCGCCCGGTGCGCATCACGCTTCCGCGGCGACGGTCGCTCCGGCCGGAACGAGCTGTTGGTGCGCAGCACCCTCCAGCACGACCTTGAACGCGCCGGACGTCTTCGCGTCGGCAAACGCGTCATACGCATCCATTGCCTCGTCGAGGGCGAAGCGATGGGTGGTGAACACCGTGGGATCGAGCCTGCGAGCCTCGATCAGCCGCATCAGCGTGGGGGTCGTGGAGGTATCCACGAGCCCCGTGGTGATCGTGACGTCCTTGATCCACAGCCGCTCGAGGTGCAGGGTCGCCGGCTTGCCGTGGACGCCCACGTTCGCAACGTGGCCCCCAGGGCGAACGATGTCCGTGCAGAGCTCGAACGTCTCCGGAACTCCGACAGCCTCGATGGCCAGATCCACCCCGACGCCGTCTGTGAGGGCGAGCACCCGATCGCGGGCCGCGGCGCCGGTGTCGGTGATGCCGTGGCTCGCACCGTGCGCGAGCGCTCGCTCGACCCGACCCTCATCGGGGTCGAGGACGATCACCATGCGGGGGGTGTAGAGCTCGGCGCTCAGCACGGCCGCGAGACCGATCGGACCTGCGCCCACGATGGCAACCGTGTCACCTGGTCGGAGCTGACCGGCGACGACGCCGACCTCGTATGCGGTGGGGATGATGTCCGCGAGGAAGAGCACCTGCTCGTCCGTGAGGCTCGCGGGAATCCGGTATGCGGACGTATCGGCGAAGGGGATTCGCGCGTACTCGGCCTGCACGCCGTCGATCAGGTGCCCGAGAATCCAGCCTCCGCCGCCGGTGCACAGCCCGTAGCGGCCCTCGCGGCACGCCGCGCAGCGCCCGCAGGACGTGATGCACGACGCGAGAACACGGTCGCCCTCGTGGAGGGTCGATACCGAGGTTCCGACCTCGACGACCGTGCCGACGGCCTCGTGCCCGAGAATGGTCCCGGGAACGACCTCCGGGACGTCGCCCTTCAGGATGTGCAGGTCGGTGCCGCAGATCGTGACCGCGTCGACCCGCATGACGATGTCGGTCGGGGCCGTGATCGCGGGGTCCGGAACCTCTTCCCACGCTCGAGCGCCCGGGCCGTGATAGACAAGAGCCTTCATTGGGGGCCTCCTTCTGTCTCTTACCCGAGAGGCTCCCCCTCCGGCAGGCGGTCGGAATCGGGACGAACGCGGAGAGCGGCTGCGGATTCCCCGCACGACGACTGGCGCGTCAGCCGTCCGTGCGCGGCGCGAACCCGGAACGGATGTGACGAGCGTTCGATCGCAGCTCTTCCGGTGACGAATCGAGGCGGAGGAGTGGGCTGCCGGACGGATCGCTGACGAGGCGGGCGCAGGCGACGGCGCAAGCCGGGTCGAGGGTGAGAGTGACGTCCTCGAGCTCCGCGACCAGACACTCCAGTTCCGAGGTCGCCGCACCACATTCGTGGGCCGGGGCGGTTTGCAGCGCATGACGGATGTAGGCGGCGTACAGACGGCGCCTCTCGAGGGACGCCTCGTGAAGCGCATGCTCGTGAACTTCGGGAATCACATACGCATCGGGTTCTGCAGCGAGGCGGTCGACGATCTCCCAGCGACGCCAAGCGGCGTTCACGCCCCTGAACGCGATGCAAAGGCCGCCGACGAAGAGCGGGATTGCGAAGCCGGGCCACGTCTGCGTCGCGAGGAGCGCCAGACCGACGGCGGACGCGCCCAGAGCGAGATCACTCCACTCTGCACGGCGAAGGTCGCGAAGTCGTGAGCCGGCATCGTCGACAGCTCGTGCGTACATCTCGAGGCGAGTTTCGCCTGCGCCGAACACAGACGCATCCGCATTCGAACGGAGCGTGCTGCGGCTTTCCGCGGAGACACGTGCAGGTCGAGCCCGCCGGACGGCGGCAGGGTCAAGGCGTTCGCAGGTCTCGTCGCTCGACCAGCAGGGAGCCCGCACCGAGCACGAGGGCGGCGAGCAGGAGCACGACGAGGAATCCCCAGCCGCGAACCCCAGTCTGGAGCGGCGAGGAGCCGACCAGCCAGAACGGCGAGAGGACTCGGAATGGGTCGAGCCACCCGGCGAGCCCGTGCAGGCCGTTCACGAGATAGCCGCCTGCTCCGAGCGCCGCGGGGACACCGATCGCGAGCGCACGACTCCCGAGCGCGGCGCCGACCGCAAGCGCCAGCCAGCCGAAGAGGATTCCAAGCCCGGCCAGCGTGCCGAGCGCGGCCGCGAGACGCGCTCCCGGGAGATCGAGACCGACGATCGGATCGAAGAGGACGAGCGCGAGACCCGCGGCGAGGCTGACCGCGAGCACCTCCACCGCCACGGCGAGCCCTTTCGCCAGGACCGTGTAGCGGCGCCTGACCGGATAGGCCAGGACGAGCTCGAGTCGGCCCGCGTCCTCCTCGCCGGCAAACGCACGTGCGCCCGATCCCACGGCCAGCACGAGCACGAGCAACGGGAGCATGAGGCTGAAGAGCTCGATGTCGACGAAGCCCACGCCCGTCGCGAGGCCCCCGCCTTCGCCGATGCCGAAGAACGACTTGAGCACCTCGGGATAGTTCTCGGCCAGGCGCTCGAACTCTGGTGAGCCGTGGATCGAGGGGAAAATCGCCGCGACGAGCGCGACGTAGCCCGCGACGCCGAGGCACCAGGCGGCGAGCGCACGCCGGTGGTCACGGAGGCCACGCCGGAACAGCTCAGCGGCCGTCATCGGGCTCCCTGTAGAGCTCGAGGAAGATCTCCTCGAGATCGGCGGGTTGGGAGACGAAGTCGACGACTCGATGCGCTGCGGCTGCCTTGACGAGCGCGTCCATCGCCGGCTCGGGCGCCGTGAGCCGGAGAACCGCGTGGTCGGCGTTCACGACGCGGACGCCGTCGACGCCGGCGAATGCCGCGGCGTCGACCGGCTCCCCGAACGTGATCGTGACGTGGCGGAGCGAGCGCTCCCTCAGACGCTCGACGGAGTCGACATCGGTGAGCCTCCCGGAACGGATGATCCCCACGCGATCCGCCACGTGCTGCACCTCGTCGAGCGAGTGCGAGGAGAGGAAGACGCTCCGGCCGTCGCGTGCGGTCTCACGGATCAGAGTGCGGACCTCGTTCTGGAGAAGCGGGTCGAGCCCGGTGGTCGGCTCGTCGAGAACGACGAGGTCGGGGCGATGCATGAACGCCTGTACGATCCCGAGCTTCTGGCGGTTGCCTTTCGAGAGCTGGCGGATCGGCCGGTCGAGGACGACTCCCAGCCGCTCACAGAGCTCACTGCGGAGCCGATCGTCCACCCCACCTCGAAGCCGCGCCAGCGACTCCAGCTGCTCCTCGCCCGTCAACTTGTCCGAGAGGCGCAGGTCACCGGGTAGATAGCCGACCCGCCGATGTGCCTCGACCGGTCGCCGCCACGTGTCGACTCCGAACGACGTCGCCGTCCCGCCGGTCGGCCGGATCAACCCGAGCAGAAGCCGGATCGTCGTGCTCTTGCCAGCCCCGTTCGGCCCGAGGTAGCCGAAGACCTCACCTGCGTCGACTCGGAGATCCAGGTCGACGAGCGCGTCGACGGTCTTGTCGTAGGTCTTCGAGAGACTCGCAGTCTCGATCGGAGGGCCGCCGGCCATCGCCCCAATCGTATTTTCCCCCGGAGGCCGCCCCGCGGTCCTAGGCCCTCGGGTGGACGACCAGCACAGGGCAGGGCGCGTGATGGACGACCTGGTCGCTGACCGAGCCGAGCATGAGGCGCTTGAAGCCGCCGAGCCCACGGCTCCCGACGACGATCAGGTCGGCGTCCTTCGAGGCTCCGAGCAGCGCGTCCGCGGGCTGGCCCTCGAGCACCGCCACGTCGCACTCGACCGTGGGTGCGAGCTCGGCGACCATCGCGCGGGCCTTGTCGGCGATACGTTGAGCGCGATCGCGGACAGCGTTGAGCGTGTCCTCGTCGAAGGCCGCGTACCCGCTGCCGTACATCAGGGAGGACAGCTGCCAGACGACGACGATCCGAAGCCGTGCGTCGTGGAGTCGGGCCTCGTCGGCGGCGACTCTCAGCGCCTCGTTGGCGGTCTCGGACCCGTCGATTCCGATCACGATCGTGTTCATCGCCGGTTCCGTGCCGATCCGGCGGGGAGGTGTGCGCGTCGCTCTTTTGCTGGGTGGCCGTCGTCCCAGTCCCAGCGGAGTGTGGAGTGCACGCGGACGACGCCGGGGACTCGTTGTGTCAGGCGCGCGAGGAGCTCCGCGTCGGACCTGCGTCGCATCTTTCCTTGCAGCCGAACCTCGCCGCGCTCGACGGTGAGCTGCAGGCCGGGCTCGTCGAGCCAGAGCGTCTCGAGCAGCAGCTCGCGGATCTCCCGTTCGATCTCCTCGTCGCTTCGGGTGAACGCACGGACGAGATCGGCCCGCGTGACGATCCCGATCAGCGTGCCCTCGTCGTCGACCACGGGAAGCCGCTTGATCTGAAGCGACGTCATCAGCCGGGCCGCCTCGGTCACGCTCTCCTCGGCGCCCACGGTGATCGCCGGTGCGCCCATCGCCTCCGCCGCGGTGCGCGCGGCGAGCTTCTCCCGGTCGACGTGCCGAGCGCCGAGCAGCCAGCCGAGCAGCCGCCGCTCGCGCGGGTCGGGCCCGGCCTCCTTGGCGACGATGTCAGCCTCCGAGACGACCCCCAGCACCTCGAGCCGCTCGCCGATCACCGGGACACCCGAGATTCGCTGCTCGAGCAGGATCGCCGCGACGTCCTTGAGCGGTGTCTCCGGCCCCACCGCGATCGGATCACCTGTCATCACCTCGCCGAGCTTCACGTGATCGACCTCCTCTCCCCCGAGAATCGAGCCACGCGACCCGGCCCGCATCCGGGACGAGCACCGATCCGCATTGCGGCGAACTACCACCTCGGCGTAGCACCGAGGGCGGCTCCACCTGCGCGGGTGCGAATCCCTCGACGCGAGCCTCCAGTCGTATGACGAGGGCGGCCCACCGGGCCGCCCTCGTCGCTCACTCCGGGAGGTCGGAGCGATCAGTGGCCGAAGGTGGCCACCTCCGTTGTGATCTTGGGCTTCTCGGCGGCCTCCGCGAACCGTCCCC
>Ga0075418_10007008_pt1 | contig 12704 bp, 12 predicted proteins | sample SoiMetdeltSBSDD2_FD_81776 | JGI IMG/M metagenome (GOLD analysis project Ga0075418, IMG submission 81776) | Bulk soil microbial communities from a Populus tree surrounding site in Tennessee, USA - Soil MetaG P. deltoides SBSDD2 | ecosystem: Environmental > Terrestrial > Soil > Tree plantation...
CGAACATCGCGAGATTCACGCCGACGGCAACGGCGAGCGTGACGATCGCGGCAAGGACCGGAACAGGAGTCGCCGCGAGAGAGCGTATGGCGGAGAGCACATCAGTTCTGAGTCGTTCCAGCATGCGCCGGATTGTGGCATCGAGTTTTGCGAATACAGCCGCGACTCGTCACATTTCATCGTCTTGTCATAGCTAACGGCTTCGCGGGTCGCCACGTCTGAGAGGCAGTGATGATCGACCTGCGCCTCGCACTCCGTCTTTGTTTCCGTCACCCGTTGCTCTCCCTCTCCGCCATCGGCTAGCTGGCGCTCGGCATCGGCGCAAACACCGCCATCTTCACGGTGCTGAACGGCAGCGTGCTGAAACCGCTGGCCTATGCGGATCCTTCAAAACTTGTCGTCGTCTGGGAAACGAGGGCGGACAACCCGATTCGCGCGGTGGCGCCCGCAAATTTTCTTGACTGGCGCCGTGAAACGAATGCGTTCAGCGGGCTGGCCGCGTTCGATGATTTCACCGCAACGCTGACCGGCATCGGCGAGGCGCAGCGCATTCACGCCGTGTCGGCATCAGGGAATCTCTTCGAGGTCCTCGGCGTGCAGGCACAAATCGGCCGCGTGTTCACGCAAGACGATGACCGCGTGGACGCGGCGAGAGTGGTGCTCCTCACCGATGGACTGTGGCACGAGCAATTCGGCGGAACCGCCGATGCGCTCGGCAAGACGATCACGCTCAACGGCATCCCCCACACGATCGTCGGCGTGCTGCCGCGTTCGTTCGACATGCAGATGGTCGCCGGTGGCGAAGTCTGGATGACTGGCGATCGCGGCATTCCGCGCAGCTTCCCGTTTCCCGGCGATCTGGCCGCCGTTCGCGATTCGCACATCATCGCCGTCGTCGGCCGCCTGAAGCCGGGCGTGACGCGCGAGCAGGCACAGGCGCAGCTGACGAGCGTGATGGTGTCGTTGTCGCAGCGTTATCCATCGACGAACGCGGGGCTGGGCGCGAGCGTCGTGCCGCTGCACGAACAAATCGTCGGCGACGTCCGGCCGCTCGTGCTGCTGTTGCAAGTCGCCGTCGCCGTGCTGCTGTTGATCGCGTGCGCAAACGTCGCGCACCTCCTGATCGGACAGGCCGCGACCCGGCAGGCGGAGATCTCGATGCGCTACGCACTCGGTGCGGATCGCTCGCGGATCATCAGGCAGTTGTTGATCGAGACGTTGATGATCGCCGTTCCCGGTGGAGTGCTGGGGCTCGCGTTTGCGGTCGCCGGCGTGCGCGCGCTGATCTTCGTCGCGCCGCAAAATCTTCCGCGTCTCTCGGAAATCTCCGTCGATGCCACCGTGTTGACGTTCACGATCGTCATGACGCTGCTGACCGCGATCGTCTTTGGTCTGGCACCGGCAATGCAGACGGCGCGCACATCCGCCAACGATCTTGGTCGCATCGGACAACGGGTCGCCGGCGGTCGAGGCGTCCGCCGCGGCCACCAACTGCTGGTCGTCGGGGAGCTGGCGCTCGCGCAGGCGTTGCTGGTCGGCGCGGGATTACTGCTGGTCAGTTTCGTGCACGCCACGAACGTCGATCTCGGGTTTGCGACGAGAGATCGCGTCATTGCCGAAGTCAACCTCGTGCCGGCCTACGTGCAGGCGATCAACGACAAGGGTGCGATCGATCCGGCGAAGAAGGTTCGCTTCATCAACGCCGTGCTCGATCGCGTGCGCGACGGCCAGGGTGTTCGCGCCGTGGCCGCGTCATCGACGGCCCCGCTCACCGGCGCGCCCAATCGCGGCATGCGCATCGAGGGCGATCCGCAATTGCCTCCCGATCAACAACCCAACGCCGACTTTCAGCTGATCACGCCCGATTATTTCCGCGCGCTGGGTATGACGCTGATCGCGGGGCGGACCTTCGACAATCGCGATCGCGCCGGCACGCCGCCGGTGCTGATCGTCAACCAGGCGCTCGTCGACAAGTACTTCGCCGGGCGCGATCCGATCGGCAAGGTGATCCTGTTTGGCGGCGACAAGCGCCATCAGATCGTTGGCGTCGTCGCCGACGCGCGTTATCGATACGTCGAGAGTCCCGCCGATCCGGCGTTCTATCTGCCGTTGGAGCAAAACGATGAGCGCTGGCCATTCCTCGCGTTCACCGTCTGGACCGACGGCACCGCGTCCGCGAAATCGTCAGCGGCCGCGCTGCTGCGATCGGCGGTGCGTGATGCGGATCGCGAGCAGCCGGTCTCGCGTCTGCGATCGATCGAAGAGATTCTTTCGAGCTCGCTCTCGCAGCGCCGCTTCAACACGTGGATTATCGGACTCTTCGCCGCGACGGCATTGCTGCTCGCCGCGATCGGCACCTACGGTGTGATGGCGTTCGCCGTGACCAGCCGCACGCGCGAGCTCGGCGTCCGCGCCGCCCTCGGCGCCACACCGCGAGATCTGATCGGCATGGTGCTCAAGCAAGGGTTGCTGTTAACGCTGACGGCCAGCGGAATCGGCTTGATCGGCGCCGTCACGCTGACGCGCTTCATGGCCTCGATGCTCTTCAACGTGGCGCCACGGGATCCGGTGACATTCGCACTTGTCGCACTTGTGCTGGCGCTGGTTGCCATCGCGGCCACATTGATTCCAGCGAGACGTGCGATGCGTGCAAACCCGATTACGGCCCTGCGCGAGTCGTAGCTAGATTTTCTTCCCCAGCCAGGTGAAGGGGCCGCCGGGCTTGGTCGTCAGCTCGTTGCCCCCCAGCTTCTTGCTGACTTTCCAGAGGAAATCCATCTCCGTCATGATCGCGCTGAGCGCCATCCGCGATTCGATGATCAACAGCATCGATCCGTAGAGCATGAACAGGCCGCCGATCAGGCCGAGGACGACCGCGATCCACGTGAAATTGCGAGCCAGCGCAGAGATCACGGCGATGGCGACACTGGTCGCGACGAAAACACCCAGCGCGCTGTAGAAGGCCACCATCGCCCGCTGGATCAATCGCGCCCGCGATGTCTGGCGATCGAGCTGCGTGAAGATCAACAGCCGCCGCTCCTCCGCCATTTCATCTTTTTCCGGGTGCGCGATGACTTCCTGAAAACGATCCGAGAGGATGCGCACGCGATCGATGACGCGGCCGAGCCGCGAGCTGGTCGAGAAGATCAACGCGCCGCAGGCGGAGATCAACACGGCAGGCGTGATCATGGCCGTCAGAACGGCGAGCGCGTTTTGAGGCGCTTCTAATCGCGCTAACCAATCCATCAAGACCTCAAGACCTTAAGACCTCAAGACCTTTGTTACGGAATGAGGACGATTTTTCCGCGCGCGCCGGGCTCCATCACTTTCACGTGCGCCTTCGCCGCGTCGCCCAACGGCATTTCAGTGCCGACCACCGGATTCAACGCGCCGCTCTCGAGACCCGCGACGATCGCCTGATGCGCGCGGCGGATCTCGTCGGCGGGCACGCCCCATAACGCCATGCCGAAGACGGCCGCATCCTTCGTCATGATCTTGCGCGGATCGATCTCGATGCGTCCGCGATTGCCGATGATGACGATCCGACCACCGGGAGCGATGACCGTCAGGTCGTTGTCGAGATTCACGTTGGCGAGCATCTCGAGGATGACATCGGGGCCGCGGCCGCCCGTGGTCCTGGTGATCTCGTCGAGATAGTTCGGATTCCTGTGGTTGAACGTAAACGTCGCACCCTGCCGTTGCACCAGCGCCAGGCCTTCATCCGATCCTGCCGTGCCGATGACGGTCGCGCCGATCGAGACCGCGAATTGCGTCGCGGCGGAGCCGACGCCGCCGCTCGCGCCATGGATCATCACGACATCGCCGGCGCGCGTATTGGCGCGCCCGAACAGCGCGCGCCACGCCGTGACGTAGGGCACGAACAACCCGGCGCCCTGCGAGAACGAAATCCGATCGGGCAGCCGATGGACCTGGTCGGCATTGCACACGACCAGCTGCGCGTAGGCGCCGTAAGCTTTGTGAATCGCCGTACCGCTGATGTAGACGCGATCGCCGACATTCCAGGCCGCTACGCCGTCGCCGACGGCGTCCACGACCCCCGCCGCATCGGCGCCCGGAATGTATGGAAGCTCCGGCTTGATGGCGTAGGCGCCGGATCGCATGTAGGTCTCGTAGGGATTGACACCGATGGCGCGGATGCGAACGCGAACCTGCCCCGGCTTCGCTACCGGATCCGGAACCTCTTCGAGTTTGAGAACGTCGGGCCCGCCAAACTCACGCGCGACAATCGCTTGCACGATTATTTCTTCGCGAGCTCTTCGTCGATGACCTGCTTGAAGTTGTCGAACGGCATCGCGCCGAGAATGATGCGGCCGTTGACGTAGAGCGTCGGCGTCGAGTTGACGCCCATCTGATCGCCGAGCTCCGATCCGCTGCGCACCGTCGCCTGGTACTTGTTCGAGTCGAGGCACTGATCGAACGCGGCGCCATTGAGGCCGATGGCGCGCGCGGTCTGCTTCAGCGACGGCACTTCGAGCGCGCGCTGGTTCGCGAACATCGCGTCGTGCATCTCCCAGAACTTGCTCTGCTCGGCGGCGCAACGCGCCGCCTCGGCCGCCTTCGGCGCCTGCGGATGATTCGGCAGCGGATAATCCTTGAACACGATCTTCACGCGATCGCCGTAGGTCTGGCGGACGCGATCGAGCGTCGGGTTGACGCGCGCGCAGAACGGGCACTGGAAATCGGAGAACTCGACGATGGTGACGGGCGCGGATGCGCTGCCGCGCACTGGATCGCTGGCGGACGTCGGTACCGTGTAGCGCGGCGGCTCGAGCATGACCTTCACCGCGCCGCCGTTCTTCGCCTTCAGATCCTCGACGAGCATCGCGCGCGCCTGCGCGCGGCGACGCGCCTCGAGGTACGGCTTGATCTCGCCGCGCAACTGATCGAGCGTCCGCCCCTGCGCGCGATCCTTGTTCTGTTCGTAGAACTGCGTGATTTCGGTTTCACTCACCGCCGGCAGGCGCCTGGCGCCGTCCTGTTCGAGGAACGCCTCTGCGGACTGGCCCGCCGCTTTCGCGGCGTTCTCGATCAGCGTGTCACCGACGATCTGATCGATCATGTTGCGGCGATTCTGGTACATCGCCTGGACGATGCGCGCGCGCTCGGCGGCGTCGAATTCTTCCCACTTCGCGTCAACGTCCTTGAGCGTGATGCGCTTGCCGGCCACTTCCGCCACGACCTGGTCGGGACTCTGGGCCGGAGTTTGCGCCTGCGCCGCCGCGGTGGGTTCCTCGGCGCACGCGATCGGCAGGGCCGCCGCCACGCCAAGCGCGAGGACTCCCATCAGCGTCTGGAGTTGACGTTTCATTCAGAAAGCTTATCATCCGGCGCCTTCTCGTATCCCGGGCAGCGAAGCACCGGCAAGGGCGGGTATTTGCGATATTCGGGCTGCGTAAATGACCGCAGACACATGTAAAACTTCGACCGCTGCGCCTTCACAATACGGCAGTGCTGACAGTCGGAACACAGGCCAATCGCAGGATCGGACACGCAGATCTCAGGGTACAACCTTTGCTAAAGTTGTGAGTGTCATGACCAGGGTGTCCTCTTTTTCTCTGAGCGTCCTCGCTCTGCTTGCGGGGTCGTTCGTGCTGGCCCAGGAGCCGCAGCCGGTTTTCAAGTCGAGCGTGCGCACCGTGCCGGTTTACGCGACCGTCGTCGATGCGAGCGGACGCCTGGTCCCCGAGCTCGAACAGTCGGATTTCACGGTGCTCGACAACGGCAAGCCCGCCGAGGTGTCGCTGTTCTCGAACGAGTCGCAGCCATTCACCGCCGTGGTGATGCTCGACACGAGCGCGAGCATGACCGCGAACCTGAAGTTGCTCAATCGCGCCGCCGAACAGTTTTTGCTGCGGCTCTTGCCCGTCGACAAGGCGCAGGTCGGCGCCTTCAACGACAAGATCCAGTTGAGCGGCACGTTCACGAACAATCGCGATGAGCTGATCAGCGCGCTGAACGATCTGTATTTCGGCAACCCGACACGCCTGAACGACGCGATCGCGGCCAGCCTCGACGCGCTGCAAGGCATCGACGGCCGCCGCGTGATTCTCGTCTTCACCGACGGTGAAGACACGTCGAGCCGCATCGGCTTCAAGAGCGTGCTCGAACGGTCGCGCGACGAAGAAGTGATGGTCTACTCGATCGGCCTCGAGTCGGAGTACTTCAACGGCATGCGCGTGGTGCGGTCGCGTCCGTCACGCGACCTGCGCAAGATTTCGGATGAGACCGGCGGCGGCTACTTCGAGCTTGCGAAGTCGGCGGACCTCTCGCCGACGTTCACGCGCGTCGCGCAGGAGCTGCGCAGCCAGTATCTAATTGGATTTGCGCCGACGTCGCTCGACGGCAAGGTTCACAAGCTCGAACTGAAGGTGAGCAAGCTGGGGATGACCGTGCGGGCGCGCAAGAGTTATCTCGCTGCGCCCGACAAGCCCAGTAACTAGCGGCCGAAGGTAACAGCCAGGATCGTTCCGACGAGCAGCACTGCGGTCACCAGTTCGACCGTGCTCGAGAAATTCCATTCATACAGGCGAAACATTTAGAGCCTCCACTAGTTGTTACGCGGGGGCTACTTGGTTAGTTCCGCCAGGACGCTCCACGCCGTCTTCTTTAACAATTCCTTTACCAGGGCTTCGTTCCCCTTAAGGCGAAGCACCATGTTGTTGACGCCTGCGTGATCGGTCGGCGTTGCGGTCGTGAATACCTCGTAGGAGTTATCACCGGTCTTCGACACCTTTGGCTGCACGATTCGTCCCACGAAGACTACCGACTCAGCCGCAAAAAACCGATCGGCATTCGTTGTCGAATCTCGATACGTGTTGGACGGGAATGTGACGATCGAGACGGCGCCCGCGAGCTCCGTCGATAACACCGGCTGTGCGCCGCTGTTGATGAGGTAGCGATACGCATCGTGATTGAACGCAACGTCGACGAAGACCTGTGATTCGCCGTCGATCTTCGCGCCTTCAATGCCCTCGTCCGAGAGCGTCACGCCGTCGACTTCCTGCGACTTGCCGGTGCGTCTCGCTTCTTCGACCGCGCGATCGTATTGCGCCGCGGCGCGGCGCTGCGCCGCTTCGATGTTGCGCTCGATGATCGCCATCGCGCGGTTGGCCTTCAGCTGATTCACTTCGTTCAGCGGGTTGGCGTGGATCTCGATCGACGTGTCGCCCGGTTGCAGCGGCCGCACCATCCACAGCGCGTCCGTGTTGCCACCGATCGGCGTCGCGCCATCCGGTTCCGTGTCAGGGAAGGACTGAAGGCCGGGCGCCATCGCCGCGCGGACCGCTTTCATCACAGCGTCCAGTTGCGTGGTTTGTTCCGGTCCGGCTAAAGCCGGACCCTGACAGGTTAAAACCAAGGTGACAAGAGCGACCAGTGTCTTCATTTGGTCTCGTTCCAGAACTGCGCGAGGAGATTTGTCGCGACCGTTGCTCGATACTCCCCCGTCGACCGCACATCGTCAATGGGCGAAATCTCTTTCAGCAACGCCGCCTGCGCCTCGGCGATCGATCCGCCACCTGCCAGCACATCAGCAGTTCGCTTTGCGAGGATCACCGTTGGCGCGACCGATCCGAACGCGATGCGAACCTGCTTGCCGCGGACGGCGGCGATCATGATCTTCGAAATCGCCTGCGCCCGGCGCGTGCCGACCTTGCGCCACCACTGCAGGCCGTTGATGCGCGGGATTTCGATCGCGGTGATTAACTCGTCGCTGTTGCGCACGCTCTTGCGATAGCCGGTGTAGAAGGCGTCAAACGGCACCGTGCGGCTGCCACTGTGACTGCTCAAGACGATGCGCGCGTCAGCGGCCGCGAGCACGGGCAACGTGTCACCGGCCGGCGATGCGTTGGCGATGTTGCCGCCAAGCGTGCCGCGATTCTGGATCTGCGCGCCACCGACTTCGCGCGACGCGGCCACCAGCATCGGCACCTGTTTCCGCACGATTTTTGAATTGATGATCTCCGTATAGGTGTTGAGCGCGCCAATGCGGAGCACGTCACCCGTGACGGAGATGCCGCGCAGCTCTTTCAGATCCCAGAGATCGATGAATCGCTGCTCGGCCAGCGTACCGAACTGCATGGCGACATAAATGTCGGTGCAGCCGGCGATCGGGGTGAGTTTGGGATCGTCCGCCAGCGTCGCCAGCGCCGCTTTCAACGAACGCGGCCGCTCGAGGGAAAGAGCGCTGATGTTAGCGGGCACCTGATTTCCTCAATGCCGATTTCACCGAGCGAAAGATCGCCGGATAGCCCGTGCACCGGCACAGGTTCCCCGCGAGCGCGGTCTTGATCTCGAGCTCGGTGGCGCCTCGCTTCAGCGGCGCGGCGGCGAGAATCATCCCTGGTGTGCAGATGCCGCACTGCGCGCCGCCATGCACGACAAACGCGTTCTGCAACGCCTTGCCGAGTTTCGTCGCCTTCGCGCCCTCGATGGTCACGACGCGACGCCCTGCCGCGTGCGCGACCGGCGTGATACACGAATCAACGGCCACGCCGTCAATCAGCACCGTGCAGGCACCGCACTCGCCTTCGCCGCAGCCTTCCTTGGTTCCGGTGAGGTCGCAATCCTCGCGAAGGACATCGAGGAGGCGTTTCATCGGATGCACGTTGACCGTGCGCTTCTTGCCGTTGATCGTGAGTCTCATCGGCGAACAACCTTGGTCTTGCGGCTGTCGGTCAGAGCGAGCAGGCGTTCCGGTGTCGCAGGTATCGAGCGAACGTCGAAGCCGCAGTGACGTAAGGCATTGATCACTGCCGGCGCAGGTCCATCGATCGGCATCTCGCCGACGCCCTTGGCGCCGAATGGTCCGTGTTCGTACGGGCTCTCCAGGATTCCAACATCCATCGGCGCGGCATCGAGCGCCGTCGGGATGATGTAGTTGGTCAACTGCGCGTTGGCCATGCGGCCGTCCTTCATCACGACTTCCTCGGTGAGCGCGTAGCCGATGCCCTGCGCGGTGCCGCCTTCGATCTGGCCGATCGCCATCATCGGGTGAATCGCCTTGCCGATCTCCGCCACCGCGGTGACGTTGATCGGCGTGACTTCGAACGTGATCGGATCGACTTCGAGCTCGACGACATTACAGCCCCACGCGTAACTGCCGTAGGCATCGCCGGCGTAGGTTTCGTCGCTCCATTGCAATCCCGGCGGAGGCTCGTATTGCTTGGTGACGGTGAAAGCACCGTGTTTCTTGAAGTACTGCGCCGGCGTCAGCTTGCCGAGCTGCCTCTTCATGTCGGACGCGCAGCGCTCGAGCAGCTTGCCCACGATCATGCACGTGCGCGATGCGACGGTCGGCCCGCTGTCGGGCACGAACGCGGTGTCGGCTTCATGCACATCGATCGCGTCATAGGGAATTCCCAATGCATCCGCAACGATCTGCGCGTGCATCGTCCGCGTGCCCTGGCCGATCTCGGTGCTCGCCACGAGAATGCGCGCGCCTCGCCCGGTCAGCTCCAGCGATGCCTTCGATGCCAGCTTCACTTCGCCGCCGCCGGTGAATCCCGATCCGTGGAAGAACAGCGACAGGCCGATGCCGCGGTTCGTGCCGGCGAGCTTCTTCCGTTTCTTGTTGAACTGCGATCGCTTCACCGCCTCGCGCAGCACCGGCAACGCGCTGGCGTCCTTGCCAAGCTTCTGGCCGGTTGCGGTCGTATCGCCAGGACGCAAGGCGTTGATCTCGCGCAACTTCACCGGATCGATCTTCAACTGCTCGGCGATCCGATCCATGTGCGCTTCGATCGCGAACTGGGTCTGCGGCGCGCCAAACCCGCGGAACGCGCCATTCGGCGGCGTGTGCGTCATCATCGCGCGGCCGCGGATGCGCACGTGATCGCAGCGATACGGTCCCGAGGCATGAATCACGCCGCGTGACAACACCACGGCGCTCAACGTCGCGTAGGCGCCGCCGTCGAGAATGACCTCGACGTCCATCGCGGTGACGCGACCGTCCTTCTTCAGGCCGGTGCGGTGCCGCACGATCGACGGATGCCGTTTCGTCGTCGCCAGCAGATCTTCGACGCGGTCGTAGATCATCTTCACCGGCTTGCCGCTCTTGCGCGCGAGGATCGCGGCGTGGCACGCCAGCATTGACGGATATTCTTCCTTGCCGCCGAAGCCGCCGCCGGTTTCCGTCTGCACGACGCGGACACGCTCCGGCGGCAGATCCATCAGCTCCACCAGCGCCTTGTGCACGTAATACGGGCACTGCAGCGATCCGTACACCGTGATCGCGCCATAGCCCGGCACGGCGATCACACCGTTGGTTTCGATGTAGAGCTGCTCCTGGTGCGCCGTGCGGTACTCGCCCTCGACGATGAGATCCGCGTCCTTGAAGCCGCGCTTGAGATCACCCTTGTCGATGTTGATGTTCTTGAACGAGCGATCGGATTTTTCCGGATCGTAGTTCGGCTCTTGCCTGTCGTATTCGATGGTGACGCGCTTGTCGATGTCGATCAGCGCGTGCTTGTCGGCATGCGCGACGAGCAGGATCGGCTCCGCGACGTGGCGAATCTGATCGCTGGCCAGGCACGGCTGATCGGGCTCGATCAGCGCGACATAGTTGGCGCCGGGAATATCGAGATGATCGGCAACGATGAAATCTTCAGGGAGCGAGACCTCGCGCTTGCTGATACGGGCGCGCGGAACCGTGGAGCGAATCGTCGCTCCGTAAAGCATTCCCGGAAACGTCAGATCGTCGATGTATTTCGCCGCACCGGTTACCTTGGCGTCGCCGTCCTTGCGGCGTACGTTCTTCCCGACCGAGGGAGCCACGCGCCGACTTTATCACCCACCGGCCATGCTAGGAATCACCTCGACGATGTCGCCGTCTTTCACGGTGCGAGAGTCGACGGCATGCAGCAGGATTTCGTCGTTGACGGCAATGTTGTAAAGGGGATCGTCGAGCTCCTTCGCGAGGCCGGGCTTGAGCCGGTCGAGCGCGGCAATCAGCTGGCCGACGGTCGACACCGATTCGCGCACGACGATCGATGGCCCGGCCACGTCGTGGAGCACCGCCGGAAAGTTGACGGTAATCACGCGCCCAACGCTCCCACCAGCTCCTTGCGCCATGATTCTTCCGGCACGCCCTCGCTGGTCAGCCGCGAGATTTCGTAAAACCGCGTCAGCATCGCGTCGAATTCCTGTCGATCGATCTTCTCGCCCTTGTAGGGGCCGGACGGATTCGGTTCGTCGAACCAGCGATCCGGCAGCGTGTCGTCTTTGCGGCGAACGCCAAGGCGATGGTTGATCAATCGCTCGACGCCCATCACGTTGAGCCCGCACTGCTCGAGCTCCTGGTTCGTAAACTCGAGGCCCGTGACGTTCGACAGCTGGTCACGGAATTCTTCGATGCCGGGCAGCGACGGACTGTTGAACAACTTCGTCGTGAAGCGGCACATGCCGACAGAATCGCCGACGGCGTAGATATCCTCGCAAACGCGAACCGCCCGTTCCTTGTCGACGTAACTGGTCGGCTCCGCGCTCACGGGGCCGCCGTACAGCTCGGTCTTGAACGCCGCGTTGTCGTTGATGCGCGCGTTGATCTCGAGCGTGACGCGATTGCGAAGGTGATCCATGCCTCGCGTCGCCACGGCGAGGCCAAGCGCAAACGCCTTCAGGATGCGCGCATCGTGCGGATCGCTTTGGCCCAGTCCCTTCACCGCGATGCAATATTTCCTCGCTGCAGCCGGGTAGTGACCCTTCTCGATTGCGCGCGTCGAGTCGGCGAGCACGTTGCCGAAGCCTTCGCGCGCCGCCGTCATGAACAACAACTGTGCGACCGTCGCCGCATCGCCCCAATGCAGCTGGATGCCGCCGGTGTCCGCAGTCGTGATGATCCCGCGCTGGAACAATTCGAATGCCCACCCGAGCGCCGATCCGGTTGACGCCGTATCGAGACCGAGATCGTTGCAGATGTTGTTGAGTCGAATCACCGACTCCACGCTGTCGATGCCGAGATTCGGACCGAACTTGCCGAGCGTGACGTATTCGGGCCCATCGCCCTGGTCGTACTTGTCGGGCGTCGCCTTGTGCAGATCGTTGAGCGGCCGGCAATTCACCGGGCAGCGGAAGCAGCCTTCCATGCCGGGGCGATACGGATCGAAGCGCTCCGCATCGAGCGCGTCGGTCCACGTCGTCTCTTGATTGTTTTTCGTCCCCATCGCTCCGAGCAGGCGGCTCGGGTTGTAGAGAAACGGCGTGCCGGTTTTCGACAACGCGTTCTTCACGACGGACGTGCCAAGCAGCTTCTGTGCGATGACGCGGTTAAAGGGTTTGTAGGGTTGCGACGTTTCGAACTCGTGCGTCTGCGCGATCGTGACGATGCCCTTCAATCGAAGCGAGCCCATCTTCGCGCCCGGACCGCCGCGCGCGTAGATCGCTTTTGGTCCCGCCATCACGCCGGCCGTGAGCACGCCGTTCTCACCCGCGCGGGTGATGTTCGCCATGGCGAGGTTGCGCTTCCACGTGCCGCCGAGGTCGCGCGCGATGGCCTCGCATGTCGATGTTGTCCATGCCGACGTAGGGCGCGGCATCTTCGAGCGATACGACGCCTTCGCGAATCACGATCAGCGTCCACTGCGGCGCCCGGCCGTAGAGCACGATGTGATCGAAGCCGTTCATGCGCAGGAACGACGGGAAGTAGTCACCGGCGTTGGCGTCGAGCAGCACGCCCGATTCCGGCG
>Ga0075418_10007010_pt1 | contig 12702 bp, 13 predicted proteins | sample SoiMetdeltSBSDD2_FD_81776 | JGI IMG/M metagenome (GOLD analysis project Ga0075418, IMG submission 81776) | Bulk soil microbial communities from a Populus tree surrounding site in Tennessee, USA - Soil MetaG P. deltoides SBSDD2 | ecosystem: Environmental > Terrestrial > Soil > Tree plantation...
CCGCCGCAGCCTCGGCGAAGGCGGGCGCACCGCCGGTCGCGGCGAACACGAGCGCGCACGTCGCCAGCGCGGAAGAAACCAGAAACACGGTCCGGCCGGTCATAGGCTAATGTTAGCAGAGCGTTTTCGACCTTGAGCCGCACTACCGTCGCGCGTCTTGTGATCGCCTGCGCTGGATGGAGCGCGGCTATCGTCTCGTCGGCACAGTTGGACGACTCTCCGTTCGACCTCGACCATCCCGCCATCGCGTACACCACGCGCCAGACGACCAGTGTGGTGGACGCATTGAACGCGCGCGTGCAATCGGGCCAGCTCAACCTGTCTTACGACGACACCACTGGCTACCTCAAGCCCGTCCTCGACGCGTTGAACGTCAGCGTCGATTCCCAGATCGTCGTGTTTTCGAAGACCAGCCTGCAGTCCAGGATCATTCAACCGCGCAACCCGCGCGTGATCTACTTCAACGACTCCGTCGTGGTTGCGTGGGTTCGCGGCGGCTTCATCGAGATCGCCGCGCACGATCCCGCGCAGGGCGCCGTGTTCTACCGCGTACTCCGCGCAACGGCCGGACCGCCGGCGATGTTTCGAGACAACGGCTGCCTGCAATGCCACAACTCATTCGCGACGCTGGGCGTGCCAGGCTTCCTCGCCAAGAGCGTGCCGAGTGGGCTGGACGGGAATGCACTGCCGTGGCTCGGCAACTATCTGACCGATCATCGCAGCCCGATCACCGAACGATGGGCCGGCTGGTTCGTGACGGGCAAGGCCGGCACGAGCCGTCATCTGGGCAATGCGCCGGTCGCCGACCGCAACATCGATGACGTGAAGATCGAAGACGCCAATCTGAATCTTGGCGATCTGCGAACGCGATTCGATACGAGCGCCTATCTGTCGCCGCACAGCGATGTGGTCGCCTTGCTGGTGTTCGATCACCAGTTGCGGATGATGAATCTGCTCACGCGAATCGGCTGGCAGGCCCGCACGCTCGCGCACGACGGCCGCAGCGAAGCGGCAATCCTCACCGGACTGCGTGACATCGCGACCGAGACAGTGGACTACATGCTGTTCGTGGACGAGGCACCGCTGTCAGGCGTGAGCGGGACGTCAGGTTTTGCCGAGTCCTTCAGCAAGCGCGGACCGCGTGACAGCAAAGGCCGCTCGCTGCGCGATCTCGATCTGAAGCATCGTCTCTTCACGCATCCGTGCAGCTACATGATCTATTCGGACGCATTCGAGCAGCTGCCGCCGGCGGCGAAGCGCGCGATCTATGCGCGGTTGCGGGATGTGCTGTCGGGTGCCGTGCGTGCGCCGAGGTACGCACGCCTTTCAGCCGTCGATCGCGATCGGATTGTCGAAATCCTTCGCGAGACGAAGCGTGACTTCGCGGACCAGGCACCAAGGACCAAGGACCAGCTTAGCCCTCGCCCGTCCCAACCTTGAGTGCGGGTAACGCGAACGGCCGCTGAAGCCGCTGGTAGACTGTGCCGAAGACGCCGGCGCCTGCCAGTGCACCGGCAAACGCGGCAAGCGCGTAGATCTTCCCTTCGCCGATGTTCACCAGAATCGGGCCTGGACACATGCCGGCAAGCGACCATCCGATGCCGAACAGCACGCCGCCAGTGATGTTGCCGCGGTGCAGCGGCTTCAACTCGATCTCGATCTTCCGTCCAGCGAGCGTCCGTCCGCGCTGCTTGATCAACCAGATCCCCGGCGCGCCAACGAGCACCGCGGCGCCCATGATTCCATACAGCTGCAGGTTCGTGAACAAGAACATCCCCTGGATGAAGTCGTAGTCGGCGGCACCCGAGCGGCTGAGGATGAAGCCGAAGATCGTACCGAGCACCACGTAGACGGCCCTCATCACTGACCCGTGAGCGGAAAGATCACGCGATAGACGACCTGCGTCGTCACGATACCGGCGGCCATGAACGTGATGGTGGTGATGAGGCTTGGACGTTCCAGATTCGCCAGGCCGAAAATGCCGTGACCGCTCGTGCATCCCCCGGCGAGGCGCGTGCCGAAGCCGATGAACAGACCAGCAACGAACATCCACGCGAGCTTGCCGGCTGGGCCGAGCCCGATCGCGGTGTCGAACATACCCAGCGCCCACGTCGGCTTCCATCCGCCGCCGAGCACGGCCGACAGAAATCCGCCAAGCACCAACCCGCACAACAACGGCAGACGCCACGGCCGTCCGGACACGACCGCCAATCGGCGGAAATAGGGAGCCGGCAACACGAGGCTGCAGACGTCTTCGAACCCGGTGGAGATACCGAGACGCCGATTGCCGATGAGCAGCAGCGCCAAGGTGACGCCGGCGACGCCGAGGCCTGCCAGCGCCCAATGCAGCGGCGGCAGGTTGTTCAGGATCAGCGTCATTGAATTTCGCACTCGCCGTAGTTTTGCGAGACCGACGGCTCCGAGATGTAGCGGCCCACCTGCATCTGCAGATACCCGTGCCGCGAGTGCACGGCCTTCAGCTTCTTGGGCGACGCCTCCTGCGCGAAGACTGTCGTCACATTGAGCTGACCGACCGAGCTCTCGACGAAATACATGCTCCAGCCGGACAGCACGGCCGTGACATAGGAGCGGCCGGCCGTACCGAGGAACTCCGCCGTCCCGTCCTGCACGTCGATCTCGGAGATCGTGAAGAGCATTTCCTGCATCTTGGTTTGCGCGACCACCTCGCCGTTTTTCCAGGTCGCCGTGGTGGCGGCCGGGAATCGGCACTTGAGCGCCTTGACGGTGGGCAGGACGTTCGGTGGCTCGGCGGGCTGCTGTTGCGCGCCCAGCGGCGCCCACAACGCTGTGACCATCGCCGCGGCCAGAATCAGCACCCGCCGGGTAATCCGCCTCCGCAACGCTTCGGCGAGACAAGAGGAGATGTCCATAGTCACCTTATATAATCCAAGGTCCGATGAAGAGGCTGGTCGTTTTTCTCGCGTTCGTCGCCGGCAGCGCCACGCTGCTCGATGCCGGGGGGCAATCGCTCGAGTCTCGGCTGAAGCAGTTGTTTCCGGCCGCCACGTCATTCTCGCCGAAGGAAGGCGATCCGCCGCACTTTACTGCCTACACCGGTGGGTCCACGTCGAAAACCGTCATCGGATACGCAGCCTGGACGACGGAGATCCTGCCGCTCGAGCGTGGCTACGGCGGTCCCATCGCGATGCTGCTCGGCCTCGACACCTCGGGCAAGATCACCGGCGTCATCGTCGGGGAGCATCACGAGCCGTACGGCGATTTCTCGATTGACCCGCCTAAATTCGCGGCGATGTTCCGCAACAAGGACGTCCGCGATCCGTTCAAGCTCGGCGAGGACATCGATGCCGTCTCTCGCGCGACGATCACCATGTCGAGCGCGGTACGTGCGATCCGCAACAGCTCCAGGCGCATGGCGCGCCAGTTCCTCACGGCTCCCACGCCCCCATCGAAATGACCGCGCGCGCGCGCACCGCCCGCTGGCGGTCTTTCCTCATTCTCCTCGGGGTCGTGGTGATGAGCAGCTGGGTCGTGGCGGCCCAGCCTCCCGGCGGAGGGACGACAGGGCCTCCCGGCGGTGGATTCGACTTCCCTGAGGAAGAGGAAGAGGCGCCGAGCTGGTCGGACGACATTCGAGCGCAGGCAGTGGATATCGGCCTGGTCGTCGCGTTCAGCGCGCTTGCGTTCACCAGCTTCTTCCGCAAAAGCGTGACGCTCAAGTACGTCACGCTGGTTGCGTCGGTCGTCTACATCGGCTTCTGGAAAAGCACGCTGCTCTCTATCGTCAACGTCTTCGGGTTGTTCGGCGGCAACCTGCCGATCTTCCGCTACAGCCTGGCGTGGTATCTCCTCGCGGCGATCACGGTCGTCTCGACGATCCTGTGGGGACGTGTCTACTGCGGCCGGATCTGTGCGTTCGGCGCACTGACACAGTTGATGGATCGCGTGCTGCCGGCGAAATGGCGCTTCAACGTGCCGCGCGCGATCGAGCGCCGAGCGTCGCTGATCAAGTACGGCATCCTCGGCGCCACGATCGTCTACTTCATCATCACTGGCAATCCGGGGATCTATCCGTATGTGGAGCCGTTCTGGCTGTTCGGGCTCCACCTGCGAACACCAGTGCTCCTGACGATGCTCGTGTCACTGCTCATCGCGACGGTGTTCGTCCGCAATCTCTATTGCCGGTTTCTGTGTCCGCTCGGCGCGTTCCTCGGAGTCCTGTCGAAGCTCACCGTGTTTCGGATCAAGCGCTGGTCGGAGTGCAAGACCTGCAAGATCTGCGAGAAGGCCTGCGAATGGGGGGCGATTCGCGGGCCCGAGATCATCATGACCGAGTGCGTGCGCTGCGACGACTGCGAGCGGCTTTATGAGGACACGAAGAAGTGCCCGCATCACCTGATCATCATCAGGAAGGCCGACATCCTCGCGCGACGCGCGGCGTCGCCTACGCCGGCGTCGTAACGCCAGCCGGCGTCTTCACGCCGAGTCTCCCGCCGAGCCACGTGCAGGGATAGGCGGTTACGGCAATCGCGATCGGATACCAGTTCGGACCGAAATCCGCTTGCGTGATCGCGACGATCGCACCGACCGTCCCGGCGGCGAGCCCGATCAAAGCCAGGACCATTACGTGGCGCATTGGCGCGCGCGGCGCCAGGCGCGCGGTGATGAATCCGCCCAACAGTGTGTAGATGGTCCGGTAGCTGAGCGCGAGCGCGTTCAGTCCGGTGTCATACATGGGTTCACCCCAGGGTGGATAGACCTGGAGCACATGCAGAATCTGATCGGTCCCGAGCGACAGCACCACCACCGCAAGGAAACCCGCGAACACCGCCAGGATGCTTCTTGCCATCATCTGTCTCCTTCACCCGTAGGTCGGAGCAGAAACGGCATTCTCGACGTCGGAAGAGCAGGCCGGTCCAAAAGGACCGGCCCTACGGGTCAAAACGTCGCCAGGGCGTTGAGCGGAAAGCCTGTGCCGCCAGTCACCGGGACCGGCGCGATCGTCAGCATGAACTCCCATCGGTTCAGCTTTGCCGCGGTCGCACTCAGTGCTTCGAGGTCCTGGTTGTCCAGCAGGTGAATGCCCATCGCGTTGATGAACAAGGTGTGCACGGGCAGATTGTTGCCTTCGACCAGAGACGGCGTCACGTCGAGGGCCGCATCGCTACCCGCGAATGCGACGCCGCGCGCCTTGAACCACGGCGCCACCGAGGCGTGGACACCTGCCGCGCTCTGCGCGACATTCCACGGCCCGAGCTTCTCGCGTCGAGCCCAACGACCGGTGCGGATAAACACGGCATCGCCCGACGCGACCTTGACGCCGGCCTTCTTTTCCCATGCCTCGATGTCTTCGATATAGATCGGGGTACCGGGCTCGAGGTACGGCACGTTCTTGAGGCGGGGGATGTCGATGAGGATGCCTCTCGTCACGACACCGTTCTTCAGATTGTCGATGCCCAGCTTCGTGCAGCCCTTCTCGGTGTTCACGTCGGCGCGCGCGTAGCCGTTGTAAGTCAGGTCCTTGTAGAGAATGTGGCACAGCGCGTCGATGTGGCTGTGCGCATAGCCGTGATAGGACACCTTGTAGGTGTCCATGAAGAAGCCGGGGTTCATCGTGTGCTCGAACGGACTCGGATTATCCGCGGCCTTCTCGGTGATCGCGTTGTGTGCCAGCGATACCGACACGCCGTTCTTCACCAACGCTGCCGCTTGGCGGCGTTTCGCGTCAGTGACGAGGTTCGCTGATCCGAGTTGATCGTCCTTGCCCCATCGGCCCCAGTTCGAGACCTGACGAAACAGCTCGTCGAATTCGGCGGCATTGCGTGGCGCGCGTGGGGTCGGTAGTTGCTGCGCGATCGCGGACGCCACGAGACCACACACGACGATCGAGCCAATCAGCAGTGAGCGCATCGAATTCCTCTGCGCGCCATTCATTCACGGCGCGTCGGTCGGCGGCGAGCGTACGACCAGTCGCTTCGCAAGTCCAGCGGACACCAGCACGTTGTTGGAACTGGTGACGATCACGCCTTCGACACCGTTGAGGCGTTCGATGAGCGCCATGCCTTTTTCGGGGCCGAGGATGAAAATCCCCGTGTCTAGCGCGTCGGCAAGCGTCGCGGTCCTGGCCACAATCGTCACGCTTCGGCAACCGTGCGCCGGCTCGCCGGTATCCGGATCGATGATGTGGTGATACCGGCGGCTGTCTTTCATGAAGAAGCGTTCGTAGTCCCCCGACGTCGTGAACGCAGAGTCGGTCAGATCCATCGCCGCGAAGCTGGTGCCTTCCGGTCCGCGAGGATCCTGTATGCCGGCGCGCCAGGGACGATCACCGCGTTGACCGGCGACGTAGAGATCGCCGCCGGACTGAATCATGAAGTCGTTGAATCCGCGGCCGCGCAGAATCGCCGCCGCGCGATCGACCGCATAGCCTTTCCCGATGCCGCCCAGATGTACGCGCATGCCCTTCTGTTTCAGGAAGGCGGTGCTGTTGGCAACATCGACGTCGAGTTGCCGATAGTCGATGAGCGGCAATCGCGCCACCACGTCAGCGCGAGCGGGGATGTGTCCGTCGAGATCGTGATCGAATTTCCAGAGCCCCGAGAGTACGCCGAAGGTGACGTCGAACTTGCCCTCCGTCCACTCACTGGTCTGCCGGGCCATGCTGAGGACGTCGAGAACGTCGCGTCCGATCGGCACGGGCCTCTCACCTGCGGCGTGATTGAGCCGCTCGACTTCGCTGCCTTCTTTCCACACGCTCATCAACCCATCGAGCCGGTCGAACTCGTCGAACGCCGCCTCGAATGCGGCGAGTGCCGCGGGCTCGTCCGCCGTCCACGTGGTGAGATGGACCTCTGAGCCCATGCTCACGCGCGAGCGCTCGACGATTCCGGCATCGGTGGCCGGCGGCGCGGCCTCCTTCCCGCAGGCTGTCACGGCTGCGACGCACGCGACGATGATGAGAGCGCGAGTCATTCGTAGCAGCGCGGCCGATTCTGGACTAGCAGCAGAGACAGCGTGAGGGGCCGTGGCCCTCGGCCAGCACGCGGCCACTGGTGTCGGCGATGGTGATCGCCAGCGCGCGCCCGTCCTCCATTCGCAGCGTCAGCGATTGACCGATCAGCGGTTCGAGGTTGGCCGCTGTATCGAGCGTGCCTTCGATACGGTGCACCCCCGGCACGGGGAGTCCGGATTGCTCGATAAAGCCCTGATACCGCGCGATGCGGTACCCAACACGCGGGATGGACTCGCCTCTCGACTCCAAGTCTCCAATGCCCGCATACTCCTCGACCAGCTTCATCATGCTGTTTCGATCGTCCCACAACTGGGGCAGAATCTGCACCATGCGGCTGCTTATTCCGGTGATCGTCCTTCTGACCGTGCCTGTGCTCCTCGCCCAAGACAAGACCGTCGACCAGGGCGTCTATACAACCGCGCAGGCGGCGCGCGGCGCCAAGCTCTTCGAGAGCAACTGCGTGATGTGTCACCGCGAGCCGGGCGGCACCGCACCCGTCCTGGCCGGTGAGCGGTTCACGAAGACCTTCTCGGACGCCACGCTGCAGACGGTGTTCACGACGATCAAGACCACGATGCCGCGAAACGCACCCGGGTCGTTGTCGGACGCCGAGTACGTCGACCTCGTCACGCACTTGCTGAAGATCAACAGCTACGCCGACGGGATGAACGAGCTCGCCGTCGCGGACCTCCCCGGGATCAAGATTCCAGGATTGACCGGCAGCCTCGACTTCGCCCTCGTGCAGGTCGTGGGATGCCTGGCGCAGAACGGTCGTGCCTGGACGTTGAGCCGCGCCACCGAGCCAGTGCGCACCCGCGAGCCCGAGGCACCCAAGGACGATGCTGTCGCGCAACTGGACGGGGCGCCGCTGGGCAATCGCACCTTCCGCCTGCAACAGGTCTACGGCGCGCCAGCCGGATGGAAAGACCAGAAGGTCGTCGCGAAGGGCTTTCTGACCAAGGCCGGGAGCGAGGACCGCGTCAACGTCACCTCGATGCGGACGCTGACCTCGAGCTGCTCCGGGTGATATACAATCTCTACCCCTAAGTTGCGGCAGATACAGGGGAAAAGGGCGCGGATGATCAGGAGCGTCTGGGTCGGTCTCGTCGCGTGGATCATCGTGCTCGCGGGCGTTGCGAGCCAGGGCCAGAGTCCGTCCGCGACGCCCACGTCGTCTGCGAGCCCGGCCGCCGCGAACTCACCGCAGGTGGCTCTGATCAATCAGTACTGCGTCAGCTGTCACAACCAGCGCGCGAGGACCGGCGGCCTGGCGCTCGACACCCTCTCGTTGTCGAACATCCCCGCTGGCGCGGAGACCTGGGAGAAAGTCATTCGCAAGGTGCGCGGCGGCCAGATGCCGCCGGCCGGCATGCCGCGTCCGCCGCAAGCCGCGCTCGACGCCCTGGTCGTGCATCTGGAAACGTCGATCGACAAGGCGGCGCTTACGTCGCCGATGCTGCGGCATTCGGCGATTCATCGCCTGAACCGCTCCGAGTACGGCAACGCCATTCGGGATCTCTTCGCGCTGAACGTGGACGTCTCGGCACTCCTTCCTCCGGACGAGGAGGCCTTCGGATTCGACAACAACGCGACCGTGCTGAACATCTCCACATCGTTGATGGAGCGCTATCTCTCCGCAGCCTGGAAGATCAGCAGCCTCGCCGTGGCCAGTCCTAAAATCACGCCGTCCCTCGAAACGTTCCGCGTACGCGGCGACCTCTCGCAAAACGACCACGTCCCTGGCCTGCCGATGGGCACGCGGGGCGGCATCACCATCGACCACTATTTTCCCGTTGACGGCGAATACGTCATCAGCCCGCGGCTCTATCGCGAGACCGTCAACATCGTCCGCGGTCTCGAACTCGAGCACGATCTCGAACTCACACTCGACGGTCAGCGCATCGTCCTGGCGCGGTTCGGCGGACCGAAGGACGAGCAGGCGAATTATCTGCAGCCCTCGCTCGCCGGCGACGAGATGGAGAAGCGTTTTCAGAAGCGCCTGAAGATTACCGCCGGACCGCATACCGTCGGCGTCTCGTTCCTCAAGAAAAGTTCGGCGACGACAGTGGAGCTGCTGCAGCCGTTCGAGCGCGAGCGCCTCGATCCGATCACGCCGGTCGGTATCCCTGAACTCGACAAGGTCACGATCGAAGGCCCCTTCAATGCGACCCGATCGGAGCGCGCGCCCAGTCGGCTGAAGGTGTTCACGTGTAATCCCGCGTCAGAGCGCGAGGAGGCGGCCTGCGCGCGATCGATTCTTTCGTCCCTCGCGCGCCGCGCGTATCGCGGACCTGTCAGCGACGCGGACATGACGCGGCTGCTCGACTTCTATACGAAGGAGCGCGCGACCGGCGGCGACTTTGACGCCGGCATCGAAGGCGCGCTGCGCTTCCTGCTCGTGCATCCGCGGTTCCTCTATCGGGTCGAACAGGATCCTGCCAACGTCGCCCGCGGCGGAACCTATCGTGTGAGCGATCTCGAGCTCGCGTCGCGGCTGTCGTTCTTCATCTGGAGCAGCATTCCTGACGAGGAGCTTCTGACGGTCGCGACGGCCGGCCGACTGCAGAATCCCGCCGTGCTCGAACAGCAAGTCCGGCGCATGCTCAAGGACGAGCGCGCGCGCGCGCTGGGCAGCAACTTCGCCGGACAGTGGCTGTACCTGCGAAACCTGCGCGGTCTCCAGCCCGATGCCGACGTCTTACCGGACTTCGATCACAACCTCCGTGAGGCCGTGCAGCGCGAGACGGAGTTGCTCTTCGAGAGCATCGTGCTCGAAGACAAGCCGGTGACCACGCTGCTCAACGCGGACTACACGTTCCTGAACGAACGTCTGGCGCGCCACTACGGCGTGCCGAACATCTACGGCACACAATTCCGCCGGGTCGCGGTGACGGACGAGGCGCGCAAGGGCCTGCTGGGTCACGCGAGCGTGTTGGCGCTGACGTCGCAGAACAACCGCACATCGCCGGTGCTGCGCGGCAAATACGTGCTGACGAACCTCCTCGGGACGCCGCCACCGTCGCCTCCGGCTGTGGTGCCGCCGCTCGATGAGAATCCCGGAAAATCGAAATCCATGCGCGATCGCATGGAAGAGCACCGCAAGAGTCCAGCCTGCTCGGGGTGCCACAAACTCATGGACCCCATCGGGTTAGCCCTCGAAAACTTCGACGGCATTGGCCGTTGGCGGACGATGGATAACGGCGCGATAATCAACCCGGCGGCGCAATTGGCTGACGGTACGGCCATCAACGGCCCGGCCGCGCTGCGTCAGGCGATCGTGCGGAACCCGGACATGTTCGCGCGGAACATGACCGAGATGCTGCTGTCGTACGGACTGGGGCACGGCGTCGAGTATTACGACATGCCGTTCGTGCGGGCGATCGTCAAGGACGCACAGCGCTCCGGGTACAAGTTCTCGTCGCTCGTGCTTGGCATCGTGAAGAGTGCGCCGTTCCAGACCAGGAGCTCGTGGTCCGAATAGGCTGAAGAGGTACTGGCACAACCAGTCTTCCAACGTAGATCTTGCGGCCGCGACAACGGAGCGGCCGGCAGTAGTTCCGAAATGGAGTACCACGAATCATGATCGTGACGAAGAAGGCTATCCCCCGCCGCACCGTCCTGCGAGGTCTCGGCGTGACCGTCGCGCTGCCGCTCCTCGACAGCATGGTCCCGGCGGCGAAGGCGCTGGCACAGACGCCGGCGGCGCCGCTCTCGCGGTTTGGCTTCGTCTACGTGCCGCACGGCTCGATCATGCGCGAGTGGACACCCGCACAAGAGGGCACGAACTTCGAGTTCTCGCAAATCCTCCGGCCGCTCGAACCGTTCCGGAAAGACCTGACCGTCCTCAGCAACCTGTCGAACTACGGCGAGAACGGCCACTCGGTGAGCTCGGCGATGTGGCTCAGCGGAACCTTTCCTGCGAAGGGCAGCGTCATCAAGCTCGGGACAACCGCCGATCAGTACATCGCCAAGAAGATCGGGCAGGAGTCGACGTTCCCGTCGATGGAGTTCGCGACCGAGGATCACTCCAGTCATCTTGGCAGTTGCGCCGGTGATTTCCTGTGCTCGTACATGAGCACGATCAGCTGGGCGTCGGCGTCACAGCCGCTGCCTATGGAGATCAATCCGCGCGTTGTTTTCGAGCGTATGTTCGGTGGCGACCGCGCGACGCCGGCCGAAAGACGAGCGCGGCTGGAGCGGAACACCAGCATCCTCGACGCGGTGATGCAGAGCGCGAACGACTTGAAGCTCCAGGTCGGGCCGCGTGACCGGACCCGCGTCACCGAGTACATGGACAACGTCCGCGAGATCGAGCGTCGCATCGTTCAGGCCGAGAAACAGCGCAACGAAACCGGTATCGAGGCGCCGCCGACCCCGGTCGGGATCCCTGAGAACTGGGAAGAGCACGTGATGCTGATGTTCGATCTGATGCATCTCGCCTTCCAGGGCAATCTGACGCGAGTGACCTCGTTCATGATGGCGCGTGAGCTGAGTACGCTCAGCTACCCGCAGATCGGCGTGGCCGACGGCCATCATCCGGTCTCACACAACAACAACATCCCCGAGCAGGTCGCCAAGAAGATCAAGATCGACATTTACCACCTCGATCTCTTCTCGCAGTTCCTCGACAAGCTCAAAGCGACGCCGGATGGCGATGGGAATCTGCTCGATCACTCGCTGTTCCTCTATGGCAGCGGCATGACCAACGGCAACGCGCACGATCACGAGAACCTGCCAGCGTTGCTCGTCGGCGGTGGCGCGGGCACGCACAAGGGGAATCGCCACGTTCGGATGGCGAAGAGCACACCGCTGTCGAACCTGATGGTCTCGTTGATGGACAAGGCCGGGTATAACACCGACAAGTTCGGTCAGAGCTCCGGCCGAGTCGAGGTGTAGGTTCCATTGATGCCACGCGGGTTGATCACGGTGGTGTGCGCGGCCGCGTTGGCCGTGAGCGCTTCAACAGCCGGTGCGCAGGCGGATCTGCGTCTTGTCGCCGCACTCAAGAACCAGCAGTCCACGACCGCACGCGCGCTCATTCGGCAGCGCGTTGACGTGAACGTACCGGACGTCGATGGATCGACGCCGCTGCAGTGGGCGGCCCACTGGAACGACCTCGAGATGGTGAAAGCCCTTCTGGCCGCGGGAGCAAAGCCGACCGTCGCGAATCGATACGGCGTGACGCCACTTCACGAAGCCGCGACCATCGGCAGCGCGTCAGTGGTCAGCGCGCTTCTTCGCACCGGGGCCAAGCCGGACGCGACATATGGTGAGGGTGAAACGCCCCTGATGCTCGCGGCGCGTTCGGGCAACGTCGACTCAGTCAAGCTGCTGCTCGAGGCGAACGCCGACGTCAACGCCGCGGAGAAGTTCCGTGGCCAGACGGCGCTGATGCTGGCGGCGACCGAAAACCACGCCGCGGTCGTGAAGGCGCTGCTGCTGGCCGGCGCACGGCCCAACACGCGCTCGGTCGAATACACGTTCCAGAAACTGACCGGCGGCGCGGGAGGCATCATTCACGATCGTCCTCAGGGTGGAATCACCGCGTTGATGCTGGCCGCGCGGCAAGGCGCCCTCGAGGCAGGCACCGCACTCGTCGCCGGCGGCGCAGACCTGACGCTGGAAGAACCGCAATATGGCTTCACCGCGATGCAGACCGCGATCTTCAACGGTCACTACGCGTTCGCGAAGATGCTGATCGAGAGGGGCGC
>Ga0075418_10007012_pt1 | contig 12702 bp, 13 predicted proteins | sample SoiMetdeltSBSDD2_FD_81776 | JGI IMG/M metagenome (GOLD analysis project Ga0075418, IMG submission 81776) | Bulk soil microbial communities from a Populus tree surrounding site in Tennessee, USA - Soil MetaG P. deltoides SBSDD2 | ecosystem: Environmental > Terrestrial > Soil > Tree plantation...
CGTGTAGCGAAGCCGGCCATGCAACTCGGTCGGTGTCGGTTCGTTGAGGATGTTGCGCATATTGTCTAAAGGGCGGAAATCATAGGGAACAGCAAATCACGCGGGCAAGGGCAACTTTGAGGTCGAATGCGATTTTCGTTGATCGTCGGCCCTCCCTGCCAAAATGTTTCGCAACATGTTGGATAACTGCGCCGGTCCTTGAACGATGAATAAACGTGTCCACTTCCTGTGTAACGGCGTGTACACCAACAAGGTGGGGGGTGGTGACATCCACATGATCCACCTCGCCCGCGCCGCCCTGGCGCATGGCTACAAGGTAAATTTTTTCGGAGGCCACGCACTCCAACGCCAACTGGAGGGTCAACTGAGCGGACACACCTTGACGCTCACTGATCGTCGGGCCCTGCCGAACTTCGACGATTCCGCTGTCGGCGGCCAGTTGCGGATGTTTATCGATTATGCGAAGCGACTCTCCAGAACTCTGAAACAGCTTTCGCTGATCGAGCCCGGCCACGTTGCCTATGCCGTTGGCGATTTTTGGTATGACGTGATTCCGCTGGTGCGCTCCCGCGCAGGCGGGAAAATGCTGGTGTATCATATGCGGGCGCCCACCTTCAAAGAAATCGCCCTTCGCGGCAGAGCGGATGTCGACCCGACCCGCATCGCCTCTCTCCATTACGCGACAAGCCAAACGTATTCCCTGCGTCGGTTCAGAAGAGTGCCGCACAAGCGCATTTTGCACGTCCACCCTGGAATGCGTGACCAACTGCTGGGCCTCGGTTTTCAGCCCAACGAACTTCGCTACGTCTCCTTTGGAGTCGAACCGCGCCGTCCATCGGGAAACATCACCAAAGTTTTCGATGTTATCTGGATCGGCCGCAAGCACCGGCAAAAAGGTGTCGAGGACCTTCTTCAAACGCTCGCGACTCTCAAGGAGCGAATTCCTGGATTTCGCGCGGTGCTGATCGGAAATCTCCAGCGGGACTTGCAAGGGGACGTCGATCGTCTCGGGTTGGGCTCGACCGTGGAATTTGCAGGGTTCGTCTCCGAAGACGAAAAGTTTCGTCTGCTGGAGGCAAGTCGCGTTTTCCTGATGCCCAGCCGTTTTGAAGGATCGCCCAGGGTAATTGCAGAAGCCCTGGTCAGCGAAGTCCCCGTCGTCGCCTACGACGTGCCCACCTATCGTCCGCTGTTTGCTGATTTTGTTCGTTACCTTCCCTGCTTTTCGGTCGCGGACTTCACGCGCGAAACGGAGGCGCAAGTGAACGCTGCGCGGGCCGGGGACAACTACTTGCGCGCGCTGGATTTGGAAGCATTTCGCAAGACCAATTCGTGGTCGACGGTTGAAGCGACCTTTTGCCAGGCCCTCGATGAGCTTTCGGGATCACTGAAACGCGCCTGACTTACTATACGTTGGCGTTCTCGCGCACGGCAAGTTCGACTGCCTGGTTTGAAGTCATTTTTGGTGCCCAACCCGCCCCCTTCAGCTTCTCAATCGAATAGCGAAATCGCGGCACATCCCCCACCCAACCCTTAGACCCTCCCGTGTAACGTATCTTCGCGCCCGGCGAGACAACCTTGACGACTGTCTCGGCAATCTGCCGCACTGTCGTCGCGCTTCCGTCCGGCGCGATATTGAAGTAATTGAGCTTATCCTTCACCTGATCGAACAGAAACAGCATCGCGTCCAGCAACTCGCTCACGTGCAGATACGGCTTTTCCTGACTGCCGTCGCCGAGCACTTCCAACTCGGCCGAATTCTTTCGCAGCTTGCGGATGAAATCAAAAATGGCTCCGTGCGTCGCTCGCCCGCCGACGACATTCGGAAAGCGAAAAATCCACGCGCGTTCGAGAAACCGCTCCAGTGCCGCCGAAATGATCGCCTCGGACCCTAACTTCGTCGCGCCATAACTCGAAATCGGAAACAGCGGTCCACTGTCCTCCGTGAGCACCTTGTCCATGTCTCCGTAAATCGCCGACGTCGAAGCGAAGCACAATCGAGGAATCTTCAAAGTGTGCATCGCATTGAGCACGTTGAAAGTCGTCATAAACGTGCGCGTGAGATCGATCTCCGGATTGTCCACACCCGCTGCGATGTCCGAATTGGCCGCCATATGCCACACGGTTTGGATTGGACCCTCGTTTCGCAGGCAGTCCAGAAACGGCGGGTAATTATTGATGTCCAACTGGTGCAGCGCGAAGCCGTTTGACTCAAGCGCTGACGCAAGGTTCTCGCGCCGGCCCAACACCATATTGTCGATTCCAATGACGCGATCGCCGCGCTGCAGCAGGCGATCCACCAGGTGGCTGCCGATAAACCCAGCCGCTCCAGTCACGACAGACAAATGCACAGGCATTCGACTAAAAGACCTGGGACCTGCAAGGTTGTCGAGCAACGAGATGTGCTTGTGAGCACCAATGAGTCTTTGGCATAAAAGAAGGTCATGTTATTGCATAAAGTCCGCTGGGGCCTTCAGATGGTCCGCGAAGGCCACGGGAAATTCCTGCTGGCGGACGCGTTCATGCGAACTTACAAGCAGGTTCAGGAGGTCACCTACGGTCTTGGGACGCGTGGCCGTCTTTCGGGCGCGAAGGATTTTAATATCGCATTGAAGACGCAGCACCCGATCGCATATGAATCGCCCGACCATCTCAATCCAAGGGGGACGAAGGCCGATAACAGCACGAACAAAAAGTTTGTTCGGTCGATGGCGGAGCGGCTAATCCGCGAGCGACCAGGTCAGGAGCACGGGTTGCTGGACCTCGGATGCTCGGGAGGCCAACTCGTCAAGGATTTCTCGGAATGGGGCTGGCTGGCGGTCGGCCTTGAAGGCTCGGATTACTCACTCAGACACCGGCGCGCCAACTGGGCTGATCTAGCGGGCAAAAACCTCTTTACGTGTGACATCACGAAGCCATTTCAGGTCGAAACCAAGGGGCAGCCTGCAAAATTTGACGTGATCACGATGTGGGAAGTGCTTGAACACATTGCTGAAACTGACCTGCCCCAACTCTTCGCGAACATTCTGAATCACATGGAAGTGGGTGGGTATTTCGTTGCTTCGACGACTTCGGTACCTGATATCCAGAACGGTGTTGATCTGCATCAAACCCGATGGACGAACCAACAATGGCGGGGGATGATCACTCAACGGTACCCCGAACTGCAGCACGTTGATCTGGGACTCCGCTCTTACCAGTTTGTCCGCCACAACGAAGAGCGCTCGTTCCTCACTTACCGACGCTCCAAATAGTTTATGGCTTCTTGACCGGACGAAAGCGCCGACGGTTCCGCAGCGACTGATCCGTGTAAAAGATGAACGCGTAGCGCAAGCCGTTCAGCAGCCTCGCGAGAGCGGGAAATGAATCTCGCAGACGCCTGGCAGAACTGTTCGCACCCCTCGAACCACCCTTCGTACTTTGCTGCCAAAGCACCGTATAATCACTCTGCTGCGGGGCTTTCGCGAAAATATTTGTGGCGTGGATCTTTCTCGCCTGCACCATCATTTGAACGGGCGTGAACGTAACCAATTCGATTCGCGACTGAATCGAATTCGGATCGGGCACTTCGTACCAGCGGTTGTACGGGCCAACTCTGTGCAGAACAATTCGTTCAACTTCAAAGCCGTTCTCAGCGCTGAAAATGCGATAAAACAGCTCGGGGCTAAACTGGTAAAAGCCGTGACCGCAAAGATTGTTGGCGCACGTGTGCATGAAGAAGTGCCCCCCAACACACAGCATTTCCATGCAGTTTCGCAGTGCTACGGGAAAATTAAAAACGTGCTCCAGGGTCCCGCCGTCGAACACCGTGTCGAACCGGTTCATCAGTTTCTCGGGGACGGGGATATTCAAGTCGTGCACGAACTCGGCGCCCTCGAAATCCGACGCGTCCATTGAATAGGTCTGGGTCGCGCCGAGAGCCCGCAGGAACGGCTCACTGTATTGCGAATCGTCGACCTCTTGCTGATAGCGTTCCCACGGAAAGCCATGCTTTCGCAGGACCTCGACCATCTTGCCGGGATAGACATTGAGCTGTTGTCGCCCCAGCATTAGAAACTCGCCGAGCTTTGCCCCGCGCTTGCAGGCATCGATCATGAACAAAGCCATATTGATATCGAGGCCCATAAACGCGGGCGACGTTCTACCTCAACGCCGCTGCGGTATCAACAACGCAGCAACAGAATACTTTCCTTCCGCGGCTGCTTCGGCAAAAATCACGTGAGTGCCAAAATAACGATTGACCAACTTCCGTGCGGTGTCTTCGTCAGATCAACACATGTCGAATCTAGTCATCAGCGTCGTCATCTCGAACAAGAACGGTGTTCAGTGGCTGCCGCGATGTCTGGAATCGGTGCGGGCGCAAACCATCGCCGATAGAATCGAGATCGTTTTCGTCGACAACGTTTCTACGGACGGCTCAGTCGCCCTGGCGCGCAGGCTTCTCAACGGCTTTCCGCAGGTCTCGATAATCGAAAACAAAGAGGACCTTGGCTTTACCGGCGGCATGAACATCGGTGCCTTCGCCGCGAAAGGCGAGGGCGTGTTCCTTCTCAGTAACGACACGTGGCTGGAGCCGAATTGCCTGGAGAAACTCTTGCACGCGATCGAGGCGACCAGGGCCGACGGCGCGATGCCGCTTGTCCTCAACTACGAAGATTCCTCGCTTCAGAGTCTCGGCGCCGACGGGATAGACCTTTTCGGATTGTCCACGGCGGGCGTTCCTACGCGACGCGCCCTCACCGAAACCATGGATGTATTCATGGTGGCCGGGTGCGGCTTCTGGATGCGCACCGACGTTTTCAGAAAACTCGGTGGATTCGACACTGGGCATTTCATGTTCGCGGAGGAAACGGATATTTCGTGGCGCGCCTGGGTCGCGGGCGGGAAAATCATCCGAGTTCCCGCGGCGCGCATGCATCATCGCGGCGCGGCCGGCGTCAATCCCGCGGGCGAGACGAAGATCGTTGAATCGCGCACGTCCGAGACGAAGCGTTATCTCGCCAACCGCAACGGCATTCTCGTCGTGCTCAAAAACAGTCAGCACATTCTGCTGCTTCTGATCGTTCCGCATCTGTTGCTTCTGCTTGTGGAGGCCTTTGCCAGTCTCATCCTGGTGCGCCGCTGGAGCTACGTCCGCAGGTCTTATCTGGCCGCGATAACTGACGCGTTTGGAATGCTGGGTCACGTTCGCGAGTGGCGCCGCCGCATCAGAGAACTTCGTAAACGCAGTGACTTCGCCATGCTTCGCTACCTACGTCTCAGGCCGGGCCGTTGGGACGACATAAAGCGGCTCTTCAAATTCGGCATGCCGAAAGTTGACGCGAAGTGATCACTGCATCTCGGCGACGGCCTTCGCGAGTTCAGTAGCCCGCAGTCCCAGGCCATCCGCTTTCGGCGTCAGCAATCCACCACGCAGTGGTCGCGGTGCTCGCTGCTTCAGTTCTGCGGTGGAAATTTCCTCGATGACGAACTGTGGGTGCGGCTGAACCCCGGCCGCTTCGAATGCACCAACCAACTGGCGAGCCCACTCCGCTCGCGCGCAATTGGCCTCTGGTCCCGCGAGGTGCCAAATGCCGGTGACGCGCCGCTCCAGAAGCGTCACGAGCCAACGCGCAATATCCCCGGCGTAGCTCGGGTTGCCGCGCTGGTCGCTGGGCACCCGCAGCGTGTTCCCTTGCTCCATCGCGCGTCGGACCTGGTATCCCAAATTTTTTCCCTGCGCCTCTGCTCCGTAGACCCACACTACGCGACCAATCAACGCCTCCGCATGATCCGCAATGATCTGCTGCTCAGCCTGGAGCTTCGATCGCCCGTAAACGTTGATCGGATTTGGCGTCGCATCCTCAGCGTACGGCCCCGCCTTCCCATCGAATACGTAGCTCGTCGAAAAATAGACAAAGCGACATCCAGCTTGCTGACACTTTGCCGCAATTGCGGCTGGCTGTTCCGCATTCTCCGCAAAAGCCCTTTGCGGATCGTCTTCGCAGCCGTCGACCCATGTCCAACCGGCGGCGTGCACGACAACATCAGGCTTCTCTCTCCCAATCAACGCCTCAGCGGCGGTGTGGTCTGCGCAATCCAGGTGCACCAGACCTGGTTCCGCGTGGCTACGATACGTGCCGACCGCTTCATGTTCGTTTTCGCGCGCCGCTCGCAGCACGTGAGAGCCAATCAATCCCGACCCGCCGATGATCAGGAGCTTCACACGAATCAGAACGGCGACTGGAATTCGCTGAGAGCGGAAAATCTCTGGTCGCGCTCTGAGAGAGTAGGGTTCTTAACCGGCCAATCGAAGCCGAAGGAATTCCACAGCACTCCGGCGTCATGCGAGGGCGAATGCACAGTGCTCGTCAGGTAAACCATCATGGAATCATCTTCGAGTGCCAGGAAGCCGTGCGCGCATCCGACCGGGATGAACAGCATCTCACGATTCGCCGCGCTCAACTCGCGCGCAATCCAGCGCACCCCTTTGGCTGTCGATCTCAAATCGAGCACGACGTCCAACACTCGTCCGACGGGACAATACACCAGCTTGTCGTGCGCGGCGGGCGGGCGCTGAAAGTGCATGCCGCGCAACACGTCTTTACCCGACACGGAGAAAAACTCTTCCTTCGGCGCAAATCGGATTCCGCAACTCGCAAACAATTCCTCGTGATAGGTTTTCACGAAGCTGCCGCGCGCATCCTCAAACACGTTCGGTTTGAGGATGAACACTCCGTCGAGTTCGGTGGGCAGCACTTTCATCGCTACCGTTTCACGAAGCGGCGGATCGTTTCCACGATGTGGCCCAGCATCTGATCGGTGAGTCCCGGATACGTACCGACGAATATCGCTTCGTTGAGAATTTGATCGGCGCCGTTGAGCTCTCCCACAATGCGGAACGCATTCGGCCGTTCCTTGCGCAGGTTCGCAAACACTGGTTGCCGGGCGAGGTTCCCACCAAACAACATGCGAACCCCGATCTTGGCGGCATCGAGCGCCATTACTAAATCGCGGCGCGTGAAAGGCACGTTCGGCTTTACGCGCATCATGAATCCAAACCAGGAGGGCTCCGCGCGGTGGCCTGAGTTATCCCACGTAAACCCGTCGCCCCTCCATCCCGTCGCGTGAGTAGGCAATTGAAACTCGAACACCGTTTCGAAATCCGCCAACTCGCGCCGAAGAAATTCCCAATTTCGGACTCGCGCCTCAATGAACTCAGGCAGCTTCTGCAATTGCTTGCGACCGATCGCCGCCTGCAAATCGAGCGGCTTCAGGTTGTAGCCAAGGTGCGAATAAATATATTTGTGGTCGTAGCCCGGCGGCAGATCCGCGAGTTGCCAACCAAAGCGTTTGTTGCAGGTGTTCTCCACGCCGCTCGCGCACCAGCAATCGCGGCCCCAGTCGCGGAAGCTTTCCACCAACACTTTCAGGCGCATCTCCTTCACCACGTTTACCGCGCCACCCTCGCCCATCGTCAAATGATGCGGCGGATAAAACGATTGCGTGGAAAGATCGCCAAACGTGCCAGTGAGCTTCGCGTCGTAACGGCTGCCCAGCGCGTCGCAATTATCTTCGATCAACCAAAGGTTGTGCCGCTTGCAGAAGTCGCTTACGGAGGCGAGATCAAATGGGTTGCCGAGAGTGTGCGCCATCATGACCGCGCGTGTCTTGCCTTCGACAAACGCATCTTCCAGTTGGCCGACCCGCGCGTTGAGTGTCACTGGATCATTGTCTACGAACACTGGAACCAATCCGTTCTGCAGAATGGGCGCGACCGTCGTGGGAAAGCCTCCGGCGACCGTGATCACTTCGTCTCCCTGCTTGAGTTGGCGTTCGCCGAGCTTCGGGCTCGTGAGGGCGGAGATGGCCAGCAGATTCGCCGACGAACCGGAATTCGCGACTACAGTTTTCTTAACGCCGAGAAACCGCGCGAACTCCTCCTCGAACCCTTCGCCCTCCTTCCCTAACGTAAGCCAAAAATCCAGAGCCGAGCCGACCGCCGCTTCCACTTCGTCTTCCGTGAAAACGCGCCCCGCGTAGGGTACCACGGTTTTGCCCGGAATGAACGCGGGCTTCAAATCGCTCTTGGGCCCGTGCCCCGGCAGGTTCGCGCGATGCGCAAGTTTAGCGTACTCCCGTGTAAGACGGAGTATCTCGGCTTTCAGTTTTTCGTGCGATTCGGACACGTTCAGTTATTGCGCGGCCCACCGCAGTCCAGCGGCTCGCGCATCTTTCACGTACTCATCGATCTGACGTGTGGTCAAATCCAACGCTTTCTGTTCCTGCGTGCCGCGATACCACGACACTGTTTTTTCCACGGTGGGAGCAAACTCCCACACTGGCGCCCAATCCAGCAGCGCGTGCGCCTTGTCGATGGCCAGTCGCAACGTTCCCGCCTCGTGCACTGCGTTGGGGTCGCTCAAATCTTTCCACGATCCGGTCCAATGCCGCAAAACTTCCTGCACCAACTCAGCAACCGTCCGTCCGGAGGACGCGTTTGGCCCAAAATTAAATGCGAGATCGACCTTGCTCAGATCGTGTTTTCCAAGCTTCGGTTGCGCCAGCATCGCCGCCAGCCACAGATAACCGCTTAGCGGTTCCAGGACATGCTGCCATGGGCGCACCGCTGTCTTATTGCGCACCGGTATCGGTTTGCCGTCCTTCAAGGCGCGCACGCAATCCGGCACGATGCGATCCGTCGCCCAGTCCCCGCCGCCGATCACATTTCCTGCGCGCGCGCTCGCAACTTTTACGGGGCCGTTCGCAAAGAATGACCGGCGATAACTTGCGATAGCAATTTCCGCCGCCGCTTTGGTCGCGCTGTAGGGATCATGGCCACCAAGCGGATCGGTCTCCCGGTAACCATGCAGCCACTCGCGATTCTCGTAACACTTGTCGCTCGTGATGCAAATGGCAACGCACGGCCAATCCACTTCGCGCAACGCTTCCAGCACATGCGCCGTTCCGAGGACGTTGGTCTGATACGTTTCCAGAGGCTGCGCGTAGGAAAGCCGCACGAGCGATTGCGCGGCGAGATGAAAAACGAAATCCGGCCGCGCTGCCTTGATCGATTCGCGCACGGCGGAGAAATCGCGAATGTCTCCCACTGTGTGGCGCACCTGCCGGTCGAGTGAGAGTTGCTCGAAGAGAGCTGGCTTCGTATTCGGCGGTTGCGCGAAGCCGTGGACCTTCGCGCCAAGCTGCGTGAGCCATTGCGCAAGCCACGCGCCTTTGAATCCCGTGTCGCCGGACAGCCACACGCTCTTGTTGCCGAATGCGTCGCCGAACATCACCAGACCTTCCAGGGAGCGCGCTCACTCTTCCAAAGCTGGTTGAGCAACTCGAACTCGCGAAACGTATCCATCGGTTGCCAGAATCCATCGTGCGGGAAACACATCAGCTGGTCGTCGGCGGCGACGCGGCGCAGCGGCGCCTGTTCCAGGATCAGCCCCGCGTCTTCATTCAAGTAATCGAAAAACTTTCGCGAGAACACAAAGAACCCGCCGTTGATCCTTCCCGCCGTGGTTTGCGGCTTTTCGTTGAACTCCGTGATCAGATCGTCCTTCGTCACCAGTTCGCCAAACCGTCCGGGTGGCCGCACACCGGTGAGCGTCACGAGTTTTCCATGGCGTTGATGAAATTCCAGCAACGCGCGCAAATCGACATTCCCTACGCCATCCCCGTAACTCATCATGAACAGGTCGCCCTTGATGAATTTTTCAATCCGCTTCAAGCGCGCCCCCGTCATGGTGTCTTCCCCGGTGCTCGCCAGGGTGACGGTCCATGCCGCTTCATCGCACGCCTCATGGAACACAACCTCGCGCTTCTGCCCGAGGTGCACGGTGAGGTCGCTGTTCAGGTATCGATAATTGAGAATGTAATCCTTGATCATGTCGCCTTTGTAACCGAGGCAGAGCACAAAATCCGTGTGCCCGTAATGGGCATAGAGCTTCATGATATGCCACAGAATCGGGTGCTCCCCAATCGGCAGCATCGGCTTGGGGCGGTACTCGGTTTCTTCGCGCAGCCGAGTGCCCTTCCCGCCGCACAGAATAACTACTTGCATCAAATCGAGTATGCCGATGGCGTCAAAACAGCGCAAAGCTGAATGTGTCCCTCAACCGCGTGCACCGGTAACACCGGACAACTTCCCACTTAACCGAGGATGCGGCGGCCTTCGTCGAGGAAGATGCCCTTGAAGTTCATTTCGAGGGCCTGGGCGTTGGTGGCTTTGGCGAGTGCATCTTTCTCAGTGACTTTACCTTGTTTGACGAGGTTGAAGAGCGCCTGATTAAAGCTCTGCATTCCCTCGTCGGTCCCAGTCTCAATCGCCGCCGCCAGTTTCTCTAATCGATTTTCTTCGATCAGCTTTCTCACCGTTCCGGTGTTAATCAGAATCTCCTGCGCGGGCGTCACGCTGCCCTGAATAGTCGGCACCATGCGCTGGCAGATCACAGCCTTCAACGTTCCTGCCAATTGCCGGCGCACCTGCTCGCGGTCTTCCGCTTTGAAGAAATCCAAAATGCGTATGACCGATTGCGACGCGTTGGTCGTGTGCAGCGTTGACAGGACCAGATGTCCGGTGTCAGCGGCGCTGATGGCGGCAGAGAAGCTGGTTGAGTCGCGCATTTCACCGACCATGATCACGTCCGGGTCCTGCCGCATGACGTGCTTGAGGGCGTGTGCAAAGGAGAGCGTGTCGAGACCGACCTCGCGCTGTTCTATAACGGACTGGTTGTCCTCGAACACGTACTCGATTGGGTCCTCCAGCGTAATGATGTGGCGCTTGGTGTGCGCGTTGATGTGCTCGATCATCGCCGCCAGCGTGGTCGATTTGCCCGATCCGGTCGTGCCCGCCAGGAGTACGATTCCGCGATGCTCATCGGCGATATCCCTGAGCACCGGCAGCAGTCCCAATTCTTCAAAGCTGGGCACGTGCGTTTTGACGTAACGCATCGCCAGACAAAACTCGCCGCGCTGTTGAAAAAGATTCGTTCGAAACCGGCCGATGCCGGGAACAAAATACGAGAAGTCTACCTCACGCTCTTCGTCGAGGCGTTTGCGGGCGTGCTTGGGTACGATTTGCTCGACGACATTGTCCAGCCACTGTGCCGAAGGAATGGAGCGTCAACGGCGATGAGTTGGCGGTTGATGCGGAGGATGACCGGCGTGCCGACTTTGATGTGGACGTCCGACGCGTGGCCGTCGACGGCCGCTTTCAAAATCTTTTGGAATAATTCCATGGCCCGCAGCGTAGCAGGCCACGGGCGGTCAGGCTAGAGTCGAGTAGGCCAACAGGTCCAGGCGCGCCTTGGCATGGGCCGTCATGGTTGGGAAGATCATCGCGACCTCGTACCCCGCATGGCGGTTACCCGTGCAGGCCACGACCACACCCGTGCACTCAAACTTCTTGGGCTCAAGGGGCGTCTCGAGGGAGATCGTCATCTCGGTCCAGGTGGGAATTTGGGTGTCGCTGTGAAACTCGATGCCGTTTTTGCGGACGCGAACTGCCGTCGCTGGCAAGGTGAGTTGGGTGGTGGAGGCTTGAACTGTTAAAGGCTGACTTAACTCAGCACCGGCAATTTTTCGTGCGCTCATATCGTACCGTCTCCACAGTAGCACATGACCTACCCCCGTCAATGGATCACGTGGAGGTTTTTACTACATTTTCGGTAGGGGAAATACGGGGTGCTTTCAGAGCCATGTGTTGCCTGGGAGCCTCGCTGCAGAATCCCTACCGTCGTTTGCGGCGGGCGGGGCCGAAGTAGTAACCACCGCTAAGGCGCACGCCGCGGACGCGCCGTTCGTAAACGGATTGCTGGCCGGGTTTCCCTTCCTCGAACAGGGCGGTGTACTTGTAGTTAAAATTCTCCAGTTTCACGCGCTCGATTTTCTTGCCGATGAAGCGCTCGATGGCGGCCATGTGCTTGCTGTCCTCCGCCACCATTAAGGTGAACGCGTCGCCCGTGGCCTGGGCGCGGCCCGTGCGGCCAATGCGGTGGACGTAATCTTCAGGGTGCTGGGGCACGTCGAAGTTGATCACGTGGCTGACATCTTCGATGTCGAGGCCGCGCGCCGCGATGTCGGTGGCCACAAGAACTTCGTAGCGGCCTTCACGAAATCCCTTGAGGGCCTGTTCTCGTTCGCGCTGCGTGCGGTTGGAATGGAGAATGGCGGCCGCATGGTTGTTCTTCTTAAGCATGTGCCCGATGCGATCGGCGCGATTTTTTGTGCGACAAAAGACGATGACCGAGTCGTAGTTAACACTGTCGAGGAGGGCGCGGAGTAGATCAGTCTTTTGGTCTTCGGCGACGGGATAGACGACGTGCTTGACGGTCTCGGCGGGTGAACGGCGCTGGCCGATCTCGATGGTCTGCGGATTGCGCATGGCCCATTGAATGAGAGTACTGATCTCCGGCGGGATGGTGGCGGAGAAGAGCGACGTGTGGCGTTCGCGCGGAATTTTTTGGACGATGCGGCGAACATCCGGCAGGAAGCCCATGTCGAGCATACGATCGGCTTCGTCGAGGACGAGGTATTCGACGTGCTGGAGATTGCCGGTGCCCTGCTGAAGATGGTCGAGGAGGCGACCGGGCGTGGCGATGAGCAGGTCGCAGCCCTTACGGAGCGCGTCGATCTGCGGGCCGATGCCGACGCCGCCGAATACGACGACGGTGCGCAGGTCCAGGTACTTGCCATAGCCGCGGGCGCTCTCGGCAA
>Ga0075418_10007015_pt1 | contig 12700 bp, 14 predicted proteins | sample SoiMetdeltSBSDD2_FD_81776 | JGI IMG/M metagenome (GOLD analysis project Ga0075418, IMG submission 81776) | Bulk soil microbial communities from a Populus tree surrounding site in Tennessee, USA - Soil MetaG P. deltoides SBSDD2 | ecosystem: Environmental > Terrestrial > Soil > Tree plantation...
CTCGACTACAAGGTGCGCATCCTCGAGGAGGCCAAAGGCACCGCGGCCAAGACACGGGTGCTCATCACCTCGGGCGACGGCGACGAGACCTGGGGCACGGTCGGCGTCGCCGACAACATCATCGAGGCCTCCTGGCAAGCCCTGGTGGACTCGGTTGAGTACAAGCTGCGCCGCGACGAGTCGTCCCGAGCCTGAGAAGCGCCCGGCTGGGGCCCCCGGCCGGTCAATCGGTGGCTGGATCGAGAGTGATCTGCCTGGCCAATTACTCACCAGGGCGCATACCCCTGTGGTCTCGTAAGTATCCGTAATTCCAGAATGAATACCACCGCACGCCCTTCGGTACCGGATTTGCTCTTTCCGGTAGGCCATGGAGGGCTTACACATGGCGGTGAATGGAACGGAGGTCAACGGTTCGGTCAACGGAGGAACGCCCCGCCCGTGGCTTCAGCCCCGGGGTGTTGGGCGGCCATCGACGGTAGCTCCGTTCGCGCCCCAGATCGAGGCGTGGCTGCGTGAGACGCCTGCGTTGTCGGGGGCCGATGTGCTCCGTCGCGCGCGTGAGGTCGGTTACCAGGGCGGCAAGAGCGCTCTGTACGAGCTGGTCCGCCGGCTTCGCATGCCGCACGCGGCCGGTCACGTGGGTAACGGCAACGGGGCGTAGCAGGCTCTCGCCTCTCTGAAGGGCGCACGCTGAGGCTACGGCACTCGGCGGCGCGTCCCTTTTTGCTCGCCCCGCGGCATCGTTCGTTTCGCCCTACGTGATCGGCCCGAGTCCTCGGGAAGCCTTCCCGAGGCGCGGCGCTCGCCTTCCCGCACGATTCCGGAAACAGCCTAGTAGGTGCCCGGCCTGATCTGCTTGTAGAGCCCCTTGAGCGCGTCGGCCGAGAACGTGGACGACTGGCAGAGCGAGATGATCTTGCGCTCGTCGGCCTCGACCTTGGCGACCGCGTCCGGGATCTTGGCGGCGATGTCGGCCGGGATCGTCACGGCGCCGTGCTGGTCGGCGTGGACCAGATCGCCCGGCTTCACCCAGAGCCCGCCCACCTTGATCGGCAGCCCGAAGTCCACCATGTGCACGTAGGCGTGCGAGACCGAGATGTGCGCGGCGGCGAACTGGAAGCCGAGCGCCTTCACCTCGTCCAGGTCCCGCACGGAGCCGTCGGTGACGACGCCCGCGCAGCCGAGCGCCTTGTGGATGTTGGCCTGCACCTCGCCCCACTGGGCGCCCTGGCCACGGGGCTCGTCGAGGTCGTGCACCACGATCACGCGCGGCGCCGGAATGGAGAGGACGTAGTCCCACCAGCCGAACGTCGACGCGCGATGGCCCTCGAGAGGCTGCGGCTCGGCGCGGATGACCGCCGTGACCGCGTAGCCAACCAGCGGCCCCATCTCCGGGAAGAGCGTCCGGATCTCGGACGACATGTTGCCCTGATTGCGCGGGCGGACGTTGAAGGTTTCGATCGCGTTGGCGACGCTGGGGCTCGTGATCTTCTTGAGGGCGTCGATCATCAGATGGTGTCCTTTCGGCGCTGGATCAGCAGCGGTTTGAGCATCTCGACGGTCTCGTTGACGGATTCTAGATTGGGATTGACCTTCTGCGCCCGCTGGAAATAGTCGAGCGCCTTCGCCGGCTGATCGAGCTGCAGGTAGATCATGCCGTAGCCGCTCAGTGCGCCGAAGTGGTACGGGTTCCGCTTCATGACCTCGTCACAGTCGGCGAGCGACTTCTGGTACTCGCCCATGAGGTAGTACACCGTGGCCCGCTTGTTCCATCCCTCCGCGAAGTCGGGCCGGCGCCGGATGACCTCGGTGAACGTCCGCACAGCGAGCTCGCCCTCCCGGGCGCCCATCTGCTCGATGCCGCTGGCCAGCAGGCGATCGACCGACGCATCGCCGGAGCGGCTCCACACTTCCCACATGGCGCGCTCGGCGAGCTTTCGCACCAGCGCGTCGTCGTCGCGCAGCGCGGCGGCGAGCTTCGGCACGTCGGCCATCACGCCGGTCTCGGCCAGCGCCATGGCGCCGCGACGGCGGTTGTCGACGTCGCGCGTGTCGGCCAGGGCTGCGAGCGCCTCTTCGCGCGTCGGCTCCGCTGCGGAGATCACGCGCGATCCCGGCGTCACGAGGACGGCGGCGAACGCGAGCAGCACGAGCACTCGGCGCGTCACGGGATATACGCCTCGTTGATGTCCGTCGCGGCCAGCCCGGGCTGCGTGGCACCGCCCGGGACGTAAATCTTGTTGCCGATCGCCGCGGCGCCGATGCCATGCCGCGGCGTGCGCATCGGGTCCTTCCCGATCCAGCGCTGGCCGGCCACCTCGTACATCTCATGGGCGCTGAAGATGCGGAACGGCGCCTCGCCCCCGAAGACGTAGAGCCGGTCGCCCAGCGTTGCCGCCGCCAGCCCGCCGCGGCCGACCGGAAGCGGCAACCCCGTCGACCACGCACCGGTTGCCGGATCGTAGATCTCGACGGTCGTGTACTGCGTGCCCATGAACGACGTGCGCCCGCCGATTGCCCAGAGCCGCCCCTGGAAAGCCGCCGCGGTGAGATGGTCGCGCCCGGTCGGCATCGGGGGCCCGTCGGTCCAGCGATCGGCCGCGGGATCGTACACCTCGTGCGCGTTGCTGTCGCCGTCGCCCGCGCCGCCCACGGCATGCAGCCGGCCGGCGAGCGCGACCATCGCGAGCCCACCGCGCGCCACGCGCAAGGGCGCGCGCGTCGCCCACGAGCTGCGCGCCTCGTCGTACTCGTACACGGTGCGCAGCGCGGTCGAGCTTAGCCGGCCGCCGCCGTAGCCGCCGGCGACGAAGAGCCGGCCGTCCACGACGGCCGCGGCGGCATGATGCGTCGGCGCGGGCAGGGGCGTGTGGGTCTCCCAGCGGTCGTTTGCTGGATCGTAGACCTCGACGGCGTCGACCGGCTCGCCGCCGGACTTGAAGCCGCCGATGACGAACACCAGACCCTTGAGCTCCGCGACGGCGACTTCCTGCCGCGCGCTCGGCATCGGCGCCAGCGACGTCCAGGCCCCCGGCGTCTGGATGTCGACCGGCGCCGGCGAGTCGGTGGTGCGCCCCAGGCAGCCGGCCAGGACGAGCGCGACGGCCAGCGGGCCCAGACGAATTCCGACTCTCATACGCTCACCAGCGCGAGCAGGCCGGCCTCGTCGAGCGTCGGCACCCCCAGGCGTCGCGCATCGTCCGCCTTGCTGCCGGCGGCCTCCCCGACGACGACGTAATCGGTCTTCTTCGATACCGAGGTGGTGACGCGGCCGCCGTAGCGCTCGATCAGCTCGCGCGCCGCCTCGCGCGAGAGCGTCGGGAGCGTCCCGGTCACCACGATGGTCTTGCCGGCGAGCGGCTTCGGACCTTCCGGCGCGATCGGCGCGGTCGTCTCGACGCCGGCCGCCTTGAGCTTCCGGATGAGCGCGACGTTGTCCGGCTCCTGGAAGAACGCCACGATCGCCCGCGCGAGCTCGTCGCCGATGCCGTGCACCTCGGCGAGCTCCGCCTCGGACTTGCCGGCGATGACGTCGATGCTGCCGAACCTCGTGGCCAGGAGCTGCGCCACGCGCTCGCCGACGAGGCGGATGCCGAGCGCGTTGAGCAGACGGGCCAGGCCGCGCGTGCGCGACGCGTCGATCGCCCGGATGAGGTTCTCGGCCGACTTGTCGGCGAAGCGGTCGAGCTCGGCGATGTGCTCCACCGTGAGCGCGTAGAGATCGGCGAAGTCCTTGACCTTCCCGCTGTCGACCAGCTGCTCGATCGTGCTGTCGCCCAGGTGCTCGACGTCCATGGCCCGCCGCGAGCCGAAGTGCCGCAGCCGTTCCTTGAACTGGGCCGGACAGCCGCTGTTGGTGCACCGCCAGTACGCCGCGCCCTCCGCGCGCTCGGTGCGGCCGCCGCACGCGGGGCACGCCGATGGAAAGACGAACGGCTGGGCGTCGGCGGGCCGGCGGGCGAGCACGACCTGGACGACGTACGGAATGACGTCACCCGCGCGCTCGATCAGGACGGTGTCGCCCTTGCGGATGTCCTTGCGGCGTATCTCGTCCTCGTTGTGCAAGCTGACGTTCCGGATCGTCACGCCCGCCAGCTCGACCGGGGTGAGCTCCGCGGTGGGCGTGAGGGCGCCGGTCTTGCCCACGTTCACCTTGATCTCCTCGACCACGGTCGTGGCCTGGCGCGCCGCGAACTTGAACGCGATCGCCCAGCGCGGATGGTGGGTCGTCGAGCCGAGCCGCCGCTGCTGCTCGAGAGAGTCGACCTTCACCACCACGCCGTCGGCGTCGTAGCCGAGCGAGTCCCGGTCGCGCTCGAGCCGTTCGCAGAAGGCGACGACCGCGTCGAGGGTCGGGCAGCGCTCGGATCGCGGGTTGGTCTTGAAGCCGGCTGCGCGCAGGGCCTCGAGGGTCTCCCAGTGCGTGGCGAACGCGAGCCCGTCGGCGCGGCTCACGTGATAGAGGAACATGTCGAGCGGCCGGCGCGCCGTCACCGACGGGTCCTTCTGGCGCACGGCGCCGGCGGCGGCGTTACGCGGATTCGCGAACGTCGGCGTCCCCGCCTCCTCGAGCGAGCGGTTCAGCTTCGCGAACTCGGCGCGCGGCATGAACACCTCGCCCCGCACCTCGAGCACCGCCGCGCCCGCGAGGGCTCCGCGCAGCACCATGGGAATGGACCGGATCGTCCTGAGGTTCGGCGTGATCTCCTCACCGGTGCGGCCGTCGCCGCGGGTGGCGCCCCGGACGAACCGGCCGGCCTCGTACACGAGGGCGACGCCGAGCCCGTCGATCTTCGGCTCGCACACGTACTCGAACGCCGCCCCCGGCATCGCCCGGCGAATGCGCGTCTCGAACTCGCGCAGATCGTCCGGCGTCATCGCGTTGTCGAGCGAGAGCATGGCGGCGTGGTGCGCGACCGGCTTGAAGATATCGGTCGGCGCCCCGCCGATGCGCTGCGTGGGGCTGTCCGCCGTGACCAGATCCGGGAAGGCCGCCTCGAGCTCGCGCAGCTCGCGCGTGAGGGCGTCGTACTCGGCGTCGGAGACCTCGGGACGCGATTCGACGTAGTAGAGGTAGTCGTGATGGTGGATCTGCTCGCGCAGCTCGGTGACCCGCTGCGCGGCGTCGGCCCGCTTCATGGAGGGCAGCATAACACCTCGGCGGAGGCCGGCAATTTCACCCGCCGCGGTCGGTCAGTCGCGCCGTGACGAGAGCCGGATGACCACGAGCACCGGCAGCAAGCCGGCGGCGACGATCGCGAGCGCCGGCGCGGCGGCTTCCGCCCACAGCGATTCCGACGTCCGCTCCCAGACGGCGACCGCGAGCGTGTCGAGCCCGAAGGGCCGGAGCAGGAGCGTGGCCGGCATCTCCTTCATGGTCTCCACGAACACGAGGATGAGCGCCGTCAGCACTCCGCCGCGCATCAGCGGCAGGTGAACGCGGCGAAGCGTGCCGCCGATGGAGGCGCCCAGGGACCGCGCCGCGTCGTCGAAGCTCGAGGGGATCTTGCCGAGGCTCGCGTCGACGGTCTGCAGGCTCACCGCGAGGAAACGCACCACGTACGCGAAGACGAGGCCGACCGTGGAGCCGGTGAGCACGAGCCCCGCCGAATGGCCGAACGCCCAGGCGACCGCGTGGCCGAAGACGTGATCGACCCACGCCAGGGGCGCCAGCACCCCGACGGCGATGACGGCGCCCGGCAGGGCATATCCCATCGATGCCATGCGCGCCGAGGCTCGCACCGGGGCCGACGGAGAGAGTCGCGTCGCGTAGGCCAGAAGGAGCGCCAGGACCAGCGCGCTGACGGCCGCGAGGGCCGCCAGCGTCAGCGTGTTGCCGAGCAGCGACGCAAACGAGGCCGCGCGCCAGCGCCCGCCGGCGTCGGCGGCCCAGATGATCAGCTGCGCGAGCGGTAGGACGAAGGCGGCACCGAGGACGGCGAAGCCGGTGCCGGTCGCGGCCGCTGCCTTCCATCCGGACAGAGGGCGTGGCGTCACACCGGGGCCGCGGCGCGGGTTCTGGGTGAAGCGCGCGCGGCCGCGGAGCGATCGCTCGAGGGCGAGAAGACACAGGGCGAAGAGCAGCAGGAGGCTTGCGAGCTGGGCTGCCGCGGCGCGATCGAACATGCCGTACCAGACGCGGTAGACGGCCTCGGTGAGTGTCCGGTACCCGAAGGTGGCGACGGTGCCGAAATCGGCGAGGGCCTCCATCATGGCCAGTGAGACGCCGGCGACGAGGGAAGGCCGCGCCAGCGGCAGCGTGACGGCGACGAAGGCCCGCATCTGCGAGCGGCCGAGGCTTCGCGCGGTCTCGAGCGTCGCGGCGCCCTGCTCGCGGAACGCGGCGCGCGCCAGCAGGTAGACGTACGGATAGAAAACGAGCGTCATCGTGAGCACGACGCCCCAGTACGATCGGAATTCGGGCAGTCGCGCGCCCGGACCCATCCAGCGGCGCAGCGCGCTCTGGACGGGCCCGCTGAAGTCGAAGAGGCCGAGCAGCGCGAAGCCGATCACGTACGCCGGCATCGCCAGGGGAAGGACCAGGGCCCACTCGAGCGCGCGGCATCCAGGGAAGCGATACGTGACGATCAGCCACGCGAGCCCGGCGCCCACGACGAGCGTGCCGGCGCCGACACCGGCCACGAGCGCCAGCGTGTTGCTGATCAGCTCCGGGAGCTGGGTGCGCCAGAGATGCGCCCAGATCTCGTGCGCCGGATGCGCGAGCGACGCGAGAACGGCCAGGCTCGGCACCGCGAGCAGCGCGGCGATGCCCACGGCCGCCACCGCCCACGCCCAGGATGAACCGCGCACGACGCTCCTTTCTTGCCGGCCGAATTCGACTGACGCTATACTGACGATCGGCCGAAGCTTTCTCTTAGGTAGGCTTAACATGCCACGATCGTCAATCCTCAAAGCCAACAACAGCACGACGGCCACCACGGCGTCGGTGCAGGACTATCTCGCCGCGATCTACGATCTGGCCGGCAGCGGCAAGCCGGTGATCGGGGCGCGGCTCGCCAAGCACATGGCGATCTCGGCGCCCGCGGTGACCGAGGCGATCCATCGCATGGCGCGCGGCGGCTACGTCAAGATCGGGCGCGGCAAGGAGCTGACGCTCTCGCCGAAAGGACGCCAGATCGCCGAGGTGATGGCCCGGCGCCACCGGCTCCTCGAGCGCTGGCTCACCGACACGCTGGGCCTCAACTGGACCGACGCGCACGAGGAAGCGCATCGCCTCGAGCACGCGCTTTCGCCGCGCGTCGAGGACCGGCTGGCCGAGCTCCTGGGCATGCCGAGCACGTGCCCGCACGGTAATCCCATTCCCGGCATGGCGAAGCCCCCGAAGGTCGAGCCCTTCCCGCTCGCTCAGGCGAAGGAGGGCATGACGGTCATCGTCGAGCGCATCACCGAGGAGGCGGAGGCGGACAAGAAGCTCCTCGAGCACCTCTGGCGCAACGACGTGCGGCCGGGCCGGCGACTCAAGATCATCGAGGTGGCCCCGTGGGCCGGCACCATCACGGCGTCGGGCGACGGCCAGACCATCGCGCTCGGCCTGCCGGCGGCCGCGAAGATCTGGGTCTACATCCCGGGCGGGGCCGGATGAAGGCGCTCTTCTGGGTATTCGTCGCGATACTCTGCGTCTACATCTTCTACATCGGCGCCATGGGAATCTGGTCGTACCTGGAGGTCACGAGCATCGTCGAGGACGTCGTCAACGAGCGCGCGTCACGGAGCGGTCGTGACGAGCGGGCGACCCGGATCCGCGACGAGATCGCCAAGAAGGTCACCGACAGCGGGATCAGGACCGACGACCGCGGCGTGACCGTGTCCGACACGGGTCCGGCGCTCGACGTCGGCGTACGCTGGAACTGGCCCGTCGTCAGCTATCAGGGCGAAGTCTATTTCTCGGTCCCGCTCAAGCACGAGCGCACCTTCAACATCCCCGCCCGCTAGCAGCCTGCGACCACGCCGCCCACGCTGACGACCAACGACTGCCGCCCCGGATGGAGCCCAGCCGCCGAGGAGCAGCGGACGCGTGCCGCATGGTCGTCTCGACCCCGACCGAGTCCGGCCCGGTCCCGTCCGCGGCGCCGCGAGCTAGCGCTTGGAGCGAGCCTCTTGGATCATCTGCGTCACGCGGTCGCGGTCTTCGCCTGGCGGTGAAATGGCGACGTATTTTTCCCAGGAGCGGATGGCGCCCTTCGTGTCCTTCTTGATCTCGTAGAGGATCTGGCCGCGGTAGAGGAGCGCGGGCAGGTAGTTGGGATCGAGCGCCAGGGCCTTGTCGAACGCTTCGAGAGCCCGGTCGACGTGCTCGGGCCCGCCGCCGATCGCCACGATGAGCGCCAGGTGAGTCATGGCATCGACGTTCTTCGGGTCGCGCTTGAGCACCGCCTGATAGGCCGCGATCGCCTCGCCGTAACGGCCCTCGGCGAGGCTGTTGCGCGCGGCCTGCAGCATGCCGCGAAGCACCTCCGGCGGTATCACGCGTCCGGTCCCGCCCGTCACCGGCGGTCCGCCCGCCGGCGCTGACGGATTCTCCGAGGGCAGCGGGGCCAGCGGGCGCGATCCTGTCTGCGGCTGGCCGGCCATGGGATCGGGCTCGGAATAGCGCACGATTCCCGCGCCGACCACGATGCCGAACGTCACGAGAAGGAGTGCGGCGGCCCCGAGCGCCAGGGGATGACGCCAGGCCGAGCCGCGAGCTTCGCGTTGCTCGGTCCTGGGTGGCGCGGGCTCCGCCGGGCCCAGCCGGTCCAGCTCGGTCAGGACGGTGGCGGCCTCGCCTTCGTAGCGCCGGCGGAGATCGGTGTAATCGGCGTCCGAGACGTGGCCGGCGCCGTGCTCGAACTCGAGCTCGCGCAGCGCCGCCAGCGCCGCGCGCTTCTCCTCGGCGAGCTGCTGGCGGCGATCGATCGGCAGCGGCAGAAAGGTTCGCCCGCGCGCGTCGGCGCGCAATAGGGGCCAGAGGGTGAAGGCCAGCGCCGGCACGCCGATCACGACCGCGGCCACCACGATGCCGGTCACGAGCCGCGCTCCACCTCGCGGCGAATGCGCTCACTCATGGCGGCATCTACCGCCACGGGCTCGGCCGCCCCGCGAGGGCGACGTGTCCATTGCCGCACCAGGACGGCGACGACGACGAGCCCGGCGATGACGAACACGAGCGGCAGAAGCCAGACGAGCAGGTTGAAGCCGCGGCGCGGCGGCGACAAAAGAATCCACTCGCCGTAGCGCTGGACGAAATAGCGCTGGACCTCATCCGGGCTCTCGCCGGCCGCCAGACGCTCGCGAATGATCGCGCGCATCTGGCCGGCCATCTCGGAGGGCGAGTCGGCGACGGACAGATTCTGACAGACGACGCAGCGCAGACGCGCAGCCACCTCGTGGACGGTGTCCTCGCTGACCGGCTTCGGTTGCGCCGCCGCCGACGAGAGCACCGCGGCCACCAGCGCCGCCACCAGGAGCCCGACGCGCGCGCGCCTCATCGAGTTTCCGTCTCGGCGAGGAGTCGCTCGACCGTGTCGCGGAACACCGTGTCGGTGACGGCGCTGACGTGCTTGACGCGGATGCGGCCCTGGCGGTCGAGGAAGAACGTCTCGGGCACGCCGTAGACCCCGTAGTCGACCGACACCGTGCCCGTCACGTCCTGGGCGTTAGGGAAGGTGAGCCCGAAATCCTTGACGAATTTCTCGATGGCCTCGCGCTTGTCCTGGATGGCGACGCCCAGCACGACGACGCCCCGCTCGCGGTAGGCGCGCCAGTTCTTCTCCAGCACCGGGGCCTCCTCGTAGCAGCCGGGATAGCACCAGGACGCCCAGAAATTCAGGACGACGACCTTTCCGCGGTGCGACGCCAGCGCGAGCGGTGCGCCGTCGAGCGCGGTGAGCCCGAACGCAGGCGCGGGCTTCTGCAGGAGCGGCGACGGAATGTCGCGCGGGCTCATGCGAAACCCGTAGGCGAGGAGCACCAGCACGGGCAGCGCGGCGAGCGGGATCAGCCAGCGCCAGAGCCGCTTCACGCGGTTTCGCGTCGGTCCGGAAGGATCGCCAGCAGGGCGCCCAGCGTCAGCACGACGCCGCCGATCCAGATCCAGCTCACGAGGCGGTTCACCTGAACCTTGATGGTCGCCTGGCTGCCGTCGCGCGCGAAGTCACCGAGGACGACGTAGATGTCCTCCTTGAGCCCGAGCCGGTAGTCGACGTAGGCGATCGGGGCCTGCTCCTGCGGGTAGAACTTCTTGGCGGGCTGCAGCGTGCCGAGCGCGCGGCCGTTCGTGACGGTGAACGCCCCGACCACCTTGAAGTGATTTGACTCCTCGGCGGCGGAGAGACCCTCGAAGCGGAGGCGGTACCCGGCCAGCTCCGTGCTCTCGCCGCGCTTCAGCGTCGTCTCCGTCTGCACCGACCATGCGTGCGACCCGGTGACGCCGAGCGCGATGATCAGGATGCCCAGGTGCACCACGAAACCGCCGTAGCGGCGGTTGTGCCGGCGCAGGAGCCCGCCCACGGCCGGCAGCAGGCGCTCGCCGACGCGCAGGCGCGCCCGCGTCGCCCGCACGACGTCGACGGCGATGGTGGCCGCGACGAAGACCGTCGTGGCGAACGTCAGCGCCGCCAGGGCCGAGCGCACGCCCAGGGCGAACGCGATCGCCGCGGCGACGATGCCGAGCACGACCGGCCACAGGAAGTTCCGCTTCAGGTTCTCGAGGGAGGCGCGCCGCCAGGCGATCAGCGGTCCGACCCCCATCAGGAAGATCAACGAGAGGAACAGCGGCACGTTGACCTGGTTGAAGAACGGGGCGCCCACGCTCACCTTGACGCCGCGGACCGCCTCCGACAGGAGCGGGAAAACCGTCCCGAAGAAGACGGTGAACGCGGCGGCCACGAGCAGCACGTTGTTCAGGAGGAACGCCGACTCGCGCGAGACGACCGCGTCGAGGTTACCCTGCGAGCGGAGCGCGTCCCAGCGCCACGCGACGAGTCCGAGGGCCGTCAGCATGACCAGCGCGAGGAAGCCGAGGAACAGCATGCCGATCGAGCCCTGCGTGAAAGCGTGGACCGACGCGATCACCCCGGAGCGCGTGAGGAAGGTCCCGAACAGCGTGAGCCCGAAGGTAAGGATGACGAGCACGATGTTCCAGAGCTTCAGCATGCGCCGGCGCTCCTGGATCATCACCGAGTGGAGGAACGCGGTGCCGGTGAGCCAGGGCATGAACGCAGCGTTCTCGACGGGATCCCACGCCCAGTAGCCGCCCCAGCCCAGCACGTGGTAGCTCCACCAGCCGCCGATCAGGAGACCGAGGGACAGGAAGTACCAGGCGACGATCGTCCACCGCCGCGTCAGGACCAGCCACGTGTCGCCGACACGCCCGGTGGCCAGCGCGGCCATCGCGAAGGCGAAGGGCACCGTGAACCCCGTGAAGCCCAGATAGAGCGCGACCGGGTGCGTGATCATCCCTGTGTCCTCGAGCAGGGGATTCAAGCCGCGGCCGTTGGCCGGCACCGGCAGCTGCCGCTGGAACGGCGGGGCCGCGACGCTCATCACCAGGAGAAAGAAGGCGAGGATGCCGAGCATCGTCGCGAGCGCCCACGGATAGAGCTCGCGCGCGCCCTCCCGGTGGCGAACGATGAGAATCAGCGTGTAGAGCGCCAGCATCCAGGCCCAGAGGATGATGGAGCCCTCGAGCGCGCCCCAGACGCCGGTGATGCGGTAGTAGAAGGGCGTGCCGAGGTTGGTGTTCGACGCGACGTAGCGGATCGAGAAGTCGAACGTGAGAAACGCGTAGGCCAGGAGCGCGAAGCAGGCGGTGACGAGGGTGAAGACCCCCAGCGCCGCGTGCTGCGCCGACTCCACCAGCGCGGCGCGGCCGGTGCGGGCGCCGACGGCGGCGACGACGCCGCCGTAGAGCGCGAGCACGAGCGCGACGATCGTCATGCCGAAGCCGACGTCGGCCGTCATCGCCCTTCACCCTTGAGTGTCTTGATGAGCTCCTGGTAGCCCGCCTGATTCTTGTCGTGCGGCGCCTTGTACTCCTCGGAGTGCTTGGCCATGATCAGGCTTGCCCGGAAGTAGCCCTCCGACGACCAGCTGCCCTCGACGACGGCGCCGCGTCCCTCGCCGAACAGATCGGGCGGCGTGCCCTTGTGTCGGACGGGGACGGTGGCGGTGCCGTCGGAGAGCGTGAACGAGAGGTCGAGCGCGTGCGGATTCCATTTGAGCGATCCGGGGACGACCATGCCGCCCAGCCGGTACGCTTTCCCCGGCACGGCGGCGGCGCGCAGCTCGGCCGGCGTGACGAAGTAGACCGCCGACTGGGTGACGCCCGCGTAGATCATGTACGCGAGCGCGGCGGCGATGACGGCGCCGCCGACGATGAACTTGCCCCGGCGGTTCACGCGCGCCTCACGGTGGGCCGGTGCTCGGCCCCCAGCGCTCGCTCGCGGCGGACGAGCCGGCGCCAGTAGGCGATCAGCACGACCGCGGCGAGCCCGTAGGCCGCGAGCACGAAGCCCCAGTTATCGGGCATCAGGCGGCCGCCTCCGCCTCGCGCCGCAGCAGGTTGACCCGCTTCGCAACGAAGTAGACGTACAGGAGCGAGAATGCGACGAAGTTCACCATGAGGGCCGCCACGATCACGCCCGGCATGGTCCCGGGCCCCGGTTTCATCAGGGACGGCGGCTGGTGGAGCGTTCGCCAC
>Ga0075418_10007016_pt1 | contig 12699 bp, 13 predicted proteins | sample SoiMetdeltSBSDD2_FD_81776 | JGI IMG/M metagenome (GOLD analysis project Ga0075418, IMG submission 81776) | Bulk soil microbial communities from a Populus tree surrounding site in Tennessee, USA - Soil MetaG P. deltoides SBSDD2 | ecosystem: Environmental > Terrestrial > Soil > Tree plantation...
AAATCTGTAAGTTACAGTATTTTACCCAGAAAAGGTTACAAATTGTGCAATTTGTGTAACCAAATTGTAGAACAGAAAATGCGACCCTCGTATCCAAGAGGATGGCTGAGTACGGCGAAGAAAGCCTATTACAGGCAATCTTTTATACCGATGCGAATAAACAACTGAGGCAACGCCTCCATCTCCCCAGCGGTTGTCCAGTCCTCAACTTTGCCTAAGGCAATACAACAACGGCATCCACATCGACCCCGTCACCACTATCCCCTGGAGGGGAAATAATGCGAATATAAGAATAAGTACCATTGGGCACAACGCCATCCAACTGAATACTGATGCCAGGAGAGTTGGATAGTAACGACGGATCGATCAAGCAATTGTCTGGCTCGCTTGAGCAATCGGTCGGGTTTGGAGGCGAGGACGGCAGGTCTGTGTTCGTATCCGCAGAGCCGTCGCCCCAATACAGTACGGTATACCAGTTACTCCCATCACCGATTTGAAGGATCACCGCGTCCATCTGAAGGGTGGGCGCTGTGGGGTCCGGATAATATACAAGGTCATACCCATCGGGAGCACCAACCACCACGGGCGCGCCGAATTGAAGAATCAGATAGGTGCCTCCCAGAATATTTTCTGAAGCGCCATCCGGGGAGGTACCGATGTTTCCATATGGGAAGGGATCAGAAACGACCAATTGATCTGTATCGGTGGCGGAGTTGTTGCCAGGATTTGGATCCGTAATACCAGCAGGAACACTGACCGCGGCCGTATTCGCCAGGGAACCGGCTGGAGAACCGATCACAGTGGCATCCACTATGTAGGTGACGGAACCACCCACAGGCAGGTTTACCGCTGCATCATTGATATCTCCAGCCCCACCGGCTGTGCAAGAGGCGCCTCCAGATCCCGAACACGTCCAGGTGATAGCCGTGAGATTGGCCGGGAAGGTATCCGTTACGGTTGCACCTGAGACAGCGGCCGGACCCGATGGATTGGACGCCACAATACTATATTGAACCGAAACACCGCCCGCGTAATCGGTGGCGCCATCATCCTTTGTAATTTGCAAATCTGCAGACGGAGTAGCCTGAGTATCTGTATCAGTAGAAGAATTATTTCCTGGAGTGGGGTCTGTATAACCGGCTGGGACAGCGATGGTGGCAGTGTTCGTAAGATTACCGGTTGCCCCGGCGGCGATATTTGCCGCTACGGTATAAACAATGCTGGCACCGTTGGGCAAGTTCACAGTATCGGTGAAATTGGTGGTACTGCCGGCCACCCCATTACAACCTGTCGCGCCGCCATTTTGTGAAGTACAGGCCCACGACCAGGATGTGATCTGGGCTGGAATATTATCCGTCACGACCGCGCCCACAACATTGCCCGGCCCATTGTTGGTGATCGTAACTGTGTACGTAAGTGTGCCGCCAGGTGTGTACGTCGCAACGCCGTCGTTTTTTGCAGCCTGCAGGTCTGCAGACGGAGCAGCCTGAGTATCTGTATCCGTAGAAGAATTATTTCCGGGAGTGGGGTCTGTATATCCGCCAGGGATGTTGATGGTAGCTGTATTGCTCAGGTTGCCCGTCGCCCCGGCAGCGACAGTAGCCGTGACGGTATAAACGATGCTGGCGCCGTTCGGCAGATTTACGGTGTCCGTGAAATTGGCACTGCTGCCGGCAACCCCATTACAACCGGTTGCCCCGCCATTTTGTGAAGTGCAGGCCCACGACCAGGATGCAATTTTGCCCGGAATATTATCCGTCACGATTGCGCCGACAACATTGGTCGGTCCATTGTTGGAAACGGTAACTGTATAAGTAAGCGTGCCGCCAGGCGTATAGGTGGTAACGCCATCCGTTTTTGTTATTTGCAGGTCTGCAGCGGGTGAAGGCGGCGTAGGGGTTCTTGTCGGCGTAGTAGTAGGTGGATTGGATGTGACCGTCGGGGGCTTGGGCGTTGTAGGTGGTTTGGGAGTCGACGATGGCGGGGGAAAGAATATGATCGTATTAGTCGGTACCGGAGTATCCGCCGGAGCATGGGTTGCCGTTGGGAGAACGATATTCGTTGCCGTAGGCAAGCTGGTATTCGTGGAATTGGGAATCGGAGTAGAAAAAGACGCGCCGGGTGTCAGGAAGACGTCGATCCAGGCCGCGTTCGTGAGAATGGAGGGATCCAGAGGCTCAAAGAAGCCAATCGGCACGTTTGTGAGAAAGTCGCTGTCCGGGTTGAGATTCGACCCCATGCTGGAATTCAGTCTCCAGCTGGGGGCGAGGCGCAGCGCCCATCCGCTGGAGAGGATAATACAGATGAATCCAAACAGCAGGATGAACAGCATCAGCAGGATCGAGTCCCGCCTTTCCTTCTCACGATCGCGCGTTTGCATGGAAACGTCCATTTACGGAAAGACGCACGAACACAGTAGAGCCCGGATTGGTCTTCTCATTATGACCCGCGCTCTCCAGCCAGATGCGTCCCCGATGTGCATTGATGATACCGCGTGAGATGGCCAACCCGAGACCCGGGCCACCACCTTTGAACTTTGTCTTGCCGGAGGAATGTAAAAGCACTTCGCCGGTCTGATAAAACTTTTCGAAAATAAGTTCCTGATATTGGGGGTCCACACCGATGCCGCTATCCTTCACGGCGATTTCGACTTCGGGATCTTCCAGGTCCTCAGCGACCCTCCTTCCGGTAACCGAGATGGTACCTCCATCCGGTGTATATTTGATGGCATTCCCAACGACATGATAAAAGACTTTGTAAAGGAGGTCCTTATCGCCCTGAATAACAGGCAAGTCCGATAGTTCCTTCACATTGAACTTCAGTTTACGTTCCTCAAAAGCTGAGCCAAAAGCCTTGTTGACTTTTTCCATGACTTTCTCCAGGGAAACTTCGGATGGAGAGAGATCAAGTGTATTACTGTCGATCCTGGAAACATCCAGCATGCTGTCGATGATTTCCACCATACGGGTCGTACCTTCGAGCAGACCCCGGGTGTAGCGCTCCAGGTCGGCATTTCCATCGGCTTTTAGTTGCGCCATTTGGGCATACCCCTGGACCAGCGTCATCGGCGTGCGCAGTTCATGCGCAGAGATCTGGATAAAGCGCATCTTGGTGCGGTCCATTTGTTCGAGGATCCGATTGGTTCGTTCCAGTTCGATCGTGCGTTCCTGCAGCTTTTCGGTCATGTGATCGAAGGTATTGGCAAGGTCGCCGATTTCATCCCCGCTTTTGATGTTGGTACGTTGAGTCAGGTCGCCGCCGGCAATGGCACGCGAGGCGCGCAGGAGCGTGGCTATGGGATTGATGATCAAGCGTGCCACGAGATACCCGATCGCAACGACCGCCAGCATGGCGAAAGAATAAATTACTGCATAGTTCCAGCGACTTGTAGAACCTGCCTCCAGTACAAAATTAAGTGGCAGGATGACGGCAAACACGGCCAGGCGATCATTGGATATCTTCAACGGTCCACGGGCCAGCCTGTAGGAGCGTTCATCAACGGTAAAGTTGTCACCCTCGACAATGTCGTCCTGCTGAAGGACCCTTTGATAAGTTTCTTTGTCGATGGAAAGCGTCCGGAGATACAGGTCATCGGTTCCTTGCGTGCCCAGGGTTGTGGCCAGCGCCGATCCGCTTTCCCCATAAAACACCACATCTGCGAGGGATGTATTTTTCAACAATGGCATGATCGTGTTAACCGATGTGCCTACCACGATCACTCCGGCAACTTCATCACCGACCGGAATTGGGATCGCTGTGAAATAGTAGTATCGGCCATCCCCCGGGTCAATGGCCAGCTGCCGCCTGGGCAGACTATTCACATCGTCTTCGGCCAGGAGATCATTGACGGTTGATAGCTGAGAGACCTGATTCAGTTGGATGACGTCCGCCAACTTCCCATCGGTCTGTTTCACGACGTGAAACTGCTCGCGCCCCTCTCGGTCGAAGACCGTTACACTCTCTACATTTGCGCCTGCTGAGGCCGGTGTTGCCAACCGGGTTAGCTGATCGACATTGTCCGCTTGCAGCGCTTCGCCCACGCCACGTGTAAAAGCGATTGCCCGCGCCGCCTGGACGTGCCTGATTTCCTGCCGTGCCATCAAATCCGAAACGACCCGGCCGGATTCCAGCAACTGGTTGGAAAGTCGTTCTTCGAGCGAATTGGCCACCAGGCGCGTGACCACATACGCTCCGGTCACAGCGACAAAGAGCGTGAGGAGCATATAGGGCAAAATAACTTTGAAACGGATGCTCACTTAAGGCCTTTTCAACCCCCTGGGAACCGGGGTGTTTCTTCTATTATACAAAAGTATGCAAAATTCCACATCGTTAAATCCATATTAAAACGATTTAAAGTGGCACACTTTTCATAAATATAGACGCTTTCACCGCCAAAAGGTCTCATAAACAGAATAGTAAAGTAGTTCTAGTACCCCCGGGTGCCTTCTGAGGAAAAAAAGCCCCGCCAGGCGGGACTTTTGTGGGCGCTGAGGGACTCGAACCCCCGACCACCTCTGTGTAAAAGAGGTGCTCTAACCAACTGAGCTAAGCGCCCAACGCCCGCAATTATACATCATGTTACACTTGGAGCCGGAGGAAACATGCGTATTGTTCGTTATCAAACTCAAGATGCCAAAAAAGTCAAATACGGATGGCTTCTGGATGATAAAGTTGGTGAGATCAGCGGAAATCCATTTGGACGGTACCGCCGCGACGAGGCCACAACGCCTCTCACGGACGTGAACCTGCTCGCCCCTACTGAACCAAGCAAAATCATCTGCGTAGGACGCAATTATGTTGAGCACGCCAAAGAACTGGGAAATGAAGTGCCGAAAGTCCCACTCATTTTCATGAAACCGCCTTCTGCGATCATCGCCGGCGGGGAGACGATCATCCTGCCGCCGCAATCGGCCCAGGTGGAGCACGAGGCAGAGCTGGTCGCCGTGATCGGCAGAAGGGGCAGGAACGTCACTACAGGGAATGCCCGGAAACATATCCTGGGATACACGGTTGGCAATGACGTGACCGCCCGCGACCTCCAAAAATCGGACGGCCAGTGGACGCGTGCCAAAGGCTTCGACACGTTCTGCCCATTCGGCCCCTGGGTCGATACGGAGTTCGATCCATCCGATGCGGTGATCACCTGCCGTGTGAATGGGCAGATGCGGCAGATGGCATCTACCCGGGACATGATCTTCAATGTCGGCGTGTTGATTGCCTACATCTCTTCTGTGATGACCCTGGAACCGGGTGACTTGATCTTCACCGGTACACCGGCCGGAGTGGGAGAATTGAAGGACGGAGACGAGGTGTCGGTCGAAATCGAAGGGTTGGGATTGATCAGGAACAAAGTAAAAGCAGAAGAGAAGTAAGGCAGCTCATTAAACATAATTAACCCCAAATCTAATTTGGGACGCCGACGAACGCTGACACCTGCACTCCCCGGCACTTGCGCCCGGGGCAAGTGTGCGCCAGGTGCAAGTGTCAACGCTGATAAAAAGCAAGAATCAGCGTTTCCATCTGTCCTTGTACGGCTTAAGCCGCACGGTGCAAGGGTCTGCGTGCTTTGCGTCAGCGTCCAGAACAGGGTTTTGAAAAGAAACCTACCTCGAAGATTAATTTCAGGGTGAGTCATGTTTGATTTGTGCTGACAGGAACCTGCCCAAACGAGCAGGTCATTCGGCCTGTGCTCACCGTAAGATTCGATAAAATTCTCATATCAAAATACTCGTGGAAAGGAGTTCGAATGGCTGTGCATGGTGCACAATCGAGGATCACAAAAGAGGTCACATCCTGGAGCGGCGTGACTTCGCACCCGCATCGCTTCGGGGGTGTGGAATATGTGATCGGGAAACGTGAGATCGGGCACATCCACGGCGACCAACTGGTGGATATTCCTTTTCCGAAAAAAGTGCGTGATGAGATCGTTGCGGAAGGACGAGCGGAACCTCATCACATTTTGCCTGAGACGGGCTGGGTAAGTTGTTACCTGCATCAGGAGGCGGATGTGGAGAATGTGATCGCTCTGCTGCGTCAAAGTTATGAGATCGCACAAAAACAAAAATCAAAAACTTTACATAGTGCCGCGTAATCTACTTTACTTTTTGTTGAAATATCAGCCTGCCAGCGAAGCAGTCCTGTGGACAAATCTTATGCAAAAGTAAAGTTACGCATATTCAAGCATGAGATAAGCGTAGCAATCCTGTGGACAAGCGATAGAGGTGCAAAATGAAAAATGAAATCATCGCAGTGACAGGCGCCACCGGTCAACAGGGTCGGACGGTTGCCAAAAAACTTTTAGCCGATGGGTGGAAGGTCCGCGCTTTGACGCGTGATCCCAACAAGCCCGCGGCCCAGGAATTGAAATCTCTTGGGGCCGAGATTCTCCTTGGCGATATGGATCAGCGCGCTGAACTCGATGCAGCTTTCAAAGATGCATATGGTGTGTTCAGCGTACAAAACTTCTGGCTGCCGAATGTCGGGTTCGAAGGCGAGGTGCGGCAGGGAGAGGCCGTGGCCGATACGGCCAAAGCGGCGCAGGTGCAGCACCTGGTCTATTCGTCGGTGGGGTCGGCACATCGTGGGATGGGGCAAAAGCACTTCGAAAGCAAATGGATCATCGAGCAATATATCCACGGGCTGGAACTTCCATACACCATTCTGCGGCCCGCGGCTTTTATGGAAAATTACAACTGGAGCCGCGCTCCGATCCTGAACGGTGCTTTCATTGGAATGGGCCTGCGGCCCGAAAAGGGACTCCAACTCATTGCAGTCGAAGATATCGCCGTGTTTGCAGCGCTGGCCTTTGCAAACCGCAACCAATATCTCGGGAGAACGCTGGAATTGGCGGGAGATGAATTGACCGAACTGCAGATCGCAGATACCTTTACAAAGGTGATCGGAAGACCTGTGTCGCTTAACCTGCCGACGCCAGCAGAAGGCCGTCAGCCCGACGAAGAGATGATCGCAATGTTCAACTTCTTCAACGGCCAGGGTTATGATGCGGACATCCCGGCGCTTCGCAAACTTCACCCGGGCCTGATCAATCTCGAAGGGTATCTCCGTAAGAACGGCTGGGAGAACGCGGAGCCGATTCCCATGTCGCAGGATAGGCGCTGGGGAAGATAGGCTGTTAAGAAATGGAGATAGGAGAATTGCAAGGAGAAAACTGATCAGAAACCTTTTAGCAGTACATACGAGAATAACCCTTTTGATTCTTGCTTTAACCTTTCCCATCTTCGCTTGTTCCTCCGGACAACCTTCGCCTACTTCAACTCCGCTGCCAACTGCTACGCAAATACCCAGTCCTTCGCCTGTACCTTTTACAAGGTATGGCCAGGCATTAACGGACGTTCCATACTGCAGCGCTGACGCCTCTTCACAGAAGATGGATGTCTATTTTCCAGAAGCGGGTGGACCGTGGCCCGTTCTGGCTTATGTCCATGGCGGGAGTTGGATGTACGGCGATAAGTCTGAAGCGATCATGTTTGCCCACCAGATGACCATACACGGTTATCTGGTGGTTTCGATCAACTATCGTTTGTATCCCGCCGGGAAATTCCCCAACATGATCGAGGATGTGAAGTGCGCCATCCGTTCGCTGCGTGCGCATGCCGGTGAATATCACCTTGACCCGAATCGGATTGCGGCCATCGGGCCAAGCGCCGGCGGGCATCTGGTCGCGCTGCTTGGCACATCTGATCAGGGTGCGGGCTGGGACGTGGGCGAATATCTGGAACAGTCCAGCCGGGTGCAGGCGGTCGTTGCCATGGCGGCGGTGACAGACCTTACGCAAAATTTCCCCAATGCCGATATCGAGGCGATGAGAGGGGTCGGGTTTGGGGAAGATAACCTCGTGCCGGCCAGCCCGGTCACGCACGTAACGGCCGATGATCCGCCGTTTTTATTGATCCATGGCGATCAGGATACGGTCGTTCCCTACGAACAGTCCCAATTGCTGTATGACCGGTTGTTGCAGATGAATCTGCCTGTGCAGCTGATCACAGTCAAGAATGCCGGTCATACACTCACCGCCTCGGATGGATCAGCGACTCCAACGCTGGGGGAAATTAACCAGATCATTTTGGATTTTCTGGAACAATACTTGAAATGAGTATGTTAGTTTAATACGCCTCGTTCCATCATATAATGGGATGGAAATTCGTATGCGTATCATAAAAGACTTCCGCACCGATCAGGAAAACATTTTGCGATTTTTGGATGCGTTGGGAGGAGCCTCAGCAATCCTGGCTGGCAGTAAACACGCCGGCCCTGGTTTTTTCATCTTTGCACATACATTTGTCAGCGAATATATCAATGACAACTTTTTCAAAAAGGAGGAACTGCTGATTAAAGCCCTGACCGACAACGGTTTTCCTCCAGACGATGGTCCGGTTGCTTCCATGCGTGCGGAACAAAGGAAAAGCCTTGAATCTGCGGAACACATGTTTAATGCTGCGAAGGGCTGGCAGTCCGGAGACGAGGCTGGACGCGCCGAGGTAGGCTGGGCGGCCAGCGAGTATACCTCGGCGCTTCGCCCGCACCTTGACCGACTGAAGAACCTGATCTTCCCGTTGCTCGAACAAAATATTTCATCCGCAGATGAACATAAGATCGCAGAGGGACTGAACACCATCGCCTTCGAAAACAGCCTGAAAGATGACCCAGACAAGTACACCAAGTTGATTGAGGCCTTAGAGGATGAATTGAGTACCTGGAAGTAATCTGTAAATTCTTTCGACATTTACTCACCGACCTATAAACTGGGCCAGAGCCCCCAGTTTATAGGTCATGTTGTTTAAAAAATCCTGCTTTTTGTTTTTGAATAAGGCGGGTAAAATTATATATAATTTTCTCGATCGACAATCGACCATAGACAATTGACCATGATTCATGGTCAATGTCAGTCGTCCAGGATTAGGAGCACTTTCCATGCAAGCCTACGAACTCGCCCATTTGATTTCTGAGCGTGAAGCCAGCAACAAACTCTACCTGGAATTCTTGAAAGTTCCCGATCTCAGCCTGGGCCTTTACGTCCTCCCCGCGGGCGGGACCGATCCCCAGTCACCGCACACGGAGGATGAGGTCTATTACGTGGTGAGCGGTAAGGCGCAGATCAAGGTCGCGGACGAGGATCGCGCAGTGCAGGCAGGCTCGGTTGTGTATGTGGCGAAGAATGTGGAACATCGGTTCCACTCGATTGAGGAAGAACTGACAGTTCTGGTCTTCTTTGCGCCCGCGGAGTATTCAAACAAGTAAGGCGAGTGAAATTCCTTGCTGACAAGTACTTTAACAAGCAATGATATAATGACGGATAATATACGTCATTTGACGGATAATTGCCGTCACAAGGAATAATGATGATCGAAACGCTTCTTGGCTCAAAAAATGCGGAACGGGTGTTAATCTATATTTTGGCACGTGAAGAAGGTTATGCCCGCGAGATCGCCAGTTTCTATAAAACAGACCTGAAGTCCATCCAAATGCAATTGGACAAGTTTGAGAAGAGCGGTGCGCTGGCAAGCCGCTCTGTTGGACGGACTCGCCCGTATATCTTCAACCCACGCTATCCTTTTTTGAGCGAGCTAAAAGCGTTGCTCGAAAAAGCATTGGCGTTTTATCCCGCGAAGGAACAGCAAGAATTGACAATGAACCGGCGCAGGCCAAGGGCCCGCGGGAAATTTTTATGAAGCAGATCAGGAATATGAGCCAGGCCGAACTGGCTGCATACATTCAAAACAATTTAGAGAATGAAGGAATCAAAGTTGTGCTTTCGGGCGGAAGCGCGGTCTCCTTTTACAGTAGTGACCAATATGTTTCCAAAGATTTGGATTTGATCAACACGAATTTCGCACGACACAGCAAAATCAAGTCTGAAATGGAAGAATTAGGCTTTGAAGAAAAAGGTCGCTACTTTGTCAATCCTGAAACACAATTCTTTGTGGAATTTCCTGATGGACCGCTTTCGGTTGGTGAAGAACCTGTCAAAGAGATCAGCGAATTTCCGCTGGCAACAGGGATATTACGAGTTTTATCCCCAACAGATTGTGTGAAAGACAGATTATGTGCCTTCTATTTTTGGAATGACCAACAAGGATTAGCGCAAGCCATTCTGGTAGCAAAAAGCCAAGAGGTTGATTTGCGAGAGGTCAAAAGATGGTCAAAAGTGGAAGGAAAGGAACAGGAATTTGAAGCATTCAGAAAGAAACTTGACTAGTATGACAAAGGCCTGGATATTTCGCGGTCACTTCCCCTCAATTGAGGAAGAGTTAATGTTGATGACCTTTTTCGCTGCCGCGGAGTATTCAAACAAGTAATAGACATTTGACCATTGACAATAGACAATGGCAAGACAGCATGGTCAATAGTCTATTGTCTATCGTCCTTTTAGGAGAATATGTTCCAACTCAAAACCACCCCCTTCCACGAACGGACCTCAAAACTCTGCCTGCCGCAGAATTGGCGGCGTTGGGCAGGATATATTGTCGTTGGTTCTTACGATCTGACGCTCGACCGCGAGTATTGGGCGATCCGCAATTCGGCGGCGTTGATCGATGTCACACCTTTGATGAAGTACATCATCAAAGGCAAGGATGCGAGTCGCTTGTTGAACCGCATTGTTACCCGCGATATGGACAAGTTGAAAGTGGGCCAGGTCTATTACACAGGCTGGTGCGACGATGAAGGCAAAATGATCGACGATGGCACGATCAGCCGCCTCGATGAGACGACCTTCCGCATGACATCCGCTGACCCATCGCTGAGGTGGCTTTCGATGAATTCAGTTGGACTGGATGTGGAAATTACCGAAGTCACTGACCGGGTGGCTGCTCTCAGTTTTCAGGGACCCAATTCAAGGAAGATTCTGAATGAAGTTGCCGATGATCCTGTTGATGGGTTGAAATATTTCCGTCTGATGCAGAATCAAGTCGATGGCATCCCGGTCACGATCTCGCGCACAGGCTATACAGGCGATCTAGGCTTCGAGATCTGGATGGACTCGAAAGACGCACTCACGATTTGGGACGCGTTGATGGATGCAGGACAGGATTATGGCATCACGCCTGTCGGCATCCTGGCCATGGACATGGCGCGCGTCGAGGCCGGACTATTCATGATCGAGGTGGATTACACATCCACCAACCATGCGTGGATCGAAGCGCAGAAGTCCTCGCCGTTCGAGCTGGGACTCGACTGGACGGTGGCGCTGGATAAGCAAGGCTATTTCGTCGGCCGCCGCGCGCTGGAACGCGAGAAGCGCGATGGCTCGGCATGGAAGTTGATAGGTCTCGAAATGGAATGGGACGGCATGGAGCAGTTGTTCAAAAGCGTTGGGCTTCCCCCGCAAATCCCCGGCATGGCGATGAGAGGCAGTCTGCCGATTATGGTTGGAAACGTTCAGGTGGGGTATTCTTCCACGGCAACCTGGTCACCGCTGTTGAAGAAATATATTGCGCTGGCACATTTGCAGAGACCTTATTACGAAGTCGGAACGAACGTGAGAATGGAAATCATGGTGGAACACCACCGTCAGCATGCGCCGGCGAAGGTGGTGAAACTTCCGTTTTACGAACCTGAGTGGAAAAAGAAATAAGAGAATCGAGATTAGTTAGCTGGTCGAATTGAAGCTAAAACTCCCCTGCCTGTCTCAAAATATCATGAATCAAATCTTCTGCGATAAAAAAACCTACTTCATTTTGAAGAGCTTCGATGACTGCTTTCAGCGAGTCAATCTCTCCATTTTTCTTTGCTCGCAACAAAATGCCCAACACACCAATTGGCTGAAGACCCATTGCGCGGGCTTTGGATCGACCATCATTCTCATCCAGAAGAATGATTTGAGATTGCGTTTCTACCGCGAGAGCAATGGCTTCTGCTTCCCCGTAATCAAGTTCCATCGCAAGGGCTTGCGCAAGGTGTGTGTTTTGAACAGGTTGAACAATCAGCCATCCTTTTTTGAGGGCCTCGCGAATATTCTTCGCACCAGTAAAATCCGTTTCGGTTTTGAGTTCGTTTTGAACTGCATCAGGAATCAAAACCTCGCCAAACTGCGCTTCCAAAAGGTCAAGGTGACCAATCGCGGACAAAGCGAGGATTGGCGAGGTATCACTGACCACTGCCATAAGCAAGGTCTCCCTCTAAATCATCTTGCTCGTAATGGCGTGGTATATTCCGTTTGCCAAGCAGGAGGCCAAATTCCAGTTTTGTCATCCCTGCCAGTTCGCGGGCTTTACCAAAGGAAAGGATACCTTGCGCGTATAAACTCAGCGCCAGTTCGATTTTCAATTGACGACGTTGATCTGCAGGCGGCAGGCGCATGGCGCGAGCGACAGAATCAGGTATCTCTATGGAGATTGTCATGTCTCGCTCCTTTCTGGAATCGATTTTATCATACCCACTAGTTTATCAGTACACGCCAGCGAAGGTGGTGAAGCCGCCGTTCTATGAGCCGGAGTGGAAAAAGAAGTAAGAAAGTTTATAGGAGCAAGAATGGCAGACAGTGTGGAGAGAATTGGCAGTTGTCACTGATACTGTTGCGATATCCCTCTTCACAATGATCCTTCCTAACACGGAGCTATACAATGACAAAAGCACAAGCGCCATCGGATCCACTAACAAGCCGGATTAGCAAAATACTGGAACGGCTCTGGGAACGTCCCGCAATCCTCGGATGGATTGTATTGATCACGATTATCCTGA
>Ga0075418_10007018_pt1 | contig 12698 bp, 16 predicted proteins | sample SoiMetdeltSBSDD2_FD_81776 | JGI IMG/M metagenome (GOLD analysis project Ga0075418, IMG submission 81776) | Bulk soil microbial communities from a Populus tree surrounding site in Tennessee, USA - Soil MetaG P. deltoides SBSDD2 | ecosystem: Environmental > Terrestrial > Soil > Tree plantation...
AACTTTTCGGGCGCGCCGGGCAAGGGACACGGGTTCGAGTTCAACTTCGTACTCCTCATGATGCTGCTGGCCGTGCTCGTGGCCGGCGCCGGCCTGCTGTCGTTCGACCGCATGTTCCGGCCGCTCGGCGACTAGCCGTGGGGTTCGTCATCCGGGTGCTGGTCAACGCCGCCGCCATCTGGCTGGCGTCGCGGATCGTGCCCGGCATCTCGGCGGACGGCGCCTGGCACATCCTGGTCGCCGGCCTCGTGCTCGGACTGATCAACGCGCTCGTACGGCCCGTGCTGGTGATCCTGACCTTCCCGCTCACGCTGCTGACCCTGGGGCTCTTCCTCCTGGTCCTGAACGCTTTTTGCCTGGTGATGACGTCGTGGCTGGTCAGCGGGCTGCACATAGACGGCTTCTGGCCCGCGGTGCTGGGCGCGCTGGTGATCTCGGTGGTCAGCTGGGCGCTCACCGCCTTCGTCAGCGACAGCGGCCGGCTGGCGCGCATGCGCTGACGCGGCCGCCCGGGGGCCGCGCACGCGGCCGGGAACGCCGGGCGCCGGTGTTCAGGCCGCCCGGCCACCCTCTTCGCTGAGCGCGGTGATGATGTAGGTGCCGCTCTTCTCGTCGCGCTCGAGCGTGACGATCTTCTGCTTGGCCGCGTCCTCCAGGAGCTTGGAGAACGTCGAGTATCCGTAGTACGTCTCGTTGAAGGCCGGGTTCTTGCGGATCATCGTCTGCTTGACCATCGAGCCCCACAGCGTTTCCTTGTTCTCGCGCTGCAGGGCCTGGATGGCGTCGATGAGCTGGGCCACCGCCTCGGCCTTCTTCTCGGGCAGTCCGCTCAGCAGCCGCGTCTTCTTGGTGTCGCGGATCAGGTCCTCGTAGAAGATGAACTCGTCGCAGTTGGCCACGAGCAGATCCGAGGAGGACGACTTCACTCCGAGCCCGATCACGTAGCGGTCGTTCTCGCGGAGCTTGGACACCAGCGGCGAGAAGTCGGAGTCGCCCGACACCAGCACGAAGCTGTCGATGTGGGTCTTGCCGTAGGCCAGGTCGAGGGCGTCCACCACCATCCGGATGTCCGCCGAGTTCTTGCCGCTGTAGCGCGACTGGGGGACGTCGATCAGCTCGATGGCCCATTCGTGGAAGGGACGCTTGTACTCGGTGAAGCGGTTCCAGTCGGCGTAGGCCCGCCGGACGATGATCTTGCCCTTCTCGAGCAGCCGCTCCAGCACCAGCTTGAGCTCGAACTGCTTGTACTGCGCTTCCTTGACCCCTCGGGCGATGTTCTCGAAGTCCATGAACATGGCCAGCTTCCGTTCGCCGTTCAATCCGTCTCCTTCTGGCGCGCATCCCCCTGAGCGCGCGCGTGTCTATTATATGGCCGTGGTTCACCGCCGCGGCGCAGGTTTATAGTGAGGCGACACGACCCGAAGCCTCGCGTGAGCGGCGGCAGGAGGAGGCGGCGTGAAGCAATCGATCGACCCCGCGCTGGCGGCGCGCGTGCCGCCGGGCCAGGTTCTGACCCAGAAATGGCCGGTGCTCACCTACGGTTTGACGCCGCGCTTCGATCCCAAGCGCTGGACCTTCCGGTGTTTTGGCCTGGTCGAGCGCCCGGTGTCGTGGACCTGGGAGGAGTTCCAGAACCTGCCGCGCGTCACCCTGACCTCCGATATCCACTGCGTCACGCGCTGGTCGCGCCTGGACAACACGTGGGAGGGCGTCCACGTGCGCACGATCATCGAGGCCTGCCGCCCGCTACCGCAGGCGAAGTTCGTCCTGCAGCACGCCGATCCGGACTACACGACGAACACGGCCATCGAGGACCTGATGGACGACGATGTCCTGCTCGCGCTCAAGCACAATGGCCAGGACCTCGAGCCCGACCACGGCGGCCCGATGCGGCTGGTGCTACCCAAGCTCTACTTCTGGAAGTCGAGCAAGTGGCTGCGCGCCTTCGAGTTCCTCGACGTCAACCCGCCGGGCTTCTGGGAGCAGAACGGCTACCACATGCACGCCGACCCCTGGCCGGAAGAGCGCTACTCCGACCAGGAGACGCGCGCCATGCAGCAGATGCGTGCCGAAGCGGCCCGCCGCCTGCGCGAGCGCTGACCTCCGGGCCTGCCGTGAGCGTTCGCGCGGAGCGCGCCGGTCCCGTCACGACGATCGTTCTCGACCGTCCGCAGGCGCGCAACGCGGTAGACGGGCCCACGGCCGCGGCGCTGGCGGACGCCTTTCGCCAGTTCGAGGGTGACGTCGAGGCTCGCGTCGCCGTGCTGTGGGGTGCGGGCGGCACCTTCTGCGCCGGCGCCGACCTGAAGGCCGTGGGCACCGAGCGCGGCAACCGGGTCAGCGCCGAGGGCGACGGGCCCATGGGGCCGAGCCGGATGCTGCTCGCCAAGCCGGTGATCGCCGCGGTCGCCGGCTACGCGGTGGCCGGCGGTCTCGAGCTGGCGCTCTGGTGTGACCTGCGCGTCGTCGAGGAAGACGCGATCTTCGGCGTCTTCTGCCGGCGCTGGGGCGTGCCGCTGGTCGACGGCGGCAACGTCCGACTGCCCCGCCTGATCGGCATGAGCCGCGCGCTCGATCTGATCCTCACGGGCCGTCCCGTAGATGCCCGCGAGGCCGAGCGAATGGGTCTCGCTAACCGCGTGGTCCCAGTAGGCCAGTCGCGGGCCGCGGCGGAGGCGCTCGCGCGGGAGATCGCGGCGTTCCCGCAGCGCTGCGTGCTCAGCGATCGCCGCGCCGTCCACGAGGCCGCCGGGCTCGATCTCGACGCCGCGCTGGCGCGCGAGTTCGCGCTGGGCAAGCAGACGATCGATTCCGGCGAAACCCGCGAGGGCGCCGCCCGCTTCGCGGGTGGCCAGGGCCGACACGGAGTGTTTTGATGGGGGCCTCGACCGGGCCCCCCAAGCCCCCCGGGTGGCTCAGGACGCCCCGGCGGAGCCGTGACGCCCCTCGGTTTGGTCTTTGACTAGGCCCGTTCAACCCGTTCCGTTCGCTCCTCGCCCCTCGCTCCTCGGTTCATCGATCCTCGCCCGTGGTTCTCGGTGCCCCGATTCTTCATGTAGCTGGGCGGGGGCGGGGACCGGATAGGGCGAGGGCGGCGCCGGCCCAGGCGACGCCGGCGGTGGCGAGAGATGTGGTGGCGAAGCCCCAGCGAGCGACTGCCAGGCCCGACGTCATTGAGCCGATCGCGATCCCGACTTCAAGGGCGGTGTAGAAGGTCCCCATCGCGCGTCCGCGATCGCCGGACGCCGCTCCGTCCACGCACCACGCCATCAGCGCCGGCTGCGCGACGCCGTAGGCAAGCCCGTAGAAGGCGCCGGCCGCGGCAAGCCCGACCACGCCTTGGCTGAGAGCCAGCAGGACGAGCGCGAGCCCCGCGAACACGAGGCCGGTCGCGGCGACTGCCGGCCGGCCGCGACGGTCGGAGAGACGTCCGGCCGGGCCGCGGGCCAGCGTGGTCGTCAGCGCGAAGACCAGGAAGAACACCCCCGGGTTGACGCCGAGGGTGTCCGCGTGGAGCGGCAGGAACGCCACCTGCGTGCCGTAGGTGAACATCAGGCTCAGCATCAGCAGCGACGGGAACAGCGCCCGTGTGTTGAACGCGTCGGTCACGCTGAAGGCCACCCGCCGCGGGCGCATCAGCGTTTCGCCGGTGATGCCGGTGAGGACGACCGCCACTGCGGCGACCGCGCCGGCGATCCAGAAGAGCGCGGTGAAGCCCAGTTGTTCGATGAGGGTGATCCCCGTGATCGGGCCGGCGGCCAGCGCGAGACTGCCGGCGGCGCCGTAGAGCCCGAGCATCTCGCCCCGCCGCTCTGGCGGCGTGAGATCGGCCACCATGGCGCTGGCCGCCGTCGGATAGAGTCCCATGCCGCAGCCGTGCAGGAGGCGGACCAGCGCCAGGCCGAGCGCGCCGCCGGCCCAGCCGTACGCGATCGAGGCCACGGCGAAGACGAGCGCGCCGGCCAGCATGAACGGACGGCGGCCGAAGCGATCGGCGGCCCAGCCGGTCGGGGGGCGGAGGATCAGCGAGCTGACCGCGAAGGTCGCCATGTTGAGGCCGACCGCGGCGTCGGAGGCGCCCATCCGTCGCGCGAAGATCGGCAGCGCCGAGAGCAGCAGCAGGAAGGACAGGAAGAAGGTGAAGGCGCCGAGCCAGAGTATGACGAACGGGCGCGCGGCGGCAGTCACGCGCCCGGGATCAGGCGGCCTGGCGTCGATCGGCGCGATTCACCCACCAGTGAACGACGGCGGCGCCCACGAGCACGACGAGTCCCATGACCAGCCACCGCACCTCACCCTGCGGCTCGGTGTCGCGGTAGTGCAGCAATCCCACGACCACGAGCCCGCAGCCGAGCACGGTCCCGACACTGCGCGCCAGCCGCATGAAGCGCAGCCACCCCGGGCGGCTTTCCCCGACCGCCAGGGCGACCCCCAGCAGCACGATGGCCGCGATCAGCAGGCTGATGGCCACGGCGCTGACCACCCATACCAGGGTCATCTCCGCCGCCTCCTGCACGGGTCCGATGTAGAGCAGGTGGGCGATGACCCATACCGCCACGAACGCCAGTGCGACGGTGCCGGCGGCGCGGCTCATGGCATGAGGAACTCGCGCAAGAGCGACTGGAAGATGGCCGGCTGATCGCCGGGGACGGTGTGGCCCGCGCCCGCCACGACGACGAGACGCGCGCTGGGCAGCTCGTCAGCCATACGCTTGGCGGTTTCCTCCGACAGCATGTCGGACAGGGCGCCGCGCACCAGCAAGGTCGGGCAGGTGATCGCCCGCCACTGCGGCCAAAGATCAACCGGCAACCGCATGCGACCCTGGCGGATTGCGTCGCGCAGCGCCCGGTCGTACTTCCACCCCAGCCCCCCACCGGGCAGCGGCCGCACCGCGTGCTCGGCGCGCTGGCGCAGCATGGCCTCGCTGTACAGCGGAGCGTTGGCGCGGATGTGGGCGACCACCTCGTCGACCGTCTCGAAGCGCTCGGGGGCGGTGGCCATCAGCTGGCCCACGCGGGCCCGCCCGCTCGGCTCGATCTCCGGGCCGATGTCGACGACGACCAGGCGTTCGACCCGCGAGCGATGATGGCCGGCGAAGTTGATGGCCACCCGGCCCCCGAGCGACAGGGCGACCAGCGAGATCCGGTCCAGGCCGAGCGCCTCCGCGAAGGCCTCGAGGTCGCCGAGCAGGGCGGCGTCGGAGTAGTCGGTCTCGGGCGCGGGATCGGAGTCGCCGTGACCGCGCTGGTCCAGCGCCAGCACGCGGTAGCGGGCTGCCAGCAGACGCGCTTCGTCGTCCCAGGTGCGGGCGTGCCCCGTGATCCCGTGCAGCATGACGACAGGGAACGCCGCCGACGCGCCCCACTCCGTGTAGTGGTAACGCCGTCCCTGCAGCATGACGGTCCGATCCGTGTGCATGCCACGATTGTAACCTGCTACGATTTGCGGGATGTCCACGCACGCTGGGCATTCGCACGACCGCGCGACCGCTGCCGCACGGTCACGTCTGGTCCTGGCGCTCACGCTGGCGCTCACGTGCGCGTTCATGCTGGTCGAGCTGGTGGCCGGCTTCTGGACCGGCAGCCTCGCGCTCCTCGCCGACGCGGGCCACATGCTCACCGACGTCGGCGCGCTCGGTCTCGCGCTCTTCGCGACCTGGATCGCCGCCCGCCCGCCGACGCCGGCCAAGACCTACGGCTACTACCGCGCGGAGATCCTCGCCGCGCTCGTCAACGCGCTGCTGTTGCTGGTCGTGTCCGGCGCGATCCTGTCGGAGGCGTGGCGTCGCTGGAGCATGCCCTCACCCGTGCTGGCCGGACCGATGGCGATCGTGGCCCTCGGCGGGCTCGGCGTGAACCTGACCTGCGCCCGCCTGCTCCATCACGGCGCGGCCCACAGCCTGAACGTGCGGGCGGCCTATCTGGAAGTGATGAGCGACGCGCTCAGCTCGCTGGCCACGCTGGTGGCCGCGGGGATCGTGCTCTTGACGGGGTGGACCGGCGCCGACCCGCTGGCCGGCATTGCCATCGCACTACTCATCGTGCCCCGCACGTGGTCGCTGCTCAAGCAGGCGGTGAACGTCCTGCTCGAGGGCACGCCGCCGCACCTGGAGCTCGGCGAGATCGAGGAAGCGATGCGTGCCGTGGCCGGCGTGCGCCACGTCCACGACCTGCACGTGTGGACGCTGACCTCGGGACGCGAAGCGATGAGTGCCCACGTGACGGTGGAGGACGTCCGCGAGAGCGAGCGGCTGCTGGAGACGCTGCACGCGCTGCTTCACGCGCGCTTCGGCATCGACCACACCACGATTCAGCTGGAGACCGCGCCGCCGGCCGTGCTGCGGATCAAGACGCCGGGCGCGGGCTGAGCCCCGGGCTCAGCGGCGAGGCTGCGGCCGGCGCGTCGCGGTCGTCTGGCCGCCCGCCAGCGTCGCGCCCAGATCATGGCCGCGGTGCCGACCACGACCATCGGCACGCCGAGGGTCAACAACAAGATTGCCCCCGGGTCGTACCCCTTGCCGAGCTCCGGGAACCCCGTCATGACGGCGGTGGAGACGCCGGCCCCGGCGCCGAACGCCAGCGCCAGCGGGAAGCGGTAGCTGCCGCGAGGTGGTCGACGAACGTGCCGGTGGCTGGACTCATGGATCCACCGTAGCGTGGGGGCAGGGGCCCGGCCAAGAAACGGTATAGTGAGGTCCGGTCCGGACTGAAAGCCCAGGAGGGCACAGCGCATGGCCACGTATCCATTGACCGATCGCGCGATCCTGCTCCGAGCGGAAGACGACGTCGCCATTGCCAAGCGGGAGCTGGCGGCGGGCAGCGTGCTCGAGGACGGGCCGGCGCGCATCGAGGTGCGCGCCGACATCAAGCCCGGCCACAAGGTCGCGCGCCACGCCGTGCGCTCCGGCGAGCCGGTGCGGCGTTACGGGCAGGTGATCGGCTTCGCCACCCAGGACATCGCGGTCGGCGATCACGTGCACACCCACAACCTCGACATCGGCGAGCTGTCGGCCGATCGCTACGAGGTCGGCGTGGATGTCACGCCGGTCGACTTCTACCCCCCCGACCAGATGCGCTACTTCGATGGCTTCAAGCGCGAGGATGGCCGGGTGGGAACGCGGAACTACGTGGCCATCATCTCGGGCGTGAATTGCTCGGCCAGCGTCAGCCAGTTCGTGAAGGAGAAGTTCCGCGACGTGCAGCGCGATTTCCCGAACGTCGACGGCGTGCTGGCCATCACCCACAAGTCGGGCTGCGGCACCAAGCTGTTCGGCGAGGACCACATGGCGCTGCAGCGCGTGCTGGCCGGCTACGCCAAGCACCCCAACGTGGCCGCCTACATCGTGATCGGGCTGGGCTGCGAGGTGAACCAGGCGGCGGTGATGATCGATCGCCAGAAGATGTCGCTGCCCGGCCACGCCGAGCGCAAGCCGTTCCTGGTCAACATCCAGGAGGCCGGCGGCATCCGCAAGACGGTGGAGCGGGCGGCGATCGAGGTCGCCAAGCTGCTGCCGATCGCCAACGCCGCTCGGCGGACGAAGCAGCCGGTGTCCGAGCTCACGCTGGCCACCAACTGCGGCGGCTCCGACGGCAACTCCGGCATCACGGCCAATCCCGCGCTGGGCTGGGCGGTGGACGAGCTGGTGCGCTACGGCGGTACCGGCGTGCTGGCCGAGACGCCCGAGATCTACGGCGCCGAGCACCTGCTGATCCGGCGCGCCATCAACGAGGGCGTGGCCAAGAAGCTCATCGATCGCTACAAGTGGTGGGAGTGGTATTGCCGCGGGATCGACGCGATGGACAACAATCCGGCGCCCGGCAACAAGGCCGGCGGCATCACGACGGTCTTCGAGAAGTCCCTGGGCGGCGTGACCAAGGGCGGGACCACGCCGATGATGGACGTCTTTCAGTACGGCGAGCCGATCACCACGCGCGGCTTCGTGTTCATGGACACGCCGGGCCACGATCCCGTGTCGATCACGGGCCTGGTGGCGGGCGGCTGCAACGTCATCTGCTTCACGACCGGACGCGGGTCGGTCTTCGGCTGCAAGCCGGTGCCCTCGATCAAGCTGGCCACCAACTCCCTCATGTACCGCCACATGGAAGAGGACATGGACGTCAACTGCGGCGTGATCGTCGAGGGCACGCCGCTGGCGACGGTGGGTCGTCAGATCTTCGAGGAGGTCGTCGCGGTCGCCTCCGGCAAGCGCAGCAAGAGCGAGCTCTCCGGCGTGGGGGAGGAAGAGTTCGCGCCCTGGATCATCGGCCCGGTGATGTAGCCGGGAGAGATGTGGCGATGCGGGAGCGCCCGCTGGTGGTCAGTATCGTCGGCGGCCTGCTGGGCGGGCTCGTCGGCGCGGCGGCGATGAGCGCGGTCCACACGGGGCTCAGCCGGGTCCGGCCTCCCGATCCTCCGCCGCCCCAGGCGCGCGAGGACGACTCCACCGTGAAGGTCGCCGACGCGCTGTCGCGAACCTTCCGTGACGCGCCGCTGCCCGAGAGCGCCAAGCCGATCGCCGGCTCCATCGTGCACTACGCGTTCGGGGCGAGCATGGGTCTGGCCCAGGGTGCGGCGGCCGGTCTCACATCACTCGCCGGCCTGGGCGGGGGGTTGGGCTTCGGCGCAGCCGTGTGGCTGGGCGCCCACGTCGTGACTGTTCCGGCGCTCGGTCTGGCGCCCTCCCCGCGCAGTCAGCCGCGCTCGAAGGAAGGTCTCGAGCTCGCGCTGCACCTGCTGTTCGGCGTCTGCACCGAGCAGGTGCGGCGCGTCGTGGTCAGGCTCTTCGGCTGACCGTCGCCTCGGGCGTCACGGGTCTCGCCGAGGGGCTGTTGCTCCCCGCGACCGGTTGCAGGACGTCGGCGATCCGCCGTCCGGCGCCCGATCCGATCAGCGCCGCGACGACCGTGATGGCCAGGGCGAGCGCGGTCTCCGCGGGCGACGCCGCCTGCGCCCGGAACGCCGGCGTCTGGCCGATGGACCAGCCATACAGCGCGACCATCGTCACGCCGAAGGCGATGCAGGCGGCGGCGGGGCGCCGGCGAAGGTCGACCGCGACCAGCACGCCCGCCGCCAGCACCGGAAGCATGAGGCGGACGACCCACGGCGGCCCCGAGCCGCGGTTCTTCTCGCGGATCTCGGCCGCCAGCGCGATCGGCGAGGTCGGGTCCTTCTTGATCTCCTCGGTGATGACGGGCTCGGGCTTGACGATCGCGAATCCGACGCGAGCGATCTGTTCGCCGATCAGTGATGCGGCCAGCGATATCACCACCAGGACCAGCGGCGCCCAGCGCCGGTCGAGCAGGCGCGTGCCCGGGATCAGCGCCAGCGGCAGCAGCAGGGCGGCCAGCATCGCGAAGGCGTGGAACGCGACGCCGCCGTGCGTGTAGGCGGTGAGCCACGCCGGCTCCAGGACGACGCGCACCCCGCCGTAGAGCAGACCGCCGCTGAGGACGAGCGCGGCCAGCCGCATGCGCGAGCGTTGCGGATACGCCTCGACCGCGATCAGCAGCGTGCCGATCGTGTTGACGGCCGAGCCCAGCAGCCCGAGCAGATGCGGCGGACTCCACAGCGTGACGTCGAGACCGAAGAGACGGTGCCAGAGATCGTCGATGGGCGCGGCCAAAAGCAGGAGCGCCACGCCCCACGCGGCGAGGTGGATCCCCCGCGTGGATGTGAGCCCCAGCATCGTCACCAGGCCGCGCCGGCGGACGCCGCGGTGCGCATCGCGGGTGTCGAGCGCGAGCACCACGACGGCGACGAGGAAGCCCGCGGTGACGCCGCTGTACATCATGAGGTGCGGGGGGATCCAGAACGTGTCGCGGCCGATCAGCAGGTGCCACTGGATGTCCCAGGTCAGCCCCCAGGCGCCCAGCAGCTTGCCGAGGATCAGGACCCACAGCGCGACGCGATAGCGCGTCACGACTGCACCACCGTGACCACCAGTCCGATCGACGCCAGGATGTTGCCGACCCGCACGCACTCCGTCTCCGGCCCCACCTTCACGACCGCCTTGCCGGAGTTGTGAACCTGCCACGCGATCTCCCAGCCCTCGGCCTCGCTGCAGGCGATGGCCTTCTGCAGCTGCTTCACGACCTGCTCGAACGTGTGACAGTCACAGTTGTGAAGAATGGTCATCCAGGGTGGGGCGATCTCGGTCCCCGTCTCGGCGATGTCCTCCACCTCGGGGGTGGGCAGGGTCCGCTCGGCCATGCCGGATTCTACACCGCGGGTTCGCTCGGGGCCGAGAGCGCCATGCTCGGGCGGCTCATGACGCGTTCGGCGCACGAGCGCCTCCCTCGCGGTCGGCGGTCGAGGCTGACCCCAGTGCGCCCGATGCGCGCACGGCGGCGATGCGGGCGGGATCATACTGCAAGATGGTTCGCAAAATCGTTTCGGTGTGCTCGCCCAGCCGGGGCGCCGGCGCGGGGTGCGTGATGGCGCCCGGCGTCTTCACGGGCGAGGCCACCTCGCGCACCAGGCCGAAGCGAGGATGCTCCACCTCCAGGATCATGTCGCGCGCGCGTACTTGTGGATCGGCCAGCGCCTGGGCCACCGTGTTCACCGGAGCGCACGGCACGCGGCCGCGCAGCCGCGCCAGCCACGCCTCGGTCGTGCGCTCGGCGAAGCGCGCCTTGAGGATCGCCACCAGGGCGTCCTTGTGCGCGAGGCGATCGGCGAAGGTGGCGAAGCGCTCGTCACGCGCGAGCTCGGGCAGCTCGAGTGCGTCGACCAGCGCCTCCCAGAACTTGGCCTTGTTGCAGAAGACGACGATCCAGCCGTCGGCCGTGGGGAAGTTCTGCGCCGGCACCAGCGACTGGTGGCCGGAGTCGGCGACGCGATCCGGTTGCCACGGCCGGTTCAAGGTCCAGATGGCGTAGTACGAGAGCATGCTCACCGCGGTGTCGAGCAGCGAGACGTCGATGTCGCGGCCGACGCCGCTGCGCTGCGCGTCCCACAGCCCGGCCAGCAGCGCGCCCATCGAGACGTAGCCCCCCGCGAAGTCCACGACCGAGACGCCGCACTTCACCGGCGGCCCCTCCGGCTCGCCGGTGACCGACATCCAGCCGGCATAGCCCTGGATCAGGTAGTCGAACGCCGGCTCGGAGGCCCGCGGGCCGGTGGCCCCGAAGCCGGAGAGCGAGCAGCAGACGACGGCCGGATTGACCGTCTTGAGCGCGTCGTAGGTCAGGCCGAGCTTGGCCGGCAGGTCGCCGCGCAAATTGTTGTAGACGGCGTGGGAGACACGCACCAGGTCGTGCAAGACCGCCTGGCCGTCGGGATGCTTGAGATCGAGCGTGAGCGACTTCTTGCCGCGATTGAACGACTGAAAGTAGAGCGAGTCACCGTCGTCGGCGAATGGCCCCACCTGGCGGGCGACGTCGCCGCCCACGGCCGGATCCTCGATCTTGATGATCTCGGCGCCCAGATCGGCGAGCAGCTGCGTGCCAAAGGGGCCGGCGCCGAACTGCGAGACCGCAAGCACGCGCAGGCCGGCGAGCGGCGCGCGGCTCACGACGTCCGTCCCTCGCCCAGCGTCTCGTGGTTCTTCTTGGGCAGCAGCGCGGTGCGGCGGAAGGTCATCACCCGCTCGCCGCGCTGGTTGAGCACGCGGGTCTCGACCGACACCGTGCCGCGATCGCCCCGGCTCGACTCGCGCTTGGCCAGCACGGTGGACTCCGAATAGAGCGTGTCGCCGATGAACGTGGGCGCCTCGTGGACGATCTTCTCGATCTCCAGATTGGCGATGGCCTTGCCGGAGACGTCGGCCACCGTCATGCCGATGCCGATCGAGAACACGAGCGGCCCGAGCACGACGCGCTGGCCGTGCTGGGTGTGCGTCGCGGCGTAGTGCGCGTCGGAGTGCAGCGGGTGCTGGTTCATGGTCAGCAGCGCGAACCACGTGCAGTCGGCCTCGCTGATGGTCCGGCCCGGCCAGTGCTTGAGAATCTCGCCGACCGTGAATTCTTCGTAGTAGCGCCCGTACGCCATCAGCGTCCTCTCAGTGCCCAGAGAAAGGCCAGGAGCCCGACGGCGCCGAGCACGGTGCGGATGGCGTGCAGGCGCCCCCAGCGCTGCATCAGGACCAGGACCTCGGCGTCGGCGAGCGACGCGGTCGACAGCAGGTGCTGATTGATCGGCCGGATCACGACCAGCGTCAGCGGGATCGCCGCGCCGATGGCCAGCGCGCCGAGCAGCCACGGCCAGCGGCCGGTCAGCGCCGCGGCGGCACCGCCGGCCAGCAGGGAGATGATCGCGAACGAGGCCTGCCACGGGGCCGCCCGGCGATAGCTCGGCTGGAACTGGGCCCGTCCGCTGCGGGCGCCGCTATCGAGCCGCGCCGGGTGCTCGACCAGCGTGACGTAGAGCGCCCAGGCGGTGAACGCGGTGCCGCTGACGGTCGCGGCCGCGGCGGCGAGACCCAGTGGGTTCACGCCGTCGCCGACAGCCGCGCCGCCAGCTCGCGGCGGATCTGCTCGTCGTCGAGCGGCACGAACGCCAGACGCGCGGCGTCACGGTAGAAGCGTTCGACAGGGAACTCGTTCACGTAGCCGTACCCGCCGTGGATCCGCATGGTCTCGAGGGTCGCGTGGGCGGCGACCGAGGCGGCGTGCAGCCGCGCCATCGCCGCCGACGCGGGCTCGGGTGCCCCGTCCTTCCCGGCGGCGGCCGCGTGATAGGTCAGCAGGCGGCCCGCGGTG
>Ga0075418_10007019_pt1 | contig 12698 bp, 8 predicted proteins | sample SoiMetdeltSBSDD2_FD_81776 | JGI IMG/M metagenome (GOLD analysis project Ga0075418, IMG submission 81776) | Bulk soil microbial communities from a Populus tree surrounding site in Tennessee, USA - Soil MetaG P. deltoides SBSDD2 | ecosystem: Environmental > Terrestrial > Soil > Tree plantation...
GAGCTGCCCGAGATGGTCGAGCGGTTCGAGGCCATCGTCGCCGGCCGCGAGCTGGCCAACGCCTTCAGCGAGCTGGTCGACCCCGACGAGCAGCGCCGCCGGTTCGAGGACCAGGCCCGCCAGAAGGCCGCGGGCGACGCCGAGGCGATGGTGGTGGACGACGACTACGTGCGGGCGCTGGAGTACGGCCTCCCGCCGGCCGGCGGCCTCGGCATCGGCATGGACCGTCTGGTGATGCTGCTGACCGACACCCACACGATCCGGGACGTGATCCTGTTTCCGACCCTTCGCCCCGAACAGCCGGAACCGGGCGGCGGCTGAGCGACGTCAGAAGGACCATGAGCATGACAGTCCGACGGGCCCTGTTGGGCCTCCTCGCGGTGACCGTCGCGGCCACCGCGTGTGGCAGCGGTGCCGACGCCGGTTCCGACGAGCAGGGATCCGGCGAGACCGACATGGGAGGTGGAGCCCAGGTGGTGAGATCGGACCTCGAGCGGCGATCCCCGCCGTCCGACGCGCCCGTGGACGAGGTGGTCGCGGGGTTGCGGGACTTCGCCGTCGCCCTGGGCGCCACCCAGCCCGACGGGAACCTCGTCGTCTCGCCGACCAGCATCGCCGTGGCCTTCGCCATGGCCGAGGCGGGGGCGGGCGACGAGACCGCCGCCCAGATCGCCGACGTGTTCGGCTTCCCCGCGCAGCCCGGCGTCCACGAGGCGATGAACGCGCTGACCGCCGCCTTCGACGCCGCCAACCACGACGAGCCCGACGGCGAGGTCATCCTCCAGCTGGCCAACGCCGTCTGGGGCCAGACCGGCCAGGACCTCGGCTCGGACTTCCTCGACACCCTGGCCGCCGAGTACGGCGCCGGCGTCGAGACCACAGACTTCGCCGACGACGCGGACGGCAGCCGGCAGGCCATCAACGGCTGGGTCGCCGAGGCCACCCGCGACCGCATCCCCGAACTGGTGCCCGACGGCATGATCACCCCCGAGACGGTGGTCATGCTGGTCAACGCCATCTACCTCAAGGCCGGGTGGGCCTCGCCGTTCGTCGCGGACGCGACGTTGGACGAGCCCTTCCACCGGGCCGACGGGTCGAGCGTCGACGTGCCGATGATGCACGACCCGATGCTCCACACCCGGGCCGCCCGGGGTGACGGCTACACCGCCGTCGAGCTGCCCTACATCGGGGGCGAGCTGTCGATGGTGGTGGTGGTCCCGGACGAGGGGCGGGCGCTGGCCGACCTCGAGGCCGCGCTCACCGGCGAGCAACTGGGCGAGATCCTCGGCGGGCTCGACACGGCGACGGTGGACCTGGCGCTGCCCCGGTGGGACATCGCCACGGCGCTCGATCTGTCCGGGCCGATGTCGGCCCTCGGCCTGGAGATCCCGGGCGGTGACCTCAGCGGGATCGCACCGGGCGTCGGCATCGGTGCCGCGGTCCACGCCGCGAACATCACCGTGGACGAGGAGGGCACGGAGGCCGCGGCCGCGACCGCCGTGGCGGGCGTGACGTCGGCACCGCTGCCGGGCGAGATCCTGACCGTGCGGGCCGACCGGCCGTTCCTGTACCTCATCCAGCACACCGAGACCGGCGCTCCGCTGTTCTACGGGCGGCTCACCGACCCCGCGGGGTAGGGCCCTGGTCACCACCAACTTAAGACTCGGGTCACTAGGAGGCCGAGAGTCGGCTCTCCGCTTCGACGTCGGGTTGGACGGTAACGAGGCATTGCGTGCGGCGGCCGAACCACCCGAAGCCGGGTTGGTGGAGGGTCACCCGCAGGTGGTAGCGGCCCGGTCGATCCGGCGCCGTCAGCACGACGTCGGTGTCGACGCTCTCGCCCGGGTGGAGCAGCCGGGGCAACGGCGCCAGCGGATTCGGGATCGTGTGATCGAGATCGGGCGGGCCGTCGGCGTCCTGTCCGCTGTCGGCGGCCCACCAGCGGGCTCCCACCCGGACCGGATGGGGAACGACCGAGGCCAGGGCCAGACGTGACCGGTTCTGGACCGTCGCCCGCACCACCTGGGTGGAGCCCGCGGTCATGGTGATGGGCAGAGCGACCGAGACCCGGAACCGGGCGGCCACCCGCCGGTCGAGGACCCGTCCGGGCTCGGCGAGCCTGGCCGCGACCCGGGGTGCGATCAACTGGACCCGGGCGTCGGGCGCCGTCGGTCGCCGCTCCACCACCCGCCCACTGCCACGGTGCTGCTCGACGGCCCGGGCGGGGTTGGCGCCGAAGCCGAGGGCCACGCCGCGAGCCAGCTCGAACGGCACGGCCAGGATGTCGTACACCTCCAGGCACGGCATCGCGATGCGGTCGACGATCTCGAGGTCTTCGCGGTCGACGATGACGATCTCGGCCCGGTCGTCCGGCTCAGCTCGATGGGCGTTGCCCCCGACGAAGGCCCACCGCCCGACGATCCCGAGCCCCCGGCTGAAGCGGCGGATCCCCAACCGGCGCTGCTCCCGGCCGGTGAGGTCGTACTCGATCAGCTCCCCGGAGGTCGACTGGCAGACGTACCACCGGTCGTCCACCACTCGGGGAGTGTGCGGATGGCCGAGCCCGGTGAGCACATCGACCTCGCGGACCGTGTCGTGCACGAAGCCGGAGGTCTTGTTGCCCTCGGCCTTCCAGTCCTTGTGGCGGTCGAACCGCCCGAAGGCACAGACGTGCAGCCGCCCGTCGACCACGACCAGCGAGTTGGGGTGCCACGAGTCGGGGACCGCCCCGCCCCGCCACAGCGGTTGCGGGCTGCCCTCGCCGGGCTCCAGGCGCCAGACGATCGCGTCCCAGCTGGAGACGATGAGCACGGCTCCCTCGTGCCAGCAGACGTCGTGCGGGTCCCGGATGTCGTCGAGGCGCCGGTAGCTGCGGACGCCGCGCTCGTCGTAGGACAGCAGCTCGCAGGTCGCCGTCTGCTCGCCGGGGGCCCGCAGCACCCGCCAGAGCCGTCCGTCGCCCAGGGTCATCCCGGAGGTCGGTAGATCGTCGAACGCCACGGCCACGCCACTGGTGAGGTCGTAGACACCGCCGCCCCACTTGCCGAACCCGCTGACCAGCAGCCGGCGGCCGTGGAGCGCCCGCTGCCACGGCTCGGGGTCGGAGGCCGGAGCAGGGGCCGCCATCGCGCGAACTTAGTGCCTCGTCAGGCAACGCCCTGACGAGGCACTAGACGAAGCGCTCCCGGACCAGATCCACCAGCCGGCGGCCGGTCTCGTAGGGGCCGGTGCCGCGCTGCTCCATGGCCACGCCCGCGGCCAGCAGCACCGCTCCACCGACCGCCAGCCACGCCCAGGTGGGGACACCGGCTGTCACGTCCAGGGTCTCGTGGACGGTGACCGCCACGACCAGCGTTGTTCCGAGCAGCAGCGGTCCCGCGAGACGCCAGGCGCCTCCGGCGACCACGGCGAGCAGGCCCACCGATCCGGCCAGCAGGGCGTGCCAGGCCGGTCCGCCACTCAGGCGCTCCAGGAGGGCGGCGCCGCCGAGGAGCCCGACCGCGGGGGCGTAGGCCACCCAGGAGCTCACCTCGCCGCTCTGTGCGAAGCCGCCACCGGTCACGCCGTAGACCGGTGGCAGCGGCGATGGTGCGCCCGCCGCCGCCCGACGGCGGGCGTGGAACCCGGCCGCCAGGAGGAGCACGGCGACGGGCGCGAGGTAGGGCTCGCTGATCTCGACCTCGGCCAGCGCCAGGTGACCCCACAGGCCGATGGTGGCGACCGCCAGGCCTACGGCGATCAGCTCGGTCCGACCGACTCCGAGGCCGACGACGGCCAACGCCGCACCGAACACCAGCAGTCCGGTGGACAGGTAGGCGGGATCGTCGAACGTCAGCGCCAGACCCGTTCCCGCGGCTATGGCGGCGCAGGCGACGGTCGGCGTGACCCACCGCCGCGGCAGCGTGCCGCCGATGCCCAGCCAAGCCACTCCGCTCAACATCACGCCCAGGCCCGCCTGGGCCAGGCTCCAGCCGGAGGCGACGCCGAGCCCGACCACGGCGACCGGCCCTCCGAACCCGGCCCCGATCACCAGGAACGGCTGGTCGAGGCGGAAGGCATCGACGATGGCCAGGACCACCACGAGGCAGCCGAGGACGGCGGCCTGCGACGGCTCCAGCAGGTGCGCCACGGCCAGCGGGACCAGCGCGGCCATCCGGGGGATCATCGCCATCGGGACCGACGCCGCCCGACCGGCCCGATCGAGAACGGCGGCCACCAGCCAGGCGGCCCCGACGGCGCCGATGGCCGCGGCGGCATCCCAACCGTCGGCGGCGACCACCAGCGCGCCCGTCACCAACGGCAGCAGCGCGGCGAGCGTGAGCATCACGGCCCACTCGGCCGCCCAGGTCCGCACCGCGACGGTGAGGGGTCCGGCTCGCCAGGGCGAGAAGGCGCTCGGCTGGCCCGCCGCCTCGACCGCGGGCCGGTGCCGCGGCAGCCGGGTCGTCCGGACGGCAGCCTCGGCGAGCGCCACGGCGCCGACCAGCCCGAGCGCCCCGGCGAGCGCGGGGTGGTCGTAGCCGGCGACGGGCGCCCACCCCAGCAGACCGGCGGCCAACACCCGACCGGTGGGCGGTCCAGTCGAGGTGCCGGCCGCCGGTCCGAACAGCACGGCGGTCCCCAGGACGGTCATGGCCACCGCGGCAGCCGTGCCCGACCCGGTCCACAAGGTGACGGCGGCCGCACCAGCGACCGCAGCAGCGGACGGTGTCCATCCCCAGGGCTCCCGCTGCGGGCCCACCGGCCGACGCGTGAGGGCCGTGAGCCAGGCGATGGCGAGCAGCCCGGCCGCCACCCCCGCCAGGGGGTCGGGAGGAAGCTCGACCGGTGCCAGCAGCACGACCCCGATCAGCACGATGGTGAAGAAGGCCCCGATGAGCTCGCCGGCCAGGGCCACCAGGTGGGTGACCCGACCCCAGAAGGCGTCGCTCCGCCAGAGCCAGGCGGCGAGCTCCGCGACCAGCAGGAGCGCGGCCGCTCCCACCAGCGACGCCGAGTCCGCCGGTTCCTGGCTGACCCCGGACGTCGTCACCTCGACGAGCGCGCATGCCACGCCGGCCAGCGCCAGCGGCACGCTCCGACGTCGATGGGCGACGATGCCCAGGGTCAGCCCGGCGACCAGTCCGGTCGCCGCCGTCAGCGGGTGGAGGGGATCACCCGCCAGGCCGAGGTCCACCAGCACGCCAGCCGCCGGCCAGCCCAGCTGATCCGCTCCCGCTAGCGGGACAGCCAGGCCGGCCAACGTCGCCCATCCGGTGGCGGCGAGGTCGAGATCCGCCTCCGACCTCTCCGGCCAGACTCGGCGACCGGCCACCACGACCAGCGCGGTGGCAGCCAGGACCAACCCGGCGGGCAGCGTCGTCATCGCGCCCACGCCCGCCGCCACGACCACGACGACCAACCAGGCGGCCAGCCGGAGGACGACGGACCGCTCCACCTGCGCTGCGATCCCGAACACCACGGTGGCCGTCAGTCCCTGCGCGAAGAGCATCTGGGGCCACATCCAGCCGGCGTGGATGCCCACCGCCGCCACGTCGATGGGGACCAGCAGGACGCCCAGGTGGAACAGCGCCTCGGCCGTCACCGGCAGCGACGAGCGCAGCGCTCGGTGCCCGGCGATGCAGCAGCAGGTCACCGCCACCAACGCGGCGAGCTTGGCGGCGTCCGGGATGTCGTCCCAGCGGACGGCGACGAAGGTGGCGGCCGCGGCGACCAGCAGGAACGCACCGAGGCCCGCCACCCAGCGGGCGCCGACCGGCGCCGCTGGCATCGGCGCCGGAGGCGCCGGAGGCGCCGGAGGAGGTGGTGGCGGCGGGGGCGGTGGTGGTGGCGGCGGGAGGGAGGCCATCGTCCCGCTGGCAGGGTCGGCCATGGGGCCAGCGTGCGGGTCGGGGCCCACCGCCACCATGCGGGATTGCCCCCAGCGCCTCCCAGGGCGCCCCCGGGTCGCTGCGGTCGGGGCTCAGCTACTCGATGCCGTGCTCCAGCGCGTAGCGGATCAGCTCCTGCTTCCGGTTCAGGTGGAGCTTGCCCAGGATGTTCCGCACGTGGTTCTCGACCGTCTTCTCGGCGATGTAGAGCTGCTCCCCGATCTCCCGATAGGTGTGGCCCCGGGCGACGTACTGCAGGACCTCGCGCTCCCGCTCCGAGAGCGGCTGCGTCGGCCCGGCCGCCTTGGAGATGCGGCGGAACTCGCCCAGCACCAACGAGGCCAGGGTGGGGGAGAACACCGGCTCGCCGTGGGCGGCCCGCCACAGGTTGTGGCGCAGCTCGTCCGGCGGCGTGGTCTTGAGCAGGTAGCCGATGGCGCCGGCCGCGACGGCGTCGAGGAGGTCCCGCTCCTGCTCGCTGACGGTGAGCATCACGATGCGGGCTTCCTCACCGCAGGTGCGCGCGACCTTCAGCCCCCCGCCGCCCGGCATGTTGAGGTCGCACACCACCAGGTCGGGATGGGTCGACCGGATGCTGGCGATGGCCTCGTCGGCGGTGCCGGCCTCACCCACCACGTGGAAGTTCGATCCGAGGTCGGCGCGCAGGCCCGACCGCCACACCGGATGATCGTCGGCCACCACCACCCGCACTGCCCTCAGCTCGGCCACGGTCAGGCAGGGTAGATGAGCCTCTAGACCGGTACCCAGCAGCGGACCTCGACCCCCCGGCCGGCCCGTCCGTCGATCTCGACCCGCCCGCCGACGTCGCCGATGCGCCCCCGGATGGAGCGGCTCAGCCCCACCCCCTCGATGACCTCGCCGGGCTCGAAGCCGTCGCCGTCGTCCTTGACCGAGCAGAACAGCATGTCGTCGGAGGGCTCGGCGAAGACCGTGACCGTCTGGGCGGCGCCGTGCTTGCCCGCGTTCGCGAGCGCTTCGCTGACCGCGCCGACCAGGGCGTCGGCCACCGCCGGCGCCAGCACCGGGAGGTCGGGCGCCAGCACGACCCGGGCCGCTCCGTCATAGCGGTCCTCGAAGCGGGCGGCCGCCGAACGGAGCCGGGAGCCCACCTCGCCGCCTCCGCTCACGGTGGTCGGGGAGCCGAACAGGAACTCGCGCAGCTCCCGCTCCTGCTCGTAGGCCAGCCGGGCGACGTCCTGGTCGTTGGTCCGGCGCTGGACCAGCGCCAGGGTCTGGAGGACGCCGTCGTGGAGGGTGCGGGCGATCTCCTCCCGGGCCTGTGCCAGCGAGATGCGCCGCTCCGCCTCGCGCAGCTTGCGCATGGCGAACCCCGCGGCGCCGCCGGCCAGGGCGTAGAGCACCAGTGTGGACACGACCGGCATCCACTGGATGCGGGCGCCCCAGGTGAAATCGGGGTCGAACTGCTCACCGACCAGGCTGCCCAGCCCGACGGTGATCCCGGCCAGCAGCCCACCGGGACCGCCGAAGGCGATGCCGGCGGTGAAGATCCCGGCCAGGGGCCAGGTGGAAGCCAGGGACTGGGCGTGGGTGACGTCGTTGTAGGCCAGCTGGTCGCCCACCCCCAGGCCGAAGGCCACGGCGAGCTCGACGGCCAGCAGGGGCAGCGTGACCAACCGGGCCGGGTCCCGGCGCAGGAGCAGGGTGATGCCGGCGGTCACGGCGAGCGCCGCGCCGGCGAGCATGTAGGCGAGCCAGGCGCGGGCCTCCGGGCGGGCGAGCTCCTCGCGGCTGACGGCCAGGATGACCACCATCCAGGTCCAGGCCAGCCAGCGGAAGGTGGCAACGCCGCTCAGCAGGCCCCGGACCAGCGCGTCCTCACGCTCCTGCCGCGCCGCCGCAACCACGGCGACCAGTCTGGCCCGTCCCGTTCCCGGCGTCCTGCCGGCGGCCTCGGCTCCCGGGTCTTGGCCCGAGTCTGCGGCCCGGCGTCCTTGGCCCGAGTCCTTGAAGGCGAACGGCCCCATGGGGGCCAAAGATCTTCAAGGACGGCCGGTAGCCTTCCCCGTGCTCGATGCCCGACCCTCCCGCGGCGGGGCGCAGCTCGAGGTCCCGCGGACGTCCGAGGGGGTCTGGGCGCCGGGCCGGCGGCGGCTCACGGCGGGGTTGGTGCTCACGGTCACGCTGGTGGCGTTCGAGTCGCTGGCCATCTCGACGGTGATGCCGGTGGTCGCGGACGAGCTGGGCGGGCTGGGCCTCTACGGCTGGGTGTTCTCGGGCTTCTTCCTCGGCAGCCTGCTGGGGATCGTCGTTGCCGGACAGCTGGCCGACCAACGAGGGACGCGGTTCCCGTTCGTCGTGGGCCTGGTGTGCTTCACGATCGGCCTGGTGGTCGGCGCGTCCGCCCAGTCGATGGGGATGCTGGTGGCCGGCCGGGTGGCGCAGGGCTTCGGCGCGGGGGTGATACCGGCGGTGGCCTATGTGAGCGTCGGCCGGGTCTATCCATCCGAACTGCGGCCCCGGGTCTTCGCCGTGTTCTCCAGCGCCTGGGTGATCCCCGGACTGGTCGGGCCCGCCGCGGCGAGCACCCTGGCCGACGTCGCGTCCTGGCGGGCGGTGTTCGGGACCCTGCTGCCGCTGGTCGCGATCGCCGCCGCCATGACCCTGCCGGCGCTCACCGACCGCCCCGTCGCCACACCCGCCGAGGCGAAGCCGGCCGCCGGCCCTCCTCCGCACGCCGCCGACCGGGACGACAGCGCTAGCGCCGACGCCGAGCTGCGGGACCGGCACGACGCGTCCGCCCCGGTTGCCGCCGAGGGGGGCCGGCACGACGCTTCCGCCCCGGTTGCCGCCGACCGGGACGACAGCGCTCGCGCCGACGCCGAGCTGCGGAACGGCGGCGGTCCGGCCCATCTCGACCGGAATGACGGCCGCGGTCCGGGCGGCGCGGAGCGGGATCGGCCGTTGTGGGCGCTGGTGCTGGTGGCCGGCACGGCCATGGTGCTGGCCGGCCTGGGGGCGCCGGGTTCGCCGGTCGTCGGGGCGGCGCTGGTGGTGGGCGGGGGACTGGCGGCTGTCCGGGCCTTCCTCCGTCTGGTCCCGCCCGGGACGGTGCGGCTCGCGGCCGGGCTCCCGGCGGCCGTGGCGGTGCGGGGCATCCTGACCCTGGCGTTCTTCGGCGCCGATGCCTACGTGTCGCTGGCCGTCACCGATGCCCGGGGGGCCTCGACCCGCCTCGCCGGCGCGGCGCTGACCGCATGCACGCTGACCTGGACAGCGGGGTCGTGGATCCAGCAGCGGGTGATCGCCGACCGTGGTCCCCGCTGGCTGGTGCGGCGGGGGTTCCTGTTCGTCGCGGCCGGTGTCGCAGGGCTGCTGATCGTCCTGACGTCGGTGCCACCGGCGCTGGCCGTGGTGGCGTGGGCGGTCGGAGGTCTCGGCATGGGGATCGCATACGGGCCGCTGTCGGTGACCGCGCTGGGGCTGGCCGAGCCGGGGCGCGAGGGGGAGGCGACGGCGTCGCTCCAACTCACCGACGTGCTCGGGGTGTCGATGGGGACCGGGTTGGCGGGGGTCTTCGTCGCGCTGGGGGAGGGCCGGGGCTGGACGGTCGGGTCGTCGTTGACCGTGGCCTTCTCGGTGACGTTGGTCGTGGCCCTGGCCGGCGTGCTCGCGGCCGGCCGCCTCCCCGCACCCTCCCCGACTGACCCCCGGACCGCGTCCAGTCCCGTCCCAACCCCGAGGCACTAGGTCCCGTCGCGGCGAGGCCGAGGCAATGGCACCCGGCCCCCGGGTCCCATTGCCTCGGCCTCGGCAGTCCGGGACCTAGTGCCTCGGGCTGAGGCCCGCTGGTGCGGCGGGCGGTTCGGGGCGGCGGGCTAGGGGCCGGCGGTGGTGGCGAGGTCGGTGACGCCGGCGACGAGGTGGTGGACGGCGCCGGTCAGCGCCTCGGTGGCCCAGCCGGCCGGAACGGGCTCGAGCGCGGCGGCCGCCTGGCGGGCATAGTCCTCGGCCACGGCGACCGCCTGGGCCACGCCGTCGCTGGCCCGGACCAGCTCGAGCGCCCGGAGCCGGGCCTCGTCGTCCAGCGGCCCGCCCAGCAACTCGCGCAGCTCGTCGCCCGGGCCGGGTGAGGCCAGCGCTCGCAGCACCGGCAGCGTGTAGACCCCTTCGACCATGTCGTGACCGGCCGGCTTGCCCAGCTCGACCTCGGTGGCGACCACGTCGAGGACGTCGTCCACCACCTGGAACGCCATGCCGTAGAGCAGCCCGAAGCGGGCCAGCCCCTCGACCTGCCCGGGGGGCGCTTCGGCCACCATGCCGCCGATCCGGCCGGAGGCCGCGTAGAGCGCCGCCGTCTTGCCTTCGATCGCCGCCAGGTAGTCGGCCTCGGTGCGATCCACCTGGTAGGCGAAGTGCAGCTCGCGCACCTCGCCCTCGCAGAGCGAGGCGATGGTCTGGGCCAGCAGGCGGGCGACATCGGTGCCCAGGTCGGCCGCCAGCTCGGACGCCCGGGCCAGCAGGAAGTCGCCCGAGATGATGGCTCGGAAGTTCCCCCAGCGGGCGTTGACGCTCTCGACGTTGTGGCGGGTGACGGCCTCGTCGATCACGTCGTCGTGGTGGAGCGAGCCCACGTGCACCATCTCGATCGCCACACCGCCGGTGATGGCCTGCTCACTCACGCCGGTGAGCGTCACCGACGAACGATCGCCGTCGTACCCGTCGCCGTCCTGCCCGTCGCCGTCCGGCTGCGACCCCTCGCCGGCCACGGCCGCGTAGGCCAGCGCGCAGAGGATCGGTCGCAAGCGCTTGCCACCGGCCATGATCAGGTGGGACGTCATGGCGGTCAGCTGGGGGTCCGAGGCGTCGACCGCCGCCAGGAGGCGCTCCTCGATCCGGCGCCGGAGCTCGGTCATCCCCGTGAGGTCGAGCAGGGGGTTCGAGGCCATCCGGTCACCGTAGGGGACCGGGCACTAGCCCCGAAACCCGTGGCCAGAGGTCTACCCTGGCCCCGTACGCGAGCCCGGCGACCCGGCAGGGAGGGAAGGGGGCGGATGTTCGAGCGCTTCACGGATCGGGCCCGCCGCGCGGTGGTGCTGGCCCAGGAGGAGGCCCGCCTCCTCGACCACAACTACATCGGCACCGAACACCTCCTCCTCGGGCTGCTCCACGAGGGCGAGGGCATCGGCGGCCAGGTCCTGACGTCGCTCGGCCTGCGCCTGGACGCGGTGCGACACGAGGTCGAGGAGATCATCGGCGAGACCGGCTCGTCACCGTCGGCTCACATGCCGTTCACTCCCCGGGCCAAGCGATCCCTCGAGTACGCCCTGCGCGAGGCGCTGGACCTCCAGCACAGCTACATCGGCACCGAGCACATGCTGCTCGGGTTGCTCCGCGAGGGCGAAGGGGTGGCCACCCAGGTCCTGGTGGCCCTGCACGTCGACCCGCCAGGGGTACGGCAGAAGGTGCTCCAGGCCATCGTCGAGAGCCCACCCGATGCAGCGCCGTACGAGGTGGTGAGCACACACGTCGTGAGCGAGGCTCTGCACCGCATGGTCAATGACGCCCTGGAACGCGGTCACGCCAAGCTCGGTTCGGAGCACCTGCTCCTGTGGATCCTGCAGAACTCGGAGAGTGGTGCAGTGCGCGCGCTCCAAGCCGAGGGAGTCGACCTTGCAGCCCTGCAAAGCCGCTTGGAGCAGATGCTTGAGGAGGGGAGCGGAACGACCGATCTCTAGCGTTGTGACGGAGCGCGACCCCGCTGGCTTCGAGGGTGGACGCTCCAGGGTCCGGGGTACACTCCGCCTACGGATCCACCGACTGGGTGGGAGGCAGGTCTTGTTCGAACGGTTCACCGACCGGGCTCGACGGGTGGTCGTACTGGCCCAAGAAGAAGCCCGGCTCCTCAACCACAACTACATCGGCACCGAGCACATCCTCCTGGGCCTGATCCACGAGGGTGAGGGTGTCGCGGCCAAGGCCCTCGAGTCGCTGGGGATCAGCCTCGAAGCCGTCCGCAACCAGGTCGAGGAGATCATCGGGCAGGGCGGCTCGTCGCCCTCGGGCCACATTCCGTTCACCCCCCGGGCCAAGAAGGTCCTCGAGCTGTCGCTACGGGAAGCCCTCCAGCTCGGCCACAACTACATCGGCACCGAGCACATCCTCCTGGGTCTGATCCGGGAGGGCGAGGGCGTCGCTGCGCAGGTCCTCGTCAAGCTGGGTGCCGACCTGTCGCGGGTGCGGCAGCAGGTCATCCAGCTCCTGTCCGGCTACCAGGGCTCGGGCGGCTCCGGCCCCGAGAAGGCCCCGACCGGTGGCGGGAGCGGCGAGGCCCAGCCCACCGGTTCGCTGGTGCTCGACCAGTTCGGACGGAACCTGACCCAGCTCGCCCGGGAGAAGAAGCTCGATCCGGTCATCGGCCGCACCCGCGAGATGGAGCGGGTGATGCAGGTCCTGTCCCGCCGCACCAAGAACAACCCGGTGCTGGTGGGCGAGCCGGGCGTGGGCAAGACGGCCATCGTCGAAGGCCTGGCCCAGGGCATCGTGGCCAACGAGGTCCCCGAGACCCTCACGGGCAAGCAGCTCTACACCCTCGATCTGGGCGCGCTGGTCGCCGGTAGCCGGTACCGGGGCGACTTCGAGGAGCGCCTCAAGAAGGTGCTCAAGGAGATCCGCACCCGCGGCGACATCATCCTGTTCATCGACGAGATCCACACCCTGGTCGGCGCCGGCGCCGCCGAGGGCGCGATCGACGCGGCGTCGATCCTCAAGCCCATGCTCGCCCGGGGCGAGCTGCAGACCATCGGCGCCACCACGCTCGACGAGTACCGCAAGCACCTCGAGAAGGAC
>Ga0075418_10007020_pt1 | contig 12694 bp, 12 predicted proteins | sample SoiMetdeltSBSDD2_FD_81776 | JGI IMG/M metagenome (GOLD analysis project Ga0075418, IMG submission 81776) | Bulk soil microbial communities from a Populus tree surrounding site in Tennessee, USA - Soil MetaG P. deltoides SBSDD2 | ecosystem: Environmental > Terrestrial > Soil > Tree plantation...
CCTTGCCCGAGGCATCGATACGGCCGCTCATCTTGCGGCGCAGCCGTGCTTGCTGCCGGCATCGACAATGTCTACCCGCCGGAAAACGAAGAGCTGCATCGAGCGATCGCCGAGCCAGGCCTTCTCATCAGCGAGCGAGCGCCAAGCTTCTCGCCGCGCGGCAAGGACTTCCCGCGCCGCAACCGCCTCATCTCCGGGATCTCGCTTGGGGTGGTGGTGGTCGAGGCCGCCGAGCGCTCAGGATCACTGATCACGGCGCGGTTCGCCGCGGAGCAAGGCCGCGAGGTGTTTGCCGTGCCGGGCAGCCCGCTCGATCCGCGGGCGGCCGGAACCAACAATCTCCTGAAGCAGGGCGCATGCCTCGTGACAAGCACGCGCGACATCGTCGAGACCTTGGCCCCGATCCTGGGCCGGCCTGTCCAGCCTCCCGCCGTCGAGCTCGCCGCCTCAGATCGAGAGTGAACGCCAGAAGCTCTCCCCGATATTCATGCCAACGAGCGCTAGCTGGTCCTGGGGAGCGCTAGGCCCAAGCCCTGTCGATATCGACGAGTTGATCAGAGCCACCCGATTGCCGGCCCGCAAAGTGCATATCGTCCTGCTGGAACTAGACCTCGCCGGCAGGCTGCAACGGCACGGGCAACGGCTTGTGTCGCTTACCGGAACTTAGAGGCGAGAGTTCTTTTCGTTGTTGGCCTCCTCAAGAGCCGTGTTGTGCAGATAAGCCAGGAACGGCATTTGCGCTCCGTTGGCGACCCCGCCTCCTGCTGGGCAAAGTCGCGCCCCTCGTCGGAGGGGCCCACACCGCCTATTGGAGGCCGAGCGCCGGACCCGGCCATTTTATTCTCTATTCTGCCTTAATTTCGCGCCGGTGGCTCCCCGAGCTTACTCAAAATAGCTGGTTTCGGCGGCAGTGACCGCCCAAGAAACACCGTTAACCTTGTCAGCCTACGGTTGTTTTAGTTAGTCCACACGCGTAGCAGTTGTCAACCTTGCATGTCAGAGTTTGACAGCGACGGCTCCCGACACCATTTTTCGGGCGCAAGCAAGGGGCCTTTAGGGGCCACCGCCCTCAGCCTGACGCAATTTGCGCGGCTAGGAACGTCTCAATGAACATCGTCATTGTCGAATCGCCGGCTAAGGCAAAGACTGTCAATAAGTACCTCGGACCTGGCTACCGGGTCCTGGCCTCTTATGGCCATGTGCGCGATCTGCCTTCGAAAAACGGCTCGGTCCTGCCCGACAAGGACTTCGAGATGCACTGGGACGTCGAGCCCAAGGCCGCCAAGCGGCTCGACGAGATCGCCAAGGCGGTCAAGGGCGCAAATAAGCTGATCCTCGCCACAGACCCCGACCGCGAGGGCGAGGCCATCTCCTGGCATGTGCTTCAGGTGCTCGACCGCAAGAAGGCTCTGCGTGGCGTTCCTGTGGAGCGCGTGGTGTTCAACGCGGTGACCAAAGAGGCAGTGCTCGACGCCATGCGCCACCCGCGGACGATCGACGGGCCTCTGGTCAACGCCTATCTCGCCCGCCGAGCGCTCGATTATCTCGTCGGCTTCACCCTTTCCCCGGTGCTGTGGCGGAAGCTGCCCGGCGCCCGCTCCGCGGGGCGTGTCCAGTCCGTGGCACTCAGGCTCGTCTGCGACCGCGAGCTCGAGATCGAACAATTCAAGCCGCAGGAATATTGGACGATCATTGCCGAGCTTGCGACCGGCAAGAACGAAACTTTCCAGGCCAGGCTGTTCTCAGCCGACGGCAAGAAGCTCGATAAGTTCGACATCGCCGATGCGGCGACCGCTGAGCGGCTCAAGGCAGCGCTCGAAGGCGGCCGCTTCGTTGTCTCAAACATCGAGAGCAAGTCGCAGCGTCGCAATCCGGCCGCGCCCTTTACCACCTCGACGCTACAACAGGAGGCCTCGCGCAAGCTCGGTTTTTCGCCTCGCCACACCATGCAGCTCGCGCAGCGGCTCTATGAGGGCGTGGACCTCGGTGGCGAGTCCGAAGGTCTCATCACCTATATGCGGACCGATGGCGTGCAGATCGTGCCAGAGGCGATTGCTGCGGCCCGGCGCCTTGTAACGAGGCTTTACGGGGATCGTTACGTGCCCTCCTCCCCACGCGAATACGAGACGAAGGCCAAGAACGCGCAGGAGGCGCATGAGGCAATTAGGCCAACCGATTTCAGCAAAGATCCCGAATCCGTCTCCCGTTATCTCGAAGATGACGCGGCGCGCCTTTACAAGCTCATCTGGCAGCGCACCTTGGCAAGCCAGGCCTCGAGCGCGGAGATCGAGCGCACCACCGTCGATATCACTGTGACGGGCAGAGACGGCCAGCAATATGGCGTGCGAGCGACTGGCTCGGTGATCCGCTTCGACGGCTTCCTCAGGATCTATGAGGAAGGCATCGATGATGCTGTCGGTGATGATGGCGCGCTGCCGGCTCTCACCAAAGGCGAGGCGCTCGACCCGCGCAAGATCGAGGCCAAACAGCATTTCACCGAGCCGCCTCCACGCTACACCGAGGCCACGCTCATCAAGAAAATGGAAGAACTCGGCATCGGAAGGCCTTCGACCTATGCCACTACGCTTAATGTGTTGCGCGATCGCGAATATGTCCGCCTCGACAAGAAGCGGCTTTATCCCGAGGACAAGGGGCGGCTCGTCACCGCCTTTCTCGAAAGCTTCTTCCGCCGCTATGTCGAATATGACTTCACTGCAGACCTCGAGGAGAAGCTCGATCTTATCTCCGCCGACAAGCTCGAGTGGAAGGATGTGCTTCGCGACTTCTGGCGCGAGTTCATCGCCGCGGTGAACGACATCGGCGATCTCAGAATTGCCCAGGTGCTCGAGGCTCTGAACGAGCTGCTCGGACCGCATATATTCCCGGAACCTCAAGATGGCGGCGATCCGCGCGCGTGTCCCTCCTGTACCAACGGACGCCTCAGCCTCAAGGTCGGCAAATTCGGGGCATTCATCGGCTGCTCGAACTATCCTGAGTGTCGCTACACCCGGCAGCTCGCCGATACCAATGGCGAGAAGGCGTCCCTTTCCGGCGAAGCGAAGGTACTCGGCGCCGATCCGGAAACCGGGCTCGAGATCACGCTGCGCATCGGCCGCTTTGGTCCCTATGTCCAGCTTGGTGAGGGCGATGGCGGGGAGAAACCCAAGCGCGCCTCGATCCCGAAGGGCACGGATCCCGAGCATATCGATCTTGAGCGCGCGCTTGCGCTTCTCGCGCTGCCTCGCGAGGTCGGCCTCCATCCTGAGACCGGGAAGCCCATCGTAGCGGGCTTCGGCCGCTATGGACCTTATGTTCACCACGACGGCAAATATGCGAGCCTCAGCGCGCCTGAGGAGGTGTTCGAAATCGGAATCAATCGCGCGGTGAGCTTGCTCGCGGAGAAGGCGGCAAACCGCAGGCCGCGCGCCTCCAGCGTCATCAAGGAACTTGGCGATCACCCAGAGCTTGGGGGAAAGGTGCAGGTGTTATCGGGCCGCTATGGCCCATACGTTAAGCACGGCAAGGTCAATGCGACCCTGCCCAAGGATCGCGATCCCGAGCAGGTTACGCTTCAGGAGGCGGTCGAGCTAATCGCGGCCAAGAGCGCCAAAGGCCCTACCAAGAAGACGCCAAGGAAATCGGTACGTAAAGGGTCGAAGAGCAACAAAGAGGCCGTCGAGGAGACGGCAAGCTGAGCAGCGCCGGTGGCAAGAGAAAAAGGCGCGCGGCGCAAGACGACTGTGGGCAAGCTTCCTTCTAGGCAAGAGATTCTGGATTTTCTTCAAACGGCGAGCCGGGAAACCGGAAAGCGCGAGATCGCGCGCGCCTTTGGCATCAAAGGCGGCGACCGCATCGCGTTAAAAGAGCTGTTACGCGACATGGCGGATGACGGTCTCATTGCGGGCTCGCGCCGAAAGCTGACGCGTCCCGGCGTCTTGCTTCCCGTCACCGTGATCGAGATCGTTGCCCGCGACGCCGACGGCGAGTTCATCGCACGCCCTGGCACCTGGGACGAGGAGCATGGGCCGGCGCCGCGCATTGTCATGGCCGAAAACAAGCGCGAGGCCAGCCTGGTCGCCGGCATCGGCGATCGCGTGCTGGCACGCATCACACCATTGGGAGCGGACGCGGATTACGCATACCAGGCGAGGACCATCAAGCGGCTCGCGCGCGCGATCCAGAGGATGCTCGGAATATTCCGTTCGCTTCCGGGCGGTACGGGCGTCATCGACCCTGTCGAGCGCAAGCAGCTAAAAGAATGGCCCGTGACCTGGGGAAACACCGGAGATGCCGAGAGCGGCGAGCTGGTCCGCTTCCAGCTTGCACGCGGCGGCCACTATGGCGTGCAGACCGCGCGCGTCGTCGAAAGGCTCGGCAATCCCGCGGCGCAGCAGATGACCAGTCTGATCGCGGTCCACGCCCACGGCATTCCGGACACGTTCCCCGAGGCTGCACTCGCCGAGGCCGAAGCCGCCAAAGAACCCGACCTCAAGCGCCGCGAGGACTTGCGGCACATTCCACTCATTACCATCGACCCGTCGGATGCCCGCGACCATGATGATGCAGTCTTCGCCGAGGCCGACCCCGATCCCTCAAACCGTGGGGGTTGGGTCGCGATCGTGGCTATCGCGGACGTGTGTTCCTATGTGAAGCCCGGGACCGCACTCGACAAGGAAGCGCGGAAGCGCGGTAATTCGGTCTATTTCCCCGACCGCGTGGTGCCGATGCTGCCGGAGAAGATCTCCAACGACCTCTGCTCGCTTAGGGAGGATGAGGCCAGGGCCTGTCTCGCCGTGCGCATGGTCTTCGACAAGGACGGAGGGAAGCTCAAACATCGCTTCTTTCGCGGCTTGATGTGTTCGGCTGCGAGCCTCACCTATGAGCAAGCGCAGGCTGCCATAGACGGACGTTCGGACGAGATCACTGGACCCTTGCTCGATCCGGTGCTGAGGCCGTTATGGGGGGCTTACGCGAGCTTGGTGCTCGCCCGGACCGAGCGTGCGCCGCTCGATCTCGATCTGCCCGAGCGCAAGATCCTGCTCGACGAGAGCGGCCGCGTGCGCGCCGTGGTGACCCCTCCCCGACTCGATGCCCACCGTCTGATCGAGGAATTCATGATCGCCGCCAATGTCGCAGCCGCCGAAACCTTGGAAGCGAAGCGGGCTCCGCTCATCTATCGCGTCCATGATGCACCTTCGAAGGAGAAGCTTGCCTCCCTTGGCGAGTTTCTCGCGACCATCGGCCTCAAGCTGCCGAAATCCGGGACGCTGAAGCCCGTCCATTTCAATCGCATCCTCGCGGACACGCGGGCGACGGCGACCGCTGAGCTCGTCGGTGAGGTGGTGCTGAGAAGCCAGGCGCAGGCCGAGTATAGCGACGACAATTTCGGCCATTTCGGCCTCAATCTGCGCCGCTACGCGCACTTCACCTCTCCGATCCGCCGCTACGCCGATCTCATCGTCCATCGCGCGCTGGTGCGGGCGCTTGGTTTCGGCAATGACGGCCTGACTGACGCAGAGATGGAGGAGCTCGATCAGATCTCTCAAGCGATCTCCGACACCGAGCGCCGCGCCATGGCAGCGGAGCGCGAAACTGCCGACCGGCTTATCGCCGCCTACCTTGCCGACCGCATTGGCGCGCGATTCCAGGCTCGGGTCTCGGGCCTCGTGCGCACCGGCCTATTCGTCCGGCTGATCGAGACCGGGGCCGACGGCTTCGTCCCCGCCTCGTCCATAGGCCGCGAATACTTCTATCACGACGAGGCGCGGCACGCGCTTGTCGGTGAGGACACGGCGCTTGCGTACCGGCTCGGCGACCTGGTCGAGGTGCGGCTGGTCGAGGCGATCCCGACGGCGGGCGCGCTCAGATTTGAGATGTTGAGCGAAGGGCGCTCGATCGGCGGGCGACCAAAGGCCGCCCCTCGGCGGAATGACAAGGGCAGGCAGCAACGCTACAAGGGCAAGGCTCAGCGGCAAGCGCGCGGTTCCTCCGGCAAAAGACTGTAGTACGAAATTCAAGGACCAGGTGATGCAAGATAGAGTTGGCAGCTTTCAGCATGGCGGCAGATCGACGGGCGCTCGCCCGGTCCTGGACTCGCTGTGGCGGGGGGCGGCACTCAAATGCCCTGCTTGCGGCAGGGGCGCTATGTTCAGGCGCTATCTGAAGGTGGTCGACGCTTGTCCCCATTGTGGAGAGGAGCTGCACCATCACCGGGCCGACGACGCTCCCCCTTATTTCACCATCGTTATCGTCGGCCATGTTGTCGTGGGTCTCGTGCTCGCCGTCGAGATGGCGTACCGGCCTCCGCTTTGGCTGCACGCCGCGTTATGGCTTCCTCTCACCGTTATTCTGGCACTTCTGATCTTGCCGGTAGTCAAAGGGGCGCTTGTCGCGCTGCAATGGGCTCTCCTTCTGCACGGCTTCGATCCCGATGCAAAGGAGGTCATTGGCGACGGCTTACCCGAGGTCAGCCCGTCGGTTTCTCGCCGTCTTGACTTCCGGCCTTGAGCGAGTAGGGTCGCGCAACTTCGCTTCTAGTTTTCGAGGACCACATGGCTAAGCCCGTCACACAGAAGATCAAGCTCGTAAGCTCGGCCGGCACGGGCTACTACTACGTCACCAAGAAGAACCCGCGTAATCAGACCGAGAAGCTTGTTTTCAAGAAGTACGATCCGGTCGCGCGCAAGCACGTCGAATTCAAAGAAACTAAAATCAAATAGCTGACCGATTTTCGGGCCGCGATAGAACACGCTGCATTCATATGCGGCGCGTAGATGTGCCTGATGGCCATGGAAGAATAGGTGGCCGGCCGAAACGCGGCGCTAACGAGGAGGCCACTCAACCGCGCTCCGACCGGCCGAACCCTACGGACCCAGGAGATGCGGCGGACCTGAGCATTCCGCAGGGTTATCTCTGATGAACGAGGGAAAAATTTGAGAAGAAGGCCCGGCCCTAGGGCTCTGGATCCTCCAACCCCTCCCCCGTCTGATCTCGTCGGGCTTAAGTCAAACCATAAAACGGCCAACAACGGGACGAAATCAAGTCTGTCCATGCCAGTAATACGATAAAAGACAAGGCATTGTAAATCCTTAAGGTTAAGCGCTCAGGCTCCGCCTCAAGTGAGATCTGGCCCTATCCGCCACTTTGCTGCCCGATTTGACTTAAGTGATTCGCAGAAGCGCGGATTCCGGCTCGGTTGAAGTCTTTTATCTGGCGTCGCCGACATACTGCCTGACCGTGTCGAGAAACATGGCAACCGAGATGGGCTTGGAGATATAGGCCTCACAGCCTCCCTCGCGGATGCGCTCCTCATCGCCCTTCATGGCGAAAGCCGTGACGGCCACGACCGGGATCTTCTTGAGCTGGTCGTCCTCTTTGAGCCACTTCGTGACTTCGAGCCCAGACACCTCCGGAAGCTGAATGTCCATGAGGATAAGGTCTGGGCGATGCTCGCGGGCGAGCTCGAGTGCCTCCCTGCCGTTTCGCGTCTGGAGCGTCTTGTAGCCGTGTGCGTCGAGAAGATCGTGGAAGAGCTTCATATTGAGCTCGTTATCCTCGACGATCAGGATGGTCTTGGTCATCGGCCTCGGGGTCGGCTCCGGCGATTCGATCGGCCTATGATCGGCCATCTTGGGGTGCTGCGCTACGGCGCTTGGAACGGGCCTGAGAAACGACTCGAAAGCGGGCTTGGCCGTCGGCTTTTGAGACGGCCTGATCTTCCAGAACAACATACTGACTCGCTCCCTCGATCACGGACTGCTGATTTCAGCGGAAACCCGTAACCAAACTCTTTAGGGAGGGCGGCCAAGCGGGAAACCGAGCTGGCTAATGACATTCGGCGGGTTTGAGGTATTCGAGCGCGGTCAAGGTTCCATGGATCGAGAAGTCGCCATAATCAATAAGCAGCTCGCGGCTCACGCCGTTTTCATAGAGGCGGAAATCGATCTGGTAGCTCGGCGTGAGGTCGCCTCCCTTCGGCTCGAAATAGCCGATCGACACCGGCCATGATGCCAGCTGGTCTAGTCCCTTTTCCTTGGCGGCCGGCTCGAGCTTGTCGGCATCAGCACCTGCCTCGACCTTGCGGCCGATGAAGGCGGTTGTGTCGTAGACCTTCCGACCTTTCTCCGAGCCGTCATAGATCCTTGCCTGGAACAGCGATTGCCCGGATCGTGCGGCATTGATCAGGGCGAGGCTATGCTGGGTGGGAAATAGCACCTGGCCCGACAGGTTGAGCTCGGCGCGAGAGGGCTGACTGAGCTTCACCTTTATGGCCTCGTTGGGGGACTCGCGCACGGCCCTCCCCATGGTCACGTCGCCGAGCTTGTCGTTCAGATATTGCGCGGACTGAAAGCGGAATTTCTGGCCGTCACCCTGCTCCCAGGTCGAAGACCGGAGGTCGGTGAGGTTGGTCTGCCCTTGCGAGTCGGTCATCTGCGTGACCATTCGCATGTTCAGCGAATAGCCGTCGCATTCGGACCCAGTGAATTCGAACACCATACGGCCATCGATGCCGGTGATGCCCGAGGCAGTGCGGGCATCGTCCAGCGTCATCTCATAGATGGCGCGGTGGGCGACGAGCTTGCCCGGCTCTTTGGCCGCAAGCGCATGGGCGTGACCCGAGAGCGTGCCCCCGACAAGGGGAACTGCCAAGAGCAGGAGCAGCACCCGCCACCAGCTCAAACCAACCATATACGTCTCCAAGGCTTGGGCGCCTGGCCGGGCGGGCGGCGCTTTCACGGATTCTTCGCACCAACTTTCCTGCAGGACAAGTGCCCCAATCGGCGGGGTCACCTTGCGGGAGGCGCGGATTTGCTCGATGGTCGAGCCCCCGGATGGCGCGAGAAGAAGCGGAGGGCGACATGGCAGGTGAGATCGAAGCGCGGCTCGAGGCCCTCAACCTGGTGCTTCCCGAGGTGCCCTCCCCGGTCGCCGATTACGTGTCGTTCCTCCACCTGAACAATCAACTCTACGTCTCAGGGCAATTGCCTCTGAAAAAGGGGCAAATCGCCGTCGCCGGCACGCTAGGGGCGGATCTCGACATCGATCAAGGCCAGGATGCCGCGAGGATCTGCGCCCTCAACATTCTGGCGCAGGTTAAAGCGGCCTTGGGCGACCTAGACCGCATCGTCCAATGCCTGCGTTTAACCGGCTATGTGAATGCCGTACCGGGCTTTACTGACCATCCCAAGGTCATCAATGCCGCCTCCGGGCTCATGGTCAAAGTGCTTGGGCAAAAGGGGCGCCATACGCGCGCAGCCGTGGGATGCTCGAGCCTGCCGCTCAACGCCGCCGTCGAGGTCGATGCGCTCTTTGCGATCGAGTAGCCCCGTGCCTGAGTCCCTCACATGGCCGAGCTCTATTGGTTGAAGCGGCCGATCGCGCACAGGGGACTGCACGATCAGGCCAAGGGCATCATCGAGAACAGCGCTTCCGCCGTGCGGGCCGCGATGGGCGCCGGCTACGCCGTCGAGGTCGACCTGCAATGCTGCGCGGGGCACATGCCGGTCGTCTTCCACGACGCAACGCTCGACCGGCTTACGGCTGAAACGGGCCCCGTCGCCTCGCGCGACGCCGAGGCGCTGTGCGCAATCCCGTTGCGCAACAGCGAGGATCGCATCCTGTCACTTCCCGCTCTGCTTGATCTCGTCAATGGCCGCGTGCCGCTCCTGCTCGAGGTCAAGAGCAACTGGGCCTCCGACGGAAAATACGAGGCGAATATTGCGCTGCTGCTTGCGTCCTATCCCGGCCCTGTCGCAGTGATGTCATTCGATCCGCATTGCGTCGCGGCGTTTCGCGAAGTGTCGCCCGCTCTGCCGCGCGGGCTGATCGCCGAGCGCTTTGACCATCAGCACTACTGGTCGCAGCTGACTTTCATCCAGCGTTTTGCCATGAGGAACCTTTTTACCGCGGCCTTCGCATGGCCCCACTTCATCGCCTACGACATCAGGGCCCTGCCCGCGGTGGCGCCACTTGTGGCGCAGACCGTGTTCGGGCTGCCGCTCCTCACCTGGACGGTGCGCACCAAGGAAGAGCAGGACCGTGCCCTGCGTTATGCCGACGCCATGATCTTTGAAGGGATTAGGCCTTAGGCGATGGGCGACATCGAACGACCATTGCGAGAAACCGAACTCGAAAGCGACCATAAGGCTGCGGTCGTGCGCATCGCTTCGCGCATCGCCGACGTGCCAGCGGCCGACTGGGACGCATGCACACGCGGGCTCTCAACGCGAGTCGATAATCCATTCATTTGTCACGCTTTTATCAAAGCTCTGGAGGAGAGTGGATCGGCTACGCACAAGACCGGCTGGCTATCGCAACACCTGCTTCTCAAGGACGAGAGAGGAGATCTCGTTGGCTGCATGCCTTGTTATCTGAAATCCCATTCGCTCGGCGAATATGTCTTCGACCATGGCTGGGCCGACGCATACGCGCGCGCCGGCGGCAGCTACTATCCGAAGCTCCAGGCGTCGGTGCCCTTCACGCCGGTCACCGGCAAACGTCTCCTGGTGCGGGCTGGCGCGGACGCAGCAAAGCGCGAGGCAATTCTTCTCCACGCAGCGGTCGAGCTCACGGAGAGGCTCAACCTGTCCTCGCTGCACATCACCTTCCTCACGCGCGCAGAATGGGAACTCGCCGGCAAGCTTGGCTTCCTGCAGCGTACCGACCAGCAGTTCCACTGGCAGAACAATGGCTATCAGTGCTTCGAGGACTTCCTCGCCGCGCTCTCATCGCGCAAGCGGAAGGCGATCAAGAAGGAGCGCCGCGAAGCATTATCCGGCGGGATCGAGATCGAGTGGCTGACCGCGCGCGACCTCACCGAAGCCCATTGGGACGCCTTCTTCGCCTTCTACAAGAACACCGGCTCACGCAAATGGGGCTCGCCTTATCTCACGCGGCCCTGCTTCAGCCTGTTCGGCGAGACCTTGGCGGACCAAATCCTGCTCGTGCTCGCCAAGCGCGCCGGGCGCTACGTGGCCGGAGCGCTAAACTTCATCGGCGCCGACGCCCTCTATGGTCGTTACTGGGGAGGCATCGAGGAGCACCCCTATCTGCATTTCGAGGTCTGCTACTACCAGGCCATCGAGTTCGCCATTGCTCATAAACTCGCGCGCGTCGAGGCGGGCGCCCAAGGTGCGCACAAGCTCGCTCGAGGCTATCTGCCAGTGCAAACCTATAGCGCCCACTACATTGCCGATCCTGCGCTCCGCCGCGCGGTCGCCGATCATCTCAAGCGTGAGCGGCTCGCAGTTGCGCGTGAAATCGCGCTTCTCACCGAGGAGTCGCCCTACCGTAATTCGGATTAGGCCGTGGATGTCCCGCACTTCGGCGGGGATGACAGATTCTGATTTCGCGAAAAGTCGGGTATAGGACTGAGATGGTCTACGACGAGAACAACATCTTCGCCAAGATCCTGCGCGGCGAGATCCCCTGCCATAAGATCTACGAGGACGAGGACACCCTCGTCTTCCTCGACATCATGCCGGGCACCGAGGGCCACGCGCTCGTCGTCACCAAGGAAAAGGCGCGCGACCTGTTCGACATCAAGCCGGAGGCGCTGGCCAAGCTCATGGCGGTGGTGCAGAAGTTAGCACCCAAGATCAAGGAGGCGGTCGGCGCCGACGGGGTGCTGATCCAGCAATTCAACGGCTCGGCTGCCGGCCAGACCGTGTTCCATCTGCACGTCCACATCGTGCCGATCAAGCAGGGCGTACCGGTCAAGCCTCACGCCGGACAGATGGAAGATCAGGCGAAGCTCGCCGCCACCGCCCAGAAAATTAGAAGGACACTCACTTCGAACTGGCGCGGCGACAAATAACAAACTTGTGCCATCATGCTGGTGTGGCATGATGGTTCAAATGAATGCACGAACGCAGATCACCCTCGATTCGGAGATGCAGCGTCAGGCCCGAAGAAAGGCCGCTGAGCTTGGCATCTCATTTGCTGAATATGTTCGCCGCCTTGTGGCGCGGGATCTTGGATCCTTGAGGCCGCGCAAAGCAGATATTTCCATTCTGTTCGATCTGATCGATGAAGGACCGGAGACGAACATCGCGCGAGACAAGGATAAGATGATCGGCGATGCCGTTTGGGACGAGCATCGCCGCAAAACTACGCGTACACGTGCCCACGTGCGGTTGAAAACTAAAGAGTGAGTATCTTCGTCGGCTCCTCTGTTGGTTCGCCGCAATGGTCTCCGAGATCGGAATAACCCCTCGTGCCAAGGATCTTGAGAAGCAACTGGGACCACGTCACGACCAGCATGTGCTCATCGAGACCTGGCTACTGCTCAACAGTCGATATCGGCCTGAGGTAGCCAACCGCTTTTGGGAGCAGCTTCAGCAAAGCGGTGTTCGTATAGAAATCGTGGAGTTGTGACTTACAATCAGCTTGGGCAATCGGCCCGGCCTTTCCCAAGGCATTTTCCATCGTTGACCGAACAAGCTTCGCCGTTATGCACGGGTCGGCTCAAGATAAGGCGTTTGAAGTAGTGCGCTCTGGACACAGTCCGACGTTCCTGCTGTTTCACCAGGCGATCCTGAATCGCCAGCAGGTCACCTGCCTTTACAAGGGTCGGCACCGCGAAATTTGTCCGCACATTCTCGGGCACAATGGCGACCAGGAGACGGCACTTATCTATCAGTGTGGCGGAGAGAGCGGAGGCGGCCTAACCACAGAAAAATGGCGGTGCTTCCAC
>Ga0075418_10007021_pt1 | contig 12693 bp, 9 predicted proteins | sample SoiMetdeltSBSDD2_FD_81776 | JGI IMG/M metagenome (GOLD analysis project Ga0075418, IMG submission 81776) | Bulk soil microbial communities from a Populus tree surrounding site in Tennessee, USA - Soil MetaG P. deltoides SBSDD2 | ecosystem: Environmental > Terrestrial > Soil > Tree plantation...
CCACCGGACGCGGCACGCAATAGGTATACGGCACTTGCGCCGTCCGCATTTCCACCCGCACGTCGCACACGCGGTCCTGGTATGTCCGCACTTCGGGCTTGCACACGGTAACTGGATATTCAAACGGCACTTGCTCGTATTCCACGCGGCAAACCGTAACGGGCACCTGCTCGGTGATGGTTTGCGGCACCCAGATGCGGCAGGTGTGAACGCAGCCGCAGCAATCGGTATACGTTCGGCATTCGTAGTGGCCGACGTCGCGACAGACGGTTTGCATGACCGTCTCTTGAGCGGGCTTGGCGACCGTCCGCACTCCCTGCCTCACTTCCGTATGGGGCACCATGACTGTCACCTCCCGCGTCACCGTTCGCCACGAAGGGATGACGACGGGATAGCTGACGGTTCGCAGTGCTGACCTGGTCTCCATCACGGTCGAAACGACGCGCACCGGCCGCACCTCGGGGATGCGCCGCATGACCGTGATCGTCTCCTGGCGCACCTCGGGGCGGCAGACCGTGATCGGAACGGACTGCATTTCGTAGTAGGTCTCCGGCACCATGACGGTCTGCGCGACCCACTTTAGTGGAGGGGGAGCGCAGTCCGCGACTGGTCCGCAGTCGTAGTGACGAGCATGATGGCCATGCCCCGCCAGTGTTGCTGAAACAAGCGAAAACCAGAGGACAATGGTTCCCCCCAGCGCAAACAGTCTTTTCCGGTAGTCGCGCATGACTGACTCCTTGGTGAATACTCGAGGTGGATGCACTGCTAAGGTGGCAGTTTTGCCAGACTGCGGCGACTGCACAAGATGTACAAACCTTGCGGAGCGACAAAGTGTCGCATCGAGCCCTTTGAATTAGCGGACTTCGCGGCCGGCTAATTTGGCGCGCAACAGGGGGATGATCTCATGCGGGACGAATCGCGCCAGGATTTCATCGCTGGTCAGAGGCGTGATCTGTTTGATCAGCGAGCTGGAAACGTGGGAATATTCCTCGTCAGCCATCAGAAATACTGTCTCGATCCCCGGATCGAGATGGCGATTGGCCATGGTCATCGTGAACTCGACAGCCAAATCGGTGAGCGGCCGAACGCCGCGAATCATGACCCGCGCGCCGCAAGTGCGGACGAAGGAGACCGCCAACCCGTCGAAGGCTCTGACTTCCACGTTGGGCAGCTTGTTGACCGCCTGCGTCACCAGCTCCACCCGCTCCTGGGGAGAGAACAGCGGCGGCTTTTCGGCGTTGATCCCGACCCCCACGATCAATCGATCGACCAGCCGGCTGCTGCGCTGGATGACGCTGAGATGCCCGAGCGTGATCGGATCGAACGAGCCGGTGTATACGGCAATGCGTGAGTCGGACTGGGTCATGGGGAATGGTTACGTGGCAATGAGGTGTTTCAAGTTGGCGACGAGGACGAACTTGCAGCCTGCGAAAACAAGTCAGCAATTGCCTGCCGCCGGAGGTAAAGCAGCCCGCCGAAATAAAAGGTGATTTTTATCAGTTGCCACACGACACCCAAACAAAGCCCAAACCACATCGCCCCTCGCATGATGCCCATCATGAACTCCGGCGGCGGGCCGCCGCGATTGGGCATGTTATCGACAAACTTCTGGAACAACTCGTTCATCAGGTCCAGCATGTGCCTGGTAAAGACGACCTGAAGAATTCCGTTGCCGACCTCAAAGACAATTGCCGCGCACAGAACAAATATCAAGATCTCTCGTCCGCGCGGTTTTCCAAGCAGACACCAGACACCGCCGACCATGAGTCCCACAGCCACGGCCAGTCGCGCGACCGTGGCGCCCATGAGGGGAACGATGAACTCCTTTTGCAATTCTCGCGATTTTTGTTCGAACTCCTCCTGCGCCTGTTGCAACTCCGGCGGGAGGCCAGGTTGATTGGGACGCTCGAACGCCTTCTGAAGCTGGTCCTGATACACGACTGAGCCGATCCCCATCAGGCCATTGACGAGTCCCATGCCTCCCAGCGCGATGGCCGTCACGCAGATCACCACCAGCCAGGCGGGCCGCCCCGGCTTGGCGGATGGCGCATGCGCGACATCCATGGGCGGAGGCGCATACGGGTTTTGGACCGGATCGCTGGACATCATTACCAACGCTCGAGCTCAAGAAAATGTCGCTGTCGATGCATCGTGCGCAGGACTCGCGACAGCTTAGCATAAGTCCGCCTGCCAGGGCACGCGAAGGACCAAGCTATCGCATCACGCCGTCCGCCCGAAGCAAACCAGGCACATGTCGTCGTTTTGCGGAGCGCGGCCGAGAAAATTGCGCACGTCTTCGACGACGTAGGAACCGACGTGCGCAGGGCTGGCTCCCTTTTCGGCCATGTGCTTCCGCAGCCGCTCGATTGAGTAGAACGCGCCGCTGGCGTCGATCGTCTCGTGAATGCCGTCCGTAAACAGCATCAGCGTTTCGCCCGGCGCCAGGCCGATCTCGGCCTGCTGGTAGGAAATGCCGCTGGTGATTCCCAGCGGTATACCGGCCAGTTCCTCCCCCGGCTGCTCGACGACGCCGCTGCTGCGTCGCCAGAGCGGCGCCATGTGACCGGCATTGACGATCACGGCGGAATGCGAGCGGGGATCGAGCACGACGCAGATCAAGGTCACGAACCGCTGGATGTTGAGCTGCGCCAGCCGGTCGTTGAGATGCGTGATGGCGTCGGCGGGAGTGGGCTCGGTATACAGGGCGTTGCGCGTTTCGGCCGAGAGCTTGGCCATGAGCAATGCCGCCGCGACGCCATGCCCGACCACGTCCGCCACGACGACCGCCAGCCGGCCGTCGGCAAGCGACAGGAAATCGAAATAGTCGCCCCCTACCTGCTCGGCCGGCTCGTAATAGTCGAAGAATTCATAGCCGGGAATGTCGGGAGAGCGCTCGGGCAAGAAACCGCGCTGCACGTCGCGGGCGACTTGCATGTCGCGCTCCACCTCTCTCTGCTTCAGCACGGCCTCGTGGAGCTGGGCCTTCTGGATGGCAAACGACGCCTGCGACGCCGTGCTGACCAAAAGCTCCAGATCCTCCGCCTGGAAACGCTGCCGCTGGTTGAGCGTGTCGATTTGCAGCGCTCCCAGCGAATTCCCCTCGCTGTCGATCAGCGGGGCGCACATCATCGAGCGGATGCGAAAGTCGGCAATGGACTGGCTGAGCTCGAAGCGGTCGTCGTTGGCCGCATCGGCCGAGAGAATTGCCTCTTTGGACTCCATCACCTTGCGGATGATCGTGCGGCTGATGCGCACGGTGTCGGAGGCATCCTCGCGCCGCAGCCGCACCCAGCGCGGCACGAGCCGGCCTTCCGGCGTTTGGAGCACGATGAAGCCCCGGTCGGCCTGCACGAAAATCTTGAACAGGCTCTTGAGCACCTGCGGGAGCACATCGTCCAGGGCCAGCGCCTTGCCCAGGCTCTGCAAGATCTCCCCCATGGCGGCCAGCTTCACCTCGGGGCTGGCGACCAACGGCCCGCGGCTGGAGCTCATGTCCACCGGCACGGACTTGAGGATAGTGGACCCAAAGGGGGTCGATTCATCCTCGTACATCTCCGCGCCCAAACCCTGCCCCGGCCCTTCCACCATGGGCTCGGTCTTGCCGCCGCGGGCGGGCGGCGGGACGGGCGATTCCTGCTCGTAGGAAAACGACACCTCGCAGATGCGGATCACGTCCCCGGGCTCGAGGCTGCGCCGACCTTTGATCTTTTCCGTCTCTTCGTTGACGAACGTGCCGTTGCGGCTGCCTGCGTCTTCGACGGCATAGCCGTTGCCCTGCCGAACCAGGCGCGCATGTTTGCGGCTGACGGCCGGGACGTCCCGAATGACGATCTGGCAATCGTGTGGATCCCGCCCCAACAAGACCTCGCCTTCGGTCAGGTCAAAGCGCGAGCCGGCCATGGGACCGGTGTTGGCGAGGAGATAATACATGGTCGAGCAGGCGGCGCGAACTTGGAGGTGGGATTGCGGCCAGCGCCTAGGCAGCCCAAACGACGGACGATTCTACGGCGCAGCGACGGGAATCGTCAATTTCGGGCGCATTTGTGCGCTGGACGGACAGCGATCACAGCAGCCGCTCATGAGTGCGACAGGCAGCTGACACCATCCCCTCAGTCGTTACATTCGCTACCAACCTCAACTTGCGACACGCCACGATGCCCAGGGTTCCGCGCATCGGTCGGCTGGAGATTTCCTCTTTGCCGGCCCAGGCGCAGCGAAGTAGGTTTGTTCATCAGGACGATTCGTTGCCACGACCGTTCTGGTTGACCCCACCTGCCGCGCCGCAACGGAGAGCCGTGCCCCATACGGGCAGCAAACATGGACCCGGTGCAATCCCTGCCTGCGTTCGCTACTGACGCCAGCCACCCGGCCCCGGAAAACCGGCTGGATGCGATTGCCGCGTTGCTGCGACAGGTCGCCCGCGATCCGCAGTCGGAAGGGGTGGACGAAAGCCTCTTCCAGCGGGAAAACGAGCTGGTCCAGGTGCGGCTGGGTGTCGCCAGCGCCTTGTTTGCCGCCCTCCGCGCCAAGAATGCTCCCACGGCGTCCCACTCGCTCCGCGTCGCGGTGACTTGCTCCTCCTGGGCCGTGCTCAAGGACCTGCCGCAAACTCAACGGGACGAGATCGAGATTGCCGCACTTTTGCACGACATCGGCAAGATCGGCGTCGCCGACCGGATCCTGCTCAAGCCGGGTCAACTGACGCCGGAGGAGCTGCGGGCCGTGGACGTGCAGCGGCAAATGGGAACGGCCATCCTCAGCGCCTGCTGCGCATCCCAGGCGATCCTGGACATCGTGCTCCATGGCGGCGATTGGTTCGACGGCACTCGCGAGGGTCAGACGCTGTCCGCGGAAGACATTCCACTGGGCGCTCGGATGCTGGCCATCGCGGACGCCTTCGATGCGATGACCACCGACCAGGTTTACCGCCGCGCCATGTCGCGGGAACGGGCGATGGCGGAGCTGTTCGAGTTTGCCGGCACGCAATTCGATCCAGGACTGGTCAAGGACTTCTGCGCGTTCCTCACCGCCGATCAGGGACGCTTGCACGCCATTGTCGGCCGCCGCTGGCTGGACGAGCTGAGGGCCGACTCGTCGAGCGAAATGTGGCGGCTGAACACGCCTCCCAAGGATGAAGAAACGACGACGGCGGAGTTGTTCCAGCAAAAGCTGCTCGAGAGCATGCACGACGCCGTGGTGTTCGTGGACGATGCTCTGCGGATCGTCCTCTGGAACCGGGCTGCCGAGCTGCTCACTGGCATCTCCTACGCCAGCGTGCGGCAAAAACAGTGGTCGCCAACGCTCATCAATCTCCGCGACGAGCGCCAGAAGCTGATCTCCGATGCCGACGATCCGCTGGCCCGCAGCGTGCAATCGGCCGATCCCACGCTGCGGCGGCTGTCGCTGGTGGCCCGCAACGGCCAGCGGGTCGAGGTGGACGCGCACCTGATACCCGTCATGGGGAGCCGCGGCGACATTCACGGGGCCCTGCTGCTGTTGCGCGACGCCTCGACGCAGGTGTCCATGGAACAGCGGCTAAAGACCTTGCATGAAAAGGCGACCCGCGATCCGCTGACGCAGGCGGCGAATCGTGCCGAGTTCGACCGGGCGCTGGAAGCGGCCGTCCACGCGCACCTGCCCAAGGGGCTGCCGTGCAGCCTGATCGTCGGCGACATCGACCATTTCAAGCGGATCAACGACAACTTCGGCCATCAGGCCGGGGACAACGTGCTGGTGAGCTTCACGCAGCTCCTCAAGGCTCACTGCCGGCCAGGCGATCTGGTGTCTCGTTACGGCGGCGAGGAGTTTGTGCTGCTGTGCCCGGAGTGCGACAACGCCACCGCCACGCAGCGCGGCGAGCGGATCCGCTACGAGCTGGAACGCATGCCTCAGCCAGCGCTGGGGTCGCAGTGCATCACGGCGAGCTTTGGCGTGACCGAATTGCAGCAGGGAGACACTCCCGAGACCTTTTTCCGGCGCGCCGACCGCGCGCTGTATCAGGCCAAAGACAACGGCCGCAACCTCGTTGTTCAGCTCGGCACGGGAATCGTGGCGGAGGAAAAGCCCGCCCCGGTGCGCGGCTGGTTCTCCTGGTTCTATTCGCCGCCGCCCGACGAGCTGCTCAAGGCCACGCTGGTCACGGCCGTGCCGCTGAACCTCGCCAGCGAGAAGCTCAAGGGCTTTGTTTCCGATCATCACGCGGCAGTGGACGTGCTTGGTGAGCATCACCAGGCCATCCGGATCGAGGGTGAAAACCTGCCGCTAGTCCGCCGGACCACCGACCGCAACGTGCCGTTTGTCATCGAAGTGCAGTTGCAGGAATCTCTGGTGCCGCAGCCGCAGACTGGCGGGCGTTCGCGAACGCTGGTGTACGTGGTCATCCGGCCGCAGCGGGCGCGAGACCGCCGCCAGCGCGATGCCCTGGAGCGGGCGCGGCAATTGCTAGTCAGTCTCAAGGCCTACCTGGTCGCGCAGGAATTCGATCCCTTGCAGAACGCGCAGCCGCCGGACGATTCGCAGAAAAACGCGGCTCCGTGGCGGCCGTAAACGTCCAGACCAGAGGATTCACCCATGGGAATCGGAGCCACCCTGGTCGCCGCGCAACAGCAGATTCTCTTCCATCTGGACACGGCTCGTGCAACCGCGGCAGTTTCGACGCTTGGGCTGAGCACGCAAGATGGCGCTGTGTCGTTGTCAGATGACCCAGCCGCGATTGCTTCAATCGTGGCGCTGGCCCGCGATCAAGCGGCTGTCCAAGTCGAAGTTTGCCGAGCCCACGCGCCAATCAGCGGTTTGATGGGGACTTAGTTCCACATCCCGGCTGAGGCGCCGACCGCGTCACCGCAGTCGAAATTTCGACCACTCGATGCCTAGCTTCCGCATCCGCGCCCGCAGCGTGTGGGGATTGATGCCGAGCAGATCGGCGGTGCCGCCGCGCCCCTCGATCTTGCCGCGCGTAGCGACCAGCGCCCGCTCGATGTGTCCCTTCATGGCAAGATCGAGCCGGCCAACATGTTGCATTTCGTCGCCGACTCCCGGCTCGTCGATCGGTAGAGCGGCAGTTGCCCCGACAATGGCCGCCGCGGGGCGGTAGCCCGACGAATCGACGCCCAGCGCACGCGCCACGTCGAGTCGCTGACCGTTGCCCAAAATCGCCGCCCGATCGATGACTGCCGCCAGCTCGCGAATATTGCCCGGCCAGTGGTAACCCAGCAGCCGCTGCAAATCCGCGGCACTCGGCTCGACGTACGCCAGACCAAACCGCGTGGCAGCCCGCTGGGCAAAGTGCCGGGCCAAAGCAGGAACATCCTCGACGCGCTCGCGCAGCCGCGGCAGCAGGATGGGAAAGACGTTGATGCGATACCACAAGTCCTCGCGAAACGTGCCGCTCTTGACCATGGCGGCCAGGTCGCGATGCGTGGCGGCGACGATCCGCACGTCCACGCGAATCGGATGCTGACCTCCCACCCGCTCGATGAAGCCGTCTTGCAGGACGCGGAGCAGGCGCACCTGGGCCGCCAGCGGCAGTTCGCCGATTTCGTCGAGAAACAGCGTGCCGCCGTCGGCCCGCTCGAACCAGCCGTGCCGTGTGTCACCTGCGCCGGTAAAACTCCCCTTTTCATGACCGAAGAGGTGCGAGTCGATCAACTCCGGCGGAATGGCGCCGCAGTTGACGCGCATGAACGCTCCCTGGGCCCGAGCGGAGCGGGCGTGTATGGCGCGGGACACGACCTCCTTGCCGGTCCCCGTTTCGCCGAGGATCAGCACCGGGACGTCGGACTGGGCCACGAGCTCTGCGCGCTCCATCACGTGCCGCAGCCCTGATTCAGCGCCCACGATCGTGTCGCCAATCTCCTGCCGTCCCAGCCGCGAAAGCAGGGATCGCTTGTCCGCCTCGGCCGCCTCGCGCAGCGCCGCCAGCTCGCGCAGTCGCCGGTCGTTTTCCAGCGCCGCCGAAAACGGGTCGAGCAGCGCCTTTGCCATCTGCACGTGTGGCTGTCGGAACGATTTTCCGCGCTGGCATGCCAGGATCAGCACGCCGCTGGCGCCATCGGGACCTTCTAGCGGGCCGACGGCGATCTCCCCCTCGATTTCCTCGGGCACCACCAGGGCGGCGATGCCGCTGCGTTTGCTGCGCGGCGACTGCACGACTGATTTCGCTTTGGCCCAGGCGAGGAGGCGGCGGAAGTGAGCCGCGGTCAGGCTGGTCCGCGGGGCAGCGTGCAGCGTCTGTCCCGCGGGCAAGCCGATCGCGACCGTGTCGAGCGCCTGATGGGCCAGATCGAACCGGCGGATGAGCAGCGCCGCTAGCGGCAAATGCTGCTCGAGCATGTCGGCAATCGTGCTGGCCGATTCGTGAATTTCGATATGGCGGCAGGCTTCTCGCCAGACTTCGAGCAGGACGTCGCGAAAGGGTTCCGTGGGCATGATCTATCAAATATAACGGACATCCGTCATTAATGACGGTAACTGAACCATCATATTTGATGGTATCCGTCGAGGTCCAGGCGACTTGCCCGCAAAACCGCTTCAAAAGCGCGGTTCTTGGCCCTTGGCACGTTCGTTGCCAATGGTCCGCCCACGCCCCGGGCCGTCTCATCAACCGCCCACTGGATCCATTCAAAGAGGCTTCGCCATGCACGCTCGCAACCTTCCGCTCTGGCTTTTGGGACTTTTGGCGGTTTCGCTAGCGGGCTGCGGCGGAGCGACTAACGCCTCGTCGTCCGGCGAATCGTCCGGCGCCAGGAGCGCGAAATCGCCGGTGGCGCTGCTCAACGTCTCGTACGATCCGACGCGCGAATTCTACCAGGAGTTCAATGCTTCATTCGCGGCCTACTGGAAAGAGAAGTCGGGACAGGACGTGTCGATCGAGCAGTCGCACGGCGGCTCCGGCAAACAGGCCCGCGCGGTCATCGACGGCATGAAGGCCGACGTCGTCACGCTGGCCCTGGCCTACGATATCGACGCGATTGCCGACAAGGCTCAGTTACTGCCCAAGAACTGGCAGCAGCGGCTGCCGCACAACAGCAGTCCGTACACTTCGACGATCGTGTTCCTGGTCCGCAAGGGAAATCCAAAGAACATCAAGGACTGGGGAGACTTGATCAAAGGCGATGTGGAGATCGTCACACCCAATCCCAAGACCAGCGGCGGCGCCCGCTGGAATTACCTGGCCGCCTGGGGCTATGCCCTCAAGCGCGAATTGGGCGATCTGTCCAAGCTCAAGGACCCGGCGGCCAAGGCCGAGGTCGAGTTAGCGCAGGCCAAGGCGCGGGCGTTTGTCGCAGAAATCTACAAGCGGGTTTCGCGGCTCGACACGGGGGCTCGCGCCTCCACCAACACGTTCGTCCAGCTTCGCCAGGGGGACGTGCTGCTGGCCTGGGAAAACGAGGCCTTCCTCTCCGTGAAAGAAGCCAAGTCGAGCGACTTCGAGATCGTCGCGCCGAGCATCAGCATCCTGGCCGAGCCGCCGGTCGCTGTCGTGGACAAGGTCGCCCAGAAAAACGGCACGACCGAAGTAGCCAAGGCATATCTGGAGCACCTCTACTCGCCGCAAGGCCAGCAGCTTGCGGCCAGGCACTTCTACCGCCCGGCGATTGCCGAGTCGATCTCCGCCGAGCAGCGAAACCAATTCGCCACGCTCGAGCTATTCAACATCGACGACGTGTTCGGCGGCTGGGCAAGAGCGCAGCACGAGCACTTCGACGACGGCGGCATCTTCGACCAGATCCAGCAGGGGAAGTAACCGAAAGAATCGGCGCCTCGACTCGCTTCCCGAGGGAAGACACCATGCGACTGGCCCTGAAAAAACACAGCGTGCTCCCCGGCTTCGGAATGACGCTCGGCTACACGGTTTTGTACCTCAGCCTGATCGTGCTCATCCCGCTGTCGGTGCTCATGGCCCGCACGGCAACCATGCCGCTGGCCGAGTTTTGGAATACGGTGACCGCGCCGCGCGTGCTGGCCGCCTTTCGGCTGACCATCGGCGCGTCATTGGCGGGCGCCTTGATCAATGCGGCCTTCGGTTTCGTCGTGGCCTGGTCCCTCGTCCGCTACCGGTTTCCGGGGCGCAAGCTGCTCGATGCCGTGGTCGATATGCCGTTCGCGCTGCCCACGGCCGTGTCCGGCATCGCCCTGACGGCGATCTTTGCGGAAACCGGCTGGCTGGGCCAATTCCTGTTTCCTCTGGGAATCAAGACGGCAATCTCGCCGCTGGGCGTGACCATTGCCTTGACGTTCATTGGTCTGCCGTTCGTCGTTCGCACGCTCCAGCCGGCGCTCGAGGAACTCGACGCCGAAATGGAAGAGGCGGCGGCCAGCCTGGGGGCCAATCGCTGGCAGACCTTTTGGCGCGTGATCCTGCCGACGGTCTTGCCGGCGCTGCTCACGGGCTTCGCGCTGGCCTTCGCGCGGGCGCTCGGCGAATACGGCTCGGTGGTCTTCATCGCCGGCAACAAACAGCTTCAGACGGAAATCACCTCGCTGCTGATCATGATCAAGCTCGACCAGTACGATTATGCCGGGGCGACGGCCATCGCCTCGGTGATGCTGGTGGCATCTTTCGCGATCCTGCTGGCGATCAACGCACTTCAGTGGTGGGTGGCCCGCGGCCGCCTGGAGGGCGCCTAGTCATGTCTGCAACTGCGAAATCCCGCCGCGCGACCAATGATCCGCTCTGGCTGCGCATCGTCCTCATCGGCATTTCCTTTGCCTTCGTGGGCGTGCTGCTGGTGCTGCCGCTGGTCGTGGTTTTTACCGAGGCGCTACGGCACGGCCTGGGAACGTACCTCACCAGCCTGCGTCAGCCAGCCGCCTGGCAGGCAATCAAGCTGACGCTGATTGCCGCCGGCATTTCCGTGCCGCTGAACCTCGTGTTTGGCGTGACGGCGTCGTGGGCGATTGCCAAGTTCGATTTCCGCGGCAAGAGCCTGCTTATTACGCTCATCGACCTGCCGTTTGCGGTGTCGCCGGTGATTTCCGGCCTGATCTACATGCTGCTGTTTGGCATGCAGGGGCTGTTTGGCAAGACGCTGGCCGCCTGGGACATCGAAATCATCTTTGCGATTCCCGGTGTGGTGCTGGCGACGGTGTTCGTCACGTTTCCCTTCGTGGCCCGGGAATTGATCCCGCTGATGCAAGAACAAGGGAATGAGGAAGAGCAGGCCGCGCTGTCCCTGGGGGCCAGCGGCTGGCAGACCTTCTGGCGGGTGACGCTGCCGAACATCAAGTGGGGTCTGCTGTACGGCGTGATCTTGTGCAACGCCCGCGCCATGGGGGAATTCGGCGCAGTGTCGGTTGTCGCCGGCCATCGCGATCGCACCAACACGGTCCCGCTGTACGTCGAGGCCCTCTACAACGAGTTCAACGCCCCGGCGGCATTCGCCATGGCGTCCATCCTGGCCCTGCTGGGTCTGGTGACGCTGGCGGCAAAAACGTACCTCGAGTGGAAGCTTCAGAATCAATTTCGCGAAACCCTTGAGCCGGCAGCGGCAGAGGTCTGACCATGAGCATTGAAGTTCAGCGAATCAGCAAGAGCTTTGGCGCCTACAAGGCGCTCGACGACGTGAGCATGAAAGTAAACGATGGCGAGCTGGTTGCTCTGCTGGGACCCTCCGGCTCCGGCAAGACCACGCTGCTGCGGATCATAGCCGGACTCGAAACGCCGGACGACGATGACCGATCGGCAATTCTTTTCGACGGCATCGACGTGGCCCGCCAGCGAGTCGGCCAGCGGCAGGTCGGCTTTGTGTTTCAGCACTACGCGCTTTTCAAGCACATGAGCGTGTTTGAAAACATCGCCTTTGGCCTGCGCGTCCGCCCGCGGGGCCAGCGGCCTACCAATCAGCAGATTCACGACAAGGTCAGCGAGCTTTTGAAGCTGATCCAGCTCGAAAACTTCGGCCGCCGCTATCCGTCGCAGCTATCTGGCGGCCAGCGGCAACGGGTCGCGCTCGCGCGGGCCTTGGCCATCGAGCCAAAAGTGCTGCTGCTCGACGAGCCGTTCGGCGCGCTGGATGCCAAGGTGCGGCAAGGGCTACGGAATTGGCTGCGGCGGCTGCACGATGAAATTCACGTGACGAGCGTTCTCGTGACGCACGACCAGGAAGAAGCCTTGGAAGTGGCCGATCGCGTCGTCGTCATGAACCAGGCCCGCATCGAGCAGGTCGGCACGCCCGAAGAGGTCTTTCACCAACCGGCCTCGGAGTTCGTGATCGATTTCCTCGGCAACGTCAACGTCTTTCACGGCCGCATCGAGCAGGGGCAAGCCGTGCTCAGCGGCCTGGCAGCGATTGACCGCCGCCTGGGCGGCGAGCGCCGAACCGATCACTTGTACGTCCGGCCGCACGAGCTGGAGATCGAGCGGCACAAGAACGGAGTGCCGTCGATCGAGGCACGCGTGTCGCGAATCAATCCGGCAGGCGCTGTGGCAAAGATCGCGCTTGCGACCAGCGATGGAGACATCCAGGTGGACTTGCCGCTGGAGCGGCTGGAGCAATTGGCGCTGCATGCGGGAGACGAGGTGTATGTGTCGGCCAAGAAGGCCCGCGTGTTCGTCCCCGAATATGTGATTTAGAGCGTCTAACAAAATGATGTAGGTGACTTGGAATCAGATGGCTAGATTCATGGCAGCACAAGGAGGTGCAGTCATGGCTAAGCCGATCTTGGACGATAGGTTGTGGAAAATCATCGAAC